>WNFC01002700.1_pt1 | contig 19119 bp, 17 predicted proteins | sample 5400541 | NCBI WGS metagenome assembly WNFC01 (sample SAMN13153342, study PRJNA577476) | soil metagenome | isolation source: 120 cm saprolite under Douglas fir tree site 2 hole 2 replicate 1 | place: USA:California | collected 2015-04-18 | reverse complement strand
GGCACTCGGCGGCGCGGCGGTGCGCAATCGCATCCGGCGGCGCGTGCGGGAAATCGTGCGCTGCCATCGTCTGGAGATACCTGCAGGATGGGACATCGTCATACACCCGAAGAGCAACGTGGCGAAGGCGGAGTTTGCGACGTTGACGGCGGATTTGCTGCGCCTGATGCCGAGCGCGTAAACAGCTCACCGAGAAGCGGCGGCGTGCGCCTGGCACTGGGCGCGCTGCGATTTTACAAGGCGTATTTGTCGCTACTAGTCGGCGGAAGCTGCCGGTTCGAGCCGACGTGCTCGATGTACGCGTACGAGGCGGTCGAGCGTTTTGGCGTGGCACGCGGGTCGTGGCTGGCGCTTAAGCGGCTGCTTCGTTGCCATCCCCTATCCGGCAGGTTTGGGTACGATCCTGTGCCCGAGACCTGGCGAGACTCTCAGCACAGTACAGCTACCCCTAACGAGGCGCATTCGTGAGCGAACCGGAGAAGAAGTTCAAGTTAACGCACGAGCTGCGCATTGTAGTGGCCTCGCTCCTGTCCCTTGTAGTGATTCTGGCGTGGGCCAAGTTCTTTGGACCGAAGCCGCCGACGAATCTGCCGCAGGCTAACCGCCCAGCGCAGACCGCGCCTGCAGTTACTGGCCCGGGAAGCGGCGCTCCCACGGTGCCTTCGACGACTAGCGCGTCATCCTCGAGAGGGGCGGCCAGGAGCGTCTCCGATGTCGCGCAAGCTGCAATTCCAACGAAGGCCGACACGCAAGAGCGCACCATCGTTGTGGAGAACGACCTCTATCGCGTGGAATTCTCAAACCGCGGCGCGGTGGTCAAGAGCTGGCAGCTCAAGAAATATACGGACGACTCGAAGCCGCCGCGCATTCTCGATTTAGTGCATCCCGACGCTGCGCAGCAGACCGGCGGATGGCCGTTTGCGGTGTCGTTGAACGATGAGCAGCAGGAATCCGCGGCGAACAGCGCGCTGTATCAAGTTTCCACTTCGGCGAGCACTTTGCACGCGCCGCCCGATGCGGAATTCAGTTGGAGCGACGGCCACCTGGAAGTCACCAAACGCCTTCACTTCGATCATACGTATGTGGTGCGCGTGGAGAACTCGGTGAAATTCAATGGCGCGCCCATAGTCGCCGGGATGAGTTGGTTGGGCGGCTTTGGCGATTTGACGGTTTTGAATCCCGCGCCGATCGATACAGTGTCAGTCTTCCACAGCGAAAACGGCAAGCTCACCAACATCATGGCCAAGAAGTTGGACGGGCCGGAGAAGTGGCCGCATGGAGTATGGCAGGGCGGCAAGGATTGGACAGGGATCGAGGATCGTTATTTCACCGCGGTGTTTCTGCCGCCCACGAGCTCGCCTCCTGGCAGCCTCGAGACCCGCTATTGGAAGGTTTTCCGCACCGTTCAGGTGGAAGGCAAAGACACCGAGGAAGCAGTCCCGCAAATTCAGACGGCAACTTCGGCGCAGCCTTTGGCGCTGCGCGTCTATGTGGGCCCGAAGGACTACGACGAACTGAAAAAGATGAACCCGCCGCTGCACTCGCTGGTCAATTTCGGGTGGCTGGAGTTTATCGCTGATCCGCTCTTCCACGGATTGAAATGGCTGCACAACTACATTCCAAACTGGGGCTGGGCTATCGTCGTGTTGACGCTGGTCATCAACATGCTCCTGTTTCCGCTGCGCATTTCCAGCTTTCGCACGACGCTGAAAATGCAGCGCGTGGCGCCGGAAATCAAGCAGATTCAGGAGAAGTACAAAAAATATTCCATGCGCGATCCGCGCAAAGCGGAGATGAATAAGGAAGTAATGGCGGTCTACAGCCGCGAGAAAATTAACCCGGTGGGCGGCTGCTTCCAGATGTTTTTGCAGATGCCCATCTGGTTTGGACTGAACACGGTGTTGCGTTTCGCGATTGAGATGCGGCACGCGCGGTGGTTTGGCTGGATCACGGACTTGTCCGCGAAGGACCCGTATTACATTTTGCCAATCATCATGGGCCTTTCCATGTACCTGGTCTCGAAGATGACGCCGATGACCACCACCGACCCGCAGCAGCAGATGATGATGAAGATCATGCCGGTGACCATGGCCGGACTGTTCATGATCTCCCCCATCTCCAGCGGCCTGGCCGTGTATATTCTTACCAGCAGCTTGGTCGGCATCTTGCAGCAGTGGTGGTTGAACCGCACGCATCCGATGCCGGCGGCCACACCGAGCCAGACACAAGGCAAGAAAAACAAGAACAAGAAACAGTAGAGCAATTGAAAACGGGTCCCTTAGTTCGTTTCACCCTACTTGATTGTGTGAGGCTATGGCTCAGGAACTTATTCAGGACGGCAAACTGAATCGGCAAGTTGCAGCGGATGCCCTGCGCGATTTTCTGGAGAAGATTGTCCGCGCGGCCGGGTTTCAATTGAAAGTCACTGTGAGTGTGGCTGCACCTGGAGTTGGAAGCGACGCGGAAGTCCTCGCCGATGTGGACGGCCGCGACAAGGAGATCCTGCTGGAGCGTGGGGCGGAGGTATTGAAGGCCCTCGAGCATTTGGCCTTTCGCGCTTTGCGGCTCGAGCCGGAGCATCACGAAAAGATTCATATCGATTGTGGCGGCTATCGCGCGCTGCGCTTTGAAGAATTGCGCATGACCGCGAAAGTGGCCGCGGAGCGGGTGCAAACCTCAAAGCAGCCGTTTCGGCTGAATCCGATGACCTCGCGCGAACGGCGCATCGTGCACCTGGCATTGAAAGATTTCCCGGGCGTGCGCACGGAGAGCGTTGGCGTCGGCGAGCACCGCCAAGTGGTGATCCATCCGGCAGACGGCAAACCTTCACGTTGACCTGATGCGCTGAAGCTGTGCTACCTAGGCCGGATCCAGCCTTGCGACAGCACTGTTTCGTCCGCAGCGAAACGTACCCTGTACGTGAAAGATGCGGGCCGGTCGGGTCTCATCTGCGGAAAGCGCAAATCGGAGATTTCGACGATCGCGTCAGCGCCCTCTATGTGGAAGCGCGTCACCGGAAAGCGGGCGAACCACAGAACGGTGCGCACTTCCGGCAGGCGCCCGGCCGCTTCGATGTAAGGATTCGGCGCCGCGTCGGGATAGAAGCGATAGCTCAAGGATGAATCCGCTTCTGTGGCGGCGGAGGCGGCTTGCACCTCAGTTTCGCTGGCGAGGTTCATGCGCAGTTCGTAGACTCCGTGCGGCGTGAGCACCAAGCCATCCCAATGCCATAGCGACGGCGGGAACGGAAGCGCACCTCGCGATTGCACGTTGAGGTGCAACGACGACGAAAATTTGTCGACGCGCTTGAGCGCGACATGATGCGCGTAAGCCGCAGCTCCGATGTAGCCGAGCGCGATCAGCAGTCCCGCCAAATTCCACGACGCGAGGCGCACCTGCAATCCCCACTGGCGCACCCCGGGCAAGAGAAACACGGCCGCGAGTATGACGACCGCGGCGAGAATCGCCCGCATGGAAATGGGCGCGCCCACGGACATCCCAATCGCGGCGACCCCCACGGCGCCTGCGGCAAACACTATCCAACTTCCGAGTGCGCGCCTGCGCAATCCTTTTTCCTTCGCGTAAACCCATGCGACCATCTGCGGGACGAGAAGAATCGCGCTCAGCGTGAAGTCGATGATGAAGATAAGGTCCCACGCAGGACGCGACCATTTCACCGGCGACCATACCATCGTGCCGAACGCAGTGACCAGATCGAGAAGAATGTGGCTGAGAATGCCCGCGCCGTAGATGATGATCAGAGCGCCAAAGGAAGGCGCGTCCCACTTGCACCAGCGCACAAACCAGCGCGTCAGCGCGGCGAGGGCCACGGCGAAGATGGGGAGACAAACGAGCGAGTGCGTGATGCTGCGGTGCCAGGTCAGGATGAGAAGATCGTTGCGCGAGAAAAATTCGCGGAAGACGTCGGAATCCGGAAAGATCGCGCCCAGCATCAATGACCAGGTAATGATTCGTTCGCGATTCACCGGCTTTGCGCCGAGCATGTCTTGCCCGCGAAAGGCCGCCTTGGCGATGAGCGCGCCGGCGATGCCGTGAGTGATGGTATCCATGCGCGGAAGTCTACTGGATTACCGGTGTGAAGGCATTTCAGGACACCACAAGAAGCGGAGAGCGCTTGGCGACGACCCTGCCAACTCGTCGCGCGCCAACTCCGTGACGCTGCAGAGAAGCAAGAGCAGTTTCCGCGGCCTCCGGCGCGATGGCGACAAGCAGACCGCCCGAAGTCTGCGGGTCGAAAAGCAGATCCTGATATTCGGCCGCGACGCTAGGCGCAAATCCCGCGCAGTCGCTCACAAACGCGCGATTGTTCTTGAGCCCGCCGGAGAGATGACCTTCGCGCGCCGCTTCGATGGCGCCGGGGAAATAGTTGAAGGCCGAGTGATCGATTTCGAAGGATACAGCCGCAATGCCGCGGGCCGGATCACCCAGCGCCATCTCACGCGCGTGACCCAGCAAGCTGAAACCGGTGACATCGGTGACAGCGTGAACGCTGGGCGCGCTGTCGGCCTTCTCATCGATTTCTTGCAGCGCCGCCGCAGCATCCCGGTTTAGCGTAGTCATCGCCGAAACCGCAGCCGACAGCGATTCGTTTGTGGCGCGATCCTTTTTCAGTGCTGTGGTGATCACGCCCGTCCCGAGCGGCTTTGTGAATAAAAGCACATCACCTTCGCACGCGCCAACATTGCGCCACACACGCTGTGGATTGATCAAGCCGGTGACCGCATAGCCGAACAACATATCTTCATTGCGGATCGAGTGACCGCCTATCACGCTGCAGCGCGCCTCGTTCATTTTCGCCAAACCGCCGCGGATGATTTGTTCCAGAATTGCCGGGTCGCCCTTTTCTGGGAAGCCCACGATGGACAGCGACGATATCGGCCGGCCGCCCATGGCGTAGACGTCGCTGAGTGCGTTGGCGGCGGCGATTTGGCCGAACAGAAATGGGTCATCCACAATCGGGGTGAAGAAGTCGACCGTCTGCACGAGCGCCATATCTTCGGCAATTTGATAAATTCCGGCGTCATCGTTGGTGTCAAAACCCACCAGGACATTGGGATCCGTTTGCCGCGGCAATTTGCGCAGCACGGCGTCGAGCGTGGCGGGATTCAGCTTTGCGGCACAGCCCGCCGCCTTGGCCATGGAAGTCAATTTCACTTGCGTCGCCAACGGAACACCTCTCTCATCCCAGCGCACTTCACTATGCTGACTGCATTATAAGGATGCCACTACTTCACCGTTCGTGACATTCGCGCAAGCATTGCGCTCGCAGCCGGAACGTGCTTTCATCGCCCGGTGCCCTGGGATATTCTACTGATTTTTTTCGTGCTGGGCGTGATTGTGCCGTGGCGCGGCCGCGCGAAACTGCAGCACCTTCTTGCCAAGCCGCGGGTGGAAACGGCAGAGCGGCTTTCGCTGTACTGTTCGACCATCGCGTTTCAGTGGCTCGCCACAGCCGTTGCCGCCTGGCGGGCCCGGGCGCACGGATTTACTGCCGCGCAACTCGGCTTGGCGATGCCGGAGCGCACTACACTATTGGCGATTACGTTGTTCGGCGCGGCGCTGATTGTGACGCTTCAATGGCTCAACCTGCGACGCATGGGGCGATCGGCGAGTCCATTGCGACGGCCGCTCCAGGCTCTGGCGGAGCGCATTCTTCCACAGAGTACGATGGAACTGATTCCCTTCTTTGCTTTGTCGGTCACCGCCGGGTTGTGCGAGGAATTCTTGTATCGCGGATTTGCCATGGCGGCGCTTAGTCGCACGGGCTTGCCGACCGGAGTAGTTATACTGGTGTCGTCTATCATTTTTGGATTGGCGCACCTTTATCAGGGTCGCGCTGGATTTGTGAGCACAATGGTGCTGGGTTTTGTATTCGGAGCTTCGCGGATGGCGCTCGGTAGTTTGGTGCCGGCAGTGCTGTGGCACACGGGCGTGGACGTAGTGGCTGGAGTTGCAGGTCCGCGCTATCTCATTCATCGTCAGCCGGTTACGGAAGAAGTCAAGTAGTATAAATATATTATGTTAACTACAAATGAGACTCCCCTGTCACTGGAGGTTATCAACAAGGCGCTGTGCGAGTTTCAGGTGCAACTATCGCCAGAGCAAGTAACTTCTATTCAGCGATATATGGCGATCCTGCTGACGTGGAACGAGAAAGTAAATCTCACGGCCATTCGGGATCCGCTGGAGGTCTTATACCGGCACTTTTGCGAATCGATGTTTGCAGCGGCAGCCGTGCCGCTTAAGGCAGGCCGACTAGTAGACGTGGGTTCCGGTGGAGGCTTTCCGGGTCTAGCGTTGAAAATTGCGCGTCCGGAGCTGCATGTATTTCTGATTGAATCGAACGTCAAAAAGGCCACATTTCTGGCCGAGGTCGTACGCGAGCTGAGTCTTACGGATACGCGGGTGTTGGTCAGCCAGTATGAGGAGCTTGGAGAGGAGATAGCGCCGCTGGATTTTGTATGCTCGCGCGCATTGGGTGAGTTCGACAAATTTCTCGGCTGGGCACACTCTGAGCGGGTCGCGGCGGGTCAAGTTGTTCTTTGGGTTGGTGGCCGAGATATTGACGAGATCAAAAGAATACGCGGCTGGTTGTGGAAGGATCCAATCTCGATTCCCCGCTCCTTACAGCGGGTTCTCTTGGTCGGGGATCGCTTGGCATGGGCGCAGTAAGTTCCACGTGGAACGCGGTCGGCTCACGAGATCTTCCGTTGATGTTCCACGTGGAACATCATCACCGACCACATTCATTAAGGATTTTCACAGCGACGGTCGTGTTCCACGTGAAACATCTTGCATCTCCTCCTAAGCTTTGCTAAGTTTTCGCCCACTGGGGGTTCGGTGGCGCGAATCATCGCGGTGGCTAATCAAAAGGGTGGTGTGGGCAAGACCACTACCGCCGTGAATTTAGCCGCTTGCCTCGCAAAAGCGGATCAAGCCACTTTGCTCGTCGATTGCGACTCGCAAGCCAACGCCACGGCTGCGATTGGTTTTCAGAAGGATCCCTCCCGGCGCACCCTCTACCACTCTCTGATTTTGAACGAACCCTTCGATCGGATTACTCAGAAATCGCAAGTGGAGGGTCTGGACGTGGTGCCGGCGGATAAGAATCTGGCCGGCGCCGCCGTCGAATTGGTTTCGGCGGAGGCACGCGAATACAGACTAAAGTCCATTCTGAATGGATTTCGCGAAAAATACCGCTTCATCGTCTTGGATTGCCCTCCCGCGTTGGATTTATTGACTCTGAATGCCTTGGTTGCCGCGGATGCGGTGCTGGTGCCGATACAATGCGAATACCTGGCGTTGGAAGGTGTTTCGGAGCTCCTCGATACACTTATGCGTATTCGCAGGACCTTGAATCCAGGTCTCGAGATCGAGGGGATTTTGCTCACGATGTACGATGAGCGGACGACCCTGTCGCGCCAAGTCGCCACCGATCTGCGCAGTTTTTTCGGTGCGCAAATTTTTCAAAGCGTCATTCCGCGCAACGTTCGCCTCGCGGAAGCTCCGAGTTTCGGTAAACCTATCATTTTCTATGATGTACACAGTAAAGGAGCCGAAGGCTACACACAATTGGCTCAGGAGGTAATCGCGAATGCCGAGAAACGCACTGGGACGGGGGCTCGGAGCGCTCATTCGGGAGCCTGATCCGCAGGTTCCAGCGGTAGCGCCAGTGTCCGGGTCGCCTTCAACGGGTACTGCGGCGGTACCAGCCCGCGAGCCAATGTCGGCGGGCCCACAAGAAATTGATACGGATTTGATTCAGCCGAGTCCGTTCCAACCCCGCACGCGGTTCCGGGAGGAGGCGTTGGAGGAATTGGCTCGCTCGATCAAGGCCAGCGGCATCATTCAACCACTCGTTGTGCGGCCGGTTGCTGGCCGTTACCAGCTAATCGCGGGCGAACGCCGGTGGCGTGCCGCGCAGCGCGCCGGCCTAACAAGGGTTTCGGCAATCGTACGCCAGGTTTCCGACGAGTTGGCGCTGGAAATGACCCTAGTGGAGAACATTCAGCGCGAAGATCTAAACGCCATCGAAACGGCGCGCGCTTTCGAGCGGCTCATGGAAGAATTTCACCTCACGCAGGAGGCTGTGGCCGAGCGCACTGGCAAAGACCGAGCAACAGTCGCCAACGCGGTTCGCCTCCTGAAGCTGGAACCAACAATTCAAGAGTGGATTGAGGAAGGCAAACTCAGCGCCGGGCACGGCCGCGCGCTTTTGGCGGTTGCCGACACGCAGCTCCGAATGCGTTATGCGCGCCGAGCCTCGCGCGGCGGTTTGACGGTTCGGCAGATCGAACGCCTGGCTGCGCGCCGGGCGCGCACCGGTGGTACATTGTCTGGCGTTCCACACGACGCAAACATTCGCGCCGCCCTTGACGAATTGCAGCGCCACCTCGGCACCAAGGTTCTGCTGCGAGAAAAGAGCAAGGTGCGGCCCGGACAGCTTGTGCTCGAGTATTACGAAGACGCGCAGTTGATGGGGTTGTACGATCGATTGATGAAGTAGGTTTGCTGGTCAGTTTGCGTTGAATGTGCCGGCTACCTTTCTCAACCATCGCCTGATTCGACACCTGCGTTGCAACGCCCCGTTGACTTGTCGGCGGGTGCCGCTAAAGTAGGAGGAGTTATTCCTGGGGGGTTGCCATGGCGTGGAAGTGGCCCGGCGCAGCAACAAAGGGCGGAAGTGGCGAACAGTGGACAGGTTTTATCGACCAAGGCGTAACGCTTGAGGGAACGCTTACGGTCACGGGCACGTTCCGCATCGACGGAAATGTCAAGGGAAACATCATCTCGGAGCAGACCGTGATCCTGGGTGAAAGCGCTAAGGTCGAGGGCCAGATCGAAGGCAACCGCGTGGTGATTTCCGGCCGATTCGATGGCGTGATTTTCGCCAAAGGGCGCGTTGAAATTGAAGCCAAAGGCGTTGTTACCGGGGAGGTTCACTCCCCGTGCATGGTTATTGATCCGGGGGGCATTTTCGATGGCCGTTGCCACATGCTGGCATCTTCGGACGCTGTCTCGAGCGTAACAATTCCTATACGTCCTATACGCGCCGCCAGTACAGCGTGAAATCCCACACAGCTCTTGCTAACCGTTTACTGCTGGTTTATACGTTAGTGCATCGGTCCGTGTATCCAGGCGGCGTGCTAACCAGTATTCCATTGCATTAGTGAGGGAGGTTAGGACTTCGCGGCGGGAACCTCGCCCGCAGATAGCGCCTTTTGCGCTTCCAGAATTCCGCCCTGGATGTTCATGTCCCAATCGACGTGGGGGACGGCGGAATCCGCGGCGGCCCTGTAAAAGCGCAGCGCCTCCGCCGGGCGGTTCAACTTCTTTTGCGACAGCCTGCCTGCAGCCATCAGGGCCAGCAAGGATTGCCGTTCACTTGGATAGGCGCGCGCCAACTTATCGTATTCCTCCACGGCGCGCTCAAAATTCTGCTGGCCTTCCGCAGCGCGGCAAAGCTCCAGCCAGGTGGAAGCGGGCATGCGCTCGCCGCCGGAATTCAGGTACTCGCCAAAATCCTGCCAAGCGGCATCGACGTTCTGCGCTTTCAAGTGCATCTGGCAAAGTTTGATGATCGCCTCGTGGTACTTCGGGATGTCATTCTTGCGCCAGTAGAGCTGAGACAAGAGCGTCCAGGCATCAATCGAGGCGGAACTGCCGGCCGTGTGTGTCTGCAGAATCGCGATAGCTTCATCCAAGTTTCCTTGGTCCATTCTTTCGGTGGCTTGCACGATGGCCGGTTCGGCGGTCCACGTGACTTTTGCCTCGATGGCTTGATTGGCAACGTGTTCCAGGCCGGAATAGCTGAATCCGACTGCGGCCAGGGCACCGAAGACGAATCCCCCTACGTGGGCCCAATGCGCGACGCCCGAAGAACTCCCAAAAATCGCTCCGGAAAATATTTCCATCAGCAACCAGAGGGGAAGCAGCCAATAGGCGCGCGCATGAAATCGGTAAGACCGAAAACCAAAGCCAAAAAGCCATAGCATTTCGATTTTGGTCTTTGGATAGCGCACCAAAAACGCTCCCATCAAAGCGGCGACAGCGCCGGACGCGCCCAGCGTGGGTACGATGCTGCCCGGATTCGCCCAGGCATAGAACTGGAGAGCCATTGCCCCGGAAACGAAATAGAAGATTGGATACATAATGCGGCCCCACGTATCTTCCAGGATGGCGCCGGCAAGCCACAAAAACCACATGTTACCGATGATGTGGAGCCATCCGCCGTGCAGGAAATTCGCCGTGACGTACGAAATTGGTTGCGGGTGCGCAGGAATGAACGCGTAGCGCTCCAGAATCGAGTTGTGCTCAAGTTCCGCGTATTGCCCCGCCAGCGAATCCATCTCTCGCTGCAATTCAACAGGGTCTTCGACCAAGCGGATTTTCGCGTCCCAAGCATCAACAACATCCCGGTTTTGTGAGGTGACTCGACTCCAGACAGCCGGATTCTCTTTTCGGAACCTAGTCACGAATTCCTGCGCGTCGGGGTTCATGCTCAGTTCCGGGTGCATGGCCGCAAGCAGGAGAATATGCGCGCGAATTTCCGAGCGCTTGGGATTCTGCGCTTCGATTTGCCAGTGGGTTCCCAGAAATGCGAGGACATTAATGGCAATGATAGCGATCGAAATGACCGGCCAGCGGCGGCCCGCCATGTTTTCGTGGCGCAAAGGAATCAGCATGGTTTTGGCGTCTCCCTGGCTCGCGGCCCAGGAGTGTTGTCTTCAGTGTAGGAGCGGGCCGTGCCGCAAGGAGGTTTATTCCCGGCGATTCCTACAATAAGTAACCGTTAAGCGATACGAAACACTGCTGGGGCCGGCCGGTTTTGAGTCCGCGAGCAGCCATCCGCGCCAGGTTGACACGACTGGGGACTGGCTCTATCGTTCCGAAGAACCCGGCAAAGAGGAAAATAGATGAAGGTCTTGGTCATCGGTGGCGGAGGGCGCGAGCACGCACTGGTTTGGAAATTAAAGCAGAGCCCGCGAGTCGAGAAAGTCTGGTGTGCGCCCGGAAATGGTGGAATCGAAGCGGAAGCGGAATGCCTGCCCGCAGATCCCGCGGATGTGCCGGGACTTGTTAGTTTGGCGGAGCGACTCAGTCCCGACCTAACCATCGTCGGGCCGGAGCTACCATTGGTGAACGGGATTGGCGATGCGTTCCGGAGCCGGGACTGGCGGATAGTGGCACCTTCACAGCAAGCTTCGCAGCTCGAAGGTAGCAAGATCTTCGCGAAGCAGTTTCTCCGCCGCCAGGGTATTCCGACTGCGCACATGTACGGCGTGTTTGACGCCTCGCAGGAAGCTATTGGCGCGCTCTCGGGAGTGGATTGGCCGGTGGTCATAAAGGCCGACGGCTTGTGTGCCGGAAAGGGTGTATTTGTCGCTCAGGACGCAGCTTCCGCCGAAGATTTTATCCGGCGACTGATGGACAAGAATGAGCTTGGAGCGGGCGGAAACCGACTGCTATTGGAGGAGACGCTCGAGGGCGAAGAACTGTCTTTTATAATAGTGACGGATGGCCAGCGCTACGCCTCCCTGGTGCCGACCCGCGATCACAAGCGAGTGTTTGACGGCAATCGCGGTCCTAACACAGGCGGCATGGGCGCCTATTCAACAGACGAACTCCTGCCACCAAAGCTGCGACAACAAATTATAGAATCCATCGTTGAACCCACGATGCGCGGTCTGGCCTCCGAGGGAATTCTGTATCAGGGCTTCCTTTATGTCGGCTTGATGCTAACCGCCTCAGGACCCAAAGTGCTTGAGTTCAATTGCCGGTTAGGAGATCCCGAGATACAAGCAATCGTTGCGCGGATGGACTTCGACCTGGCACAAGTCCTTGCGGAACTTGCCTCCGGAATCCTGAAGCCTTCCAGGTTGCGGTGGAAACCAGGCGCGAGTGTGTGCGTTGTCATAGCTTCAGGGGGATATCCGGGCAAGTTTGCGAGCGACGTGAAAATCGATGGCCTAACCGATGCGGAGCGTGTTAGCGGTGTAAAGGTCTTTCACGCTGGCACACTTCGGAAAGGCGACTCGATTGTTACCAGTGGTGGCCGCGTTCTCGGCGTGACCTCCGCAGGCACCTCCATTGAGGCAGCCGTGGCAACGGCGTACGAAGCTGCTGCAAGGATTCGCTTTGAAGGCATGCATTATCGCAAAGACATCGCTGCCGATGCGCGCCGAGTGCAGGCGGCCGGAGACTGAAACATGGCACATGTGTCGCATCTATTCCGAGCGCCGCAAAGGCGGCTGCCGATGGAGGAGCTTGAGCAGATTCGAGCGTTAGAGGATTCCGGACTCGAGGGCTGCGCGCACGCCAGGACCGGCAGCCCACGGCAGGTATTGCTGGTGGACAGCGAGACCCTGGAGCTGATGGATCTGCAGCCAGGAATCATTCGTGAAAACATTACCACTTGCGAAATCAACGTGAATGGGTTGCCTGTGGGGCAGCGCCTTCGTCTGGGCGAGGCGCAACTGGAAGTCAGCGTGGCGTGCAGTCCCCTGCGATTTACTGGAAAAAATCAGGCCTGGTCTGCGGCGCGAACTGCGCGGCCGGCGAGGGATGTTGTGCCGCGTGATCGCCGGCGGGATGATTCGGCGCGGCGACAACATCGAAAGAATTCCCTAGCGGTTTGGGGGAGTGGGTTTCCGGAGCAAGCTCGGCGCATCCGGCGGCCTGTTCTTGTCTTCTTCGCTCTTCTTGGCCCGTTCCACAGGCTCGTCCGGCGGAACAATCCAGTCGAACCCGTGCTGTTCTTCCATTTTCGCCAGGATGAATGACTGTTTGCCGGCAATGAGTGGCAATAAAGCACGAAGGAAATCGGCAGCATCGGTCGGAGCGGCCTTTTGCGCTTGCCCTTTGTCCACCGCGGCAATCACTTTGGCAAAGCGTGGTTCTGAATTGCGAAGCTGCGCAATTGCCGGATCGTCGCCTTGGATCAGCGCCATAAGCGTGGGCGCTTTCAAGTCCGCGGGATAACGGGCCTCGACGATTATGCGCGGCGCATGCTTTTCCGGCGGATACAGTTGCGTGAATCGCGGCCGCAGAATGCGCGTCTGCCAATACTCGCCGCGCGTGGCAACCTGCTCCTGCTGCACGCGGTATTCGACGGTCCAAACCTCCGGGCCGTAGTTATTCGGCGCATAGCCGATGAGCACCATTTCGAGCAGCGGCTCATCAGGCAGCAGGTCGATCTTGTGATGAAGCTGCGCGGTGAGAGGGCGTAATTTCTCAAGGACCGCCACGCCAATGGTTTCAAGGTCCGGTTCAGCCTCGCCGACATTGTATTGGTACTTTGGGTCGCGCGCGTGAATGCGCTCAAAGTTGCGATCCAGGCGCACCGGATTGGGATCCGCAGGAAGCCGCCATTCCGAAGCGCCCATCAGGACGGCGACGTGCGCCGCGTCGACCTCTACCACGCGAGGTGGGATACCGCCGGCTTCCACGGGTTCATTGATGGCGGCAAAAATAATGTTGCCATCGCCCGCGACGTGAACGATGACGCGGCCGCCGGCAAGATTGGCGACGATCTCATCTTCAGGCGCTTGCGTTTGTGCAGCCGCCCGCGTGTTCAGGCACGCGATTGCCGCAACGAATGCAAAGCTGCCGGCGAGCCAGAAGGAGCGTCGCAGATGGTTGTCGTGACTCATTACAGCTATATCGTAAGGCCAGAGGCTATCGGGCCGATACGGAGAATTATGTAGCGGCAGCAGCTAGGTGCCCGGCTCAATATTGGAATAGGTGCGCCGTCCCGCTTTCCGGTTGCCTGTGTCTCCAGTAGAATAGACGCGGCGAACGCAGGAGGTGGTGGGACGATCATGGGATTGCGAAAGGCAAAAAGCATCCGGCACAACGGCAAGACCGTGGCCGAGATACTCGAAGCGCACACGCGCTTTTTTCAAGGGAAAGATGGCGGCGCAAGGGCAGACTTCACCGGTGCGGACGTTTCGCGGGCGGACCTGAGCGGCGTGAACCTGAGCGGCGCCATCCTGCGCAATGCGAATCTGGAAGGAACTGACTTACGGCGATCGAAGCTCCCCGGGGCCGACCTCTCGGGCGCAAACTTGCGTCAGGCCGATCTGCGCAATGCGGACTTGACCGAAGCGATTCTGCCCGGCGCGGACCTTACGGAAGCACAAGCGAGCGGCATAGAGTTTTTCCGCTGCGACTTGTCCAATGCAAATTTTCAGAGGGCGCAATTGCGCAATGTCAACATGCGCGGGGCTAATGTGAACGGAGCCAAATTCACGGGAGCGGATCTGGGCGTCGCGATCTTGCGCGAAACAGACCTGAGCGGCGCCGACCTTTCCGGCGTGGACCTCTCGACCACGCTGATGCCTAAGGGCTGGGCTCTGCAGAGCAAGCAAAAGAGCGCATAGGTGCTCGCAGGGGGCGCTGGGTTTTTGACCTTAGGTAGCAGAGTCCAATGGCAATCGACGCTGCTGCATGGTAGCCTGCGCGGGAAGTAGAGTCCTCCGGCTGGAATTGTGGCCACAACCACGGCAGGACTCGACCGCTCGGCCACGCAAGAGCGCGTTCTGGAAATCGTGCGCGATGTGCTGCAGGAGCTGAGCAGCTTCGGCGCGCTGCCGATGTTGCACGCCGGTTCACATCTGGATCGCGAGCTAGGGCTGGGGAGTCTGGAACGAATTGAGCTGTTGTCTCGACTGGAGACCGAATTTGCCGTGCGTCTCCCGGACCGCGCGGCATCCGAGGCCAACACACCGGCAGACCTCGCGCGCGCTATTTTGGACGCGCCGGGGGCGAACTCCAGCGAAGAAAAGGTATCCTCCGCGCTTCGGGCATCGGTCGCGGTCCAAACTCTGTATCGTGAAGCGGCGCAAACTGGAGTTTTTGCCGCGCAAACGCTGATCGATGTCCTGCGCTTCCGTGCGGCGCATGATGCAGAGCGCGCGCATCTGCTGATCAGCGAGGATGCCGAAGGCGGCGCCCGCGAACTGACCCTGACGTTCGGCGAGCTTTACGCGGCAGCGCAGCGCGTCGCGACCGAGCTTGCGCGTCGTGGCGTGCCGGCCGGCGGCCGCGTGGCGATGATGTTGCCCACCTCGCGCGCATTTTTTGTTTCCTACGCCGGGATTCTCCTTGCTGGCGCAATCCCCGTTCCGATTTACCCTCCCTTTCGCGCAGACCGCATCGAAGAATACGCCGCGCGGCAGGCCGCGATTCTTAACAATACGGAAGTGTGCTTGCTGCTGACGTTTCGCCGCGCGGAGAACGTGGCGCACCTGCTCAAGCCGCGCGTGCGTTCGCTGGCAGCGGTCGTCGATGCGGAAAAGCTGATAGAAGCGGCTGACACGGCGCCGCCTCCTGCGCCGGGCGCTCTACCCGCGCATTTGAGCGGAAGCCGCGTGCGCAAATCGTCGGACATCGCCCTGCTGCAATACACCTCCGGCTCGACCGGCGACCCTAAAGGTGTAGTGCTTACGCATGCAAATGTGCTCGCAAACATGCGAGCCATTGGCGAGGCGGTGCAGCTCGGACCCGGCGACGTCGGAGTGAGCTGGCTGCCGCTGTACCATGACATGGGACTGATCGGCGCTTGGCTGACGCTCCTGCATTACGGTGCGCCGCTGGCGGTGATGTCGCCGATAGCTTTTCTTACGCGGCCCGAGCGGTGGCTTTGGGCGTTTCACAAACATCGCGGAACAATTACCGCGGCGCCGAATTTCGCTTACGAGCTGTGCGTGCGGAAGGTTGCGGACAAGGATATCGAAGGGCTCGACCTAAGTTCGCTGCGCGCGGCGCTGAACGGCGCCGAACCGGTCAATCCTGAAACACTGGAGCGTTTCGCGGCGCGTTTCTCGCGTTACGGGTTTCGGCGTGAAGCACAGCTTCCGGTCTATGGCTTGGCGGAAGCCGCGCTGGCGGTGACCGTTCCGCCGCTCAACCGCGGCCCGCTGGTGGACCACGTCGAGCGTGAGGCCTTTACCACGCGCGGGAGCGCGGTGCCCGCGCAAGCCGCATCGGCATCGGTGATTTCCTTTGTGTCCTCCGGGTGCGCGCTTCCCGATCACGAAGTTTGTATAGTCGACGAGAAGGGAAATGAAGTTTCCGATCGCACGGAGGGCTTCCTGTGGTTTCGCGGGCCGTCGGCGACCACCGGTTATTACCAGAATTCCGCCGCAACGGAAACGCTGTTTCCTGCGGGTCGCGCAACCGGTGCAAGCGAATTCGCATGGGTCAATTCCGGCGACCGCGCCTATCGCGCAAACGGAGAGTTTTACGTCACCGGCCGCGTAAAGGACATCATCATCAAAGGCGGCAGAAATCTGTATCCACACGAAGTGGAGGAATTGGCGGCGCGCGCCGACGGCCTTCGCAAAGGCTGCATCGTCGCCTTTGGAATCAAGGACGAAGGTTCCGGCACCGAAAAACTTGTCGTCGTTGCCGAGGTGCGCGAAGGCGACTCGCGGAAGCACCCAGCAATCGCCGCCAATGTGACCGAGCAAGTTTCGCGAGGGCTGGGCCTCCCGCCGGATCGTGTCGAGTTGCTTCCGCTGGGAAGCATTCCGAAAACCTCGAGTGGGAAATTGCGCCGCGAGGAAACCAAACAGCTTTTTCTCAGCGGCCAGCTTTGCGTTGGCAAACCGCCTGCATGGATGCAAATTGCGCGGCTCAGCGCGGGAAGTGCGATGCGCAGCTTGGGCAAGTTCGTGGCCGCCGGTTTTGGCCGAGCCCTGGAGATTCTCTACGGGCTGTACTCCGGGATGGTCTTTTTTTTGTGGATCGTGCCCACATGCGCGCGCGTAAGCCTAATTAAGGACCACCGCGCAGCCGGGCGCTTTACGTCCTCTGCGCTGAAGGTTTTGTTTGCTCTGGTGGGCTGTCGTGTGCGGGTGATTGGCAAGGAGCACATGGATACACCTGGCGCAAAAATGTTCGCCTCCAATCACACCAGTTATTTCGACGTGCTCCCGCTGATGCTCGGCCTTGGCGTGCCATATCGCTTCGTGGCCAAAATGGAAGTGCATGGGATGCCGTTTATCGGAACGTTTCTGCGGCAGATGGGGCATCTCTCTTTCGATCGCACGGACCCGAATTCGCGGCTGCGGCAAGCGGAGGAGATGGAGGAAATTCTGCGGCGCGGCGAATCGGTTTTCGTCTTTCCCGAGGGAACCTTCACTGCAGACGATGGTGTTCGCCCATTCCAACTTGGCGCGTTCAAAGCGGCTGTGGCGGCGGGCGTGCCGATTGTTCCAGTGTCGCTTGCGGGCACGCGCAAGTTTCTCCGCGACGGCACATATTTGCCGCGGCCGACCAGTGTGACGATCACTTTGTCTCCACCCATTTATCCGCGCCAGGAGAACGCGGCCGCGGATGGCGGCCAATCGTCGAATTGGCGTGAACTCATCCACTTGCGGGATGAAACGCGCGCGGCAATCGCTCGCCACGTCCCGGAACCGCTGCTATAAAGCGGAACGCTGGCTGACTCCCTACGCGCAGCCTTTAAGGAATCTCAGGTAACTTTCGTCGCTGTCCGCGCATCTGTATCTGCAAGTAAAAACATAGACAAATGCGGATAGCTGCCTTCCTGCCTGAGGCGCTCCGCGAAACGCGCGGCCGCGCGGCAATCCAGCCGGCCTGCGCTGAAACATAAATCTGAATGGAGGTTTTATGAAACTCAGGGTCGTGGTGTCTTTACTCGGTTTTGCTTCGCTCTTCGGAGTGGCCGCGCAGGCACAGGAAGAGCGCAAGACCATAGATGTTTTCGCGGGCTACTCGTACGTTCGTGCCAATCCGGCTACGTCCGGTGCGAACAGCTTCAGTTTGAACGGCGGCAGCGCGTCCATCGCATACAACTTCAACGGTTGGTTGAGCGGAGTCGCTGATCTCGGCGGCTACCACAACACCAAGAGCATTCTCGGCAGCGGCGTGGACGGCACACTTTCCACGTACCTCTTCGGTCCGCGGGTTTCCTATCATCGCTTTGGACGCGTGACACCGTTTGGTGAAGTGCTCTTCGGCGTGGCGCATACCGGGGCAAGTCTGCTGGCCACAACCAACAGCCAGAATGTCTTTGCGATGACCGTGGGCGGCGGGCTCGACTATCGTCTCAGCTCGCATTTCTCGCTTCGTCCAGCCAAAGTCGATTACCTGCTGACTCGTTTCAACGAATTCAACAACCCCAACGCCAGAAGTCAAAACAATCTGCGCGTGTCGACCGGAATCGTTTTCCGCTTCTAACGTAATCGCGGAAGCGGCGACGGAGTGTCGGTTGCACGGTGCTGGCAGAGGGCCGCGCGGCAGTATTGGCAGCGCGCGGCCCTAGCACCGCTTTGTATAGCTTGGGCATTCCTCTTCAACGGTTGATGTTGTAGATCACGGTGATGAACGTGTCGATCTCCACGGGCTCGCCGTTGAGCACCGTCGGCCGGTAGCGCCACTGGCGCACCGCATCCATGGCTGATTGGTAGAATAGCGGATCCCCGCTCGCAACTTGCAGCGATTGAATCGTGCCGTCCGTCGCGATGACCGCCCGGAGTTCAACGCGCCCGGCTCGACCCAGTTGCCTTGCCAATGTCGGATACACCGGCTCCACCCGATGAACAAGCATCGCGGGATCGATGTGCGTGACAACTAGCTGTGGCTTTTGTCTCCGCGGCTCGCCAACGATAGGAGCCTGCGGCCCGGCAGTGAGGATGTTGATGCAACTTGGGCACGGAACCGCCGCCGGAATGTCGTTGTTGCCGAATCCCTGAACTGGTTCCTCGACAGTGCCCGATTCCACCCTGTTATTCGGATCCAAGTTGGGTGGGTGCGAATTGAAGCAGGAAACGCAAATATGCCTTATGTCAGTGCGCGGCCTTTCCGTAGTATGGGTCTGCCCGCTCACTTGCCGATAGGGGGGAATCGGCGTCGCGATTGCCGTGACCAAGCGCGCCGGCTTCGCAAACAAGGGCACAAGTATTAGTGCGGCGAGAAGGCCAGCCTGCAACAGCACCGACGTAATCAACGCTTTCCGGCGGACTCTGCGTTCGCGAGCGCGTTGCTCCGCATCGCCTTCCACCAAACAACTCTGCAATGAACCAAGATTATGCCCGGGGACGGATCTTGGATCGAGCGACATCACACACC
>WNFC01002698.1_pt1 | contig 19123 bp, 17 predicted proteins | sample 5400541 | NCBI WGS metagenome assembly WNFC01 (sample SAMN13153342, study PRJNA577476) | soil metagenome | isolation source: 120 cm saprolite under Douglas fir tree site 2 hole 2 replicate 1 | place: USA:California | collected 2015-04-18 | reverse complement strand
CATCACATCGACCGCGCCCTTCACGATCGCTTCCAGTTCCTTGCGCGGCACGCGCGCGCGGGCGCGGACGGCAATGCTGTGGATGGTCGCGGATGCCAATTGCGCGAGCACCACGGGATCGGCTGTTTGCGGCAGTTCGCCGTTCTCCTTCGCAAGCCGGAAGCAGGCGGAGAACGCCTTGTCGAGTTCGGACAACCCCTCCAGCACCATGTCGCGGATCTCGGGATCGGACACCGCTTCCGACGCCGCCGTCATCACGGTGAAGCAGCCGCGCGGGCCCGCGTCGCCGGAGAGATAGATATCGAGCGCCACCGCAAAGATGCGCTCCAGCCGCCTTCGGATCGGCAGTTCGTCTCTGAAGATGTCGATCATCGCCGCGCGCGCGTCGGCGCGGTAGCGCGCATAGCTCTTGATGTAGAGCTCGCGCTTGTCGCCGAACGCGCCGTAAAGGCTCGGCCGGTTCATGCCGGTGGCGGCGCTGAGGTCGTCGAGCGAGGTGGCGGCGAAGCCGTCTTTGCGAAACAGGTCGAGCGCCTTGCCGAGCGCGATTTCGGGCTGATAGGCGCGCGGCCGGCCGCGGCGCTTCGGCGCGACGGCATCGGGGTTCGCCGTCGGCTTTTTAGTTTTTTGTACCATTTCGCAATAAACTCCTTGACCCGATTTATATTATGCGGAACAGTATAAAAATCAACCCCAGGTCCCGAAAGCCGGGACCGAACCGCCAAGGAGGCATCCATGGACCTGTATTTCTCGCCGCTCGCCTGCTCGCTGGCGACCCGCATCGCGCTGTATGAAGCCGGCGCCGAGGCCAACTATCTGGAGGTCGATCCCAAAACCAAGGTCGTGCAGAACGACGGCTCGGACTTCCGGCAGGTCAACCCGCTTGGCCTGGTGCCGACGCTGCGCACCGATGACGGAACCGTGCTCACCGAGAATGCGGCGATCCTTCAGTATGTCGCGGATCGTTTCCCGCAGGCCGGCATCTCAACCGGCCCCGGCATGGAGCGCAGCCGGCTGCACCAATGGCTCTGCTTCATCGGCACCGAGTTGCACAAGGGCTTGTTCGTGCCGGTGCTCGACAAGAAAGCGCCGCCGGAGGTCAAGACCTACATCCTCGGCAAGGGCCTGTCGCGGCTCGACTATCTCGAAAACTATCTCAAGAGCCGCGAATTCCTGCTCGATCATTTCAGCGTCGCCGACGCCTACCTCGTCACCGTCATCAACTGGACCATGGCGACGCCGCCGATCGAACTTGCAAAATGGCCGGCCGTGAAAGCGTATTACGAGCGGCTGCGCGCGCGCCCCAGCATCGCCAAGGCGGTCGCCGAGGAATTCAAGCTGTACCAGGCCGAACTCGCGCGACACAAAGCGGCGGCGTAATTCAATTGTCGTCCCGGCGAATGCCGGGACCCATAACCACAGGCGTTCGCGGCTTAAGGCAGCTGTCGCACATCGCGCTTCAATCGAAAATCCTCGGCGTATGGGCCCCGGCGTTCGCCGGGGCGACGCCGTTGGAGTTGATATGCAGCCTCAAAACGGACTTTCGCCCAATCCCGGAACATCTGCCGGCCGTGGGCCCGGCGCGGCCCAGCGGAAGCGGCGGTCGGCTTCCGCGATCGCGACATCGTTGATGCTGGCTTCGCGGCGGCGCATCAGGCCGTGCTCGTCGAATTCCCATTGCTCGTTGCCGTAGGAACGATGCCACTGCCCGGCACCGTCATGCCATTCGTATTGAAACCGCACCGCGATGCGATTGCCGTCGAACGCCCAGAGATCCTTGATCAGACGATACTCGTGCTCCCTGGCCCATTTGCGGGTGAGGAACGCAACGATCGCGGCGCGGCCTTCGAAAAATTCGGAGCGGTTACGCCAGCGGCTGTCCTCGGTATAGGCCAGCGCCACGCGTTCGGGGTCGCGCGAATTCCAGGCGTCTTCGGCCATGCGGGCCTTTTGCGCGGCGGTCTCTCTGGTGAACGGCGGAAGCGGGGGACGCGACATGACAGCCTCGGGTGTTGGTAACGACCGCGAGATTGTATCGCCGCCTTGCGACGAGTCGATGGCGAGTTGCCTATCGCCCGATAGCTGGATCTGATCGGCGTTCGGCAACGTCGGCAGCGCTTTCGGAATCGGCTGCGCCCGCCCTTCGCTGATGAAGGCCGCGCGCAACTCGATGCCGGAAAAAGCGGAAGCGAACAGGTCTCACTGCCTGGCTGTGTGACCCCAGGCCTCGTCCCAATCCTGGCCCGCGGCATCGACAACACGGCCGTCGGCCTCGAAGAACTTGTTGGGGACCTGGAAGATCGCGAGCATCAGCCCACCCTCGGGACACCATGCGACGTGGCGGCTGCCCTGCTCGCGCCAGATGAATTCGCCGGCTCTGGCCTCGATGCCCTTTGCGGGGCCTTCCTTGTCGACGAGGCTGCCCTCAAGAACGTAGGTCTGCTCGATGTTGACATGCTCGTGGTCGGGCAGCACCGCGCCCGGCGCGAACCGCATCAGCGCGGTCATCAGGCCGGTCGTGCGATCGAACAGCAGTGTCTTGGCTTCGCAGCCGGGGAAGCGGGTCTTCTGCCACTCCATGCTCTCGGGGCGAACGACGTGGGAATGTGTGTCGGCGGCCTGAGAACCCTTCGGCGTCACGGCGTCCATGGCAATGCTCCGTTCCGGTGAACCTCAAGCGATCATAGCAGCTTTGCTCGCACCCGTCAGCCGGCTCTCCCACGGCTTCGCTCGACGTCCATCGCTATAGGCTTTATCGTTCCCGGCCCGAACGATCGGCGGCGTTATCCATGAAGAATGGGTTCTACTCTATTCACATCCATATGCTCGACGGCGTAAGGGGCCGCGACAGCGGCGTATTCGTGCTGCGAAACGGCGTGCTCATCGGCGGGGGCCCTTATTTCTGGTCGGTCGGCTCCTACACCGTGGATAACGGGACGTGGAAGGGCGACCTGCGCACCAATCAGCACACGCCGTTTGCCGACCGCTTCGTTCGCCCGCTATTCGCCGGGCAGGAAGTCACCAGCGGGTTTTCGGGAACTTTTGCCGACGACCGGGCCGAGGTATTCGGCACCACCCTGGTGGGAAACCGAAGCTTGAGCTTTCGCGCGACATTGAAGAGACTGGCAGATATCTGATGCGTCGGGTGCCGGCGATAGCCGCCTTTGCAGCCACACGCGACTTCCGATCTAGAGCGGGATGACTTTTCTTCGAATCGTCATCCCGCTCTATCTTTTTATTTGAGCATGATCTCCGGGCAAACGCTTCGCGTTTGTCCCGAGGGAAAACCGGTACCACTTTTCCGGATCATGCTTTAGCCCGTGACGCTGAACGCCAATGCAATAGCTCCCACCAGAATGAGGCTGACGGCCCAGGTCGTCTCCAGATTGAACCAACTCCGCTGCATGAACTTGAGGCCGAGATAGCGATAGACCAGCCACGCCGACAATCCCCCGGCCGCGATCATCGAGGCCGAGTGGACCACAGAGGCCAGGACCGCCATGCCGAGATTGAAGTTGATGAGGGCCCCTGCCGCCTGATGGCCTTTGTCGAGGTCGGAAGCCCGGCAGAGTCCCAGATAGATCGGCACCAGCATCAGTCCCGCGCCGTGCGCGATCGCGACGGCGAACGACCAAAGCCCCAGTTGCGTCGGTCGTATCCGCGCCAGGGCCCGTGGATGGCGCCGGTTGAGGAGCCGGAAGATGCCGAACCCGATGACAAGGAGGCTGGCACCGATCTGTATCTGGCGCTGCCATTCGACCAGCGTAACCAGCAGCGCGAAGGGAAGGAGCACTAGAAGCATTGCCAGCAGATGGCCGACCGTCAGCGGCCAAAGCGCCGCCACCAGGGCACGCGAGCTCTTTTCCATCAGGCCGGCCGAAACGGCGAGCGGCCATCCCATCCCCGGGTTTACCCCGTGAAAGAGGCCGCTCGCGACGACCGCCAGCCAAAGCCCGGCAGGTGTCCAATCCGTCCCGTTCAAAATTCAAACCGACGGATAGCAGAACGAATCCGTCGAGCAGTCACCGCCCTCGAGCCGGATCTGATGCGCACGGTATCCGTCGGGGAAGCTTACCCAGTAGTCCTTGGCCAGCGCGAGACCGCCGCTCGGGCTCGCATTCGCCATGACCTCGGCGCCCGGAACTCCGTCGGGATAGAATTGGTTATCCCACGTCGAGTAGAGCGAGTTGGTCCAGTACACCCGTTTGCCGTCGCGGCTGATCTCCACCATCTGCGGTCCGCCTGCATATGCCTTGCCGTTTGGGTGAGGCGTACGGTTTACAATGCCGCCGATGCGCACCGAGCCTGCAAGCTTTGGCTTCTTCGGGTCGGCGACATCGTATTGACGCATCTCGCCGGTGCCCCAGCAGGCGACGTAGAGAAACTTGTCGTCCATGGACAGGTCGATGTCGGTTACCAGCGGCGGCACGGCGCCAAACCCCTGCAGCAGCGGCGGCAGCTTGTCCTTCGGCGCAGGTTCAGCCGGAATCGTCGCCGTCTTTTCGATGTGGAATTTGCCGCCCTCGCGCCACCAGGTCCAGATCGAGCCTTCGAGATTCGTGGTATCTACCACGACGCCGAGGAAGCCGTATTCGCGAACCGGATCGTGGGCCGGGCGCACTTCCAGGGCCATTTGATGGTTGGCACCGAGATCGATCGTCTGAACGTTACGCCGGGCCCGGAGATCCCAGAAGTGGATCCGATGGCCGTATTTGTTCGAGAGCAGATCCTCAGGCACGATCCCATTCTCGAATTGCGGCGGCAACGCCCACTCGCTCGTTACCATGTAATCGCGCGGCAGGTTCCACCAGAAGTCATAATGCAGCGTCTGGGGGCCGCGATCGATCTCCCACCGGCCGAGGACATCGAATGTCTCGCAGTCCATGATGAAGACGCCGGGCGGTCCATCGGTGCCATCCTTGCCGCCGCCACCGAGGGTGCTGACGTAAATGCCTTCCGGCCCGCAGTGGACCGTGTGGGGCCGCGAGTAGCCGGTCTTCTTGAAGATTTCCTCAGGCTCGATGATTTTGTGAATCTTCGCACTTGTCGGATCCGGTTTCGTATCCACGATGTAAATGCGCGAGGACCGAATCCCGGGGATGATGAGGTAGCGCCGCTCGACGAAGGCGTGGCCGGTGAGCGGCGACAAGGCCGATGAGCAAGCGTTCCACCCGAAATGGTGAAACTCGTCTCCCTTGTTAGGCATCGTCACCGTGTGGACGATCTGACTATAGGTTGGCGAGCCGGGCTTCACGTCGATCACGGCGAGCGCGTCGGGTTTCGAAAAGTCGGGACTAAGCAGCAAGGTGTAGGCGAAGCTCTCTGGCGGAGCTTCCATTGCAAGCTTCGGCGATGCGTGAAAGGTGGGATCGGGCCTCATGGTCATCGTACTGCCTCCCTGTTTGCGTGGACGTGCACCAACATGGCTCAGCGGTGTGCAAGAATAATACCTGGTATAACTTGGCTCCTTCAGCTCGTTTAAAACACCACCGGCCGGACTCCGGGGTCATCATAATACATCATCAATACGGCCCGGTGAAAAGAACGATGGACGCCCGATCCGCCGCGACCAATGAACGCAAATTCTTTTTGCGTTGGACGAAAGCCGGAGGGCCGTCTGGACAACTCCATTGCGCCAGGGCCAGTTCGGATCATTACAGACACCCGCCGGGCACAGGAACACACCTTAAATCCGGAACTGAATTTGGCGGTACGCCGCTTCCATCGGACTTAGGTTGTGGAACTCGCGCCAGTGCGAAACTTCAGCACGCGTCCACCGTCACGCCCTCTCCGGACGATACGCTCGAGTTCGTTGACGAGCTCTGCCTCGGTGAAAGGCTTTGCGAGCTTTGGCATCGACTGGGCCTCCGATTCCATTTCAGCAAAGCCGGTCGCGATAATGACCGGAAGTTCCGGCCACTCCCTTTTTATCGCATCGGCTAGTTGCAGGCCCGTCATGTGCGGCATGGCGTAGTCGGTGATGACCAGGTCGACTGAATCCTGCTGCCTGAGGATTTCCAGCGCCTCCTCGCCGGACGATGCTGCTACCCCGGTATGACCAAGGTCATCCAACATGGCGACGGTATTGGTCAGAACGAGTCCGTCGTCGTCGACTGCCAAGACAACGAGCGGGACTCGATCCACCCTTGCATCGTTGCCCTCCCGCTCGCTTCGACCGACTACCGCGGCCTGCTTTTCCGCAGCCGGAAGCCAAAGCTCGGCGGTAGTTCCTTCGCCCTTCCGGCTTCGCAGAGTAAACCATCCTCCGGACTGTTCGGCGACACCGTGCACCATGGACAGGCCGAGTCCCGTGCCTTTGCCTGGTCCCTTGGTGGTGAAGAACGGTTCCATCGCACGCTGCAGCGTCGCTTCATCCATTCCTTCGCCGGTATCCTGCACTGTAAGACAGATATAGGCGCCCGGTTTCAAACGGGTGCCGTCACCCTCGCGCAGCACTTTTTCCTGCATCGCGATGACAATCTGCCCGCCGTTCGGCATGGCGTCTCGCGCGTTGACAGCGAGATTGAGCAGTATCATTTCGAGCTGGTTCGCGTCCCCCAGCACCGGCTTGCTTACAAGCGGAAAGTGGGTGTCTATGATAATTGTTGGTCCCAACGAACGCTGAAGCATGTCCGTCATCCCACGTACGAGTTCGGGGATCTCCACGGCTTGCTGCTCAAGCTCCTGGCGACGCGCAAAGGCCAGCATTCGCTTGGTCAGCAACGAACCGCGCTGCGCGCCCTGAACCGCGTTTTCGAGCAGCGCCCGGAGTTTGGGATCATCGGGCAGGCGTTTACGCATCAGTTCGAGGCTGCCCAGCACGGCCATGAGCAGGTTGTTGAAATCATGGGCGACCCCGCCGGTGAGCTGCCCGATCGCTTCCATTTTCTGCGACTGCATCAAGGCTTCGCGCGCTACTTCGAGCTGCCGCTGAGCCTCCCGCCTTTCAGTTATGTCGCGGGTAATTTTAGCGTAGCCAATCAGCTTTCCATCATCGTCCCGGATGGCGTCGATGATGACGTGGGCCCAAAACCGGCTGCCGTCCTTGCGGACGCGCCAGGCTTCTTTTTCCAATCGACCATCGCGCTCGACGGCTTCCAGCGCCTTTTGCGGCTCGCCCGCTTTCCGATCTTCATCCGTGTAGAATATCGAGAAGTGATTTCCGATAATTTCCAGGGATGTGTACCCTTTGATGCGGTGCGCACCAAGATTCCAGTTCGCCACAACGCCTTCCGGGTCGAGCATGTAAATGGCGTAGTCGGAAACACCCTGCACCAACAGCTTGAACTGCTCTTGGCTTTGCTTGAGCGCTTCCTCAACAAGCTTGCGTTCGGTCAGGTCGCGCGTGATCTTGGCAAAACCCACGAGCGCGCCTGCCGCGGTACGAATCGGATCGATGACCACATATGCCCAGAAGCGAGAACCGTCCTTGCGGACCCGCCAACCCTCGCTTTCGAACTTCCCTTCCCGCACGGCGGTCTTGAGCGCGAGGGCTGGTATCCCCCGCTTCCGATCTTCCTCGGTGTAAAACCGGGAAAAGTGCTGACCGATAATTTCAGAAGCTGCGTATCCCTTGAAGCGTTGGGCGCCGGGGTTCCAGCTCGTCACGATACCGGTTGGGTCCAGCATGTAGATGGCGTAGTCAGTTACCGCCTCGACCAAGAGACGATAACGACTGTCGTCTGACGTGGAGTCCGTTAACGGATCAATCGGTTGCATTACCCCCCGCGGCGTACGTACACACGCCCAAAACGAAAACCCTGCGAAGGCTAGAATGTTCCGAGAAATAGTCGGCCAGCGTCAGCAGCTGAAATGTCCAAAATGGGTCATTTTCGTCGATTTTTCGTGTCCGCCGAATGTCCGGTTAAGGGAGTGATTTCCGGAGATGCTGGTTCGCTGTCGATGATGTCATCGGCCACGTAATTCAGGCTGCCAAACTCGCGCGACGAATCTTGCGGTATGAACCAGGCGATCGTCAGCGGGATGTTCGATGTTCCCGAACAAGCCGCCGGCGGTGAGGGCACCCCCGCGGCTGTATTCAACCGCTTTCCATGGCGTGGCGCAGCGGCTTCGGAATCCGCTGCGCCTTTCCACCGGAGACAAACGCGACACGCACGCGGGCTTCGACTAGAAGTTCGTCACCGCGCCTGCAATGCTGCAACAGCGTGATTGAGGCACCTTTTACTTCTATCGGTGTGGTGACGATATCCAGCACATCGTCCATGTGAGCGGGCTTGAGGAATTCGATTGTCATCGAGCGCACCACGAACGCGAAGCCCGGTGCTTCGTTCTGGGTTTCTTCGAACAGGGCGCGGTGATCGGTGCCGAGCAAACGCAAGTAGTTCGTTCTGCCCCGTTCCATGAAGCGCAAGTAATTGGCGTGATAAACCAATTTCGAAAAATCAGTGTCTTCGTAGTAGACGCGGACCTGCATGTGATGACGGCCATCGCGGATCTCGCCATCGATAGAGGAGATCATTTCAATATCTCCCGCTTGATATCCATCCGGCTATCAACGACGCGGACGATGACTATCCGGTCCGCTTCGACGGTGTAAAACGCAATATAACCGTCCATCGAAAGTCCCCGCAGCGACGTGTGCAGTTCGCTTCGATCCGGACCGAGGAACGGGAATTCGCGAAGCTCATCGAACCGTTGCGAAAATCGAACCAACATTCGACCGGCTGCGACGACGAGACTGCGCTCGGCAGGATAGGAATGGATGCTGAGAATGTCCGAGCGGGCGCGCAAGGAAACAACGACCCTCACGACGGCCCCTATCGCTGCGCCTGCTCACGGGCCCGTTTGAGGAAGTCTTCCAAATCCCAAGGCACGACGCGCCCTGCTTCTACGTCGGCCATTCCTTCATCAACCGCGTCTTTGAGCGCACGAAATTTCTTGGCTTGAGACAGCAGATAGGCGGCCGCCGGCTCCCGCATTTCCTCAGGCAGCAGTTCAAGGGCTTCGACAGCTTTTTCGGCGGCTGAACTCATTGGGGCATATTAGCATCTTTGAAGCCGGATGCACAGGGTGCGACCTGAGGCGACGATTGCCGCCCTCCGGCCGACGCTAGTTCTCCCGAACGACTCGAAAGCCATTGGTATAAAATCTGACATCATGATCGTATTTAAACCGCGCCGCCGAACGCAAATATCTGGGATCGTTATTGAAGGAACCGCCGCGCAATACGCGTTCGCGGCATTGCGGCTTTGTCCACGCTGATCCATCGGTCGGGGCTCCACGATAGGTATCGTTCCAGCAATCCTCCACCCATTCCGCGGCATTGCCCGTCATGTCGTAGACACCGAATGCGTTCGGCTGAAACGAACCGGTGTCAATCGCCTTCTTCACCGGATCGCTGGTACAGCCGATGCAGTTGGCCTTGTCCTTATCGACAGTCCGGCCCCACGGATAAGTCGTCGTACTGCCGGCTCTCGCGACGTACTCCCACTCGCTTTCAGTGGGAAGCCGATAGCTGTGCCCGGTCTTTTGCGAAAGCCATGCGGCGTAGCCCTTGGCGTCGTCCCAATCCAGGTCCGTCGCCGGGCGCCGGGCGCGTCCAAGGCCGCGGTCATCCGGCTTTTGCTTGCAGCCGGCTTCGGCGATACAGGCGTCCCACTCCTCGTAGGTGACTTCGCGTCGGCCGATGTAGAACGGCTTGCGGATCGACACCTGATGAACGGGAGCTTCGAAATCGAACATCTCGCTCGAGCCCATCTGGAAGGCCCCGGCGGGTATCAAGACCATTTCCGGACATTGCGGACAGTCCCGGATGGCGGATTGAGGCGCGGCAGGCGCCGGTTCGGGAACGGCCGGCTTGCTGACGACCTTGGTTTCGATCTGCTGAAGCCGTGCGCGTGCGGCCGCAGCAAAGGGCCCATCCGGGTAGGAATCCAGATAGGCCTTGAAATCAGCCGCGCTGTCGCTGCCCTTGATCGTATCCCAGAACCCCAGTTCGACCGGATCGGCCGCACGAGCCGGCGCGGCTGGCGTTGCGGCCAACTTGCGCGTCGAACTGATCACGAGATTTTCCGGCGACGGCGACGACTCCCACGGAATCTGCTGATCGCGCGTCGCCTGCGCAACAGATGTCCGAACCCGCCGGAAGACTTCCTTGAAGGACAGTCCCTGGACTTTTGCCGACTTGATCAGTTCACTGACGAACAGGTTCGCGCTGCGTTCGCCGACGACCTCTCCCGGCACCACCGGATAGATCACCGTCACACCCTGGATCGGCGGTTGACTGGAAAGACCGCGGACGCGGCCCGACACGATCTGCTGCCAGGGATTTTTTCGCGCGGCATCGAGAATGACAACACAGCCGGCCGGACGCGAGACAATCAACGGATCGAGGATAAGGTCGATGTCGATCCCTTCGGTCCGGACGTCGGCTTCGCTCGCGATCTTTGAATCGATCGCCAGCAGGAAGTTCCGATCCTGGTATTGAACGGCGTGACCGCCATAATAAACCACCGCGGTAACGCCCCATCCCAGCTTCCTCGTAAACGCGCCGATCGCGGCTTCGATCTCGGTCCGTTTGGCATTCTCGGCGTATACCACATCGAAACCGCCGTCCCTCAGCACGTCGGCAAATGCACGGGCGTCACCGGGCACCGAATCGACAGGAGACTGCGGATAGGATCCATTGCCGATCACGAGCGCCACCGGGCGGGACGTATCAGCGGGCGCATTCTGGCCAAAGGCGGTGACCGTCGCCGACAGCAACGTCAGTAAGGCAACGCCTGCCAGCTTCAACATCGCGGCAACCCGGTTGGCCTGGTAACCAGATACGGCAGTCTTCCAGACATCGCAGGTTTTCTGGAAATCGCCGTTCGGTCAGCGCACATAGATCGTAATCTTCTTCGACATCACAGGAGGCTTATGCGGGACGTGCAGATGGTCGCCGAGCAACAACTGCAATGTGTGGGTTCCCGCGGGCAGCGTCAGCACCGTCTCGGTTTGTCCATTTCCCAAATGAATATGATTGTAGTCGGAGGGGATCGGCTGATCCAGCGGCACCATGTCGGTGTCGACCAGCAGGTGATGGTGGCCGGTGAATTCCTTGACGACGCCGGCGGGGGCCACGCCCATTTCCTTCAATCCTATCTTCACCGTGAAGCGCTGGGGGACGCGGGCGCCGTCGAGCGGAGAGTGAAAATAGACCACTGCCCCCGGCGCGGACGAGGTGGGCTCCGCCCGTGCCGGCGCAATGTGCAACCCCGTCAGCGCCAGCGCCAACCCGACCATGAGGATCAATGAAGACCCGGCCTTCGCAAATGGTCCGCATCGCACGATCATGTCCTGCTCCTCATCTGCGATGCCTTTTCCTGACGGGCTTTATCGCCTTGACGGTCACCTTGATCCGTTCGGAAATGACCGGCGGATCGTGCGGCATGTGCTTCTCGTCGGCCAGGATCAGCTGAAGCGTATGCTCTCCCGGCGAAAGCGTAATTTTCTTCTCGGTTTGGCCGTTGCCGAAATGAATGTGACTTAAGTCGCTCGGCAGCGGCTGATCCAGCGGCGGGGCTTCCACATCGATCAAGAGGTGATGATGGCCGGTATTCGGCTTGACGACGCCCGCCGGCGCTACGCCCATGCCGCGCAGGCCGAACCGGATCGTTGAGTTCGGGTAAATGCGCTCGCCGTTGGTCGGATAAATGAAATAGACGGCGGCGTCCGGCGGCGCAGGCCGGCGGCCAGCCGCTGCAGCGGCCGGCGGAGCCTTTTCCGCCGGTGAATCCGCGACATGGATGCGGATGACCTTGGAGAAGATCGGCGGATCGTGGGGAAGATGTTCGTGGTCTCCCAGCAGAAGCTGCAGCGTGTGGTCCCCAGGCGTCAGCGTGACTTCCGTCTCGGTTTGGGCGCGGCCGAAATGCACATGGTCCAGGTCGCTCGGGATCTCGCGATCAAACGCGGGAAGCGGGGCATCGATCAGCAGGTGATGATGCCCGCTATTGGGCTTGCTGGTCCCCGCGGGCGAAAGCTCCATGCCGGAGAGACCGAATTTCACGGTCACCTTGCGCGCGACCGTCGCGCCATCCGCCGGCTCGATCAAAAAGACACTGGCACCCGCCGGCGCGGGCGTCCGGGTCTTTTCAACGGTCACCGGATCCACCTTGACGTGGATGACCTCGGAAAATACCGGCGGCTGGTGTGGAGTGTGAGCCTGATCACCAAACAGGAGCTGCAAAGTGTGCTCACCTGCGGGCAGGGTGATTTCCGCCTCGGTCTGGCCGCCGCCAAAATGAATGTGGTTGAAATCGCTCGGAATAGGCTGATCGAGCGGCGGTAGTGCAGTATCGATGAGAAGGTGATGATGACCGGTATTTGGTGTCGCGACGCCGGCCGCGGCGATCTCCATGTTCTCGACCCCGAAACGGAGCTTGATCCTGGAGGGGATGGTCGCGCCGTCCTTGAGATCGATCAAGAATACCCTGGCATTCGGAGCCGAAGGCTTCCTCGCCGGTGCGGGTTGCTGCGCGCCGGCCTCGATATGCGGATCCAGAGTTATTGTCGCGAAAATAATAAGGCAAACGCGGAAAAAAAATCGATACATAAGCAGCTCCGCTATTACGCTAACATGGGCCTCCAGGGCGAACAAGTTGCCGTAGCGGATGATCGCTCCGAAGTCTGTGAGCCGCTCCGGGACAAGCCTCCCGCCTTGCTGCGAATGCCTTGCCGGACAAATCCTTCGCCGCTCATATCGCGGGGTCGTGCGTTGAAAACGGGCCTCACTTCGAATAAGCTGCCGGGATTATGGATATGAATTTAGCGGCCCGATGCCTCGCCATTGGTTTCATGTTCGCTGTCGGCCTCTTCGCCGAACCCTGCGCTGCCGAACAGCGTGTCGCGCTGGTGATCGGCAATGGTGCCTACCGCTCGGTGCCCGAGCTTCGTAACAGCCGAAATGATGCCGACGATATTTCCGAACAGCTCAAGCGACTGGGCTTTTCCGTCATAGATGGCCGCGATCTCGACAGGTCGACGATGCAGGCAGCGCTCGGCCGCTTTGCCCAGCGTCTTAAGGGCGCCGACGCGGGCCTCGTCTACTATTCGGGACACGGGCTGCAGATCAACGGTCAGAACTTTCTGGTTCCCGTCGATTTGAAGCTCGATGACGGCGCGTTCACGCCGTTCGAGATGGTCAAAGTCGACGACGTCGTCGAGGCGCTCAGCTATACCGACGGTGTTCGGCTACTGGTGCTGGACGCCTGCCGCGACAACCCATTCGCGAACAGCCTGGCTCAAAACAAGGGCAGTCGTGGCGCCAGCATGACGCGGGGCCTTGCCAAAATCGAACGCTCGCAGGGAATGCTGATCGCCTATTCAACGCAGCCCAACGCCGTCGCCGCCGACGGCACCGGGCGCAACAGCCCTTTCACCGCCGCACTGGTGCGCGAGATGCAGGTTCCCGGATTGGAGGTCGCGACAGTATTTCGCCGTGTCGCGGTAAACGTCAACCGCGAGACCGGTGGCGCACAGACTCCCGAACTGTCGGTGTCGCTGCTTCAGGATTTCTATCTCAACCCCCAGGAAAGCGATGTCGGTGCCTGGCAAAAGCTGGGGCCCTCGGCAAACGCTGCCGGCCTGAAGGCATTCATTTCGAGGTTTCCCACCAGCGTGATGGTCGATGCCGCGCGGGCGCGTCTGGACGCCATCGAGAATGCCAGCGAACGGGAACGGCTGGTCCGCGAATATGCGGAAAAGGAACGCCGCCTGCGACAGGAGCTCGAAACGGCCGAGGCCGGTTATCGAAAGGCCGCGTCGGAACTCGCAGAGCGACGTGAACGGGATGCGCGCGAGCGATTGGCCGACACGAAAAGCGGCGGACCTCCGGTCGCCGCCACGTCGCCGGCCCCCGCGGGCGCCAATACGGGCAGCGCGCCGGAGATCGCCGCTCGGACTCGCGATGACAGCGAGCGCGAGCAGCAGATGAAAGAACTGGCAGCCAAGGCGGAGCGCGAACGGCTGGCGTCGCAGGTTGCCGCATTCGAGGCCGACAAGGCGAGGCTGGCCGAAGAACGCCAGGCTCTCGAGCTTGCGATGTCGGAAAGACTGGCCAAGGCGCAGGCGGAACGCGAGCGGGCGGAAAAACGGCTCGCGGCGGAAACCGAGCGCTTGCCGGTTTTCGCGCTCGATCAGCAGCGAACCATAGCGCCGGCGGCGGCGACGCCGCGGCGGGCCGCATCAACCTGTCAGGAGATCAACGCGCGCGCTCAACTCGGCGACATCTCAGCGGCCGATCGTGATATTCTCCAGCGCGGCTGCCGCTGATCGCAGCTTGGAAATTGAAATGGGCCATCGAGGCGATTTAACAACCCGAGGCATTTGTATGTCAGACTTTCCCGCGACATGGAGGCGACGCGTGACCACGCTGCTGCGAAAGCCCAGCCTGCTCGTAGCCACCGCCTGCTGTTTCCTGGTCGGCGTAACGGCGGCCTTCCCACAGGCTGCGCCGAGCCCACAGGCCGCACCAACCACGCAGGCCGCACCGAGCCCGCCACCTCCACCGATACCGGCGCTGTTCGATGACGCGCTGCTCCGGGCCGCCAATGATCTGTTTTCGAAAGCCGCGGTGCCGCCGGGCGACGGAAAGATCGAACTCGTGATCGACCCGCTGATCGACGGCATCAGCGGAGCGCAATCGACAGCAACACGATTGATGCAGGAGCGCATCGTCGCGCTGGTCAGGAAGTCCTACCCGCGTTTCGAAGTGCGTCCATTCTCCACCGAAGCGCTGTTGCGTGCCCCCGTCGTGCTGATCGGTACCTTTACCGCGATCAACAATGCCGGCGTCGCGGACGGACCGCGCGACGTCTATCGGATTTGCCTTGCGCTTGCCGATCTTCGCAGCAAGAGCATCGTCTCCAAGGGCGTCGCCCGCGCCAAGCCGGAGGCGATCGATGTGACGCCGACCCCGGCATTTGCGGACACCCCCGTCTGGGCCACCGATCCCGCCACCAGTATCTACATCAAGGCCTGTCAGGGCACCAAACCGGGCGACCCGATCGACCCGATCTATGTCGAACGTATCGGCACCTCGTCGCTCATCAGCGATGCCATCTCGGAATACGACGACAGGCGCTATCGGGAAGCGCTGGCGTTTTACCGAACCGCCCTCAAGATGACGGGCGGAGATCAACTGCGCGTCCGCTCCGGCATCTATCTCGCAAACTGGAAACTCAACCGCAGGGATGACGCCACCGACGCATTCGGCAGTCTTGTCGACTACAGCCTGACCGGCAAGAAATTGTCGATGCGGTTTCTGTTCAAGCCCGGCTCGACCCAGTTCGTCGACGACCCGCAGATCTCCGCGCCTTACCCGATGTGGCTGAGCCAGATCGCCGTGCGGGCCACGCAGCGGAACACGTGTCTTCAGCTCGTTGGGCACACCTCAAAAACCGGACCTGCGCAGGTCAACGAGCGGCTTTCAGTCCTGCGCGCCCAATTCATCAAGGATCTGCTGCAGAGCAGTTCCCCTCGTCTCGCCGATAAATTGAAAGCGACCGGCGTTGGGTCCAAGGAAACACTGATTGGCACCGGCAGGGACGACGCCAGCGATGCCATCGACCGCCGCGTTGATTTCAACGTGTCGGACTGTTGAGAGCGACTGATTTCTCTTATCGGCACAAATGCGAAGTGCCGCCACGCCCGCTACGCTGTCGCTAATGAGCAGCTCGCGGTAGGCGCGCGGAGTTCATCATAGGGCGTGTTCGCGCGATCCGTCGGTTTCGCCAACCGACGTCGATGCCACAGCCGGATTTGATCCACCCAGTGTCACCAGCACGATTTCCGGCGGGACGCCGAGACGGATCGGCATGATGCTGCAGCCAAGGCCGCCGGAGATGACGACGTCGCAGCTTGTCCTGGTGTGGCCGTAGGCCAGCCGGTTTCCGTAACGCGACGGCACCACCGGCGACCAGCCGAACAATCGCACCTGGCCGCCATGGGTATGCCCCGAAAGCTGCAAGGCAACTCGCGACGGCACGCGCATCGCGACGTCGGGCTCGTGCGCCAGCAGAATGACCGGCGCGTCATCCGTGACTTTCCCAAGCGTCGCGCCGAGGTCATCGACGCCGATACGCCGGACCGGCCGAAAGCGCCGCGCCGGAAGATAGGCCAGCTGGTCGCCGAGCCCTGCTAGCCAGAACGGGCGACCCGCCTTGGTCAGCCGCGCCGCATCGTTTTCGTAAACCGGAATACCCACGGCTTCGAGCGCGCGTCGGGCAACGGTCGGCCCCTGCCCTTCCCGCTGCACCGTCTTGTCATCCCAATAATCATGATTGCCGAGGATCGCATGCACGCCGAGCGGGGCCTTTAATCCGGCAAGCACCGGCGCCCATTCACTGGCCGCCATGTGACGCGTCACATGGCGGTGACCGGCCACATAGTCGCCGAGCATGACGATGATATCGGCGCCGAGCGCATTGGCGCGCTCCACAATTGCCTGGATGTGATTCAGCGACATCCAGGGATCGCAGGCATGAAGATCGGCAATCGCCGCGATCTTGAGCTGGAAACCAGCGGGCCATTGCGGCGGGGTAATATTGTAGCGCGCAACGCGAAGCCGTAGCACGGGCTCGATGCCGAACCCATAGGTCGCGGTTGAAGCACCCAAGGCGCCAACACCGGCGATGAAGCGCAAAAACTGGCGACGTGAATTCATGAATGGTTATTCGTGATGCATCCTCTTTTTGGTCGCGGATTGCATCCGAATTGGGGTGTGTTTGTGCAGATATTCAGCAGCGCAACGTCAATCGTCGCCCTCGCTACCCTGCCCGAACAATCCGAACTGCGCCGGATCGCGCGCGGGTTCGGCGAGGCCGAGATGGCGGAACGCATGCGAGGTCAACAGCCGGCCGCGCGGCGTGCGTTGCAGATAGCCGCACTGAATCAAGAACGGCTCGATGATATCCTCGATGGCGTCGCGCGGCTCCGACAGCGCCGCCGCCATGGTCTCCACGCCGACCGGGCCGCCGCCGTAATTCATCGCGATGGTGGTGAGATAACGCCGGTCCATGGCGTCAAGCCCGGCGGCATCAACCTCGAGCGCGCTCAGCGCGTTGTCGGCAATGGCGCGATCGATCGAGGTCGCATCCGCCGCGGATGCGAAATCGCGGACCCGCCGCAGCAGCCGCCCCGCAATGCGCGGCGTGCCGCGGGCGCGGCGCGCGATTTCATTGGCGCCATCCGGAGTGACGCCGATCTTGAGCACGCGGGCGCCGCGGGTGACGATCTTTTCCAGCTCTTCCTCGGTATAGAAATTCAACCGCACTGGAATGCCGAAGCGGTCGCGCAGCGGATTGGTCAACAATCCCGCGCGCGTGGTGGCGCCGACCAGCGTGAACTTTGCCAGTTCGATCTTGACCGAGCGCGCCGCCGGTCCCTCGCCGATAATCAGATCGAGCTGGAAATCTTCCATCGCCGGATACAGCACTTCCTCGACCGCGGGGCTGAGGCGGTGGATTTCGTCGATGAACAGAACATCCCGCTCTTCAAGATTGGTCAGCAGAGCTGCGAGGTCACCGGCCTTGGCGATCACAGGCCCGGAGGTGGCGCGAAAGCCGACGCCAAGTTCACGCGCCACGATCTGCGCCAGCGTGGTCTTGCCGAGGCCGGGGGGGCCGACGAACAGCACATGGTCCAGCGCCTCGCCGCGTTTACGGGCCGCCTCGATGAAGATCGAAAGATTGGCGCGCGCCTGCGCCTGGCCGACGAATTCGGACAACAATTGCGGGCGCAGCGCGGTGTCGCCGACATCGTCGGTGCGGCGCTCAGGCGTGACGATGCGGGAGGGCGGGTTCACTTCGCCAGTTCCTTCACGATTGTAGGGTGGGCAAAGGCGCTCTTGGCGCCGTGCCCACCATCTCTCCGATCGCGGCGTTGAATGGTGGGCACGCTTCGCTTTGCCCACCCTACGGTCTGAGCACTCACTTCGCCAATTCCTTCAGCCCCAGCTTGATGAGCTGCGCGGTTTCCGCACCCTCGCCGGCGATGCGCGAGGCGCCGGCGATGGCGGCGGCCGCCTGCGGCGGACCGTAGCCGAGATTGACCAGCGCCGAGATTGCGTCGGTGACGGGACGCGGCGCGCGATCGTGATCAATCGCGCCGGACAGATGCACCAGCGCCGGATCGACGTTAGCGAAGGCCGGCGCCTTGTCCTTCAATTCGGTGACGATGCGTTCGGCCACCTTCGGGCCGACGCCGGGCGTGCGTGTCACCGCCGCCTTGTCGCGCAGCGCGATCGCATTGGCGAGATCGGATGGCGGCAGCGTAGAGAGCACCGCAAGCGCCACCTTGGCGCCGACGCCCTGCACGGTCTGCAGCAGGCGAAACCATTCACGCTCGGTGTCGCTGCGAAAGCCGAATAGTTTTATTTGATCCTCGCGCACGTAAGTCTCGATCGACAGCACCGCGGCCTCGCCGGTCGCCGGCAGCGCCTGCAGCGTCCGCGCCGAACAGTGCACCTGATAGCCGACACCGCCGACGTCGAGGATCACATAATCCTCGCCGTAACAGTCGATCAGTCCTTTGAGTTTGCCGATCATATCCCCACCACCTTCAGCCGCAGCATGGCGCTGGCGCGGTGGTGCGCGTGCGTGATGGCGATCGCAAGCGCGTCGGCGGCATCGGGGGATTTCGGTTCGGCCTTGGGCAGCAGGATTTTCAACATCATCAGAACCTGGTTCTTGTCGGCATGCCCGGCGCCGACCACGGTTTTCTTCACCTGGTTCGGCGCGTATTCCGCAACCGAAATCCCGAACATCGCCGGCGCCAGCATCGCAACGCCGCGCGCCTGGCCGAGCTTCAGCGTGGCGACACCGTCCTTGTTGACGAAGGTCTGTTCGACCGCGGCTTCGGCGGGGCGGAAGTCGCCGAGCACGGCGGCAAGCCCCTCATGGATCGCCAGCAGGCGGCTCGCCAGCGGCAGGCCGTCCGGCGGTTCCACCGAGCCGCAGCCGACGAATATCAGCCGGTTGCCGTCGATCTCGATTACGCCCCAGCCGGTGCGGCGCAGGCCCGGATCGATGCCAAGGATGCGGACGGGTTGGCGAATCGGCTGAGATGTCATGGGGTAGTGATAACGCCGGAGCCGGGGCGGCGAAACATCTACTGGCTG
>WNFC01006021.1_pt1 | contig 19127 bp, 15 predicted proteins | sample 5400541 | NCBI WGS metagenome assembly WNFC01 (sample SAMN13153342, study PRJNA577476) | soil metagenome | isolation source: 120 cm saprolite under Douglas fir tree site 2 hole 2 replicate 1 | place: USA:California | collected 2015-04-18 | reverse complement strand
ACCGATCGTCCCGAAGCGATCAGCACGAATGGGGATCTCTTCGTGGTGCCCGTCGACGGCGGCGAACCGAAGCGCATCACGGCCAATCCCGGTTTCGACGGCCATCCCGCATATTCGCCCGACGGACGTTTCATCGCGTATCACTCGCAGAAGACCGCGGAATACGAGAGCGACCGCTGGCGCCTGATGCTGTATGACCGCGCCAGTGGAAAACATATTGAGCTGACCGGATCATTTGACAGGAGCGTGGATGAAATCGTTTGGTCCGCGGACAGCAAGCGAATTTACTTCACCGCCGAGAATGAGGGAGAGAAACCCTTCTACGAAATCGCCGCGGCCGAGGGCGGCGCGCCGCACGAAATCCTGAAAGAAACCTACAATGAAGCGCTTTCCGTTTCCGCGGACGGCAGCGTCTTCGCGTTTCTGCGGTCGAGCCTGACAATGCCCGCGGAACTATTTACGTCGCGCTCCGACGGCGGCGGCGTGCAACAGCTCTCGCATCACAATGCCGCCCGCCTGGCCGCGCTCGACATGAATCCGCCCGAGCCTTTCTGGTTTGAAGGCGCTGGCGGCACGCGCGTGCACGGAATGCTGATTCGCCCGCCTCACTTCGACGCGTCGAGAAAATATCCAATGCTCTTGCTGATCCACGGGGGACCCCAAGGCCTGTGGACGGATTCCTGGGGCTATCGTTGGAACGAAGAATTGTTCGCCGCGCCCGGCTACGTCGCCGTGATGATCAACCCGCGCGGATCTACGGGTTACGGACAGAAGTTCACAGACGAAATCACGGACGACTGGGGCGGGAAAGCCTACGAAGACCTGATGAAGGGCACGGACTTCGTGCTCGCGAAATATCCGTTTGTGGACGCGAGCCGCGTGGCTGCGGCGGGCGGCTCTTACGGCGGCTACATGGTCGACTGGATCGCGACGCACACGGGACGCTTCAAGGCGCTCATCAGCCACGCGGGCGTGTACGACAAACCGGAAATGTACGGCGCCACTGAAGAACTCTGGTTCGAAGAGCACGACATGGCGGGAACGCCCTGGACGAACCCCGAAAGCTATCACAAGTGGTCGCCCAGCGCGTATGCCGGTGACCTGAGTAAATACAAAACGCCGACACTCGTGATTTGCGGCGAGCTCGACTATCGGGTGCCATACACGCAAAGCCTCGAGTTCTTTACGGCCTTGCAGCGGCAAAATGTGCCATCGAAACTTATAGTCTATCCCGACGAGGGCCACTGGATTCTGAAGCCGCAGAATAGCCGGCTCTGGTATAAGTCATTCTCCGATTGGCTTGCCGCGTACCTGGAATAATCCCGGAGAGCGGGATCACCCGTCCCGCTTGTCCATTTCTTATTTTCAGGAGGGCCTACGCTCGCGCTGCGCGCGCTGCGTGGGCGTATTTTTTGACCGCGCTCTCGATGCCGGGCGTGGCGTTCTTCAAATCTTCGAGGTTCATCGCGGGATGAATCTCGACATGTGCGTTGAACGCCAGAAACCACGGCTCAGCCACGGCGGGAATCTGCGACGCGTTTTCCAGATTGAAGAAAATGAACGCGGTTCTCGCGCCCTTGTCTTCGGCAAAGTAGGCAGCCTCGGGTTTCAAGTCACTTAGGATCGAGTTGATGGTTGGTCCGAGTGTTCCATCGGCAATCGCGGCATTTCCTTCCGCGACGGGAATCGAAGCTTTCAAAAGACAACGCATGCAGCACCTCCTCAAGAGTGGGCTGAATGTACTGCCGTCTTCGGGGAGTGTCAAGCAACACCAGAGGCGGGTAGCGACTCAATTTCCCGAAAGCTCGATACGTTGATGCGAGCGTTTCGGTAGCGCCGGAGTCCCGCCGGCTCCTTGCTCCTTCCTGGGACTCTAACACCGCCGGCAAGTTGCCGGCGCTACTTCAGCACGTTGCCGCACCGGTCCGGCACAATTCCCAGCCCGTTCGCCGTCAACACGAGAGGGCTTGTGGCTTCCAACTGGGTCACTGCGCAGAAGCGCAGGCATAAGGATGCTAGTCTGACTTCCACGCGCCGAGCAGCCTGCGAATAAGAACAACCTGGCCGAGATGGTACGCATTGTGATCGGCGACGAGAAGAGCTTCGCGAAGAATTGTTTGTCCGGTGCCATGCGGGATTCGCGCAAATAGATCTGTCTTTGAATTCGCCGCCAGCTTCTGCATCGCCGTCAAGTCACGCGCAAACAATTTCAGGCTTTTCTCCCACGCCTTCGCGCTCGGAGGTTCCGGAGTTTCTGGCCAGTACCCGGCGGGCCAATCCGGAGACACGTGTTTGGGATCACGCGAGAATTCGAGAATGTCCCATTGCGCGATTCGCATGTGTTCCAGCAATTCCCACAACGAATGCGGCATGCCGTCGGGACGGACTCCGCGAAGCTTTGGAGGAATCCCGGCAAACGCGGCTTTCCAATCGAGGTGCGCGCCGCGGCCCGAAAGCAGGCTTGTGAGATGCTCTCTCAATAATTTTCCCTTCACGGGCTTCCCCGGCCCTTCCCTGCGTTTCAATTCGCATTCTGATTTCCCGCGGACGGACGCGCGGGCTGCTGGACCGGGCATGCGGCTAACTGAGAAGTCCTACCCCAGTCCTGGAGCGATTTCTCCGATTCGGCATTAATCTCTTCGATCGGCCTGGGCCGCCCGTTTCCAGATCCGGGGAAAACGAGAAACACAACGCCTCTCCTCGCACCGCCGTTGCGCGCATCGGAGCGGATTCCGAGATTTTCGGCCAGCGCCATCGAGCCTTCGCCAATCCTGTCGGAGGGTCCCACGTCACCAAAGATCGCGTACGAACTCATACCGTTTCGCTGATTGAAGACGACGGCGAAGTCCCCTGGGCGCGCGCCAATCTGACGCGCCATCGCGCCGGGCAGCACAATAAAAGGAATCCTCGACGCGTCGACGTAGCGCGTGGGATCGTTCACGGGCTTGGTTCGATCGGCCAGCGCCGTCGCGGAAACGTAATAGCCGGGGAAAGGATCGTCTGGGCCCTGCACGAAGGGTTCTCCATCGGCATCCTTGGCCAACCCATACCAATTCCCCGGCGACCCCGCATTCGAGAGATCATCGAGGCCTATATTGTCAGGATGGTAGGCGTTCGGGGCACCATCGGCGTCGATGGTCATTCCAGACTCATAGAAAAAGGCCGTGCTGCCCGGCAAGTGCCAGATCGGAACTTCGCGCTCGGGCTCGCCGTCATGAGTCATTTGGAAATTCAATAGCTGCGCGTTGGAGCAGTTGGTTGATGTGTCTTGCGGCACTGTCAACCCGTTGTTCCCGAGCGCGCACGTATTTAACTCCGTCTCCTTTTGTCCGAGAATCGTTAAATCCTGCTGCAATTCAACGGGCAGGGGAGCCGCTCCATTCAACTGTGGTGCGCCACTCGAATCTGTTTGCGCCGCGAGGGCGCGCCGGTCGCGTTCCACGGCGCGCATGGCCTCACGCACCGCGTCAAAATCACTGCTGCAATCCTGCGCGGGATTTGGAGCAGCTTGATTTCCCGCCTGTGTGGGCAAAGACGAAGTTTGCTGCGCCCTTGCAAATACCGACGAACACAGAATCATTCCTGCTACAGACATTCCAGCGACGCGCTGCATGACCCCTGGCCTCCCCCTGATCTGTGTCGCAAACAGCCCATCAAAAATTCGATTCGTCCGCAATCCCATTTTAGACGGCTCACACCTATAATGTGTTGCACAGTTTCTCTGCCCGCAGGAGTTCTGCGGCACAATGGCAGCCTCAAGTTGAGGCAGCGGACCCCGCTGCAGGTCCGGCATGGGAAATTTCTCGCCCGCCTATGGAACTAGAACGATTTTGCCGAAGGCGCCGGGCTCCAGGACTTCTTTATGGGCGCGGGGAGCCTCTGCGAGTGGGAGTTCTTTCCCGACGACAGGCCTCTGCGTGCCATTCTCCAGGCCGGCGAGGATCCCAGCGTGAATCTCCTTTTCTTCGGCTGGTGTGATGCCCCACAGCGTAAACGCGTGAATCGAGCCACGGCGCGACATGATGTCGCGCGGCGAGATAGTGACATCGCCGCGGCTTCCGATCACGATGACGCGGCCGTTTGTGGCGAGCAGCTTCAGGTCGTGGCCGAGGTTGACGTTGGCGAGCATTTCGAGAATGAGGTCGACACCCTGCCCTCCGGTCGTTTTCATAATCTGTTCCCGATAGTCCGGCTTGGTATGATTGAAGACATGGTCTGCGCCTTCCCGCTTGGCCAGTTCGAGGCCTTTCTCGGAACCGGCCGTGCCAAGGACGGTCAGGCCCATAGCGCTTCCGATCTGGGCAGCAGCGATGCCCACACCGCCGCTGGCGCCATGAATCAGCATAGTTTCGCCGGCGCGGGCTCTCGTGGAATGATACAACGCGTGGAAAGCGGTGCCGTACGGCACCCAAACGCCTGCTCCCTGGGCGTAGTTGATTTTCGCCGGTAGCGGATGCACCTGGCTCTCGAGGGTCAGCGCATATTCCGCATACGCGCCGGTCAGCGTCTTCGCGGTATAAACGCGGTCGCCTGGCTTCACCTTGTTCACACCTTCTCCGACGGCTTCGACAGTTCCGGCGGCATCGGAGCCGGGGGTGTAGGGCAATGGCGGCTTGACGGGATAAATACCGTTCCGCATATAGGTGTCGTACGGGTTCACACCTGCGGCATGGATTCGCACTAGGACTTGGCCAGCGGCGGGACGTGGAGTGGGAACTTCCACGAGCTTTAGAACTTCGGGACCGCCGAATTCATGAACAAGGATCGCCTTCATTGTGTGGCCTCCGGGAATTTTGATGAGCGAATCATTTCACTTCTAGCAGTTTCCGGAAAGAGCGAAAAGATATTTTTCGCTTCAGCGCGAGCGCTCAAAATGACGCCACGGCGAATTATGAAGCGCTTGGCTTCATAGCGGTATTGTTCGGATCACCCGGGCGCTTGAAAACGAGAATCTTCGCCGTAAACGCCTGCAGGTGGTCGCCGTTTTGGTTGAGCGTAGTGCTTCGCACAATCACAACGCCCTGGTTCGGTTTGGAGCGCGAGGGCACAATTTCGATGATCTCGCTATCCACGCGTAGCATATCGCCAGGACGCGTCGGCTTGGGCCACGCAATTTCGCCACCCAGGCCGATCATGCCGCTCGCGAACGGCAGGCTCCCCACCATAAGCCGCATCGTTGCCGCCGCGGTGTGCCAACCACTGGCGGCGAGCCCGCGGAAAATGCTGCGTTGGGCAGCAGCTTCGTCAAGGTGAAACGGCTGCGGGTCGAACTCCGCGGCGAACATCTTCATCCGATCCTCCTCCATATGGTACAAGCCGGAGGTGAAGCGTTGGCCAACGTGCAGATCTTCCAGGTATAGCGCCGTGAGTGCTTCGAATTTCTGATGCATTGGGTGTCACTCCATTCTTACTTACCGTAGCATATAAGACGGGTGTGGGCTCTACGCTCCGCCCCGCCGCGGGCAGGTTGTCCGGACCATGCCGTCACCAGCTGTTGACCTTGCGCCGCTCCAACCGAGGTCGCAAGCTCGATCTCGGCTGCGCGGACCTCGTTATTTGGGTTTGACTCTTACGGCTGTATCCCGATTGGCGGTCCGCATTGGTTATTGTGAAGCCAGACGGCGTCATCGGCCGGCATCGACATGGATTCCGGCTGCACTGGAAGTGGAAGAGCCACCATCCCGCAGGCCTGAACTCCGCGGATATCCAGATCCAAATTTTGCGCAGATATCAACCTTCAAAATGAGTTGTCCGCGCTATCGGCCGAATGTTTCCGGAGCGCAGCCCACCCTGGAGAGTGTCTCTGAGGAACGATTCGATGGCCCGAAAACAAGACAAGATTGTGTTTCCTTCCGGAGCAGGCTATCCGTTTTCCAACGCAATTCGCGCGGGAGATTTCGTTTACGTCTCGGGGCAGCTTGCTTTTCTGCCCGATGGGTCCATTTCGACAGGATCCATCGAGGAGCAAACGAAAATCGTGCTCGATACGCTGAAAGGCATTCTGGCAAAGGCCGGATGCACAATGGCCGATGTTGTGAAGTGCGGCTGCACATTGCAGGACGCGCGCGATTTCGACGCATTCAACACAACTTACGCGACCTATTTTACAAAGAATCCACCCGTGCGCACGACCACCGTCGTTCAGCACGTGCTCAACGCCCGGGTCGAAATTGACTGCATAGCATACAAGCCGCTATAGGGAAAAACGCATTCTGGGCTTTCGGCTGAGGCATTGGAGCGGGCCGGGTTGTTCCCGGTGACTGGGGACCGCGAGGATCACCCGCGCCAGCGTGGATCGCAGACCCTCCTTTTGGCGGAAAGTTGAAGGTCCGGCTAAGTGGCCGCGACCATTTTGGAATCCCCATCGAGCAAGCTCAATTTCATTCCCCTGCGCGATGGTATCGACGTGAATGCCGCAATCCGTTTTCGCCGAATCGCATCCAGATAGAATCGGTCGGTCTTCGTGAGGATGTTTTTATGGCCTTGCTCCTTGACCAGATACGGACCGCGTGAGATTTCAGAAGAGTTCGCCACGATGCGCGTCAATTCGATGGGCACGCGGGCTCGTAACACCCTCCCGATCTCGACGGGGCCTGCGCCGTTGACAGATTAGTTGCGTTTGGGGGAGGAGAAGTCTAAGATGCGCGATATCAATAAGAGTAAAAGCCCCGAATTGCAACTGTCATCTGGGATTTCCTGCGAAAGGACAGTTATTCGACAATGCCCTTACCGCCTTATGTAACTTCATTTACCAATCAGACGGTTGCCCAAGTACTTCTCCGTTATCTCAGCCTCGAAGGGGTGGAAAAAGTATTCGGAATTCCGGGCGGCGGCCTTGCCAATCTGCTTGTAGAGTTTAAGAACCAGCAGAAAAAGGTCGAATATATCATCTGCCGCCAGGAGACGGGCGCGGCTTACATCGCGGATGGCTACTCGCGCGCGACCGGCAAACTGGCCGTTGTGATGGTCACTTCCGGCCCTGGAGCAACCAACGCTCTTACCGGCGCCATGAATGCCCAAAACGACGGAACCCCAATGCTGGTGATTACCGGAGAAGTAAACGAGCAGTATTTCGGGAAAGGCTATTTACAGGAGGGCTTGGATTCCGATCTTGACGTCGGCGCGATCTACAAAGCGGCTTCGTGTTACAGCGCGAACCTGAGCGACGAGTCCGAGGTGCAGACGCTGATCGAACAGGCGCTGCGCGATGCGCTGAACATTCCCCGCGGCATGGCTCACCTCAGCGTGCCCAACAATGTCTCGACCGAGATCGTGACGACTCCCCAGCCCGCGCCAAATCCTCCCAGCCCGACGATTTATGTTCCAAACAGCCCAGCAAATTACCGCGCGACTCCGGCCTGCGCGCCACGCTCACAGGTGCGCCTGGCCATGCAGCAACTGCTCGCGTGCCATCGGCCGCTGATCTTTTTGGGCAGCGGATGCCGCGACGCGCTGCGCGATCGCTCGACGCTTGACGCTCTGGTGATTTTCGCCGAACGCTACGGCATCCCGGTGATGACTACTCCCGACGGCAAAGGCGTCTTCCCGGAGTCGCACCCGCTCTCCGTGCGCGTGTACGGATTCGCCAGCAATACCTGGGCGCCGATGTGGATGCAGCAGCAACCCGTGCCCTATGACGGGCTGCTTGTTCTGGCCACCAGCCTGCGCGGGCTTTCCGCCAACAACTGGAATCCCATACTCGTCCCGAAGAACAACGGCCCCTTCATCCAAGTGGATCTCCAGCAGCAGACCATTGCCCGCAGTTTCCCGGTGACGATGGGCATCGTGGGCGAAGTCGGTGCATTCATTCGGGACATGGAGGAGCTGCTGCCGCAATTTCCGCCTGTCCCTGCTGACGTGCAGGCGCGCAAGGCCGAAGTGGCAACCATCAAGCAAAGCTCGCCGTACTACAGCCAGGCGCAATACGACTCGAACGCTTCGCCTATTGAACCAGCCGCGATCGTGCGCGTGCTGCAAAATACCCTGCCGAGCGACTCGTTGATCATGCTGGACTGCGCAAATTGCGTCGGATGGGGTATTCACTACTTCACCGTCAATCAGCGGCAGCAGATTCACAGCTCGCTCGCCATGGGGCCGATGGGCTTCGGCGTCGGCTCAGTAATCGGTGCGAAGATTGGGTGCCCCGAAAAGACTTGCATCGCGCTGGTCGGCGACGGGGCGTTCCTGATGCACGGCTCGGAGGTATCCACGGCGCAGGCGCACAGCGTGGGCGCGATCTGGGTGGTGCTGGAGGATGACGACCTGCACATGGTCAGCCAGGGAATGCAGTATCTTTACCCCGATCCGGGCGATATCTGGAACACGCTGTATCGCCTGGGCACGCCCGATCTTGTGAAATTTGCGCAAGGGCTGGGCGCCGATGCGTACCTGATTTCAAGTCCCGCGGAACTGCAGAGCCTGATGCCGAAAGTTCTTGATGCGGCCAACGTGCGCCACCGGCCGCAGGTGATCGTGGCAAAGATCAATCAGAGCAGTATTGATCCGTACTTCCCGCCGAAGTCCCCGGCGTAGTCGAGATGAAAGCGAGGGAACTAAAATGAGCGAAACGAAAACGTCTTCCGCAACTTTGTCCGCGCAATACGACATTGCGATTGTCGGCGGCGGCATCGGGGGAATTTATTCCGGCTGGCGTCTGGCCACGGCGAAACTCGGGGAATCCGCCATGTTGAAGAAATGGGGCGGGAAGAACGGCAAGCTTAAGGTTGCCGTTTTCGAGGGCAGCGACCGCATCGGCGGACGATTGCTCTCGGCGCGGCCCCCGAGTTTCTCCGACACGACGACGTGCGAAATCGGCGGGATGCGCTACATGTCCTCGCAGACACTGGTGCGCAGCCTGGTGGAGAACGAACTGAAGCTGCCGCACTATCAGCAAGTTGTCGATCAGTCCAGTAACATTGTGTATCTTCGCGGCAAGCAGTTGCGATTCTCGCAGGTCCAGGATCCATCTGCGCTGCCTTACAACCTCGACTGGGCCGAGGCGCAAGACGTCTTGGAAAACGACCCCAAGGGCCTGCTCGGCTGGGCGGTTTCCAAACTGTTGCCAGGAGTGAACTACCTCAAGGGCGATGATCTCCACAAGTACCTTCGCGAAGCGGTAGTTGACGGAACTCCGCTTTACCAGCACGGCTTCTGGAACCTGTTGGCTCGCGGGTTGTCGCCGGATGCCTATTCGTTCGCGCGCAGCATGGTCGGCTACGACTGCCTCGGCTCGAACGCGAACGCTGTCGATTTAATCTCCGAGTACTTCGACTTCACTAAGGGCGTCACCTATTCGCTCCTGAATCAGGGCTATGACTCCGTGCCCTGGACTTTACAAAAGCGATTCGAGGAAGCGGGTGGCGAAGTGATACAAGGGGCGTGGTTAGCCGGATTCGACAAGGCCACTTTGGGTGATGGCACCACCGGGGTGGCGCTGCACTTCGCCGATGACCGTCCCTCCGTCACGGCGCGTGCCACCATTCTCGCCATGCCGCGCCGCTCCCTGGAACTTTTACGGCGGGAAGGCCCTATCCTCGATCCGGCGCGAGCCCCGTACGTGCAGGAAATGTTGGGATCCGTACGGCCGATCCCTCTGTACAAGCTGTTCCTGGCTTACGAATATCCGTGGTGGACAGCGGTGAACGTGAGGCAAGGCCGTTCGCTCACGGATACTCCGGTGCGGCAGCTTTATTACTGGCCGGTTGATCCCTCGCTGAAGACTCCTTCATCCACCGGCAAGGCATTGCTGATGGCGTACAACGACGCAACCAACGTGGATTTCTGGGCAGGGCTGGCCGGAGGCAAGACCAAAAACATGCAGAATCCCGCGGCTTTGCGATTGTTCCGCAAGACCGCTCCTGATTTGCGCATGTTCGATCGCCCGCAGGAAACCGAACAGGCGGATTCCAGCGATCCTTTCACCACACGACTTCACCAGAACTGGAAAGAACATCCGGCGCCGCATGAGATGGTGATGGAGATGCACCGCCAGCTCAAACAGATGCACAACATCCAATATGCTCCCAAACCTTACGACGCCGCGTTCATGGACTGGTCGGTCGATCCTTACGGTGGTGGCGTGCACTTCTGGGAACGGGGCTATAAGTCGTGGGAAATTCTCCATAAGATGACGCAGCCCGTCGCAGATTTCCCGTGCTACATCTGCGGCGAGGCATACTCGACGAACCAGACGTGGGTGGAGGGTGCGCTGCAGACGGCCGAGATCGTGCTGAAACATCTCGGCTTGGCCAAGCCTTCGTGGATCACGCCGCCTCCCGAACCGCCGAAGGCGCTGGCAGCGAAAGCGAAATAGCGCCATGCCGGCGGGAAATCGCATGACCGACCCCCAGCCTCGCATCCTCGGGGCCGGCTACGCCGTACCGCCGAATCTTCGCGGCAATGATGACCCGATCTTCGACTGGCTAAAGGCCCACATTCCCCCGGGCAGCAATCCCTTCCAGGGATATAACACCCGGGTCGTCCTCGGACCCGGCGAAGACCTAATGACCCTCATGGTTCCGGCAGCGCTCAATGCGCTGCAGGACGCCAAGTTGAATCCTTCGGATATCGACATGGTGCTGGGCTATGCGTCGGTGAGCCCGTATGCGGATCCGAATGAGCTGATCCATCTCCACCAGATCATGCAACTTCCGCAGAACGCCTACGTTGTGCCGCTAAACAACGAGTTCTCGAATTTCAACGCCGGACTGCTCTTCGCCGACGCGTTGATCCGCGCGGGGAGAGCGAAGAACATCCTCATCGTGGCCGCCGGCAACTGGACGCGCCACGTCAATTACCACACGGTACAGTCGGTCAGCGCTGCCGATGGCGCGGGCGCCGCCGTGATCGGCCTCTCGCCGGACGCGACGAAGTGGCAAGTGGTCGACCAGCAAACCGTCATGGAGACCCGCTACTTCGGATCGATGTTCATGCAGGGCGAGCGTTATCCGCAGCAACCACCGACAGACGGCCACGAGTGGCTATGGAGTGAATCGTTTTTCCAGATCACGCCCGAGGGTATGCAGGGCTTCGGTGAGTTCGGGGGTCACATCGCTCCGACCGCCGTGACCGCCCTACTGGCACGCCACAATATCCCGGCATCGGCCATGACACTCATTGCACACCAGGCCTCGTCTGTCCTGTTCGAGATGTGGCAGACCGTCCTCCAGCCTGCGCAGATGATTGAGACGATCGCAAACTTTGGCAACATGACGCTCGCCAGCATCCCGGTGAACCTGGCATGGTCGGTGGCCAATGATCCGATCACCCAAAATAATCTTGTGCTCTTCGCGCTGTCTCCCGATATGCATGCCAATGCATTGCTTTTGCAGCGCAGCCCAGTGTGAAACACGGGAATGCGTCCATTCAGCAGCGCGCGGGGCCCGGAGTTGATGTAGATTGATGGCGTGGCGTTGCAGAGCCACATCATACTCTCCGCGGGACTCGGTGCCCGGGCGCACGTTGAGCCCCGAGAATCGCGCCTTGGCACATGTTAACCAATCAATGAACACGGAGCTGATCGGTGGACGGTATGAACTGCTCGACCGCCTCGGCGCCGGCGGCATGGGAGAGGTATATCGCGCGCGCGATCGCCTCACCGAGGAGATCGTGTCGCTCAAGCGCGCCCTCCAGATGCCGGTCGCCCTCGCCGGCACCACACTCGCCCTGGGCGACCCCGGCAATCCACCTCCGCAGGACGGAACCACCACAGTAGTTGCCGAAGAGCCATCGCACGGCAGCGTTGAGAAAGCCGGAACCGTGCGCCTGGCGCTGGCGTCGGAGTTCCGCGTCCTCTCTTCGCTCCGGCATCCCAATATCGTCAGCGTGCTCGACTACGGATTCCAAACCAACGGATTGCCGTTTTTCACCATGAAGCTGCTGTCGGACTCCGTGCACCTGGATCGCGCGGCGCACGGGCAGCCGCTCGACGTTCAACTTGACCTGATCTTCCAAATGCTGCATGCGCTCTCCTACCTGCATCGCCACGGAATTGTTCATCGCGATTTGAAGCCCTCGAATGTTCTGGTAACAGGCCGGCACGTTACGGTGCTGGATTTCGGTGTTGCCGGGCTCCCCGAACACACCGTCGCGGGAACCGCGGGTTTCATCGCGCCCGAAGTACTGCGTGGCGCGCGTCCCACGGCTACCTCCGACTTCTACGCCGTGGGAGGAATTGCCTATGAGATTCTGACGGACTGCCCTTTGAACCGTTCGATTTCTCAGCCGGGGCACGGTCCCGACATGGCGCCGCTGGAGGGGTTTGGAGCCATCGGCCAACTGGTCAAGACGCTGCTTTCTCCCGATCCTATCGAGCGCCGCTACACCGACGCCAACCGTCTGATCGCCGACTTCGCGCGTGCCGCCGGGCGCGCAGTCCCCGCGGAAACCTCCGCCGATCGGGAGAGCTTTCTCAGGGCCGCCCCCTTGACCGGTCGCAAGGCCGAATTGAAGTTGCTCTCGACCGCTCTCGAATCGGCCATTGCGGCCGAGGGAAGCGCCTGGCTAGTTGGCGGAGAGAGCGGTGTCGGTAAATCGCGACTCCTGGAGGAAATACGCTCTCGCGCGATGGTGCTAGGGTTACTGGCTTTGACGGGGCGCGCGGAGGCCAATCAGGCTCCCTATTCGGTCTTTCGGAACAGCGTGCTCCGGCTCGCGTTGGTCGTTGAGGTCAGCGACGAAGAGGCGGGAATCCTCAAGATCGTCTTTCCCGAGATCGAGCGAATTCTGGGAAGGCCGATTTCCGATCGCGCCGTCGATCCCCAGATCTTTCAGGAGCAGCTAATCGAAATCATCGCTGGCCTCTTCCAGCGATACAAAGCCCCCATCCTGCTTGAGCTCGAAGACTGCCACGTTGTCGGCGAGAGCCTCAAAGTCATGCAAAAGCTGACGGAAATGGCCGAAACACTGCCACTGTTGATCATCGCCTCGTTCCGCGACGACGAGCGGCCGCACCTGGTGAACGAGTGTCCCGGGATGCGGGTGTTACGCATGACTCGCTTTAGCCATCCCGAGATTCGCGACATCACCGTCTCCATGCTCGGTAGGGAACTGGGCAGCAACCCGGCCATCGTCTCTTTCCTGGAACGCGAGACCGAAGGTAATGCCTTCTTCCTCGTCGAGGCTGTCCGCGAGTTGGCCGAGACATCGGGCCGTCTGGACAGCGTCTCGCCCGAGATGCTTCCCGAGCATGTGTTTTCCGGCGGCATGAAAGATTACGTCGGTCGCCGCCTGGATCGGCTGCCGCTTTGGGCGCAGAGCCCGATCCAGGTCGCCGCGTTGATCGGACGCGACGTCGATCTCGATGTGCTGCGCGCGGCCGCTCCGGACGCGGATCTCGACGCCTTGGTGGTCGTCTGCGGTGATGCCGCCATCCTCGAGGGCTACGGCTATCAGTGGCGCTTCACTCACGACAAACTTCGGGAAGCCGTGCTCGACGCGATCGGCCACGACTCGCGCCGTGAACTCAGTCAAAAGGCGGCAACCGCCATCGAGTACGTGCACGGAGCCGCTCCCGATTGGATCCACGCCCAGGCCGTGCTGTGGAAGGATGCAGGTGTTCCCGACAAAGCCGCCCACTACCTGTTGCTCACTGCCGCGCGAAGGCTCTCGACCGGCGCACCGGAACAAGCCGTGCGGTTCGCCGTCGATGCCGCCTACCAGCTCGGCGTGGTGCTGCCCGACTCGCGCGAGCGGCAGGGTGCGGCCATCGGTGCGGAAATGCAGAAGATCGGCGAACTCTTGGCCGGTCGAGGTCCCGCGCAACTCGCCGAGCTCCCGCCGCTCAGCGACGAGCGCGTGGCACGCGTCATCGGGATTCTCATGCTCATCGGCCCGGCGGCCCACATCAGCCAGAAACCTGAGTTGTTCGCGCTCAGCACTCTGAAGTGTTTCACCTTGACCCTGGAGCATGGGATTGGCTCCGACGCCCCCAAGGTCATCGCGATGTATGCGGCCGTAGTTCGCGGGCTGACGCAGGACAGTCAGCTGGCCTACCAGTTCAGCACGCTGGCGATGGAGCTTGACCGCAAGCTCCACGGGCGGGTCAGTTCGCCGGTGGCGTTCCTGCACGCGTGGTTCGTGAATCACTGGATCAATCCGATGAAGACAAATCACCCATTCGCCTGGGACGGAGCGCGCATCGGGCTCAAGGAGAACGATTTGCTGTACGGCTGCTTCAACGCCGCGGCGCACGTCATGTATCTGAGTTGCGGCGGCGCGCCTCTGCAACAGGTGGCGCAGGAAGCGAACCGGCAAATGGAGCGCATCGCCGGACGCGTGCGCGTTGCGGCTTTCCACTGCCTGCTCGAGCGGCAGTTCGCGCTGGCACTGCAGGGCCGCACCGTGCACCGGCTCAGTTTCTCCGACGAGAAGTACGAAGAGGAGCGCGACGTCGGCTCCATCTGCGCCACGTCGAATTACAATCAGATCGGTTATTATTGTGTTGCTAAAATACGGCTGAATTACTACTACGGCGAATACAAAGCCGCGCTTCGTTACGCCGAGCAGGCGCTGCCCATTCTGCCCGCATTTCAAGGCCAGGTCGGTGAGTGGGAGTTCGTCTTTTACCGTGCGCTCGCTTGCTTGGCCCGGGCCCAGGAACTCGGCGGCCCCGGACAGGAGTCCCTGCTGAGGACAGCCGAGGAAATGCTGGCGAAATTCGAGGTATGGGCGAGAATCGGTCCATCGAATTTCGCGCACAAACGCGACCTGATCCGCGCCGAATTGCTTCGCGCCCGCAATGAGCGCCAGCCGGCGGCAGCCGCGTACGAGGCGGCAGTGATCTCAGCCGCCGAAAGTGGTTTCATCCACGACGAGGCATTAGCTCACGAACGCGCCGCGCTGTTCTTTCAGGCTTCCCACGTGGCGGAGAAATCTCGGGCCCACGCGCAAGCCGCGGTCACGCAGTACGAGAAATGGGAAGCCTGGGCCAAGAGTGCCGCGGTTCGCGCCACGCTCCTTCCGCCGAAGGTTGGCGGCGTCTCAGGTAAGGCGGCCTCGCCGGGAAAACCAGGTTGATAGTGGTGCCTCCCAAAAAGTCCGTTCTTATTGAAGCGGCTCCTCTCCGATTATTTCCACTTCTACGAACGAACACGCACCCATCTGTCCCTCGACAAGGATGCGCCGTTTCCACGAGATGTCCAGCCACCAGAATTGGGAAATGTTGTGGAGCTTCCAGAAGTGGTCGGACTCCATCACCGATACGAACGCCGCGTAGCGGACCCTAGCCTGCCCGGATCCGTACTCTCCTAGACCTGGATTTGATGGAGAGCTGCGCTTTGTGGTGTCACGACCAACCTTCTGCGTTCTCTGTGTCAGGGAATTTCGGACGCTCGGACTTTGGCCCGAATGGTTCGCCTCGGTGTCGCCGCGGTTTTTTCAGGACTCAGACGGAATTGAATTATTGTTAGGGACACCCCTCACTTGCTTCCCGGCTTTCCACGGATCTCCACGAGCTTCGCCTGCTGCTCCGGAGTCAGTTTATTTTTTATCCGTACCATCAGCGTCACCTGCGCCCGTTTGATCTCCCGCTCAATCGCCAACACTTTCTCCAGTTGCGCCAGAGCCTCTTGCTCCTCCACGTGTGGCTGCTTAACGAGCGAAACCAGCTTTTCCATTTCATCTTGCAGTTTCCACTGCCACTCGGTGAACTTCAACTGCGCCTGGCGGATTTCCGTCTTGAGATAGGTTTTCTGCTCCTCGTTGAGTCCGATGGCCTCCTGGTGTTGCATCACGAGTTCCGGCGCAAAGAAGCTCTGCCCGATCGGATCTTGTTCGGGCTGTTGTCCGCGGGCCGCGCCTGCCGCCAGAAACACCAGTGCGCAAGCCCAGAGAACGCTAGATTTCATTTCATTCCTCCTCATCCGTCTTCACGGGAACGTGCAGGTACGACTCGCCGAGTCTCGGCGTTGCCCGCAAAATGCCCCGCCCTGGAGTTTCCAGCAGTACGTCGCTCGGTGCTCGCCATTCCACCAGCTTTTCGGCAGCGGCCAATTCGGCCTCCGGCACAGCCGGCACCGTTCCTCGGTGCAAGGTCAACACAATCATTAGCGCCGCCACGGTCGCCGTCGCTCCGGCCAGACCCCAGCCTCGCCACGGCCGCCCGCGCTTCGCTTCGCTCGCGGCCTCCGCTGCGGCCAACACCCGCGCACGGAATTCCGCCGGCGCTTCCGCCCCTTGTGCAACGAGGGGCAGCAGCGCGTCTAGCCGTTCCCGCCGCGCGCGCAGCGCCTCCAGCTCCTCCGCACAGGTGGCGCACTTCAACACATGTTCTTCGAGATCCCCCGCTGCTGTTCTCGTCAGGGCCGCCTCCAGCAACTGGTCCTTCCATTTCGTGCAGTCGTTCTTCATTTCATCGCTTCCAGCAGAAGTTTTCTCGCCGTGTGGAGCCTGGACCTCACCGTCCCAGCCGGAATCCCCAACACCACGCCCACATCTGACGCATCCATGTCTTCTACAATCGAGAGCTGCAGCACCCTCCGGAGTTTTTCAGGCAAGGCCTCAATCTCGCTTCGCAATCGCTCCACGAGTACGCGCTCCTCGCCGTTCCGCGATCCGTCCACTGTCTCGCCCGTTCCCGCCGCGTGCCACGCCGTCTCCCGTGTCAGTCGCCGCCGCAGCTCACGCTGCCTGTTCAGCGCCAGACGAAAGGCGATGCGGTTCACCCACGCCCGAAACTTTGCCGCCTCGCGCAGCGATTGGAACTTCTGGAACGCACGCAGGAACGCTTCCTGCGCCACCTCCTCGGCGTCGGCCGAATTCCCAAGGATGCCATAGGCGATCTGAAAGACGCGCCGCTGATTTTCGGCCACGCGTGCGCCAAATCCTGCCTCGCGTTCATCGACTTCCGTTCGCGCAATCAAAGCATCCATGCATGCACGCGACCGCCAGGCCGCTCGGGCTCCTATGAATCCAGACGCCACTGTTCGCTCCCCTCTCAGGGGAATAGTACGCTCCAAATGGTCGAAACCGCCTTGCCGGTTGTCAACAACTCGAATCCTTGGTGAAGGAGTCGTGCATCCGCCCCGTACGCCCCAGCTTGCTGTCGACCAGGCCAAATCAGAACAGATAGAGCTGCTGGAACGCAGGAAGAATGGGCTGCAATTGCGCCGCGATCCGAATTGCTTCCAGCCGTTGCTGTTGCTCTAGATCAAGGAGGTTCATAAATTTTGAGAGAAAATCCTGCTGCGCCTGCGCAACTTGTTGCTGCAGAGTGTGGATCTGGATGACCAACATTCCCACATTGGCAGGATTACTGCCCGAATTGAGCAGCGCCTCCAGTTGCTGCACCCGCTGCTGAATCCCTTGGAGCAGCGGGACGACTGCGGCTTGCCGTACCTGTAGAAGTCGTCCGAGTTCCTGCACCTGATCAGGGCGAAGCTGCAGGAACTGGGCGACGACCTGAATCGGCGACGGCGCCTCGCCGTTCCCCGCGATTATCGTCGTCTGCATCTGCTCCAGCATGTTCCCGATGCTCAACTTCGAAAGATCGGGCACTGAAACCACCGGTCCGGTTTTCGGAGTAGGCTCTTGCGCATGCATCTTGTTCGCGCTTCCGATCACCATGCTTAGCAGCGCAATTACGAGGCGTGTGTGTTTCATTGTGGTGTTCTCCTGGGAAGGCGCCCATTCTCCGCCTTCACATATCCAGACACCGCCGCCGGCCCTCTCGTTCAGGCAAACTCACCTCCTTTCAGCGCGCTCTGTCACATTTCCCGCAAGACCGACAAGCCGCCACGGGAGCGCATTCCGCTTCTTGACCCTAATTCTCTATTTGCAATATTTTTGCTTCGAGTCATATCTCAGGAAGTACTATCTCTAAGCGCGTCTTCGCCGATTCTTGTCCGGAACCGTTCACACAGGCGACCGGGATTGTGTCCCGAAGCCCGACCCGCGTCCATGTGGACGTGTAATCGGCAAGCCGGAGATGTGGCGTTTCCTGAGACGTTGACGATTCTGGCCGAGTCCAACCGGAAGTTACCTGACAGTTTAGAACGTACGTGCTCACATCTGGGCCCAGAGGTGATGATGACGAAGAGATTGGGAACAGCTGCAAAGAACGTGGAATTTCGCCAAGATTAGATCTCGCGGATCGCTTTGGGCTTTGAGATTCCGTCCGAACGAGCCCCATCTGGGCCGAATGGACCGAGAGTTGAAGGTGGAGCATTTGAAGAGTTCGCTGTACGTACTTGATGACAATAGTTGCGCCGTGTGCCCGTAGTTCAGTTGATTATAGCGTCTGCCCTTTGAGCAGAGGGTCAACGCACCCAAAAAAGTCTCCACGCGGAGAACAAATGGCTTAGAATCAATGAAGCGAGAGCGCCCGTAGCTCAGTCGGATAGAGCGTCTGCCTTCTAAGCGGGGAACCAAATTTACTAAATCTTGCCGGAGCCGACCCAACCCGCTAGAAAATGGCAATTTGTGACAAAACGAGGCAAACCGTTTTTCTCCTATCTTTTCGCTTTTTGTTTCCGATTTAGCGAGATTTGCCGTGACTTGTACTACGTTCTTACTACGCCGAGAGGGCATCTGCTTGTGAGGCAGAAGTCCGCCCGCAAGCCGGCTCATAAGGGGTTAAGTTCCCGCCCGTTCGCACTGCTCATTCCAACCTTCCACCTCTACTTTCTTTTTTCACCGCACTACGGCGTTGGGCCTTGCTACCTTTCCGCTTCTTCGACAGATCTACCCTGACCTTGGCAGTCACTTTCGATGCGTCCACTTTGTAGCGGACAGAGGTTCGCATGAGGTTCGACTCCTTGGACAGAGTCTCCGCGGAACTGTAGCCAGGGTAGTATAGATCGGGGACCAGCGCGCACGTCACCAAGAAGCGGTTGAGATCAGCCGCCGTCAGCGCCCGGATTCGAGCCTCGGCCAACTTTTCGTGGTCGACTGAATTCCCGCCCCAAGATGTCTTTGTCTTTTTCTCGTCCCAGCCATAGACCTGGAACAGCCGATGATGATTGTCATGGCCCAGGCGCCGGAAATAGTCGAGCGCAACCATCTCGAAGTCCGCACGCGCCAGTGCCGGAGGGAGCTTCTGCCGAACTGCCTGCAAGATGCGCGAACGCGATTCCTTCTGAACCCGGATAGCAAGCGCGAGTGTTCTGCGCTGCTGCCGCTCCTGTGGTGAG
>WNFC01002696.1_pt1 | contig 19129 bp, 21 predicted proteins | sample 5400541 | NCBI WGS metagenome assembly WNFC01 (sample SAMN13153342, study PRJNA577476) | soil metagenome | isolation source: 120 cm saprolite under Douglas fir tree site 2 hole 2 replicate 1 | place: USA:California | collected 2015-04-18 | reverse complement strand
CGACGTCGGGACGATCCATTGGGAGGGCGCGCCGGTCGAAATCTCCACGCCGGGGCAGGCCAAGCGGCTGGGCATCGGGATGGTGTTCCAGCATTTCTCGCTGTTTGAGACGTTGACCGCCGTCGAGAATGTCGCGCTCGGGATTCCGGGACGGTCCGATTTGGCAGCGTTGTCGAGCCAGATCGTGGCGCTGTCCGATCGCTATGGGCTGCCGGTCGATCCCGGCCGCGCCGTTCACTCGATGTCGGTCGGCGAGCGGCAGCGAGTCGAGATCATTCGTGCGCTCCTGCAAAATCCGCGGCTTTTGATCATGGACGAGCCGACCTCCGTGCTTGCTCCGCAAGCAGTGCAAAAGCTGTTCGGCACGCTGCGACAGCTCGCGGCTGAGGGCTGCAGCATCCTCTATATCAGTCACAAGCTCGACGAGATCAGGGAACTGTGCGACGTCGCGACGATCCTGCGCGGCGGAAAGGTGACCGGCATCTGCGATCCTCGCCAGGAGACGGCGTCGAACCTGGCGCGGATGATGATCGGTCGAGAAATCCCGGCCTGCCGCCATGCGCCTGCCAGCACGATCGACGACCCGGGGCGGCTGACGATCGCCAACCTTTCGGTCAAGTCTGATGACCCGTTCGGCGTCGACCTGCACGATATCAGCCTCATCGTGCATGGCGGTGAGATCGTCGGGCTCGCGGGCATTTCGGGCAACGGGCAGCGCGAGCTTATGGCGGCGCTTTCGGGTGAAACGCTGGCGGACGAGCCCTCGTCGATTTCCCTGTCGCGGGTTCCAATCGGCTCGCTCGGGCCTCGCCAGCGCCGCAGGCTCGGGCTGTGTTTCGTGCCGGAGGAGCGCCTCGGGCGCGGCGCGGTGCCGAGCCTTTCGCTCGATGAGAACAGCCTCCTGACGGCGAACGGAACGCCGATGGTGCAGGCGGGCATGATGCAGCCCGCCAAAATCAGGACGTTCACCGAGCGATGCATCGCGACGTTCAACGTCATGTGCGGCGGACCGGACGCCGCGGCCAAGAGCCTGTCGGGCGGCAATCTGCAAAAACTGATCATGGCGCGCGAGGTTCTGCAGCAGCCCAAGGTGCTGCTTGTGTCGCAGCCGACATGGGGCGTCGACGTGGGCGCAGCGGCCTTCATTCGCCAATCGCTGGTCGACCTTCGCAACGCCGGGACCGCGATACTGGTGGTCTCGGAAGAGCTCGACGAGCTGTTCGAGATTTGCGATCGCATCGCCGTCATCGCCAAGGGCCGCGTATCGCCGATCAGGCCCGTGAGCGCGACCGACATCAAGGATATCGGCTTGGCGATGACCGGGCTCTGGTCGCCGGCCGACGACACGCGAACTCCGGCCGAAAAGGGAGCGCGGATTGCAAATTAGGATCGAGCCGAGAGCCAATCCGTCGCGCGCGATGCAGTACGCATCGCCGTTGATCGCCGTGCTGCTGACGGCGGTGTTCGGGCTTTTGCTCTGCGTTGCCGCCGGCAGGAACCCGTGGGCCGCGCTTTACACCTTCACGATTTCACCGGTGAGCACGCTCTATGGCGTTAGCGAGTTGCTGATCAAGGCCGCGCCCTTGATCTTGATCGCGGTGGGGCTCGCCATCGGTTTTCAGGCCAATGTCTGGAACATCGGCGCCGAAGGCCAGTTGACGATCGGTGCCATTTTCAGCGGCGGATTGGCGTTGCACGTCGCTTCGGATGGCGTGCTGCTGCTGCCGGCGATGATCATCGCCGGAGCGGTCGGCGGCATGGTCTGGGCGGCGCTGCCGGCGCTGCTGCGCACGCGCTTCAACGCCAACGAGATTCTGGTCAGCCTGATGCTGAATTACGTGGCGCAGCTTTGGCTGAGCTATCTGATCTATGGCCCGTGGCGCGACCCGCAGGGATTCAATTTTCCGCAATCCAAGCCGCTGGTGGCGGACGCGCTCTATCCGATCCTCGTGCCGGGCACGCGGCTGAATGCTGGCGTGCTGATTGTGCTGGTAGCGGTGATCGTCGGCTGGTTTGTGCTGAAACGGACCTTTGTCGGCTTTCAATTGCGGGTGACCGGGCTGGCCGAGCCTGCGGCGCGCTACGCCGGCTTCAGCACAACCCGCGCGATCTGGATCGGAATGCTGGCGGGAGGCGCGGCCGCCGGCCTGGCCGGCGTCGGCGAGGTGGCTGGACCGCTCGGCCAACTGTTTCCGACCGCGTCGCCCGGTTACGGCTACGCGGCGATCATCGTGGCCTTTCTCGGCCGGCTCAGTCCGATCGGCATCCTGTTCTCCGGCCTGTTCATGTCGCTGCTCTATCTCAGCGGCGAGGCGGCGCAGATCGAGCTCAACCTGCCGTCGGCCACCACCGGGCTGTTCCAGGGCGCGTTGCTATTCATGCTCCTGGCGGCGGACCTGCTCGTCAACTACACGATCGTCGTTGCGCCGGCGCGCCGCCTGCAGGAGAAAATCTCATGAGTGGCGTGCTGATTTCGATCGTCATCGCGACGCTTGTCGCCGGCACGCCCCTGGTCTATGCGGCGCTCGGCGAGCTCGTCACTGAAAAATCGGGCGTCCTGAACCTCGGCGTCGAGGGCATGATGCTCACCGGCGCGATCGTCGGCTTCATCACCGCGACCGCTACCCAGAGCATCTGGCTCGGGGTGCTGGCGGCCATGTTGGCGGGCGCACTGCTGGCAACGCTGTTTGCGGTGATCGCCATCACGCTGGTCGCCAATCAAGTCGCGGCAGGCCTTGCGCTTGCGGTGTTTGGCACCGGCCTGAGCTCCTTGCTCGGCAAGGGCTACACCGGCACGTCGCTCGTGCTGCCGCCCTCTCCGGTCGCCGCCACCGTCAGCCAGGTGGCATGGGTCGGACAATACCTGACCCAACTGCATCCGCTGGTCTATCTGTCATGGCTCTTGTTTGCGGCGATCAGCTATTTTCTCTACCGCACGAAAGCCGGCCTGGTGCTGCGGGCGGTCGGCGAATCGCCCGCGTCGGCGCACGCGATCGGTTATCCGGTCGTCCGCATCCGTTATCTCGCGACGATGTTCGGCGGCGCAATGGCCGGCGTGGCAGGCGCCTACCTCGCGACCATCTACACCGCGATCTGGACCGAAGGGATGACCGCCGGACGGGGATGGATCGCGCTGGCCCTGGTCGTGTTCGCGACCTGGCGGCCGGCGAGGGTGTTGCTCGGCGCCTATCTGTTCGGCGGCGTGACGACGGCGCAATTGTTCGGCCAGGTCGCCGGCATTCCGGTGCCGCCGGAGGTCATGTCGTCGCTTCCTTTTCTCGCAACCATTATCGTGCTCGTGCTGATCACCCGGAACCGCACGCTCGTTCGAATGAATGCGCCACCCGCATTGGGGCAGCCGTTTCACGCCAACGGGTGAGACGGCTGCTCCATCGACCCACGTCCCACCAAGGAGGAGAACATGTCGAGTTTGACGAGGCGTAACGTGCTGCAACTCTCGGCCGCCGGATTGGCCACGACCGTCGCCGGCACGAGCAACCTGCTCGCGCAGGACGGCGTGCTCAAGGTCGGCGTCGTGCATCAGGGGCCGATCAGCGACACCGGCTGGGAGTTCTTCCAGGCCCGCGCCTGGCGCGCCATGGAGGCGGCCTTCCCCGGCAAGGTCAAGGCGACCGTGCTCGACAACGTATTGCAGGCGCAAGACGCCGAGCGCGTCTTCCGTCAGCTTGCCACCCAGGGCCACAAGCTGCTGATGGGCACCACGTTCTCCCAGTACGCCACCTTGCGGAAGCTCGCGCCCACGCTGGGCGTCAACTGCGAGTGCTGCGCGGGCATCGAGACGACGACGAACCTCGGAGTCTTCGAAGCGCGCTCGTACGAGGGGACCTACCTCACCGGCATCGCCGCCGGCAAGATGACCAAGACCAACGTCCTCGGTTGGGTCGGGGCGTTCCCGGTGCCGCAGGTCATCTACAATCTGAACGGCTTCGTGCTGGGCGCGCGCAGCGTCAACCCCGATGTAGTTTGCAAGGTGGTCTGGGCAAACTCGTGGAGCGACCCGGCCAAGGAGAAGGACGCCGTCAACGCGCTGGTTTCGCAGAACGCCGACATTGTCTCGGGCAGCCCGAACACGCCGGTTCAGGGATTGGCGGCCGAGGAAAAAGGCATATGGGCCATCGGCAGCACCGGCGACTTTTCCGCCTATGTCAAGAACAAGCAGCTCACTTCGTTCGAACTGGACTGGTCGGCGGCGTATATCGAAGCCGCGCGCCACACGCTCGCGGGCGACTGGAAGCCGACGGCCCGCTGGCGCGGGCTTGGACCGGATGGATTCGTCAAGATGACGACGCAGAACCCGGCGCTGCCCAAGGAGGTTCTCGCCATGATGAGCGAAAAGGAGCAGGCCATCGTCGCCGGCAAGTTCCATCCCTTCACCGGCCCGATCAAGGACCAGTCCGGAAAATTGCGGGTAGCCGCGGGCGCGCCGATCGCCGATACCGATCTCCGCGGCATCGACTGGCTGGTCGAGGGCACGCAGGGCAGCCTGCCGCGCGGATAGGCGGGTTTCGTGCGAGTCTCGCGCGGTAAGCTCGCGTGCTCCGCCGGGCCTGCTGGCGGCGCACCAGCTTGGCGTCTGCGGCGCTGATCGGCGGTCCGGCACCCGTGCGCGGTCGCGCAGGAACCCAACTTCGATGACGTTCGACACGGTTCTCGAACATGCGCTGCTGCCCGATGGCCGCGTGGCGGCGATCGGAATGGCCGGCGGGCGCATCGTGGCGATCGAGCCGGACGGCAGCGCGCTTGAACCGGCGAAAGAGCGGATTGACCTCGGCTTTGCGCTGGTCCTGCCGGGGCTCGTGGATGGCCATGTCCATCTCGACTCCACCTTCCTCGGCGATGAATGGCGTCCGCACGAACCCTGTCGCGCGGGATTTTCGGTCGCCGAGCGGCTGGCAATCCAAAAGAAGTGGTTGAAGGCCGGCGCGCCGATCGAGCAGCGAGCGGCAGCGCTGATCGAACGGGCGGTGGCCGCGGGCACGACCACCTTGCGCACCCATATCGAGGTCGACGTGGATCTCGGGCTTGGGAACCTTACGTCGATCCTCGATCTACGCGAACGCCACCGCGACGTGATCTCCATCCAGATCGTTGGGCTGCCGCGTGGCCTGCTCCGCCGGCCGGGGACGCTGGAGCTGATGGAGGAAGCCTTGCGGAGCGGCGTGGAGATCGTTGGCGGGGTCGATCCGGCGAGCTTCGAGGGCGACGTCAAGGGCCATCTCGATCTGGTGTTCGGGCTCGCCCAGCGTTTCGGCACCGGGGTGGACCTCCACCTTCACGATTTCGGTCTGCTCGGGCTTTTCCAGCTCGATGCCGTCGCCGAGCGAACCAAATCGCTCGGCATGCAGGGTCGCGTCGCCGTCGCGCACGCCTATGCGCTCGGCTCATCCCCGGACGATGCCGTTCGGTCCACCGCCGCCAAACTTGCCGACGCGCAAGTGGCGATCATGACAAACGCTCCGGGCCATTTGCCGATCCCGCCGGTTCTGCTTTTGCGCGAGGCCGGCGTGACCGTGTTCGCCGGCAACGACGACGTTCGCGATTCCTGGTGGCCCTATGGCGACGCCGACATGCTGCAACGGGCCATGTTGATCGGCTACCGATCGGGCCTCTACACCGACGACGAACTCAATCTGGCATTCGATCTTGTCACCACAAATGCGGCCGCGGCCCTCGGACTCCCCGACCATGGGCTGCGCGTGGGCGCGCCCGCCGACCTGGTCGCGGTTCCCGCGCGCAACGTTCCGGAGGCGGTGGTGGCACGGCCGCCAGACCGGACGGTTTTCAAGGCCGGCCGGCTGGTCGCATCGCAAGGTCGTTGCGTACGGCCGGCACAACACGCCAGCGTCCGATCGGTCGAACGGGAGATCGCCAGTGCAAAGCTTTGATGTGGTGTTCGAGCGGGCGCGGCTTGCCGACGGAACGGTGGCGTCGATCGGCGTGCAATCCGGCCGCATCGCCGCGATCGCCGCGGACGCTGCGCTGCGGGATGCGACCGAGCGCGTCGACCTGGAGAATCTTCTCGTCGTTCCAGGCCTGGTCGACGGTCATCTGCACCTCGACAAGTCCTTCATCGGCGAGGCGTGGAAGCCGCACCGGCCTTGCACCAACGGATTCGACGTCCGCGAACGCGTCGCGTTCGAGAAGGAACTGCTCGCCAGCGCACGACCGATCGAACATCGTGCCGCGGCTTTGACCGAGCTCGCGATATCCCATGGCACCCTGCATCTGCGCACGCACGTCGACGTCGATGCGGGCGTCGGCCTTCGCAATCTGGAGGCCGTGCTGGCGACCCGGGAGCGCTATCGCGATCTGATCTCAATTCAGGTGGTGGCCTTCCCGCAAAGCGGCATCCTGGCGTCGCCAGGCACCGCCGATCTGATGGCGGAGGCGGTCGCAAGCGGCGCCGATCTGGTCGGCGGCCTCGATCCGGCCGGCTTTGACCGGTCGATCGAGGGTCATCTCGATGTGGTTTTCGGCATCGCCGAACGCCGCGGGGTGGGGATCGACATTCATCTGCACGATCCGGACATGCTCGGAATCTTCGAGCTTGAAGAAATCGCGCGACGGACGAAGGCGCTCGGCATGGCGGGCCACGTCACCGTGAGCCATGCGTACGCGCTGGGCCAGGTAGCGACCGATATCGCCAAACGCGTCGCGCACGCGCTTGCCGATGCCGGCGTGGCGATTCTGACGAACGCGCCGGGCGACCGGCCGTTCCCGCCGATCGGCATTTTGCGCGCGGCCGGCGTGCTGATGTTTGCCGGCAACGACAACATCCGCGATTCCTGGTGGCCTTACGGCGATGGCGACATGCTCGAGCGCGCGATGATGATCGGCTACTGCTCGGGATTCTACACCGATGAAGAGCTGGCCGTGGCCTTCGACATGGTCACTTCGAACGCGGCGCTGGCGATGCGCGTCCCGGAATACGGGCTGCGGTGCGGCGCGCCGGCTGATTTCCTCGTGCTGCCGGCGCGTCACGTGCAGGAGGCCGTCGTGGCACGGCCGAATCAGCGATCGGTCTATCGTGGCGGCAGGCTCATCGCCCGAAACGGGAAATGCTTAAGGCCGCCGGTCGGCTAAACGAGACTATATTGCATTGCCTGCGTGTTCATATGCTGCGAGGCGAAGACATCGGCAAGATATTCGAGGGTGCGCGCGGCCCGTTTGAAGTCCTGCGCAACATCCGCTTTGGTCGACGCGGGGGAGGTCATTTCGATCATCGGACCGAGCGGCTGCGGCAAGACCACGCGGCATGCTCATACGATCCCACTGGGCACAGGTATCGATACCCATACGATGGTCAGTGATGACAGCTGAAAAGTTCGACCTCCAGATCGAGAACAAGTTTCGCACCTACGCGAGGGGCGTGGTGTCGGACGTCACCGCCGAGGAGGTGATCGCGGCGGTCGGCCGGCTGGAGGAGCTTGCCTCGGTGCGCACGCTGATGGATTGGCTGCGCGGGCCGGCCAAGACGGCGCACGCTGCATAATCGCTCTGGTCCCGGAAAACGCATCGACGTTGCGGGAAAAATTTGGTGGCGGAGGGCACCATCCTGGTCGGCATGGCGACGCCGCAGCAGTTCGACGATGCGCTCGCCGCGGTGGAAAAAGGCCCGCTGCCGGCCGCCGCGCTCGCGCGGCTCGCAGCGCTGCAGCAGGCATTCGCCGGGGAAACACGCTGATCGCCACGGGCGCCTCGGTTGAAACTGTGCTAGGGTGCCCGCGATCCGCCCAAGCCATGTTTGACCTCGACCGATTCGTCGCTGATTGCCGCGCCGCACTCGCGGCAGATCCCACGCACAGGAATGTGCGCGAGGTCGTGCGCCGCGCCGTGTCCGATCCCGCCGCCGTGCTCAAAGGCTTGGGCGAGCCGACGCGTGCCGGGCTCAACAAGCTTTATCACGCGCCGGACCTGACCATCCTCAACGTGGTGTGGGCGCCGATGATGACGATCATGCCGCACAATCATCAAATGTGGGCGGTCATCGGCATCTATACCGGCCGCGAGGACAACATCTTCTGGCGGCGGATTCCCGACGAGCCCGGCAAGGTGGAGGCCGCGGGCGCCAAGGCGCTGTGCGAGAAATGCGCCGAGCCGCTCGGACACAACATCATCCATTCGGTGACGAATCCGATTCCCCGCCTGACCGGCGCGCTCCACGTCTATGGCGGCGATTTCTTCAATCCGCCGCAGCGAAGCGAGTGGGATCCGGAGACGCTGACGGAAGGGCCGTTCGATCCCGAGCGCGCGGTGCGCCGGTTCGAAGAGGCAAACGAGATCTACGCCAAGCCGCAGCAATAGGGGGGCATCAGCGCGGTGAACCGCGACGTTATAGCTCTGCATCTTGGCGCTTCAATCGATGTCGCCATTGCAACAGATTATCGTCGGCCGTCATCAACGTCGCGTCATGCGCGATCGCCGTTGCCGCGATGATGCGATCCGCGGGGTCCCCGTTTAGATTCTCTAATTCGGCCGCTAGAATTGCGATCTCGCCGGTAAGAGGCAGCTCGCGGAGGCCAGCCGTCAGGAGTTTGGCACGCTGCTCGCTGGCCGATTTGAATGACCGCAACCTCTTCTTCGACATCAGCATCGCCATTTCCCAGAAGCTGAAGGCGGAAATGACAAGACGATCCTCAGCTAATGCCTTCTTGGCAATCCGCTGGCTTTGCTTGCCGAGACCCTGGCCGATCGCGAACCAGATGACGGCATGCGTGTCGAGCAGGATCACTTAAGCGCGTCCCACTCGACGTCAATCGGCGAGGTGATGTCGCCGGTAATAAGAAGCTCGTCCTTGAGGATCCCGTATGCGTTGCGCGTGCGCGGGCGATGCGGCACGAGTTCGGCGACGGCTTTGCCGTTTTTTGTGATGATGACGCCGGCACCGGAGCGCGCGACCTCATCCATCAGGGCTAGGCATTTGGCCTTGAATTCGGATGCTTTGATCTGGCGGGTCATCGGCGTGCCTATATGACCATGGTCATGACCATGGTCATATAGGCTTGGATAAACTCGCGGTCAAGGGACTAACAAACTACGCCGCCTTTTTCTCCTTCTCCAGATCCGCCTTCCACTCGCCGCGCGCGGCGAGGCCGTTCATGCGGGCGCGGTGCGCGAAAGCGCGCTGGGCGGCGGCGACGTTATCCGCCTTGCCGGACCACGCCTTCTGCGGTGCCGCCTGCAAGGCGCGGCCGTACGAGAAGGTGACGTGCCACGGCAGGTCGCCGATCCGGTTGATGGCGTCGAGGTGCGCGGTCGCTTCTTCGTCCGACTGGCCGCCAGAGAGAAACGCGATGCCCGGCACCGAGGCCGGCACGGTGGCCTTCAGCACCTTCACGGTCTTCTCGGCGACTTCCTCGACCGAGGCGCGCTTGGCGGACTTCTTGCCCGCGATCACCATGTTGGGCTTGAGCACGGTGCCTTCGAGCGGCACGCGCGCTTCGTAGAGTTCGTTGTAGACCGTGCGCAGCACCCATTCGGTGATGGTCGAGCAGGTGTCGATGTCGTGGGCGCCGTCCATCAGCACTTCCGGCTCGACGATCGGCACGATCTGCTCTTCTTGACATAGCGCCGCGTAGCGCGCGAGCGCGTGCGCATTGGCCTTCACGCAGGTCCAGGTCGGAATGCCGGCGCCGATGTCGATGACGGCGCGCCATTTCGCGAACTTGGCGCCGAGGCCGCGGTATTCGGCGAGCCGCTCGCGCAGCCCGTCGAGGCCCTCGGTGATGACTTCGCCGGGACAATACGGCAGCGGCTTGGTGCCCTTGTCGACCTTGATGCCGGGCAGCGAGCCGGCGCGCTCGATCACCTTGACGAGCGGCGTGCCGTCCTTCGCGTTCTGGCGGATGGTCTCCTCGTAGAGGATGACGCCCGAGATGTGGCTTCGCATGGCCTCGGTCGAGCGAAACAGCAGCTCGCGGTAGTCGCGCCGGTTGTCGGCGGTCGACTCGACGCCGATGGCGTCGAAGCGCTTCTTGATCGTGCCGCTCGATTCGTCGGCGGCCAGAATGCCCCGGCCCGGGGCTACCATGGCTTGCGCGACCTTGTTCAGTTCGGCGAGGTTCATTGGACCCTCCTCATGACGTTGCGCCCCATCAACGGGCGGCGAATGAATCGGTTCATTTTACTCTCAACACCTCGACGCCGGGGAGGGCCTTGCCCTCCAGCCATTCCAGGAAGGCGCCGCCGGCGGTCGACACATAGGTCAGCCGTCCGGTGACCCCGGCCGCATTGAGGGCCGCGACGGTGTCGCCGCCGCCCGCGACCGAGACGAGCTTGCCGGCGGAGGTGAGCTCGGCGGCCGCCTCCGCCACCTCGATGGTGCCGGTGTCGAACGGCTCCATCTCGAACGCGCCGAACGGGCCGTTCCACACCAGCGTTTTCACGCGCGCCAGCACCGAGACGACGTGCTCGATGCTGCGCGGGCCGATGTCGAGAATCATATCGGCCTCGCCCACATGATCGACGCCGACGACGCGCGAGGGCGCGTGCGCCTCGAACTTCTGCGCCACCACGGCGTCCACCGGCAGCACGATCTCGCGCTTGGCCGTTTTCGCCTTGTCCATGATGTCGCGCGCGGTCGCAACAAGGTCGCGCTCGACCAGGGATTTGCCGACCGGCTTGCCCTGCGCGGCGAGAAACGTATTGGCCATGGCGCCGCCGATGATCAGCACGTCGACCTTGCCCAAAAGATTGCCGAGCAGGTCGAGCTTGGTCGATATCTTGGCGCCGCCGACGATGGCGGCGAGCGGGCGCTCGGGCCGCTCCAGTGCCTTCACGAGCGCGTCGAGCTCGGCCTGCATGGCGCGTCCCGCATAGGCGGGCAGCGCGTGGCCGAGCCCCTCGGTCGAGGCATGCGCGCGGTGCGCGGCTGAGAAAGCGTCGTTCACCCAGATGTTGCCGAGCTTCGCCAGCCGCGCCACGAAGGCGGAATCGTTTTTTTCCTCCTCGGGGTGAAAGCGCGTGTTCTCGAGGCAGAGGATATCGCCCGGCTTCATGGCCTCGACGGCGGCCTGCGCCGGCTCGCCCACGCAGTCCTCGGCGAACCGTACCGGCCGCCCGATGATGCCCGACGCGGCGTCAGCGACCGGCTTGAGCGAGTTCTTGGGATCGCGGCCCTTCGGTCGACCGAAATGCGAGAGCAGGATCACCCGCCCACCCTTGTCGGCGATCTCGGTGATGGTGCGCGCGGCCGCCGCAATGCGGGTCGCATCGCCGACCTTGCCATCGCTCATCGGCACGTTGAAGTCGACGCGCACGAGCACGCGTTTGCCCGTGACATCGGCCTGATCAAGTGTCTTGAACGCACCCATCGCGGTCCCCGGCGGACCTGCGTCAGAGCAGCTTGCCCATCGCCACGGCCGTATCGGCCATGCGGTTCGAGAAGCCCCACTCGTTGTCGTACCAGGACATCACCCGCACGAACGTGCCGTCCATCACCTTGGTCTGGTCCATGTGGAAGACCGAGCTGCGCGGATCGTGGTTGAAGTCGCTCGAGACGTTGGGCTCGTTGGTGTAGCCGAGGATGCCCTTGAGCTGCTGCTCGGCGGCGCGCTTGACCGCGCCGTTGATCTCGTCCTTGGTCGTCGCTCTCTTGGCCACGAACTTGAAATCCACCACCGAGACATTCGGCGTCGGCACGCGGATCGCGACGCCGTCGAGCTTGCCGTTGAGCTCCGGCAGCACCAAGCCCACCGCCTTGGCGGCGCCCGTCGACGTCGGGATCATGTTCAGCGCCGCCGCGCGCGCGCGATAGAGGTCCTTGTGCATCGTGTCGAGCGTCGGCTGGTCGCCGGTGTAGGAGTGGATCGTCGTCATGAAGCCCTTGTCGATGCCGACCGCGTCGTTGAGCACCTTCGCGACCGGCGCGAGACAGTTGGTCGTGCAGGACGCGTTGGAAACGACCTTGTGGTCCTTCGTGAGCTTGTCGTGGTTGACGCCGTAGACGACGGTGAGGTCGACACCGTCCGCGGGAGCGGAGATGAGCACGCGCTTGGCGCCGGCGGTCAGATGCAGCGACGCCTTGTCCTTCGAGGTGAAGATGCCGGTGCATTCGAGCGCGACGTCGACGCCGAGATCCTTCCACGGCAGTTGCGCGGGGTCCTTGAGCGCCGTGACCTTGATGGCGCCGTTGCCGACGCTGATGGTGTCGCCCTTGACCGTGACCTCGCCCGGAAAGCGGCCGTGCACCGAGTCGTAGCGCAGCAGGTGCGCGTTGGTTTCCACCGGACCGAGGTCGTTGATGCCGACCACCTCGATATCCTTGCGGCCCGCCTCGGCGATGGCGCGCAGCACGTTGCGGCCGATCCGGCCGAACCCGTTGATCCCGACACGAATGGACATTCCGGAACTCCTCTGGCGCGGCGCCCCGGCCGTGCTGACGCTTATTTATTCGTGACGACCCGCGATGACAAATCCGGAAATGGAGAAATGGAACCGCAGGTCACCTTTTTCCAAGCTTGGTCAACGCTGCTTCCGCAATCTTTTCCGCCGTGATCCCGAAATGCTTGAACAGGTCCTTGGCGGGCGCGCTCGCGCCGAAGGAGGACATGCCGACGAATTCGCCGTCGGTTCCGATGATGGCGTCCCATCCCTGGCGGACCGCGGCCTCGACGCCGACCCTGACCTTGGCATCGCCGATGACGGCGCGCCGGGTCGCGGCCGGCGCGGCGAAAAAGAGCTCGAAGCAGGGGACCGAGACGACGCGCGCCGGGATGCCGCGCTCGGCCAGCAGCTTGCGCGCCTCGACCGCGAGCGCGACTTCGGATCCGGAGGCAAACAGCGAGACCTGGGCCTCGCCCTCGGCCGGCAGAAGCTCGTAGGCGCCGGCCGCGCAGCGGTTGGTCGCGTCCACGCCCTTGCGAAGCTGCGGCACGTTCTGCCGCGTGAGCGCGAGAATGCTCGGCGTCTTCGCCGCCTCGAGCGCGAGCTGCCAGCACTCCACGGTCTCGACCGCGTCGCAGGGACGGAAGACGTTGAGATTCGGAATGGCGCGCAGCGCCGCGAGATGCTCGACCGGCTGGTGCGTCGGGCCGTCCTCGCCGAGGCCGATCGAGTCGTGGGTCATCACGTGAATGACGCGCTCGCCCATCAGCGCGGCGAGCCGGATCGACGGCCGGCAATAGTCGGTGAAGACCAGGAACGTGCCGGAGTATGGGATCACGCCGCGATGGAGCGCCATGCCGTTCATGGCGGCCGCCATGCCGTGCTCACGCACGCCGTAATGGATGAACCGGCCCGCCGGATCGGCGGCCGAGAGGACGGCCATGCCCTTGGGCCGCGTGTTGTTCGAGCCGGTGAGGTCGGCCGAGCCGCCGATCATCTCCGGGATCGCCGGGACGAGCGCGTCGAGCGCGAATTCCGAGGCCGAGCGGGTCGCCATGTCCTTCGGCGCGGCGGCGAGCTTCTCCTTCAGCGACGCGACCGCGGCCGCGAGCTTGTCGTTCGGGATGTCGCCGCGCATGCGCCGCTCGAACTCGCCGCACGTCTTGGCGTCGAGCGCCTCGACCCGCTGCCGCCAGGCGCGCCGCGCTTCGACCGAGCGCTGTCCCGCCGCGCGCCAGAGCTCGCGGATGTCGGCGGGAACCTCGAAGGCCGGGGACGTCCAGCCGAGCTTTTGCCGCGCGCCCGCGACCTCTTCGGCGCCGAGCGCCGCGCCGTGGGATTTTTCGCTGCCCGCCTTGGTGGGCGCGCCGTAGCCGATGGTGGTGCGGCAGGCGATCATGCTCGGGCGGTCCGACGACTGCGCCTGCTCGATCGCGCGCGCGATGGCTTGCGGGTCGTGGCCGTTGACGCGGCTCGCGGCCCAGCCGGCCGCCTCGAACCGTTTCACCTGGTCGACCGAATCCGCGAGCGACAGCGGTCCGTCGATCGAGATGCCGTTGTCGTCGAACAGCACGATCAGCTTGTTGAGCTTGAGATGGCCGGCGAGCGCGATCGCCTCCTGGGAGATGCCCTCCATCAGGTCGCCGTCGGAGGCGAGCACGTAGGTGCGATGGTCGACGATGCCGCCGCCGAAGAGCGCGGCGAGATGGCGTTCCGCGATCGCCATGCCGACCGCATTGGCGAGGCCCTGGCCGAGCGGGCCGGTGGTGGTCTCGACGCCCGGCGTGATGAAATTCTCCGGATGGCCCGGCGTCTTCGATCCGAGCTGGCGGAACCGGCGGATCTCGTCGAGCGTCACCGCCTCGGAGCCGAGAAGGTGCAGCAGCGCGTAGATCAGCATCGAGCCGTGGCCCGCCGAGAGCACGAAGCGGTCGCGGTCCGGCCAGGCGAGATCGGCCGGATCGAATTTCAGGAAGCGCGTGAACAGCACGGTCGCGACGTCGGCCGCGCCCATCGGCAGGCCGGGATGTCCGCTTTTCGCCTGCTCGACCGCATCCATGGCGAGCGCGCGAATGGCGTTGGCCATCCGGTCATGCTGGGCGCGCGGGATCATGGCGCTGCTGGTAGCGGAGAACGGCATCGAGGCCACACCGGCGGCGGCCGTTGCGGCGAGTTGTGGCTTGGATGCGGTCAATGGCGTGCCGGCTGGGTTTGTGCGCCCCGGACTCGCGCGATGCCGATCCGAGGCCGGGTCTGATTACCATGTGGGGCCGGTGAGTCAAAGGACGGGTGAGGTGTGCGCGGCGCCATCCACACCGAATGCGCGCGCTCGCCGCGGCGCGGCGTCGACAAGCGTTGAAAACTTCGCGCGCAGCGTTGACGCCGGCGCCGGACTGCACGTAAGGTTCTGATTGTAACATCTTGCCACCAAAGCGATTTTCTACTGCCTGCGGGACGGCCGGGGAGGGGCGAGGTCGCTGTGACGGATGTCAGCCATATCGAGGTGGCAACGCGGCGCCTGCAGGCCGCGCTCGACGCGCTCGATGCCGCGGTCGAGCGGCGAATCGATCACGAGCGGGGGCACGCCGCGCTCGCCTCGCAGGTCGATGCCTTCGACACGGACCGCGCGCGTCTCGCGGCGGAACTCGACGCCGCAACGGCGCGCTCGCGCCAGCTCGAGACCGCGAACCGCGAGGTGGCGCGTCGCCTCGATGAGACGATCGAGACGATCCGCGCGGTGCTCGAGAGCCGCAACCGCTAGGAGCCGGGTCGAGCAGTGAGCATCGAACAGGACATCGGGGTTTCATGGGCCAGGTGAGCGTCACCATCAACGGCCGCCTGTACCGGATGGCGTGCGACGACGGGCAGGAAAACCATCTCGCCCGGCTCGCCTACGAGCTCGACCAGCGCATCGCGCGCCTGCGCAACGATTTCGGCGAGATCGGCGACATGCGGCTCACCGTCATGGCGGCGCTGATCGTGGCCGACGAGCTCACCGAACAGGGCCAGCGCATGCGCCGCCTGGAAGAAGAACTGGTGGCGCTCCAGGATGCCCGCATGGTCGCCGCCGATCGGGTCAAGGCGACCGAAACGGCGATCTCCGCCGCTTTCAATTCCGCCGCCGAGCGCATCGAGAAGATCACGAAGGCGCTCAACGCGTCAGGTCAGACCGGCGTCGCCCGCGGGTGACCGACTGATGGCGTTCTCCATCGCGCGCTGGCGAAAACGCAAGGCGGAAAAGCTCTCCCATCGCAACGCGCTCACGCGGCTGCGCTCGCTCGGTTTTGCGCCCGCGACCATCTACGACATCGGCGCCTATCGGGGCGGATGGACGAAACTCGCGCAGGAGGTTTTCCCCGACGCCGCCTTCGTGCTGTTCGAGGCCAATGCCGACCATGCGCCGGACCTCGCGCGCAGCGGCCACCGCCACGTCATTGTCGCGCTCGGCGCCGAGGACGGCGGCGCAAAGCCGTTCCACCTCCCGCGCCAAGGCGACGTGACCGGCGCCTCGCTCTATATCGAGAGCACGCCGCATTACGCCGCGTCCAATCTCGAAGTCCGCCAGGTCGAGACGGCGCGGCTCGACACGATCGTCGGACGCGAGCGGCTGCCGCCGCCCAATCTCGTCAAGATCGACGTGCAGGGCGCCGAGCTCGACGTGATGGCGGGCGGGAGTCTCGCCCTCCAAGGCGCGGCGGCGCTGATCGTCGAAGTCTCGCTCATCGACTACAACAAGCAGGCGCCGCTCATCGCCGAGGTTCTTGCGGGCGTCGACCGCGCCGGCTTCCGATGCGCTGACCTCTGCGAGGTTCACCGCAACAACAGCTTCGTGCTCCAGCTCGACCTCTTGTTCGTGCGCCCGCCGCTGTTCGCGAAGTATTCCGCGGCCGCTGGCGTGTCTCCTTGAACCGCTACCCCCCGGGTGGCGTCCCGGCGCGGACCGCATTACATTGCGCATGCGGGGCTGCGAGGTGCGTCAGGAGTCAATTCTCGGGGCCTTATCGATCCTTAAGGGAGCTGTCCCTGACCGGGCCCGTGGGCTCGGTCACATGGCGCCCACCTACTTTCGTAGGGAACCCGGGATCGCTACTCCAACGGCCTTTGCGGCTCCGCACTTCCTATTCTTGTCATGGCCGGGCTTGTCACCGGAAGTCGGGTTTACCCGACTTCCGGCTCGACTATATTTGCCGAACTCGGGCAGGCCCGAGTTCGGATGCCATCCACGTCTTGGTTTGATGCACGAAAGGCGTGGATGCCCGGCACAAGGCCGGGCATGACGGAGCAAGATGAATCAGTCGGCATCGATCGAATCCCTGAAAAGCCAAATTCGTCGCGAGGCGGTCGCGCGTCGCGACGCCTTGCCGGCGCCCGAGCGGGCCGCCGCGGCGGCCACGATCGCGGGCCGGCCCCTGCCGGTCGAGGTCGCGCCGGGTGCGATCGTCTCGGGCTTCTCGCCGCTCAAGAGCGAGATCAATCCGGTGCCGCTGCTGCGGCGCTTCGCCGACGCGGGCGCGCAGCTCGCCTTGCCGGTGGTCGCGGGCAAGGGGAAGCCGCTCACCATGCGGGCCTGGGCGTCCGGCGAGCCGCTCGTCGCCGGCGTCTGGGGCATCCGTGAGCCGGCGCCGGGCGCGCCGGAAGTGTTTCCCGACATCCTGATCGTGCCGCTCCTCGTCTTCGACCGCGCCGGATATCGCGTCGGTTATGGCGCCGGCTATTACGACATGACGATCACCCGTCTGCGCGGCATGAAACCGATCGTCGCGATCGGCATCGCCTATGCGGCCCAGGAAATCGCCGAGGTCCCGATCACCCCCCGCGACGCCCGCCTCGATCTCGTGCTAACGGAGCACGAGGTCATCGATTTTCGGAAAACGTGACGGTGCGCATTCTCTTCATCGGCGACGTGGTCGGCCGCAGCGGCCGCAACGTGGTGGCGGAAAAGCTGCCCGGCCTCGTGCGCGACTGGAAGCTCGATCTCGTCATCGTCAACGGCGAGAACGCGGCCGGCGGCTTCGGCATCACCGAGGCCATCTATCAGGATCTGCTCGACGCGGGCGCCGACGCGATCACGCTCGGCAATCACGCCTGGGATCAGAAGGAGGCCCTGGTCTTCATCGAGCGCGCGCCGCGGCTCATCCGCCCGATCAACTATCCGAAGGGCACGCCCGGGCGCGGGGCCGCGATGATCGAGACCAAGGCCGGCGCGCGCGCGCTCGTCATCAACGCCATGGGCCGCGTCTTCATGGATGCGCTCGACGATCCCTTCGCGGCCGTCGATCGCGAGCTTGCCGCCTGTCCGCTCAAGAGCGGCGCCGATGCGATCATCGTCGACATGCACGCGGAGACGACGAGCGAGAAGCAGGCCATGGGGCATTTCCTCGACGGGCGGGTGAGCCTCGTGATCGGCACGCACACGCACGCGCCCACGGCCGACCACCGCGTGCTGGCGGAGGGGACCGCCTTCATGTCCGACGTCGGCATGACGGGCGACTACGAGTCGGTCATCGGCATGGCAAAGGAGGAGCCGATCGGTCGCTTCCTGCGCAAGATCGCGTCCTCGAAATTCGAGGCTGCCATGGGGCCCGCGACGCTGTCCGCGCTGGCGGTGGAGATCGACGATGCGACGGGACTCGCGCGCCGCGTCGGCGCGGTGCGTCTCGGCGGATCGCTGGAGCAGGCGCGGCCGACCTTTTGGGACTGACTTCGCGTCTGGATTTTCGGCGGGCGGCATTTTATAAGCCGGGCATCACGGGAGCGGGTAGTATTGCTGCCGCGCCATTGCGCGAGGCGGTTTGCGTTACTGCGGGAACACCATGGCAGGACATTCGCAATTCAAGAACATCATGCATCGCAAGGGCCGCCAGGACGCGGTCAAGTCGAAGCTGTTCGGCAAGCTCGCGCGCGAGATCACGGTTTCGGCCAAGATGGGCATGCCCGATCCTGCCATGAACGCGCGCCTGCGCGCGGCGATCATCGCGGCGCGCGCCGAGAACATGTCGAAGGATTCGATCGAGCGCGCGATCAAGAAGGCGCAGGGCGGCGATGCGGAGTCCTATGACGAGATCCGCTACGAAGGTTACGGGCCGGGCGGCGTCGCCGTCATCGTCGAGGTGCTGACCGATAACCGCAACCGGACCGCCTCCGACGTGCGTGCGACCTTCACCAAGCACGGCGGCAACCTGGCCGAGACCGGCGCCGTCTCCTTCATGTTCGACCATGTCGGCGTGATCGAGTACGACGCCAAGGCCGCCTCCGCCGATGCCATGCTCGACGCCGCGATCGAGGCCGGCGCCGACGACGTGGTATCGAGCGAGAGCGGCCACGAAATCTATGCCGGGCAGGAGAGCTTCCTCGATGTCGCCAAGGCGCTCGAAGCGAAGTTCGGCGAACCGCGCAAGGCGGCGCTCACCTGGAAGCCGCAGAATACGGTACCGATCGACGACGAGAAGGGCGAGAAGCTGATCAGGATGATCGAGACGCTCAACGAGCACGACGACGTGCAGAACGTCTATGCCAATTTCGAGGTGTCCGACGCGCTGGTGCAGAAGTTGAGTGCTTAACCCTCGGCGACGCTCGCCTAGCCGCCCGCGCGGCGCTATCAAGGCCTTGGGATGAGGCCTCCGATTCGCATCCTCGGTATCGACCCGGGGCTCCGCCGCACCGGCTGGGGCGTGATCGATGTTGCGGGCAACCGGCTCATCTACGTCGCCTGCGGGTCGGTGTCTTCCGACGACAAGGCCCCGCTCGCCGAACGGCTCTGCGCCATCCATGACGGCCTCGTGCG
>WNFC01002695.1_pt1 | contig 19129 bp, 19 predicted proteins | sample 5400541 | NCBI WGS metagenome assembly WNFC01 (sample SAMN13153342, study PRJNA577476) | soil metagenome | isolation source: 120 cm saprolite under Douglas fir tree site 2 hole 2 replicate 1 | place: USA:California | collected 2015-04-18 | reverse complement strand
GGCGATCGGTCGATCGGCCGAACGGCCGCGCGCCGCGAGCGGCAGCACTGCTATATACTTGATCTTCCCTGCGCCGACGCTCGCCGGCGCTCCCCGCGCAGCTCGAGGAGGCTTGCCATGTCCGAATTCTCACGGCGCAACCTGTTGAGCGCCGCCGCAGCCGGCGGCGTGATCGCAGCGGCGGCGAGCGACGCCATCGCCCAGGGACAGCCGCCCTCGGGACCGACGCCGGCGCCGCTCGCCGGCGCCGAGCTGCCGTCCTTCCGCTTCCGGCTCGGGGCGGTGACGCCCAAATCGTGGGACGGCGGTTGGGCCAAGGAGGCCACGGTCGCTGAGTTCCCGGTGTCGGAGAAGCTCGCGGGCGTGCTGATGTCGCTCGCGCCGGGCGCGTTGCGCGAGCTGCATTGGCACGCCAATGCCGCGGAATGGGCCTACGTGATCAAGGGCCAATGCCGCGTGACCACCATCGACCCGCTGGGCCATTCCGAGATCGCCGATTTCGGCGTGGGCGACGTCTGGTATTTCCCGCGCGGGCACGGCCATTCGATCCAGGGCATCGGCCGCGAGGACTGCCTGTTCGTCCTGGTGTTCGACAACGGCTATTTCTCCGAGTTCGGCACCTTCAGCATCAGCGACTGGCTCGGGCACACCCCGCCCGAGGTGCTGGCGAAGACGTTCGGCGTGCCGGCGCAGACGTTCGCCGATTTTCCGAAGCGCGAGGTCTATATCGCCAAGGGGCCGGTGCCGCCGCCGCTCGCGGCCGAGCCGCCGCCCGGCGCGCTCGACAGCGGGACGCTGACGCACCGCTACCGCCTGCTGGCGCAGCGCCCGGAGACCTATCCCGGCGGCACCAACCGCCTCGTCTCGCAGCGTGAGTTCCCGATCTCGGCGACGATGACCGGCGCGCTCATGCAGATCAAGCCGGGCGGCCTGCGCGAGCTGCACTGGCATCCCAACGCCGACGAGTGGCAGTACTATATCGCCGGCCGCGCCGGCATGAGCGTGTTCGGATCGCACGGCCGCGTCCGCCTCGAGGAGTTCGCCGCCGGCGACGTCGGCTACGTGCCGCAAGGCTACGGGCATTACATCGAGAACGCCGGCAGCGAGGACCTCGAGCTCCTGATCGTGCTCAACAACGGCAGCTACGAATCGATCTCGCTCACGGCCTGGACGGCGGCCAATCCGCACCTCCTGCTGTCGAACAATTTCCGCGTGCCGGAGAGCACGTTCGCGAGCTTCCCGACGCGCCAGCGGTTCATGCCGGGGTGAAGAGCGCGCGTAGGGGTAGGCAAAGGCGCGCAGAGAAGCTTTCGACCGAGCACGGCGTTGCGCGCCTTTGCCCACGCGCTTCACCACCCACTCGACAACGCGTGGGCAACGGCCAAGAGGCCGTTGCCCACCCTACATGTTCAACCGCCCAACCTTCACTGTTCCAGCCGCGATTCCCATATGAGCGCGCATGACCCGACCCCCGCCAGCCACCGCCGATAATCCGTTGCTCGAGGAGTGGACCGCCCCGTTCGGGGTGCCGCCGTTCGATGAGATCAAGGCGGAACATTTCGAGCCGGCGTTCGCGCGCGCCTTCGCCGCGCACGCGGCCGAGGTCGCCGCCATCGCCGCCGATGCGGAGCCGCCGAGCTTCGCCAACACCATCGAGGCGCTCGAAACGAGCGGCGAGGCGCTCATGCGCATCGGCAGTGTGTTCCGTCTCGTCGCCGACGCGCACAGCAGCGATGCGATTCTCGCGATCGAGCGCGAGCTCGCGCCGGCGGAGGCGAGGCACTGGAACCGGATCCTCATGGACGAGGCGCTGTTCCGCCGCATCGACGAGCTCCATCGCGCCCGGCTTTCCCTCGGCGCCGAGCAGAAGCGCGTGCTCGAGCGCTACCACGCGATGTTCAGCCGCGCCGGCGCCGCGCTCGCTGCGCCGGCGAAGGCGCGGCTCGCCGAGATCAACGAGCGGCTGGCGATCCTCGGCACGAGCTTCAGCCAGAACGTGCTGGCCGACGAGCAGGCCTACCGGCTCGCGCTCGACGGCGAGGACGATCTCGCCGGCCTGCCGGATTTCGTGCGCGCGGCGGCGCGGGCGGCGGCCGAGGAGCGCGGGCTGCCGGGCAGCCACGTCGTCACGCTCGCGCGCTCGAGCGTCGAGCCGTTCCTGCAATTCTCGGCGCGGCGCGACCTGCGGGAAAAGATCTTCCGCGCCTGGACCGCGCGCGGCGACGGCGGCGGCGCCACCGACAACAAGGCGATCATCGCCGAGATGGTGGCGCTGCGCGCGGAGCGCGCGCGGCTGCTCGGCTATCAAAGCTTCGCCCATTACCGGCTCGACGACGCCATGGCGAAGACGCCGGAGGCGGTGCGCGCCCTGCTCGAGCGGGTGTGGGCGCCGGCACGCCGCCGCGCACTTTCCGACCGCGACGCCCTGCAGGCGCTGGTGCAGGCCGAGGGAAAAAACTTCGCGCTGGCGCCGTGGGACTGGCACTACTACGCGGAGAAGCTGCGCAAGCTGCGCTGCGACGTGGACGAGGCGACGATCAAGCCGTATTTCGAGCTCGACCGCATCATCGCCGCCGCGTTCGACACCGCGGGCCGCCTGTTCGGGCTCAGCTTCGAGCGCCGCGAGGGCATCCCGACCTGGCACGAGGACGTGCGGGTGTGGGAGGTGCACGACGCCGCCGGACGCCATCGCGGCCTGTTCTTCGGCGACTATTTCGCGCGCACCTCGAAGCAGGGCGGGGCCTGGATGACGAGCCTGCGTGAGCAGGAGAAGCTGAGGGGCGACATCCGGCCGCTCATTGCGAACGTGATGAACTTCTCGAAGGCTCCCGCCGGCGAGCCGACGCTGTTGTCGTTCGAGGACGCCAAGACCCTGTTCCACGAATTCGGCCACGCGCTGCACGGGCTCCTGTCCGATGTCACCTATCCGATGATCGCGGGAACCAACGTGCTCACGGACTGGGTCGAGCTGCCCTCACAGCTCTACGAGCACTGGCTCGAGCATCCCGACGTGCTGCGCCGCTTCGCCGTGCATTGCACGACCGGCGCGCCGATCCCGGAAGACTTGTTGCGCCGTCTCGTCGCCTCTCGCACCTTCAATCAGGGCTGCGCGACTCTGGAATACGTCGCCTCGGCGCTCGTCGATCTCGACCTCCATCTGCAGCCGACGGCGGACGATTTCGACGTCGCCGCCTTCGAAGAGGCCGCGCTCGCGCGGATCGGCATGCCGGCCGAGATCGTGATGCGCCACCGTCCGACCCACTTCCGGCACGTGTTCGCCGACAGCGGCTATGCCGCGGCCTATTACAGCTACATGTGGTCGGAGGTGCTCGATGCCGACGCCTTCGCCGCCTTCGAGGAGGCGGGCGACATTTTCGATCCCGGCGTCGCCAGGCGCCTGCACGATCATGTCTACGCGGCCGGCGGCGCACGCGATCCGGCGGAGCTCTACACCTTGTTCCGCGGCCGCCTGCCGACGCCGGACGGATTGCTCAAGCGCCGCGGGTTGGTCGAGGAAGTGTCGTAGCCCGGATGGAGCGAAGCGAAATCCGGGGTCGGCGGGTTCGCGGTGATGCCGCTCCGCATTCCGCTTCGCTTCATGCGCGCTACGGTCGTCGGGCTCGGCCGGAATGACTGCCACCATGGACCTCCACACCGCCGGACATCGCCGGGGCGTCGTTTGCGCCCCTCACCACGTCGCCGTCGAGGCCGGACGCGCGATGCTCGCCGAAGGCGGCAATGCGCTCGAGGCCATGGTCGCAATGGCGGCGACCATCGTCGCGGTCTATCCGCACATGAGCCATATCGGCGGCGACGGCTTCTGGCTCTTGCGGGAGCCGGGGGGCCGCGTGCGGGCGATCATGGCCGCCGGCCGCGCCGGCGCCGATGCCCGGCGCGAGCGCTATCGCGAGCACGAGACGATCCCGCCGCGCGGTGTGCCGGCGGCGCTCACGGTGCCGGGCGCGATCGCCGGTTGGATGCTGGCATTGGAAGCCGCCAGGGCCCGTGGCGGGCGCCTGCCGCTCGCTGATCTGCTCGCGCCGGCGATCCGCCAAGCCGGCGACGGATATATCGTCGCCCGCGCCCAGGCCCGGCTGACGGCGGAAAAGCTCGACGAGCTCGCGAGCGTGCCGGGCTTCGCGCCGATCTTCCTGGTCGACGGCAAGCCGCCTACGGCCGGCCAAGTGCTCAGGCAGCCGGCGCTCGCCGCCACGCTCGACCATCTCGCCCATGCCGGGCTCGACGATTTCTATCGCGGCGACGTCGGCCGCGAGATCGCCGCCGATCTCGATAGGCTCGGCAGCCCGCTGACGCGCGCCGACCTCGAACGCTGCCGCGCCACGCTCGCCGAGCCGCTCTCGGTCGCGCTCGAGTCCGGCACCGCATTCAACACGCCGCCGCCGACCCAGGGGCTGGCGTCGTTGATGATCCTCGCCTTGTTCGAGCGGCTGCGCGTGGCGGAGGCCGACGGTTTCGATCATGTCCACGGACTGGTCGAGGCGACCAAGCGTGCGTTGCGCGTGCGCGACCGGATGATCGCCGATCCCGATCGCATGACGCAGCCGGCCGCGCGGGCGCTCGACCCCGCGTTTCTCGACGCGCAGGCGCGCGCGATCGATCGCGCCAAGGCCGCGCCCTGGCCCGCGCCTCCCGGCGCAGGCGACACCGTCTGGATGGGCGCCGCCGACGGCTCCGGGCTCGTCGTCTCCTACATCCAATCGCTCTATTGGGAGTTCGGCTCCGGGCTCGTGCTGCCGACGACCGGCGTGCTGTTGCAGAACCGGGGGCTGAGCTTCTCGCTCGATCCCGGCGCGCTCAACGCCCTCGAACCCGGCCGGCTGCCGTTCCACACCCTCAATCCGGCGCTCGCCGCGCTCGCCGACGGCCGCGTCCTCGCCTACGGCAGCATGGGCGGCGACGGCCAGCCGCAGACGCAGGCCGCGCTGTTCACCCGGCACGTGCTCTATCGCCAGCCGCTCGAGCGCGCGATCGACGCGCCGCGCTGGCTCCTCGGCCGGACCTGGGGCTCGCTCCGCACCAGCCTGCGCCTGGAATCCCGCTTCGACGGCAATCTGGTCGATCGCCTCCTCGCGGCCGGCCACGAGGTCGAGCTTTTGCCGGAACCCTACTCCGACCTCGTCGGGCATGCCGGCGCGGTCGTGCTTCACCCCGACGGCACGCTCGAGGGCGCGCACGATCCGCGCGCCGACGGCGGCGCCGCGGGCGTATGAATGACGGAACCTTATCGATGGCTCGCCCGTTGGCTGCTGGGGTAGTCAACCCAGGGAGATGCACCACATGAAGAGGATCGCGCTTGCCGCGGCCACCGCCGCGGCCGTTTTCACGACTGCTCCGTCGTCCGTCGGGGTCGTCCCGGCCCAGGCGGAGAACCTCCAACTCGCCCAGGTCGACGTGCAGATCGGTCGCGACCGGGAGGACCGGGTCTATCGCGATCGGCGGGATTCGGGCGTCACCGTCGGCGTCGGCCCGCGAGGCGTCGAGATAGGCCCGCGAGCCCGCTGCCGCACGGTCACCACCACGGTCGACCGGGACGACGGCCGCCGGGTGAGCCGCACCGAGCGCCGCTGCGACTGAACGAGGCCCGCGGCCGGAGGTTTCGTTTCGCGCGCTGCCGCCACTGCCCGGTGTGACACCATGAGTGTCCGGTTCGTGTACAGCGGTGCGGCGGACTCGGTGTGCTCCCTCTCCCCGCTTGCAACCGAGCTCGGGTTACCCGAGCTCGGTCACTTGATGACTGGCCGAAGTCGGATAAATCCGACTTCGGCTGAGAGGGTTGGGGTGGAGCTCGCGGCACGCGCGTCGTGTCCCTGCTCAGCGGACCAACGCGCAAACCTTGCGCCTCCATTCCGCCGCAGTCCGTGATATGGTGCCGCGAGCGTGCGCTCGCGAGCAAATCCATGATTTATCGTATCCTTTCTTCGGTCCTCTGCGCCTGCGCCCTGCTGGCGCTGGCGAGCGTCGGAGCGTCCGCGCATCCGCACGTCTGGGTGACGGTGCGGAGCGAGCTCGTCTATGCCCCCGACGGCTCGGTGACCGGCGTGCGCCACGCCTGGACCTTCGACGACATGTTCTCGGTGTTCGCGACCCAGGGCATCGAGGCGAAGAAGCAGGGCGAGTTCACCCGCGAGGAGCTCGCACCGCTCGCCGAGGTCAACGTCGGCTCGCTCAAGGAATACGACTACTTCACCTACGCCAAGGCGAGCGGCAAGCCGGTGGAGTTCAACGACCCCGCCGCCGGCTACTATCTCGAGTTCAATCCCAAGGACACGGTGCTGACGCTGCATTTCACGCTGCCGCTCAAGGCGCCGGTGAAGGCCAAGGACATCACGATCGAGGTCTACGACCGCGAGTTCTTCGTCGACTTCAGCTTCGCCGAGAAGGACCCGGTCAAGCTGGTCGGGGCGCCCGGCCGCTGCAAGGTCTCGGTCTTGAACCCGCAGGACATGGACGCGTCGCTGGCGCAGAAGCTGAGCCAGCTCGGCGCCGACCAGCGCGATCCGGCGCTGACCATCGGCTCCGAATACGCCAACAAGATCGTGGTGAAATGCCCGTAAAAACCGTCGTCGGAGGGCGACCGGTCGTTCGGCTCGCGTTGTTGGCGGCGGCGATGCTGCTCTTGGCGGGCGTGCTCGACGCCGCGTTCGCGCAGGCCGGGCCGTTCGGCGGCTCCCGTCCGCCGTCGACGCCGGCGCCGCCGGTCGGCGGCGTGCTCGGCTTCATCTTCGCCAAGCAGGCGGAGTTCTACCGCCAGTTCTCCGGCCTCATTCGCGCCGCCAAGGCCGACGGCAGCGCCGCCTGGAGCCTGTTCGGATTGGCGTTCCTCTACGGCATCTTCCATGCCGCCGGTCCAGGCCACGGCAAGGCGGTGATCTCGTCCTACCTTGTCGCCAACGAGGAGACCTGGCGGCGCGGCGTGGCATTGTCGTTCGCCTCCGCGCTGCTGCAGGCGCTGGTCGCGGTGGCGGTGGTCGGGGTTGCGGCCGCGCTGTTGAACGCGACCGCGGCAACCATGGGACGCGCGGTCAACGTCATCGAGATCGTCAGCTACGCGCTGATCATCCTGATCGGCCTGCGCCTGCTGTGGGTGAAAGGGCGCGCCTCGCTGGCGGCGTTGCGGACGCTCAACCGGCCCGCCCCGGTAGGGGCCGCGGTAACCCCGGTGCACCAGCACGACCATCACGATCATGCCGGTCATCATGACCACGGGCACCATCATCACGGTCACCACGGCGACCACCCCCATCATCATGACCACGGCGAGGATGCCTCGGCCTGGGGCCATGCCCATGCGCCGGAGCCGGAGGAGCTCGCCGGGCCGGGCGGCTGGCGGCGCGGACTGTCGGCGGTCGTGGCGGTCGGCGCGCGACCCTGCTCCGGCGCCATCATCGTGCTCGTCTTCGCGCTGGCGCAGGGACTGTTCTGGACCGGCGTCGCCGCGACCTTCCTGATGGGGCTCGGCACCGCCATCACGGTTGCCGTGATCGCCACCATCGCGGTCGGCGCCAAGGCCTGGGCCAAGCGCTTCGCCGACACGCGCGCCGGATACGGCATGCTGGCGATGCGCTGCATCGAGGTCGCCGCGGCGCTGGTGATCATCGCGTTCGGCGCACTCCTGCTCACCGGCTACATCGTGACCGAGCGGATGATCGGCGTCTGACCCCCGCGACGCCGTTCACGGAGGACGCACTCAATGCCGGTTGAGCAACTCGCCACCCGCTGCTGCGTTGTCGGAGGCGGGCCATGCGGGCTCATGCTCGGCTTCCTCCTGGCGCGTGCCGGCGTCGACGTCGTCGTGCTCGAGAAGCACGCCGATTTCCTGCGCGATTTCCGCGGCGACACCATTCATCCCTCGACGCTCGAGCTGATGGCCGAGCTCGGCCTGCTCGAGGAGTTCCTGAAGCTGCCGCACCAGGAGGCCGTCACGATCGGCGCCTTCTTCGGCCAGCGGGAATACGCCCTCGCCGATTTCCGCCACCTGCCGACCCGCTGCAAGTTCATCGCATTGATGCCGCAGTGGGACTTCCTCAACTTCCTCGCCGATCACGGCAAGGCTTATCCGGCGTTCCATTTGCGGATGCGGGCGGAGGCCGTCGACCTGATCGAGGACGGCGGCCGCGTCGCCGGCGTGCGCGCCGATACGCCCGACGGCCCGCTCGAGGTGCGCGCCGCTCTCACGGTCGGCTGCGACGGCCGGCACTCGACCGTGTGCGCGCGCGCCGGCCTCCCCGGCGAGGATCTCGGCGCGCCGATGGACGTGCTGTGGTTTCGCCTGCCGAAAAAACCCGGCGATCCCAACGAGACCATGGGCCGCTTCGATACCGGCCGCATCATCGTCCTGCTCGACCGCGGCGATTACTGGCAGTGCGCGTTCGTGATCCCCAAGGGGTCGTTCGAGGAGAGGCGCCGCGCCGGACTGCCGGCGTTCCGGGAGAACGTCGCGCGGGCAATGCCGGCATTCGCGGACCGGGTGGGGGAGCTGAAGGACTGGGACCAGGTCAAGCTCCTGACCGTCGCCGTCAACCGGCTCGCGCGCTGGCACCGGCCGGGACTGCTGTGCATCGGCGATGCCGCCCACGCGATGTCGCCGATCGGCGGCGTCGGCGTCAATCTCGCCGTGCAGGACGCGGTCGCGGCGGCCAACATCCTGTGGCAGCCGCTCGCGGACGGCTCGCTCAGCGAAAGCGATCTGCATGCGGTCGAGCGGCGGCGCGAGTTTCCGACCCGCGTCACCCAGCGCCTGCAAGTGCTCGTTCAGAACAAGGTCATCGGCCGCGCGCTCGGAGGGCGCGCGGCGCTGCGCCCGCCGCTCGCTTTGCGGCTCGCGTCGCGCTTTGCGTGGCTCCGCCGCATTCCGGCGCGGCTCGTCGGCCTGGGCGTGCGGCCGGAGCACGTGCAGACGCCGGATCGATCTTTGTAGACGCGCCGCTCGCGGCACAGAAGCTATTCGAAATCTTCCGGCTGAAGCTCGATCGGCGTGCCGTGCGGGGTGCGGTCGGCGGCGTGGTCCCAGGCGGCGCGGTAGCGCGCGAGAGTGCGCGCGTCGGTCGCGCCCTTCTCGGCGACGATGCGCTCGAGCGCATTGAGCCAATGCCGATAATAGGTCTCGCCGGTGTCGGGATCGCCCGCGGCCTGCGCGCGCTTGATCTCCTCGGCGAGCGTCGCCGCCCATTCGCTCCAGGTGAACAGGCCGCGCTCGTTGAGCGCGAGCGCCATGGCGAAGGCCTGCGCCTCCCACGGCTCGCGGAACACCGGCCCCTCGGCATCGCGCGGGATGCTCGGCACCGCGGCGGCCGCGCGCCGTGCGGCGGCGGGGTCGACCGCGGTGCCGTCATTCCGGCCGAGCGAGTGTTGCGAGCGAGAGCCGGAATCCATAACCACTGACCTCTCAGGCAAGCGTCGAGGAAAAATCAACCCGCTCGGGATTCGTGCTGTCGATCAATTCAATCTTCGCTCGGCCGGAATGACCGCTAAAAACTCACGCCGGATCGAGATAGGGCTCGAAGGCATCGATCGAGACCTTCAGCGTCGGGTCGGCGTCGGGCCCCCACAGCTCGCGGCCGTCGAACACCACGGTGTAGAGCCACTGCGGGTCGTCGCCCTTGTCGATCGCGACCGCGTCCGGAAAGGCGTGGCAGCCGTGGACGAGCTCGATCACGCCGACGCGCCCGCGCGCGTAGCGCGGCAGCCGGGTATGCGTCGGCGGATGGATGTTCTTCGCGCACACGCGGTCGCCGGGCTTGAAGCGGGCGGCGCGCTCCGCCTGCCGGTAGAACGAGCCGCGTGTCAATCCCACGACCGCCTCGGGCGCGAGCTTGCGAGGGAGCGCCTTGCCCGGCCGCAGCGCGTGCCCGGCGGCGATCTCGTCGGGCTGCGCGTAGCCGCGCTCGACCACGTTCTTTTCCATCGCCAGCGCCCAGCGCTGATAATAGGACGCGGCGAGATAGACCTGCGGCGCCAGCCGCTCCTGCGCGGCGCGCGACATGTCGATCTGCCATGCCCCGGCATAGCCCATGGCGCGCTGCATCGCGAGCACGCGCCCTTCCCACGGCGCGTGGAAAACCGGCTCGTCCGGCTCCGGCTCGACCGCGCCGAACCCGTCCGTGCCGCCCATGTCGTGAACGCCGTCCATCAGGCGACCTCCTCGGGACGCTTGGCGAGACCGGTACCGATCATGGAGTCGCGGGTGACGAGCTCGGCCAGCCGCTCCTCGCTCCAGCGCTCGGTGCCGGCGGGGCGCATCGGCAATACCAGGAAGCGCGTCTCGGCGGTCGAATCCCAGACCCGGATGCGGGTGTCCTTCGGCAGCTTGACGCCGAGCTCGGCGAGGACGCCGCGCGGGTCCTTGACCGCGCGCGAGCGATACGGCGCGGACTTGTACCAGACCGGCGGCAGGCCGAGCATTTCCCACGGATAGCAGGAGCACAGCGTGCACACGACCATGTTGTGCACCTGCGGGGTGTTCTCGACCGTGACCAGATGGTCGCCGACCCGGCTCTCGTGGCCGAGCGTGCGCACCGCCGCGGATGCATCGTCGATAAGCGCCCGCTTGAAGGCGGGATCGCTCCAGGCCTTGGCCACGACGCGAGCGCCGTTGCGGGGGCCGACCTTGGTCTCGTAGGCCTCGACGATGGCGTCGAGCGCGGCCGGATCGATGTAGCCCTTCTCGGTCAGCACCGTCTCGAGCGCGCGCACGCGCAGCTGCGTCTCGGATAGCTCGGAGCCGGATTCATGGTCGTGCTGGGCCATGGGGGAACCTTCATGGTATCGACGTCGGCGATAGCAGATCAGAGTATCCTCCGGACTGTCGTCCCCGCGCAAGCGGGGACGACGCCGTAGGTTGGGTCGAGCGTAGCGAGACCCAACGCTTTGCCAGCGCTTGGGCCCGGCCATGTTGGGTCTCGCAAGAGCTCGACCCAACCTACGAGTTCGCTCAACCCAACGAGTTGACGCGGAGCAACGATGTAATGCCCCACCGCCTTGCCGGCATTGCCGACGGGATCGACCGCCTGATCGCGGCGGTCGGCCGCGCGGCGATCTGGCTCAGCCTCGCCGTCGTGCTGCTCCAGTTCACGGTCGTGGTGTTGCGCTATGCGCTCGGGATCGGCTCGCTCTGGCTTGCGGAATCGATCGTCTACGGCCACGCGGCGCTGTTCATGCTGGCGGCGGCGTGGACGTTGCAGGTGAACGGCCATGTGCGCGTCGACATCTTCTATGGCGAAGCCTCGTCGCGGGCGAAGGCGCTGATCGACCTCGTGGGCGCGCTCGCCCTGCTGCTGCCCTTCGTCGCGGCGGTCGCATGGTTCGCGCTGCCCTACGTGGCGCGGTCGTGGGCGATCCTCGAGCGCTCGCGCGAGGTGAGCGGCCTGCCGTTCGTCTATCTCCTGAAGAGCCTGATCCCGCTGTTCGCGCTGCTCATGGCGCTGGCGGGCATCGCGCAGGCGATCCGCGCCGCGCTGGTGCTTCGCCTGCATCCCGAGTGGCGATAGCGGCCGCATGATCGCCCCCGAAATGCTCGCCGTGCTGATGGTGGTCGTCGTCTGCGCGGCGCTGTTCGCCGGCTATCCGGTAGCGCTGACGCTCGGCGGCGTCGCGTTCGCCTTCGCCGTGATCGGCCAGCTCGCTGGGGCGATGGACTTGGCGCTGCTCGGCGCCCTCCCCCAGCGCATCTTCGGCGTGATGACCAACGACGTGCTCTTGGCGATCCCGCTCTTCATCTTCATGGGCGTGATGCTCGAGCGCTCGCAGGTCGCCGAGGATCTGTTGGAGACCATGGGCCGGCTGTTCGGCACGCTGCCGGGCGGGCTCGGCATCTCGGTGCTGATCGTGGGCGTGCTGCTCGCGGCGGCCAAGGGCGTGGTCGGCGCCACCACCGTGACCATGGGGCTGATCGTGCTCCCCACCATGCTGCGCCACGGCTACGACCCGCGGCTCGCCGCCGGCACGGTGGCGGCGACCGCGACGCTGGCGCAGATTTTTCCGCCGGCGACCGTGCTCATCCTGCTCGGCGACCAGATCGGCAATGCCTACCAGGCGGCGCAGCTGTCGCAGGGCATCTTCGCGCCGCGATCGGTGACCGTTGCCGATCTGTTCGCCGGCGCGATCCTTCCGGGTCTCGCCCTGGTCGCGCTCTATCTCGTCTATCTCGTCGCCGTCGCGGTGCTGCGCCCGAGGAGCGCGCCGGCGCTGCCGGCCGACCCCGGCGCGCCGCGCGGCTGGCGGCTGGCGCGGCGGCTCGCGGCGGCCCTGCTCGCGCCGGTGCTGCTCATCCTCGCCGTGCTCGGCTCGATCCTCGGCGGCCTCGCCACGCCGACCGAGGCGGCGTCGGTCGGCGCGGTCGGCGCGATCGTGCTCGCGGCCGCGAAGCTCCGCGGCGCCGGCCTCGCCCGCGTGCTGGTCCCGGTGATGACCCGCACCACGCAGGTCACCAGCATGATCTTCGTGATCCTGATCGGCGCGACCCTGTTCAGCCTCACGTTTCGCAGCCTCGGCGGCGACGACATGGTGCACCGCGCGCTCGCCGACCTGCCGGGCGCGGCGGGCGGCGCCGTCATCGTGGTGATGGCGGCGATGTTCCTCCTCGGCTTCGTGATGGACGCCTTCGAGATCATCTTCGTGGTGGTGCCGATCGTGGCGCCGGCGCTCTTGAAGCTGCCGGGGGTCGATCCGGTCTGGCTCGCCGTCATGATGGCGATCAACCTGCAGACCTCCTACATGCACCCGCCGCTCGGGCCGACCCTATTCTTCCTGCGCGGCGTGGCGCCGCCGGAGATCACGACCCGGCACATCTATGTCGGGATCATCCCGTTCGTGCTGGTTCAGCTCCTGGCGCTCGCCGTGCTCTGGTTCGTTCCGGGGCTTGCGACCGCCCTGCCGCACAGGCTTTATGGCCCCTGACCGTCATGCCCGCGAATGCGGGCATCCAGTAACCACGGAGTTTTCAGCGGGGCGTCGCTGTGCCAAACACATCCTTCAGTGGATACTGGATCGCCCGCATTCGCGGGCGATGACAGACGAGCATTGGGCAGCAGGGGATGACCGCAGCGGAGCTGTTCGATCTCAAAGGCCGCGTCGCGCTCGTCACCGGCGCGTCGAGCGGGCTCGGCGTGCGCTTCGCCGAGGTGCTCGCCGGTCAGGGCGCCGCGGTCGCTTTGGTCGCGCGCCGCGCCGACCGGCTCGAGGCGCTCAGGCGGCGCATCGAAGCGGCCGGCGGGCGCGCCGTCGCGATCGGCGCCGACGTGCTCGACCGCGGCGCGATGCGGCGGGCCTTCGACGCCGCCGAGCAGGCCTTCGGCACCGTCACCATCCTCGTCAACAACGCCGGCGTCGCGCATACCGGCCGTGCGGTGGAACTGCCCGAGGACGAGTGGCGCCGCCTGATCGGCACCGATCTCGACGCGGTGTTCTTCTGGGCGCAGGAGGCGGCGCGCCGCATGCTCGCCGCCGAGAAGGGCGGCGCCATCGTCAATATCGCCTCGGTGCTCGGCTTCGGCGTTTCCAAGGGCACCGCCGCCTACGCGGTGGCGAAGGCCGGCGTCGTCCAGCTCACCAAGGCGCTCGGGCTCGAGCTCGCCTTCAAGGGCATCCGCGTCAACGCCATCGCGCCGGGCTGGATCGTGACCGACCTCAACCGCGAGTTTCTGGCGAGCGAGCGCGGCGCCGCGATCAAGCGCGAGATTCCGGTCGGCCGCTTCGGCGAGGAGCGCGATCTCGACGGCGCGCTCCTCCTCCTCGTCTCCGACGCCGGCCGCTTCATGGCCGGCACCACCGTCGTGGTCGACGGCGGCCAGCTCACGGGGCTGCGGGGATGATGGAGTCGTGTAGGGTGGGCAAAGGCGCACGCGAACAATGCGCGAACTGTCCGTGAAAACGGTCGCGTGCGCCGTGCCCACGCGTCGATCGTAGGTGAGCGGGGACCGCGTGGGCAAAATCGCCCACGCGCTGCGTCAAACCGCGGCCGATACGGTAGGCGATTTTGCCCACCCTACGGGCTCTCGATCGATGTGAGAGGATACGCCCATGGACTTCACCCTTCCGCCCGAGATCGAGGACGTGCGGCTGCGCACCCGCCGCTTCGTCGAGGACCACGTCATCGCACTCGAGGCCGACCGCGGCAATTACGACGAGCACGAGAACGTCCGCCTCGACGTGCTCGCCGCGGTGCAGGCCAAGGCCAAGGCCGCGGGCCTGTGGGCGCCGCAGGCCCCCAAGGAGTACGGCGGCATGGCGCTGCCGGTCGTCGGCTGGGCGGCGATGTACGAGGAGGCGAACCGCTCGATCTTCGGCCCGGCGTGCTTCAACTGCCAGGCCCCCGACGACGGCAACATGAATCTCATCGCGCGCGCCGGCACCGCGGCGCAGAAGGAAAAATGGCTCAAACCGATCGTCGAGGGCCGCGTGCGCTCCGCCTTCGCCATGACCGAGCCGGCGCCCGGCGGCGGCTCCGACCCCGGCATGATCAGGACCCGCGCGGAGCAGAAGGGCGGCGTCTGGGTGATCCACGGCCGCAAGTGGTTCATCACCGGCGCCGGCGTCGCCGGCCATTTCATCCTGGTCGCGCGCACCTCCGACGATGCCCGCCGCGGCCTCACCGCCTTCCTCTATCACCGCGACCAGCCGGGCTGGCGCATCGTTCGCCGCATCCCGATCATGGGCCCGGAGGAGCACGGCGGCCATTGCGAGCTCCTCTTCGAGGGGCTCGAGGTGACGGAGGAGAACGTGCTGATGCGGGTCGGCGACGGCCTGCGCGCGACCCAGATCCGGCTCGGGCCGGCGCGGCTCACCCACTGCATGCGCTGGCTCGGGCTCGCCAAGCGCGCGATGGAGATCGCGCAGGCCTACGTCGCCGAGCGCGAGGGCTTCGGCATCAGGCTCGCCGACCGCGAGAGCGTGCAGATCAAGCTCGGCGAGGTGGCGCACCGCATCCAGATCGGGCGGCTCCTGGTGATGCACGCGGCCTGGAAGCTCGACCAGGGCGACCGCGCGCGCAAGGAGGTGTCGATGGCCAAGGTGCACGTCGCCGACACGCTGCACGAGGCCGCCGACGTCGCGATCCAGCTCAACGGCGCGCGCGGCTATTCCAAGGACACGATCCTGGAATGGATCTACCGCTACGCGCGCCAGGCGCGCCTCGTCGACGGCGCCTCCGAGGTGCACAACATGGTGCTGGCGCGCTTCATGCGCGAGGAGGGCCGCGATTTCTGGCGCTGGAGCGCGGGGAATAGGGTGTGAGCGGGCCGGCTGGTATTGTCGTCGTCCCTGCCTCGCTGCCGTCGTCCCCGCGCAAGCGGGGACCCATAACCACCGGCCTCAAGAAGAGGGTTTCCGCTTTTCGCGTACTGGCGCTAAGCACAAGGTTGGGTCGACCCCGGGCTTGACCCGGGGGAGACCCAACACAGCCCGTCGAGCGGATGTTGGGTCTCGCGCCATAGCGCGTCCTTAAGGGCGTTTTACACCCGTCTTCGCGGGCTATGGACGCGCGTGAACGCGCTTCAGGCGCTCGACCCGACCCACGGATGGCGCTGGATTCCCGGGCGCCAATGGCGTATAGTGCCTCGGTGCCCGGGAAGCTCATTACCGTGGCGGAAGCCCCGCTTCTCATGCGTCAGGCGGAAGACGTGTGGGACGAAGCCGGGCGCGCGGGTTTCGTGGATTTCATCGCGCAAAATCCGGAAGCAGGCGATGTGATTCCCGACACGGGTGGCGTCCGGAAAATCCGCTGGGCGCGGGCCGGGACCGGGAAGCGCGGCGGGGCGCGGGTGATCTATTTCTATCATGACGCCAGCCGCCCGCTCTATTTGCTGATGGTCTATGCCAAGGCGCGCCGGGAGGACTTGACGCCCGACGAGAAGCGGATGGTGCGCAGGCTGGCCGCCAGATTGAAAGGTTGAGACGAGAACAGAAGCAAGGAACGGACAATGAGCAAATTCGGAGAAGAGCTGATCGAAAGCATGCAGCAGGCGGCGAGGCATGCCAGCGGGCGGAATGTGCGTGGCATGCGCGTGACGAAGGTGGAAATTCCGGACGTGAAGGCGATCCGCCGGGGCTTGCGCATGTCGCAACACCGCTTTGCGGCCGCGTACCGCATTCCGCTGCCTACGCTGAAAAACTGGGAGCAAGGAAGGCGGCATCCGGATGCGCCGGCGGCCGCGTATCTGCTCGCCATCAAGCGCCGCCCGAAGGAAATCATGGAAGCGGTCGCGCGTCGGTAGTGGGCGGCACAACGAAGATGCGTGACCAAGGTGGAACATGAAAAATAATGTGAGGCCGATTCCCCCCAGCAATTGTACTGGTCGCGTGCGAGTAGCGAATAGCGGCAAGGGGGTTTTCTATTCGCTATTCGCCACTCGCCATTCGCCGGGCGGTTTGACATCGTGAATCTGAATTCGGCGGTTCGCCGCCGCCCGCATGCGTCAGCGACATGCGGGAGAGCCTCGCCGCGCGGCACGACTGCCCCGGGATTTCGCTGCGCTCCATCCGGGCTATTGACCGGAGGCCGGTGGGTCCCCGCTGGAGCCTGCCACTCGGGCGGGCCGAAGGCCCGACCCGGGGCGGGGACGACGGCGGAGAGGTTCAGTCCTTCGCTATCCCGCGTCGCGCTCGGCGCCGGTCTGCAGCGGCTTCTCCTCCATGATCGCGATGGCGACGAGTGCGACCGACAGGCTCGCCGCGGCGGCGAAGAACACCCGGCTGAACGCCTGCGCCGGGTCGCCCGCTCCGATCGCGCTGCCGAGCGATTGGCCCGCCGCCGCGCCGCCGAGGACGATGGCGCCGAACGCCGCGATCAGCATGGTCGCATAGAGGTTGCGGCTGAAATTCATGGTGCCGACCGAGATGCCGAGCTGGTGGCGCGCCACCACGTTCTGCATGGCGACCGCGGTGAGCGAGGGGATCGGCCCGAAGCCCGCTCCGATCGCGATCAAGATGAGCTCGAACGACAGCGGCGTCATCGCCTGCGCCTGCCAGGCGAGCGTCACGAGCGCCGCGATCGAGAGCGAGAGCGCGAGCATGGGCAGGAGCTTGTAGTGCCGCACGCGGCCGAGCACCTGACCGGCGAGCCCGGCGCTGGTGTTGAGCGCCACCATGAACCCCATCAGGCTCAAGCCCGCATTGCTGGGCGAGAGCCCGAGCGCGCCCTGCAGATACATCGGCAGAAAGACGTTGAGGCCGATGATCGAGCCCCAGCCGCAGCCGTTGGCGACGATGGCGCAGCGCACGATCGGATTCCTGAGAATGGCGATCGGGATCAGCGGCTCGGGCGCACTGGCGAGGCGGAGCACGAACAACGCGCCGACGACGATCGCGGCCGAAAACAGCGCCAGGACCGGCGGCGAGGTGAAGCCGTAGCGCAGGCTGTTCAAGCCGAGCATGAAGGCGACGCTGGCGATCACGATCAGCGCCGCGCCGACGAGGTCGAGGCGGTGCGGCCGCTCGTAGCGCGGCAGCGCCCGCAACAGCGAGGTGGTGATCGCGAGCGCGGCAAGCCCCATCGGGATGTTGATCCAGAAGATCACCGACCAGTGCAGGTGGTCGGCGATCAATCCGCCGAGCAGGGGTCCGCAGCCGCCGGCGGTGGTGTAGGTGACGGCGAAATAGCCGTAATAGCGCCCGCGCTCCTTGGGCGAGACGAGGTCGCCGAGCACGACCATGCCCATGGACGAAAGCCCGCCGCCGCCGAGGCCGTGCAGGACGCGGCCGAAGATCAGCGCCGGCATGCTCGGCGCCAGCGCGCAGATGAGCGAGCCCGCCATGTAGGTCAGGATCGCGATGCGCAGCGTGAAGCGGCGGCCGTGGATGTCGGCGATCTTGCCGTAGAGCGGGATGATCGCGGTCGACGCCAGCAGGTAGGCGGTGATCAGCCAGGGCAGATCGTGCACGTCGCCGAAGTCGCGCCCGATCGTCGGCAGGGCGGTCGCCAGGATGGTCTGGTCGAGCGATCCCATGAACGTCGGCAACAGCACGCCGAGCACGATCAGCAGCGTCTGTCGATGCGTGAGGGTCTTGGCCTCACGGCGGTCGGCGCGGGCGTCCATCGCGATCGAGCGTTCCGATCCCAGGATTTTCATGCGCGAGCCGCGAGATGCGTCGCGCTTGGCACCGCTTGTAAACCAGCCGCTGTGCTGCGGCCAGCCGGACGGCACATCCGACCAATGCCGGCGGTGCATGCGGTCCGAAATCCGACCAAGGAATTAATGACGGGGCGCGGTCGGCACCTGCCACTTCAGTCCGGGAAAACGCGCGTAATCTCGATCAAACGTGATCCACTCGCAGCCGGATTCGATGGCGAGTGCTGCAAACCAGGCGTCGGTGACACGAGAAGCGCGAATGTCAGAGGTGATGCACAGGCGCTTGAAAATGTCCCAGTGTCGCTCACCAGGCTGCACGATGTGACACTGCGGCTGCCCGAGAAGATTGTCGCAGAACCCGAACACTTCTTCGATCGCGCTCGGTATCTTGTAAATGCGAGCATCCGTCGTGACTCGAACCACCGCGCTCAAGGCCATCGGTGAGATACCGAATGGAGCGTCACCCGCCACAATATCCGCGAGCCACGGACGGCAGATCGCATGTTGGGGCATATCCCGACGGAACGCGTAAGTCAGGACATTCACGTCCGGCAGAATCATTTGAAGCGCTTCATCCGCTCGACATATTCGAGATCGTCCATCTCCTGAATTGCCGAAAAACGGGTAAGGTCGATGCCAGGCATCAAGCCGCCCGTGGCCTTGCTGACCGGAGGGAGGATGCGCTTCTGATTGGCGGATTTCCTGCTCTCAGCCACCACCAGCCGCAGGCCGTCCTCGATCAGCGAGGTCAGCGTGCGACCTTCCGCGGCGGCCTTGCGCTTGGCACGCTTGAGCAGGTCTTCGGGCAGACGGACTGTGGTTCGCTCGCTCATATGTCAAGACATATGATAGTGACATTGATATGTCAATCATCGCGACCGACGAAGCGCAATCCGGGGCAGCCGCGCCGCGCGGTCAAGCCGCCCCCGCGTTTCGCTGCGCTCCATGCCTGGCTACAACTCTGTTGCATTGCGCCAAAATGCGTGGCGGGCGGCCGTCCCGACATTTCCTTGCCCGGCGCCGCGCCGGCGTGAAATTGCCGGTCG
>WNFC01002985.1_pt1 | contig 19131 bp, 16 predicted proteins | sample 5400541 | NCBI WGS metagenome assembly WNFC01 (sample SAMN13153342, study PRJNA577476) | soil metagenome | isolation source: 120 cm saprolite under Douglas fir tree site 2 hole 2 replicate 1 | place: USA:California | collected 2015-04-18 | reverse complement strand
TTGGCAAAGCGGTGATCGACGGTGACCCGGTGCACAACGTCCCGTTGGAGCCGGGCGACATCGTCACGGTCTTCTCGAAGGAAGACATAAAGGTTCCGATTTCCAGGCAAACGCACTACATTCGCCTGGAGGGCGAGTTCAACAGCTCCGGAGTGCACCAGGTCATGCCCGGCGAGACCCTGCGGCAAGTGGTTGCGCGCGTGGGCGGGCTTGCCCCGAACGCGTATCTGTTCGGCGCCCAGTTCACGCGCGAATCCACCCGCGTGCAACAGGAAAAAACCCTCGAGGAAGCGCTCAACCGCCTCGAGCGCGACATGCAGCGCTTCAACGCGCTTCGGTCGCAAAACGTCACCTCGCCCGAAGACGCGGCCTCGCTCAAGCAGCAGGCGGAAAACCAGCAAAGCCTCATCACGCGCCTGCGCCAGATCCGGCCGATCGGCCGCGTGGTGCTCGAGCTGCCCGAGGAGGCGCAGCCGAAAGACCTCCCCGATGTGCCGCTCGAGGACGGCGACCGCTTCTTCGTACCCTCGCAGCCTTCCATGGTGAGCGTGTTCGGCTCGGTCTACAGCGAAAACTCGTTCGTCTACAAGCCCGACAAGCGCGTGGCGGACTACCTCTCGCAAGCGGGCGGCCCGACCCGCGGCGCCGACGAGGGCAGCATCTACGTGCTGCGGGCGGACGGCTCGGTGAAAAGCAAGCGGCAAACCAGCTTCTTCACGGCCTCCTTGGAGCGCAGCCGCCTGATGCCGGGGGACAGCATCGTCGTGCCGGAAGAGCTTGACCGCACCACAGTTACGCGGGCGCTCAAGGACATCTCGCAGATCTTCTACCAGTTCGGCCTGGGGGCGGCGGCGGTCAAGGTTATCCGGCAGTAAACTCGAAAGTTCGGCCGTGATGAAACGGTCGCACATTGCTTGGCATCAAGATAGTTTGACGATGCCAGCGAATGCACGCCCGCAAACTATCCGTGGCCAAAGGGTACAAGTCGCTCGCCGCCTAAGCCCGTCACAGTCGGACGATGCATTTCAAACTGCTCTCACTCAGTAATTGATCGCACTGGTGCGGCCATCGTAAAACACCACTCCATAAATAATAAGCTTCTTCAATTAACGAGTCACCCAGAAGATGATCCCGTTATGGTCCTCGCTTAGTAGATTGGTAACGTAATGATTATTGTTAGAACGCCTCTCAGGGTTAGCTTCTTTGGCGGCGGAACGGATTTCCCGGATTTCTTTTCCGTTTCTGGCGGTGCCGTACTTGGCACCGCAATTGACAAGTACATCTATCATACCGTGTCGCACCTTCGGTCTTGGCTTTTTGACCACCAGATACGTTTTGCGTATCGTAAAGTTGAACACGCGCGCAGTCTCGATGAAGTAGAACACCGCCCCTTTCGTGAAATTCTTCGGTATTGCGAGGTTCTAAAAGACGTCGAAGTGAATCTCGCCTCTGACCTGCCTTCTTTTAGCGGACTCGGCTCGTCCTCGTCGTTCACCGTGGGACTTATCAAGGGACTCAACGCGTTCCAGGGAAAACACATTGGCCAAGAGGAGCTGGCGCGTGCTGCAATTCATGTTGAGCGCAACATTTTGAGTGAAGCAGTTGGTTTGCAGGATCAAATTTTTGCGGCCTACGGTGGATTCAATATCGTTCAATTTCGCGGTCCATCAGACTTCATCGTCGAGCGCGTGCCCATTAGCGATGCTCGCATGCAAGAGCTAAACCAAAGCCTGCTTTTGTTCTTCACGGGAATTACCCGACGCGCCCAGGAACTGGAGCAGTGTAAGCTCGCAAACATCGAGCGCATCCAAGACAATCTCAAGAAGATGCACCTCCTGGTGGACCGGGCCTACCATGCGCTCACCGGAAATGCCAGCCTTACCGCATTTGGACGATTGCTTCACGAAACGTGGATTGAAAAGCGGCGCCTGGACAGTATGGTTAGCACACCTGAGATCGACAAGCTCTACGATTTAGGAACAGGAGCAGGTGCCCTCGGCGGAAAACTACTTGGGGCGGGCGGCGGCGGCTTCATGCTTTTTTTCGTACCGCAAGAGAGACAGGCCGCAGTTCGCCATGCATTGCGCGATTATCATGAGATTCTGTTTTCGATCAACGCGCCGGGCAGCACAATTGTCCACTCGTAGGAAGATTAATGATGGCGGCACTCCCACAAACCGTATAAAGAACTACAGAAGGGAAGAACTTGAATATCCTAGTGACTGGTGGAGCCGGCTATATTGGCTCAGTATTAGTGCCTAAGCTGCTCAGTGTTGGGTACACCGTTACCGTCTTAGACAACTTCATGTTTGGGCAATCCACCTTGGCGGATTGCTGCGCCTTCGACAATTTCAACGTTTTTCGCGGGGACTGTCGAGATGAGGCTATGCTTAGGAAGCTACTCAGAACAGCGGACGCGATAATTCCGCTTGCAGCGCTGGTCGGCGCGCCACTCTGCAAGAACGACCCAATCGGCGCCAAGACTATCAATCAAGATGCGATAGAAATGTTGTGTAGGCTCGCGAGCCCAAGCCAGCGAATCTTATTACCGGTAACCAACAGCGGCTACGGGATCGGCGAGAAGGACAAATTCTGCACCGAGGATAGTCCGTTACGTCCCATTTCCCTGTACGGCGGGACAAAGGTCGATGCAGAAAAGGCCGTACTACAAAGAGAAAATAGCCTGACTTTCCGCCTCGCCACCGTCTTTGGCATGTCCCCGCGCATGCGAATGGACCTGCTGGTAAACGACTTCGTGTATAGGGCAATTCACGATCGGGCCGTGGTCGTATTCGAAGGGCACTTTAAGCGTAACTACATCCATATTCAGGATGTGGCGTGCGTATTCCTTTATGCGCTCAATCGATTTGAGGCCATGCGTGGCCAGCCCTATAACGTAGGTCTTGACAATGCGAATCTCTCGAAGATTGAGTTATGCAATGTAATCCAAAGGCATCTGCCAAATTTTGTCTATGTTGAGGCACCAATCGGCGAGGACCCAGACAAGCGCGATTACATCGTTTCGAATGCGAGGCTGGCGAGTACGGGATTCAAGACGGAATGGGATCTTGATCGCGGCATCAAGGAGCTTATCAAGGGGTACACGATCCTGCGCAACTCTCGCTACGCTAATGTCTGACGGCCCACGTAAGTAGGCCAAATCTCTGCCTTTAAGAGGCGGACAACACAAAGATCTTTCAGCGGCGTGTTTCGATAGTTCCCTGATGTCTGCTCCTCTAGCCGTGATTCTTGCAGGTGGATTGGGTACGAGAATAAGGCACTTGCTCCCGGATAGTCCAAAGCCGCTTGCAAAAATCGCTGGGCGCCCGTTTCTCGAATGGATCATTCGATATTTATGGCGGCAAGGCTTTCGACGGATGATTCTCTCGACAGGCTATCAGGCGTCCAAAGTTGAGGCGTTCGCCTCCACGCTTTCGATAGCAGACCTTGAGATAAGTTGCGTCGAAGAAACGTCACCGCTAGGAACGGCCGGCGGGTTCCTTAATGCTATACACGGGGTGAAGACGTCTGCCAACGTACTAGTTTGCAATGGTGATTCACTCGTACTTACCGCGCTATCGCCCCTGATCCGGGCATTGGACGCGACAAACATCGAGGGCGCGCTTCTGGCAGTGGAGGTATCTGACGCAAAGCATTTTGGTTCGGTGGCGGTCGACAATAACGGGTTGCTTTGTGGTTTTTCTGAGAAGCGAGCGGGTACGGGCATGATTAATGGTGGGGTTTACCTGTTCCGCTGGACCTGCGTCGATCGCTTTCCAAGTCAGCGCCCACTTAGCTTCGAATATGAGGTGTTTCCCGCGTTGCTGGAAGCTTCGGTCCATATCAAAGTGGTGCCTTGTAACGCGCCCTTTCTTGACATTGGAAACGACGCTTCCCTCGCCCAAGCTACCGACTTTATTAGATTGAACCGGGGGTGGTTCGAGTGATCTGCCGTGTCTGCGATTCGTCGAAACTCGAATTGGTAATTGACCTAGGCCATCAGCCTTGGTGCAACCATTTTCTACGAAAGGATGAAATAGGGAAAGAGCCGTTCTATCCCTTGCGGGTACTCTTCTGCCACGATTGCCACACCTCGCAGCTCGACTTTACAGTCAGAAAAGAGATCATGTTCGGGGATCACACTTACCTGTCTGGCGTAACAAAGTCGTTGTCTGAGCATTTTCGGGTTGTAGCCGAAGAGGTTGATCGTCGGTTCTTTCAGAACTCACGGCGAAAATCAGTCCTCGACATTGGCTCGAACGACGGTAGCCAACTCAAGCACTACCAAGCGCTCGGCTACGACACTCTTGGAGTGGAGTCCTCTAAGACAACTGCACGTATCGCAAACGATGCAGGCGTCCAGACCCTCAATGCTTTCTTTAACCTTGAAACGCTTCATCGTATAGGGAAGCAGTTCGGTGTCATTAATGCTTCCGGGGTGTTCTTTCATCTTGAGGAACTTCACCCTGTTTGTGAGGCGATCCGTGAAGGCCTCGAGCAAGATGGTGTGTTTGTCGTGCAGTTTCTCTATATGAAGAGCATCATGGAAAATCTGGCCTTTGATCAGATTTACCATGAGCACTTGCTTTACTACACCTTGGAGACGATTGAAGTCCTCCTCCGCCGGCACGGTCTTTCAATGTTCGATGCATATCTGGCCCCCATCCATGGAGGCTCGATTGTTGGATTTGTGACTCATCGAGATCGCGCGGTACCAACAATCCGGCTCAACACAATGCGTGATGCCGAATTGCAGGCGGGTTGCAATACTGTTCAAGCCTACTGCGGGTTCTTTGATCGAATCAAACTTATGAGAGAAGAGAATGTTTCATATCTCAAACAAGAGCGTCGTGCAGGCAAGACGATTTACGGTTTCGGTGCGCCTGTCAAAGGGAACACATTGCTTAACTATCTGGGCGTCGGCTCAGATACGATCGAGTGCCTGGTGGAGAAAAACGAGCTTCGACGCGGTCTCTACTCTCCCGGGATGCATATTCCAATTGTGATCGAGTCTGACCTCAAAACGCAACCCGATATCTACTATGTGCTGGCCTGGAATTTCAAGAAGGAGATTCTCGCCAATAACAGGCATCTGATCGATCAAGGCATAGAGTTTTATTTTCCGGTTAACCCGAGAGAGAGTGCATGAAGATCGTGGTTACAGGCAGCTCGGGTTTTTTGGGAACGACGCTCTGTCGTGAGCTGGACATGCAGCACCACGAACTAATCCGCCTGAATTCCACAAACTGCGATCTCACCCGGCAAGGCACGCTGGGATCGTTTTCCAGTATTCAGTATGACTTCATCTATCATTTGGCGGCTTGGACACAGGCGGGCGATTTTTGCCTCCGTCATCCAGGCGAGCAGTGGATCATTAACCAGCAGATAAACACTAACGTCCTGACATGGTGGGCTCAATGCCAGCCTCAGGCCAAACTGATCTTCATCGGGACGAGTTGCGCCTACGCGCCTGGAAATGATCTGGTCGAGGAACAGTACATGGATGGGGAACCGATTGAGAGCCTCTATACCTATGCCATGACCAAACGAATATTGTACCAGGGCGCTCGCGCGATGAACAAGCAGTATGGGCTGAGGTACTTATGTGTTGTTCCGTCTACCCTTTATGGACCGGGATACCATACTGACGGACGACAAATGCATTTTATTTTCGATTTGATCAGAAAGATCATCCGGGGTAAAGAACTTGGCGAGCGGGTCGTGTTGTGGGGAGATGGGTATCAACGGCGTGAAATCCTGTTTATCGACGATTTCGTTCAGGCACTTTTGCGCCTCGCTGCGAGCACTGATAATGAGCTGGTTAATATTGGCGCGGGCGAAGAATTTCCCATCCGGACCTTTGCAGGCATCATCAGCAAGGAGGTAGGCTATCCCGAAGAGCTGATCGAATATGATACATCACGCTATGTCGGTGCCACATCCAAATGCCTCAACATCGCCAAGCTCCGGCACATTCTTCCAGATTACAAATTGACTCCACTAAGTGATGGCCTACGTAGCACGATCAGCTGGTTCTACACAAGCAAGGCCTACGCGCAATAGGCAACGGATACGTTGTCGGATCTCTAGGTTTGTCTGGCTATTAACCCAGCCTGCGGGTCGCTCTTGGTGTTGGTTTTTTGCTTTGTTAATCTGTTAAGTGCTGCTCCCAGTAAAATTATGAGCACTGCATTCGTGTAGAAGGAAAGTGTCGCAAATGCGTTGCTGAAAAACATGAAAACCCAACAAAAAGCAAAATTCGCATAGAGAAGGAAATGGATCAGCGAGGGAGTTTTTCGAAAGCTCCAGTACACACTGTTCACCAGGAATGCATAAACCAGGGGGACGATTACCAGTCCGATCCACTTCAGTTCCGCAAACACCGGGGAAATAAAAGTGCCTGCGATCAATCCTGTGGTAACCGTATTGAAGTCGATTTTGCTGAGCATCTCGTCTGCGATCCGGCCTTGCATGACCAATGACAGGAACGGCCGCAAAGCAGATATGCCTAGGTTAAATCCGCCGTCATAAGAAGTTATGAAGCGCGCAGCATTTTCAAAATTAAGCGTTGTGTAGGCGTATATGTAATATAGTAGGACAGTCAGTATCGTTGGCTTATCGTTTTCGACCAATAGCCACTCGAATACTCGGACATCATCTTCTGCCTCTCCGACGCGATAAGCCGCAGTCGAGTAAAACATCACGAAAACCAGACCGACAGCGAGTACACCGGCCACACTCCAATACAGCATCCCTCGCAATCGTCCTTGACGCGAGATCTGCTCACAGAACTTCTGGTAATACCACTCCGCCGCGGCCAAAGCGACGAATGCTATCGTCGCATCGGTCTTTGAGAGTTTGATCAACCCAAAGGCAAGTGACTGCATTGCAATGAACAGGAAGAAAAGTTTCTTGGGGAGTCCTTTAGCGAACCGAAACTTCAAATAGAAAGTTGCGCACAGAAGATTCAAGAAGCTCGTCAAAATCAATACGAGAGAAGCAAATCCCGGCCGGGATTCATCTTTCCACCAGTTGTACAGCCTTGCGCCTTCCAGAGAAATATTTCCTAAAAGCGCATTTACCAATGAAAAGCCTCCTGGATTCAAGATGAATTCCGTATAAATATACAGACTGAAATCAGCAAGAAAAAGCGCAAGAAGCAGTACTGTGCATGAGCGATAATTCAATTGATGGCCGATTTCCCGAAAGCTTGCAGCACTCATTGGGAACGATCTGATTCTGGTGCGCCGCAATGCCGGTAGAAGGGATACACCTGTCAAGGACAATGTTACGAGAGCGATACCTGCAACCGCTTCGGCGCTCCAGTCACGTTCAAGCGGAGATATGTGCAAGCCACGCAGCAATAACGGAACTACCCAGGACCAAAATAGAAGATTAAAGGGCGACAGAAAATCGGAATACAGGACAGAGTTGACCTTGCGCCATACTAGGAACAGAAGGACGCCGGTAATTCCTACGAGGAGTATATCGTTGTAATCCAATTCAACGTCGCTACGGCATGAAGTGGTTCGCTAGTTTTCTAATTTCCATGTTTTAACCATTTTGCTGAACTTGAGTTTCATGTACAACTTGTTTCTGATTTCAACATACGGAATCCACAAACACCGATCAATGAGCTTCCTATTGCCACCATGATGGTTACGAATATGTTGAATTTCCGTGAGAGCGTGGGCAGGATAACTTGAGACCCCGCTTCCCGAATGCAGCGTGAAGCTCGAAAAACATTCGTCGATCCCTACTACCTTAAATTGCTTCGCGACGCGGATCCACAAATCGTGGTCGTACGCGTGCTGCCAGCGTTCGTCCGCCGAACGCCCTATGCCGTCTAAAGCCTTAACCCGCATAAACATTGCCGATGGTGCCGCGATGGCGGTCAGCCCAAGAATTTCAAGATGGAGGCTAAATCGGTGCAGGCGCGTTTGGCCTAAGAGCTTACCCTCTGGATTGACAAATCGATTCGTCCCATAAACCAGATCCCAGCTTGGGTTCTTCTCGAAATAACCGGCGACTTTGTGAAAGGTACCCGGCATATAACTTTCATCCGAGTTCAGCCATCCAAAAACATCACCTTGAACGAGCCTAAGTCCTTTGTTTAACGCGTATACAGACCCTGCGTCCGGTTCCGATATCCAGCGAACATGCGGATAGCTCTTAATTATGTCTAATGTTCCGTCGGTCGACGCTCCGTCGACGATGATGTGCTCGAAGTTCGGGTAATTTTGTTCCAAGACGTTTTCGATTGCTCGACGTATGAATTCTCGACGGTTGAGAACTACCGTCACGATAGAAAATTTCAAGGGATAATTCTTCATGCTCTTCCAATGTTGGCAATGTGGCTGCTAGAGCGTAACAGTTTGCCGCATGAAATGGCGTCTGGCTGTGAGAAAACAATATCCGTGTATGACTGTTTCAGATGCGAGGGATACCAGGGCAACACCGACCAAGCCAAGCAAGGGTGCCACAATTGGGTTCGCTGCGATGCATATTAGGGCTCCGATCATGGAGGCGCGCAAGAACTCTGCGTGCTGTCCATTGGCCGTCAGCCCCCAGGCAAAAATTTGTCCAACAAAAACGATCAGTACCTGGAATGCAAGAATTTGGAAAACCAGTGCGCCGTCTATAAATTCGGGGCCCAGGAACACCCTGTAAAGAAGTGGTGCGGCGATTATTACTACGAGTACCGTTGGAGCACCGATAAGGAAAAGGACGACCACCAATCTCATTTGGCGCCCCCACATTACTCGTAGTCCTTCTTCCCTCCAGCTGACTAAGCGTGGTAGCAATAGACTGTTGATGCTGCTAAACACGAGATAAAGCCCATTTGAGAACAGGAAGGCGGATCGATATATGCCGGCATTCCTCTCACCCAAAAAATAAGTCACTATCGGTATCTGAATCCCGCTGTACATAAAAACAATGGCGGCGAGTATCCAGTAATACCAGGAGCTTTTGAGAAGTCTCTTTATATTGGCCACTACATTGGCTGTGCGAATTCCTCCTGCTTCTTTCGGGCCGTAGTGAAAAAGGTAGTATCCCCACAGCCCGGCCAAGGGGATGGTTGTTGCGATGACGGCTACAACCAGATCTGAGCCAAGAGGCATGCCCGGGTGAAAATAGATGAAAAACGCGCCTGCCATGAGTGTCGACGTCGCGAGTCCCGCGACGGCTTGGATTGGGAGTCTCTCGAGGCCTTGGAAAACAAAGCCTATGTTTAGACTACCCAGTACTACTAATACGCCTCCAAGCATCCAAGCCGTTATTACGATCGAGTCGTCAAATATCAGAAGTGTTGCCAAAAGCCAAACTAATAGAATTGGTCCGGCTATGGCAAGCCGAAAGATGACGATCGAGTTCGCCAATACGGAAGCACATCGCTTATCGGCGGCTATGTCACGCACCGCAATCGTGTCAAACCCGCCGTTATAGACAATCGAAGCTTGCTGTGAGAATGCCAATATCTGCGCTGAGATGCCCAGATTGGTTGGCCCCAGACATTTTGCGGCGTAGATGTTCCCAATAAACATCAATAGCTTTGCGAAAATGTTTAGGACGAGCAACACTAGTGCGTCGCGCGCAAACTTCGAATTGCGAGCTTCACCAACCCAGGACAGGATTTGCTTGCGTCGAAACATTCCAATTCGGAGACAGTCTACCGAATGTCAGTCGGGAAATCATTTCGAGGCGGCAGAGAAGATTCACCCCTCTTGGGCGCGTCGCCTCGCGAACGCTTGACGAACGATTAGTGTCGCCGGAAGACGTAATGCCAGAGCAGATCGAGTCGCCGAGCTTGATCCGAGTCTCCCCGAACACGCTCTAACAGCTCTTTGCCGAACGCAGCGGCAATTCCAAGAAATAACGAAATGAGCACAGTAAGCGAAACAATCAGGAGTCTACGTGGCCTGGATTTTTTGTCGGGCTCGACCGCTTGGTCTACGACCTGAACAATAGAGCCTTCTTTCGCCTCGTCGATCTTTGCGAGTTCGTACTGTTTGGCGATCAACTCGAAAATGGTCTCGTAGTACTTCACATCCCTGAGCTTTCTAAGGTATTCAAGACCCGCCTCGGGAACCTTGCCCGTCGGAACGAAAATGTTTCCTTCTTTTGATGCCCGTTCCTTCTCGACGCGGGCAAGCTGGTCGCGCAAACCGGCGACTTCCTGCTGAACACGAACGAAGTCGGGATTCATGTTCGTTGCGAAAGAGCGCATAGCAGTAAGCTGTACCTCCTTCACCACGAGTTGAGCATGAAGGCGAGCCACGTTTTCTATAATCGCCTTTCCCTGATCATCCAGCTTTATAAGGCCGGTGGACTCCTGGGTGCGTTTGAGCACGACCTCCGCGTCGGCCAGATGCTCCTTCGCGGAAGCCAGCTGCTGCTCGAAAAACACCCTACGTTGCGCCGCTTCGGTCACGGCTACGGTCTTGGTGAGCTTGTTCAACTCCTCCACGTAAGCATTCGCCATGGCTGCTGCGCGCTGGGGATCCTTGTCCTCGACCTCGACCGTAATGATGCTTTCTCTATTACTGGATGTGATCGTCAGGTTCTTATCGAGCTCTTTGCGCGTATCGTACAAAGTGTCTTCGTCGTACAACTTCATTAAATCGAAACGTTGAATTATTGCATCCGCGACGGTGCGGCTCTTCAGCATTCCGATGTAAAGGTCAGTTGGGTTCTTGATGCCGAGCGAGGCACCCGCTATCCCTGCCAGCCCGCCAAGCTGGCTTAGCATGGCGGCCGAGCTTGATTGCTGTTGTGGCGGCAGAATACGGGCTGTGGCCGTATACCAATTCGGCAAGATGAAACTTGTCACAGCAGCGATCAGCCCCATCACGAGTGGGAAACCCAAGACCAGCCGCTTGTTCCTGGCGAGGACAATCGCCATGTCGAGCAGGCCGATTTCCCCGTCGCCGCCGGCATCGTGGCCTATGGAAACGGAGTTTGAAGCTTCGGACCGACTGTCCGGGTCTCTCTGTTCAGTCATGGCTTATCATTGTGCTAATACCAAGAGTCCGTTGAATCTTATCTTGATTTTGTAAGCGCGTCCAACTAACTCCAGAGGTAGTTTGTTGGGCTTCCCTTTGGACTACCGAACGTGGCCGGCCGTACGAGAAAAATATGCCAGGGATGTCGGCAGGTGTTTTATCGGTTTCGCTGGAACCCCTGCATACAATGTGTATTCCTCCGATTCTGAACTCATGAGCAAAGACGACGCCCCCAGGATCGAGTATGGCGGCAATGCACTTCCCGGAAGCAACACACAAGACGTACCAACAAAGCAATATGCACCAACCTGCACGGGAGCGGCAACTTGAAGATTGACTTGAAAGTCGATGGCATGTGTAAGAACTTGCGATCGCCACCCCCCCAATGTTGCAAATGCCCCGATTGTGACCGTATCGGTGCAGTCAACCAAATGACGATTTGTCACCGCCGAGTGTGCGTCTAACCTGAGGCAGGGAAATCGTTTCGTCTGTCCATCATAATGTTCCTTTGAATTGATAGGGTGTCCCGATATCCAATTCAAGTTACCTATTCGAGCAGAGTCCTCAAGCCTTAGTAAGGCCAAACCTCTGCAATAGTTAAGATGTCCTATGTAAGAGTTTGATCCCATTTCTAGCTCTATGGGACAAAGCCACGAAAAACCAATTCGCGCGGTTTTGTCGATTTTGTAGCCCAGCAACTTGTTAAGGAATACACGTCTTAGCGGCCAGGGCATGAACAAAGCTGCCAATACAACTACGCCTCGTAAGAGTTTTACATTCATGGATAAACGTATGCTCTAGCGTTCACTTGAATTGTACAGCGACCATTGCTGTATCCCAGCTCAGGTCCAAGTCCGTTCGCAATGCCCGGCGCCGTAACCCTGGCGTGCTTCACGCCTCGCGTAGCGGCCCGCCCTCATAAGCTGACCGGTTTTCGGCATCGGGCAGCGCGGTCAAGGGCTCCGCAGGTTGCCGCACCACCTTGCTCAAATGCCCCTGGATGCCGCCTCGTCAATCTGCACAACTTTGCCTAGGTCCCTTGTAGAATCTTCCGTCGGTGGCCTCGTTTCGTATCAAGTTCAACTGCGTTCTCGACAACTGCTTTTGAACCCGATGGAGACCACTACCTCAAATCTGTTAAGAATACGTTACGTTATCCAAAATGAAAAAGGTTGTCGTAGTCGGGATATTGCCTCCGCCCGTACACGGAATGGCAACCGTGAATGAGTTTATGAAAGAAGAGCTGCGTAGTCGTAATGCGAAGGTTGAAGTCATAAATCTATCGCCAGGGACGCTATCAAGCACAATGGCCTCACATGGCAGGAAGATGTTTCGTGTTGCTTTTGGGTTATGTCGTTATGTGTCCCTTGCTGTTCAAGGGAAAGTTGGAGCGGTTTATATTGGGTTATCAGGAGGGAAAGGGCAGTTATATGACATGCTATTCATCTTCGTTGCTAGGCTCTCCGGTACAAAGCTATTTATACATCATCACAGTTTTGCATACGTTGATTATAGAAGTATTTTGGCTGGTCTCGCCATCACTTTAGCAGGACGCGGCGCAACCCATATCGTCTTGTGCGACCAGATGCGAATTAGGATTGAAAGGACGTACGGTAGGAAACTAACGGCGACGGTTCTTTCAAACTTTGCGTTTGCGCTAGATACATGGTTACCGAAAGGAAGAGCGCGACTGCGCTGTCGGACAATCGGGTATCTGAGCAACATTTCACCGCAAAAAGGCATCATACAGTTTCTTGAATTGGCAAGCCGTATTAGGGCGCTGAGATTGGACCTGGGAATCATAGTGGCTGGTCCCTTCGAGAATCCTGATGTTGAAAAATCTGTGTCGGCTAAGCTCGTCCAAATCGGGGACATCGAATATCGAGGGGCCGTTTATGGAAAGGACAAGCAAACATTTTTTGATGATATAGATCTCATAATCTTTCCCTCGCAATACGCACACGAGGCAGAACCGGTTACCGTGATAGAGGCGCTAACGGTTGGGGTCCCTGTTATTGCAACGGATCGAGGATGTCTGCCGACCCTTGTTTCCCAAGATTTCGGTCTTGTAATTTCAACTGGAGGGGATTTTGTGGAACTTGCTGTGAAGCAACTACGCAGTTGGCTAGAACATCCCGGTGACTACAGCAAGGCGTCTCTTCTGGCGGCTCAGTATGCTTCGTGTTGCCGTGGCTCCGCACGCAAGTCGCTTTCCGGACTGTGCGACAATATACTGAAGAGTTGTAGCATTCCCCGGTAAGCGCCTGGGGTCTAACGAAGTTTCTGGGAACCAGGCGTACCTCGGACAATCTTGCGGGACAGAGCTCATTCATTGGGTAAGGGCAACGAACGGGGAGGAACAATGAACGTTGCTGGGTTCCAAATTCGCAAGGACGATCTCAGCGGTTCGCTGTTGCCTAGGGCCGCATTTCTTGAACCGCGACGGCGTGATCAACAGGTTAATCGTCCACTCGGGCAAACCACCTTATGCTCCGAGGAACCTAACCGAGTTGGGAAATCTTTCCTGACGTGTCTGAGGCTCTACAGAGGCTAAAGACGGCCGGTTTTGCGCTAATCGTGGTTTCCAACGAGACGGAGGAATAGCTTCCGCGTCGGTGCCGAAGCGATCAACGTTTTCCTCAGAAAGGTCTTGCCGATCGATGAATTTCGCGCGTGTTACCACGATGATGGCGACGACTGCTCATGTCGCATGCCGAGTCCTGGTGTGTTACTGAACGCCGCACGAGAGCGGAGGCTCGATCTGACGGCGAGTTTCATGATCGGCGACCGCTGGCGTGACATTGAAGCGGGACGCCGTGCTGGCAGCAAGACGTTTTTTATAGACTACCGCTACGATGAAAGGCGGCCGGAAACTTACGATTATTGCGTGAAGTCGCTCCGGGAAGCTGCATCCATCATCATTTCTGACCAGATTTTATTTTCTGGCCAATATTCCGGGAATCGCCTTACAGGCGATGTTCGCAGGGACCAACAATCTTAGAAGTGTCGGCAGTCCAGGTTTTGAACTCATGACAAGCAATCTTGGCTATTTCCTCCGTAATCCTTCCGCATGGTACGCGGTTATCGCCTGGCCCAAATTTTCGCTGACGTCCTATCGCGTTGTTTCGTCCTTGATGCGGCAAGGGGTCCTTCCGAGGACGGTAATTGATGTGGGAGCAAACGTCGGGCAGTTTGCGGTTGCGAGCGCAAGAATATTTCCGGACGTTACAGTGCACTCGTTCGAACCCGAGCCGACATCTCTCGACAAACTAAGGCTCAACGTAAGAAATCTCGGCTGCGTGCATATCTATCCGGTTGCGCTTGGAAAGGAAAGCGGGGAGATAATGTTTCACGTGAATTCACACAGCCATTCTAGTTCTATTCTTTCCCTTGGCAAGGTTCATCGCGCGGCGTTTCCGCGCGCACGCCAGATTTATGACATCAAGGTTGCAATGTCCAAGCTCGATCAGGAACTAGCTGTGGTTTCTCTGGAAGCGCCGGTACTGTTGAAACTCGATGTGCAAGGGTATGAGCTGCAAGTATTGGAGGGAGCGAGTGATACTCTTCGAAAGGTGGATTACGTGCTCCTGGAAACGTCGTTTCGGCCAATGTATGAAGGTGAGCGGACGTTCATGACAGTGGTCCGCGCGATGGAGGGAAATGGATTTGAGTTTTTGAGACCTATTGCGTGGCTTGATGACCCTCGCAACGGGGAAGTGCTGCAGATGGACGCCCTGTTTGCAAGATCCAACAGTTGCAGATAATGCGCATCTTGGTTTATGGAATCCACTTTCCGCCGGAGCCGATCGGGATCGGCAAGTTCACCGGAGAAATGGCAGCCTGGCTCGCCAATCGGGGACATGAAGTTCGTGTCGTCGCCGCCCAGCCCTCCTATCCGGGATGGAGCGTCATGCCGGGCTACTCGAGCGGCAGTTATCAGTGTCGCCGATGGCAGAACGTAACGGTGTGGCATTGCCCGGTGTGGATCCCGCGCCGCCCGACGGGGGTGAGGCGAATTCTCCACTACTTGAGCGTCGCGCTGAGCAGCACACCAGTTGTGCTCCGCCAGGTATTTTGGAAGCCTGACCTCGTCCTTTTGGTAGTTCCGCCGCTTTTCTGTGCCCCGGTCGCGTGGCTCGCCGCGCGTCTGTCAGGTGCGCGAGCTTGGCTGCATGTGCAGGATTTTGAGGTCAGCGCGGCATTCGAGACCGGCCTGCTACGCTTGCCTGCGCTCCATGGTCTGGCTCTTTGGGTGGAACGGAGACTGATGCAGCGATTCGACCGCGTTTCCACGATTTCGCAAAAAATGATGATGCGTCTCAGCGATAAAGGGGTCGCCGACGATCGCCGTGTTCTTTTCCCGAACTGGGTGGACGTCCAGGCAATTCACCCTTTACGCGGAAGTAATCCCTTGAGACGTGAGCTGGGGATTCCTGAGCAGGCGACGGTGGCCTTGTACTCCGGCAACATGGCGGGAAAACAGGGATTGGAAACGCTGCTTGAAGCCGCACGACTGCTCGAAGACGAGAAATCCCTCTGCTTCCTCATGTGCGGTGAAGGCGCCGCCCGCCAAAGGCTCCGGAGCGAATACGGAGATCTCCCCAACGTAACTTGGTTGCCTCTGCAGCCCGCTGAGAGATTAAACGAGCTGCTCAACCTCGCGGATATTCACCTGTTGCCGCAGCTTGCTGACGTAGCAGATCTGGTGATGCCGTCCAAGCTCACGGGCATGTTGGCCAGCGGTCGCCCGATAGTCGCAACAGCGAACGCAGGGTCGCAAATTGCTGAAGTGGTTGTACGGTGTGGGTTAGTAGTGCTGCCCGGAGACCCGGACGCATTGGCGACGGCAATCCGCAGGCTCGGCGCAGATCGCGGGGAGAGGCAACGGCTAGGAGAGGCTGCGCGCAATTATGCCATCGAAAATATCGAATCATCTCAAATTCTTCGAGAGTTCGAACGTGCCCTCGTTTCTTGTTGCGAGAGCGGCGTGAGCGCGCCGTCTAACTGAGCGGGAGACAACTCTGCAGTAAGGCTTCCGCGCGAGCCAAGGTGATACCCTCGTTTCGCAGTAAAACGCCTGCTACCGTAAACCAGACAATCAAAAAGTCACACTTAATGATATTGCCTTCCACGTAAACCTTGCTATAGAGAGATTCAAGTTGTAGACGTTGAATGGGGGTAAGGTTCAGCTTGCCCACAATCTGAGAAATTCCGGTGATTCCGGCCGGACTCTCGAAGCGCTTTTCCCATAACGGAAACTGAGACAGAAGCCCCAGATTCTCCTTAGGCAATGGGCGATTCCCAACAAGGCCCATTCCATCGATCAACACGTTTAGCAACTGCGGAAATTCAACGATTTGCAACCTTTCCAGAATCCGTCCCATTGGAGTGTAGACTTCGCAGCTTAGCGGAATATCCAAATACCCGTCCCGCATGAATCTCTCCTTCAGTGCATATTTTGGAGAGCATGCATCTCGCGCCATCGTACGAAACTTGATGACGCGAATAGGCCGGTTCAGGTTGATGTACCGGGTGGAAATGTAGAAAATGGGCAGACCTTCTGTTAGTAGCAACAATATGGCGGCGCAAAGGAAAATTGGGGCGGACATCAGCAGCAGGGGAACGGCTATCAAAATGTCCAACGACCGCTTTAGCACGCGGTTTCTTGACTTCAGCGTGCCGTTACTGCGAACGAAAAAAGATTTGAGAGTAGGGGAGCTCGGCCGAAAGTGGGGAAGGAAATGTCCCTGAGTTAGTGCTCCCCCGTGCGCGTGCGCAGCCGTGAAGCGAATCAGGAGGAAGCCTGCGAAAGCAAAACCAATTAGCATCAGGGACGGGAGGTCGAAAAATACCTGCCAGGTATCGGCACGCTGTGAGCTTGACAAGCCGGACAGTGACCGGGGAGTGTTGGGCCCGTAGCATATTGCGCGAAAGCCTTGGCCCGCGCTGGTGCGCCGCTCCGTTTCCTGACAAGCAGCGAGAGCGAGTCCCTCGTTGTCCGAAATATAGGCCACCACGCCGTGAGGTAGTCGGGAAATCGGCATTGCTACCGGTTCTTCCGAGAGCAGCTTCTCGCGTTCAGGTTCGAGCCTGCCCGGGCATTGCTGCACTGCTACTCGACAGGTAGGACAGCTGCCCCTGATGGCGTTGGCGATCAGGGCGGCTGCTGCCTTGCAATCCTCCCCATTAGGCAGACCTTCTTGCAGGAACTCAAGCCTCACGTTTTCTATAGGTTCAACGACAACATGAGGGTAGTACACCTGACCCCTGAAAAACCGTGCCGCGCCGATAACTGCGGTGAGCAAAGTGGCGACGGCGATCAGCGTAAACGCCTTCTTGCTGGATAGCGGCGTAATCATTTGTCCGGTGACGCTTGGCAGAGTTACGTTACTACCCTATCTTGGGTAGCTCGGGCGACCGTCCCTAGAACCTACAATCTTTTTTAGGGTTTTTTATTATTTTAGCTCAATAATGCTAACACTCGAGGCAACAAACAATTCCCGCGGAGATCGTCGGCTGTAGGTAGAAATCAGAGGATTTGGCCAGGAGAAGCACCAATGGGCTTCAGATCGCCTAAAGGGGAGTCAGGAAAAACATGCAAATAATTGAATTATAATGATTAATTAATTTGCACGACTAATCCTCGAAGTAATCGATCCCAGACGTAGGAACTGATCGGACTTGGGTGCGGGTAGGGGAATAGGGAGAAGACTACAGCGTTTACCTCCTTAGGTGCAGTGAAAGGTTCGGATTGGTGGGTATTGCAAGGGCTTGGCTGGGTGTGCTAACGTGCTGACTCGAATCCGTTCGTGTTTTCCTTTGGGGGAGGTCTCATGAAAAAGCTGGTAGCTATGGTTTTCTTTGCTATGGTCGCGGGCAACGCGGTGGCGCAAGCAGGTGGTTCGGCTGAGGGCGCCGGAGCGGGTGCCGGTGGGGCCACAGCGGGAGTCACCGCTGGCACGATCGCCACCATTGCAGTGGCGGTGGTAGGAATTGCGGCGGCCGCTTCGAGCAGCAGCAGCAGCAACAACACCACCTGGCAGGGTTCTGTCGTTTTTGGAATCTCCGCGGGAGCGAACTCTTACTTAGGGCGCTGAAGTCGTGCTTCGTAGCCATGCCCTGTCTTGGGCTTCCGGGATTTGGGCGTACCTGTTCGCATCCGTGGCTTTGGCAAACGGAGTTTTCCAGGGGGTCACCGGTGAGGTAAAGGCGGGCATCGGCTCGGAAGCGCCGGTTGATGCGTCCGCCGGTGAGCGCTTCCGGCCTGGAACGACCGTTACGACCGGTGCCAATAGCCGAGCCGTGCTGCGCTTCGACGACGGACACGCGATCGTCCTGCATGAAAATACCGAGTTCCGTCTTACCGATTATCGCTTCAATCGCGACAGGCCCCAGGAAGACAGCTTCGCAGCGGAGCTTGTGAAGGGCGCGCTGCGCTCGGTCACCGGACTGATCGGCCAAAGGAGCGGGAACCGGGTGTCGCTGTCCGTGCCTCAGGCGACGATCGGTATTCGAGGCGCGGATTTCATGGCGGTGCTGGTGAATCCCGCGTACGTTTCCGTGCTGAATGGCGCCGTCGGGGTGACCAATGCGGCGGGCACGGTAACATTCGATGCGGGGGCTTTGGGGACGGTTGCCGCGGCCACGACCTTGGCCGCACCGATCGCCGCTTCGGCATTGCCGGCTGAAGCTTCGGCGGCTTTCAGTTCGTTAAGCAGTGTCGCCGTCGGGGTCGAGGCTTCAGGGGGGGCCGGCGGCGCGAGCGCGGGCGCTACGGGAGCGGGTGCGGCGGCCGGAGGCGGCGTCTCTGCCACTGCCGCCGCGGTCGCCGCTGGCATTGCCGGCATCGCATCGGCCGCAGGAAACAGCACAGCTACGGCAAACCATTAATTTTCCTTCTTGTCTCCTCCCGCGGCGAGCGCGGGGTGCAGCGCCGGTGCTCGCCGCGCTTTCGAGGTGGAACGACCAAGGGATTCCATCTCAGCAAGGGGCTATGCGTCGTTTTCTAGCGTGTTGGATGGGCTTGATCGCGTGCGGCGTAAGCTCCGTCACGAGGGCGGACCCGACCGGGCTTATCAACATGCCCGATGCCCGGTTCGATCCCGACGGAACCTTGCGGTTCGGCATG
>WNFC01020308.1_pt1 | contig 19133 bp, 21 predicted proteins | sample 5400541 | NCBI WGS metagenome assembly WNFC01 (sample SAMN13153342, study PRJNA577476) | soil metagenome | isolation source: 120 cm saprolite under Douglas fir tree site 2 hole 2 replicate 1 | place: USA:California | collected 2015-04-18 | reverse complement strand
GGGCAGACATGCCACTTAGGAGTCTTTATCTCGGATATGTGTTCAGCTCAACGACCGTGATAATTGGGGAGGTCGTGCTCTCACTCGTTCAAACGGTTGCCGAGACAAGTGCGCGACGTCGAAAGGTTCGCCTATGGGGCCCCTCAAGTCTGAGGCATGTGGTGAATGCGCTGCTCAAGGGGCACCGAAAAAATGAAGAACAAGCTTTCGGTGAGGAAGGAAGGGGCGACACGTATTACGATGAAGATGACCTCTTGGAAGAAGAACATCGTGGGAACCTCCCCTGACTGCCGACTGATATCGCTGCTGATTGGTGTGTCCCCACTTTCAGACTTGGATCCCGATAGCCATCCGCCCACGAACGTGTTCCAGAAGTTTATGAATCTACTGCATTATTTTATACAGTGGACAAAGACAGCTGAAGCCATGGTGCGTCTCAAAATCTCCTCATTTTCCTTATGAACAATGACGCGATGGTTGCTAGTTCGTCTTCCGATATATCCTTCTCAGTATTCTTCTCTGGCTCCCCGCTGTCTTTAAGAGTAGTGCTCGTATGTGATGTTGATTATGTCTCCTGTTCGTTGATTGACAGATGGTAGATTTCTTTTACGTCAACAAGGGCATTTGGTAAGCTGCGGCCGTTGAGTTCACCAATTAGCTGTTCACCGAGGGTATAACAGGGCTCTGATCATGGCTCAGACCATCTTGACAGTCTACGCAGGTGATCAAATATACAAGTATGTGGTTCCCGTTCCAGGAGTTTTGCTTCCTTATCTTCTCGGACCTAGCTACGTGATCCGGCTTGGGGGCACATTCATGGGACTCATAGCAGCGCTCCTTATGTGGTATATCGGCAGGTATACCACACCCATCCTTCGCATAGTATTATTCATTCGGTGATTCAGGGAATGGTAACGGAAAGGGCAATCCATACGGGCTTGCCGCCACCTACGCGGTGTTCATACTCCCTGTCATGTTTGTGAGGCTGTTCGCACCGCCGAAGTATTTAACGGGTGTGATTCTAGGCACGGTTCGTATTTGACACCGCTCAGTCTATATCTCACTCACTCGGTTCTAGGCCACAGTGACGCTCATCATAGGATACTCATGGATCGATGGCCACCTCCCAGTACTTTCTAATCCTGGTATTGGATGGAATGCCGCGTGGCGTCGATGGACCCTCGTTATTATTGGTATGCGACTTGGCTCTGTTCCCTTTCTCCCTGTTGATCAGGAACTACAGGGTGTGCCGCTTCTTTTATCATCATGATGCTCCCACCGAAGTCCGGACGCAAGGCCGTGCGTCTGCGTGCGGCTACTTCGATTGATGCCCTTGGGCACGTCTACACCTCCTTGATGTCTGCATGGATCACGGAGAGCGACTCGGGGAAGGATTCTTCGTTTACATCGTCGAACTGGGTCAAATCGTTCAGAGCAAGGCTCATCGCCGTCTCGTCCCAAGTGATAGCCGGAAAGGAACAAATGATGCTCGCAGCCTGGGAAGGAAGCATTCGTGGGCGTTGGCCACACGAGGAGTATACCGAACTGACGGAGGTCCAAGAAGAGATGATTGCAGTGCTGTCTCAGGTGTGTGAAACGGTGCAGGTGTAAGACGATACATTAATCGCGTACGTCCCGCCTGCAGCTTGGCGGAGCACTTTGGAAGCTTGATACGAAGTGGCGACTATCCCTCCTACATCACACAAGAGTGGTCGACCCAAATTTCGTACGTTTATTTTCTCCAACTGTGCTCTTTCGTAAAGGCTTATCTTTCTTTTGAGATTTCCGACATCGTGTCTGTCTTCTCGTCGGTGTCGCAGTCTCTCCGGACGGGCGGACCCATGCACACCGTGCTTCCGCAAACGTTGTTGGACCGCCTACTCATCCATCATCAGGTTGGGGAATTCGCGACTCCGGAGCTTGACAGCCGCAGCGAAATCGGTCCCGACGAGTTGCAGTCGATTGACCATATGTTCTACACATCGGCAGTCGTCGCCGTTTACCAACTGATGCAGGTGCGTATCCGAGAGGTACCTATCACGATGTCCATGTTTAACGGTGCTGCTTGCAGTGCCTGGACGAACTTCATGCTATTACCCGCCGACTCTGCGGGGAGGTTCCTTTCCGTGGTTTCGAGAGATGGTTGCACCAACACAAGTCGCGGCGGGGAACTTTGCAAACTGCCTTCTCACGAACGGCCACCGTTGCTGCCAGTGACCGAGAACCGCTCATCGTGAGTGAAAAGGGTGATGAGGAACGAGTTTAAGAACATTCGCCTCGCCTGTTCTCACGATTCATTCAACTTAGTTATGTACCAACTTGCTCCTGTAACGTTACTGTATTGGAAGCGGAACTGATGGGCAAAATAACATAAATTACGAAAGTGGTAGACATTCTGTGGACCGTACATTGCTCGTTTCACCACTTTACTGTGATATCACTTGGCATTCAATCCATTACATTAGACGCAAGCTTCAAACAGGTGTTACTGCATGCATTCCACCCGAGTTATTTCTGCCAACTGCGCCTACTCCGCGGCGAGAATATTTCGCCATTGCTGTCCGCCGACTTCCCCAAGTATGCGCTCGACTTCAGCCTGCTCCAAATTGAGCATAATGCGCCGCGCACCACGCGCCTCGGATAGCACGACGCGCGCGGCGAGCAAGGCGTCGAGGACGCCTTCGAGCTCGCGCCGCGCGGGGACGCAATCCGCAAACACGCCGGAATACAGGCCGTGCTGGTGGCTCACATCCGCCCAGGGGATCTCACCGACGCCGGCGCGCCGCACGCATCTGAGCAGCGCGGCGAGCAGGATCCGCTCGTGCAGCGAGAGCGAGCGCAGGAACGCGCTGGTGGGCGAGTTTTGCAGGTTCCGGATGACGTCCTTCACGTCGTCGGTTCGCGCCACGCGCCCGTACGATTGCACGAGTTCTACGGTCCGTCTTTTTTTTTCGCGCTTGTTCGTCAGCTTTTTTTTTTTGTTGAAATGTGACGCGACGCGATGGAGGACGCACCGGCAAACGTCGAGCACGCGTCGGGCATCGCCCGAGATGCTCGATACCTTCATGGCCGCAAACTTGATGGCGTCCCCGGAGAGTACTTCAGTACTCCCTCCCAGCCGGGCGTGCACAATCTTCTCCAACTGAGCTGTCGTATATGGTTGGAAGTTGATTCGAACCATGCCTATCACCATCCATGAGCACTCTCCTAGGGGAGGAGAAACACTGACTTACCGAGCCGAGAACGAACGCGGCCCGACATGACGCGCTCCGGAAGGTCCATAGTGTTGGCTACAGCGAGTACGACTAACTTGGCGCCAGCGAGCATTGGCCAGTTGAAGAAGTTGTATACCACGTCCTGCTTGGCCGTCATTAACTGGTCCAGTTCATCCATCAGCACGACACTGCATTCATGCTCAGTAACGCGGTGACCAGTGTATCCCCATTGTCAGACCGACTGACCAAGCATGACCACCAGGTCCCGCACGCCGAGGCGACCCGAAGTGACGTGACAAGTGTTTGAGGGCTACCTTTGCGCTGAGGCGAAGGTGTCCATCAGTCGCCGTATCATGTCCCGAGATCGCCTCCCAGAGGAGTCCATATGCCGCACTTGGCTCGGGTATTCGCAACCCATTTATCTCGACGTATGTAAACGGGTTTGTCTCCTATTCGAGACAATTGTCAGGTCGATTATTCTTGTCAACTCAGAAGCCATACATTCTGTTCCGCCATGCGTTTCAACTCTCTCACCACGGCGTGCACGGTCGCCGTTTTGCCCGTTCCTGGGACCCCCGAGATGTCTGTGCAAGGACCGGTTTATCACGTTGACACAGGAAGAAGAGTCAATAGCTCACAGATACATCCCCCGCTACCCTCCTCAATTAACTCTTCAACCGCACGCATGACCCGCGCATACTCCTCGGAACGACAGGGCAGAGTCTCGGGGCGCGAGCCAACATGGAGGGCATGCATTGCGCGTAGTTTGCGTTTCTTCGACGGTGTCTGGGGCAACCCAGCAGAGTCCGAGGCGGCATCGGCGAAAAGGACGGAAGTGTCCTTGCTAGAAAGTTCGATCGCTGATTCGTCCCTGTACTCCCCATCACCGTCGCTACCAGTCTCCATGTCAGCGTCTTCCTTGACCTGTTTTGATGTCTTCATCCGATGTTTTTTGACAGGCTCAACCGCAACCACCCACGGAGCACCGGAACCCCACTCTACGGAATCTCCCTCGGCACGCTTGAGAGACCGCTCCCGGTGGGCAAGCCAATCGAGTTCATAGTACAGACCACGTCGAGAATCCACGGCATTGACGCAGAGGAAACTGTTATCCATAGTTGAGACGGGAGGTTTATATCGCGAAGAGGTAGGCTTTTGACACTTTGCCAAGGCGAACGAAACGTCACAATGGGTAAGGATGGCAGAGGTGTCGACGACGGAAGTTGAATCAAGGGAGAAATAAACCTCGTTCTGGTGTATCATGTGTTAGTTCACAGATGTGGAAAGGAGGGAAGGGATGAGAAGGCGTACCTCTAGGTGTTCCCTCTTCATGCGGGATTGTGCGAGCTCAGTCGGGCGGAGGAACCAATGTACCTTTGCAAACATCTGAGCGTCTGACACAGGCTTAGAGACCTCCCACAGGGCAATAATAACGCCAATGCTTGGCCTTCGAATGTTTGTTGCAAGAAGTACTGTGTCTCCGATAGAGAATTTCTCCTTGCCGATCTTATCAGTCGCACGCGAAGAACGTAAAAAGTGGGAGTAGAAAGTTGTAGAGGCATCTGCAGTAGATTCGTCATCGTCATCATCGACTAGGTCTGCGGAGGTGGTGTCACGAGTATGGAGTGAAACAGAGGCCCATTTGTCATGGCGTGGTGTCGAGAGGGACGAGGGATTTGTAGCAGTGAAGACTACGGGGTGATGGCGCTTTGACCGCCTCGGTGTCTGAGGTGTCGTCACTGACATTCAGCCTCTCCTCTGTACTGTATCAGCGTCAGCGTCGGACTGTACGCGTCCGTGTCTTGACGCGTCTGCTTACGTTATGTCGCGACGCGTTACGGAAACATCTCAATTATATTGTGTCGCCTACGACCGCACATTCGAACGTACAAAAACTCAAAACGTAGTAGTTGTATATAGGCTGTGAGTAAACTTTCGCCTTTTGACGTGATTCAGCGGCATTCCCTGTCAGCAATAAAATCAGCCAAGTATTCGACCATTTTCGCCGTTTCTTCTCCGACAGGTCGTATCCATTGCTCCGGGAGAGCAAAACCATACTAATGGAGTTTGACTGAGCACCAAGCATTTACTAAAATTTGGGGGTTGGAAACAAAGACTCACGGTACCCGTGTCGCGCAGGTGGGCAGCGAAGGAATACTTGACGCCAATCATTTTGTACACCCAATCAACGATGTTCCCGGGGGCCCTTGAGAGGATGATCTGCATAAAAAAAGGCGCCATCGATGCCTGAGAGATTCATCCGACTGACCTATACAGCGTCGAACACAACGCTCCTGTCTGGAATACCGAGCGTGATAAACCAGCGCTAAAAAACAGGCGACATAGGGCTTACAGTGAACTTTGTGCCATGCGAGTTCTTTATTGCATGGGCGGCACCGGAAATGGCTTCCAACTGATCCTCGGCATCCTTTGGAGTTTTCCTGCATGAATGAGAAAACGGCGTGGACACTGCGAATGATGCGTCCACCATAACGCTATGAGCAATTCGTCGGGATGCACGTACGCATCTGCCCGTAACTTCGCAAATCCAAGAATCCCTTCAGGCGCGGCAAACGTGAGAAGTAATTTTCCATGTTGTTGACTTCGGGGGCCTGGAAGGGGCGGTTTCCAGGATACCAGTGTGAGCAGGGGTCCTCTGGACCTAGCCTGTTGGCTTTCCACTTGTAACCCTAGTAGCCTCTTGCATCAGATCGCGTCAACGGGTGAGTCACGAATGAGGAATCTTACCCAATTCCTAGGATTGGCCATTAATGAAAACATTCGATAGGTAATTTGGATCCTGCGCGTACCTATTCATGTCAACACCGACACAGCGGGCTTCGGGGCCAAGCTGCAAGCGATTTTTGTACCTGCCATGTAGTTGTGGGGGGAAAGAAAGCACAAATGATGTGATTGACGCACCAAAATCGGTCCCGCTCCCAGGTATAGACGTATCCATCTGGGTTGGGGACGGGGACAATATAAAAGTTCTGAGTCCCCCTCATCAGCGTTGACGCTTCTTCCTGTCAAGAACCACACACTTACATATCGCTCAAGTAGACGCGCGAGAGAAAACTCCTCGGACGGGTCGGCCAGGAGGGCGTGCGCGATGTACAACGCAGAAGCAGAAGCAACCCACTAGTCTATGATTGGTAACTGCCATATCCCGAGGAGAGGAGGGGAGGGGGGGAAAACGCAAAGTAGTATTACTAACCTCGCGAGCGTGCTGCGCGCCTGTGATAAGGAACCCGCAACGCGGGTCGGCGCCTTTCGGCTTTCCCTTAGACGTGGTGCCGAACACGGCCTGCGAATTGGGGTCGTGTGACACATGGCCACCACCACCTCCGGCAAACTCGGAATATGAAGCGCCCGCCGAGCCTGAGCTGCCGCCGGTGATCTCGAGCGCGAACATCTCCCTTCCCTCGCCACTGTGGCCGAGGCGGACGACGGAGACCTGGCGCGGGTACGCAGCCGCGAGATCGCGCGCGAAGTCCTCGATCTCGTCGAGCGGGCGGTATCCCTCGTGGAAGGTGGCGTTCGAGGGCGACACGACGTCCCAGCGTGTCCGTGTCCGTGTCCTCGTCTCACCGGCGGCGACGGCTGCTGCTGCTGCTGCTGCTGCGTCTGAATGCGCACGCGTGCACCAAGGCGTGTCGCATTTCCGGTTCCCAATGCTGTCGATGCGGCGGCTGGTTCCCGGGGGCAGAAGGAAGGGCAAACGCCCGGGCTCGAGCTCGGTCTCAGCGACAGCACGGTGCGGGAAATAGACGTCGACGTGAGAACGGCCCATTTGCCACAAATCCCATTCACGCAGCTAACACAAGAAGAACACGGTCGATTTTTCCCCGGCGCGACGATAGCCAGACGCACCTTGGCCCACGAGAGCAACTCCTCTATCTCGTTTTCCGAAACGGGGGAGAAGCGATAGAGGATTCCGCTGCCATCATCAAGCGGGACAGCCCAAGAGAAGAGGGTGGCAGAGTATAAGATAAAGGTAAATGCTAAAGACAATGGTGACAGGAGCATGTTGTCTGGGGAGGGGGACGTGGGTGAACCCCAGACTGGCAACCAGGCGATATGAGCGCAGACGAGGCAAGTGAGAAGGGAAAGCAGTCGAGACAAGGGGAAAAGCTTATTTACGAGATACAGTACAGTACACTATCCACTGATGATTCACGCTCATTTGGAACCCCCGTTCTAGGCTGCCTAACAGGGATAAAAAATAATTGACCATGGGGTCTTTCCAACGTGACGAGACGAGCACGAGCAGAAAATCCCCGCGCGAATTGCCGGGTGCAATTCAGTACGATGCCGTACTGGGGCCCGACCCTGCCCCAACTCATCATCGTGATAGTGAGCGATGATAACATGTTAAACGATCAGCATGAGTATGAGCTACAACCATATTGCAGAACCCTGATGAGTGTTTGAAGAAAAAAAAGGTTAACTATGTAAAAAATAAAGGCAGGACGGATGCGTGTAAATAGCGATCGTTGTCCTCTCTGACCCATTCACTAGCCCATGCTCTGTCGTGGCTCGTCCAGCTCCAATTTGCCGATGACTTCCTCCGACGTGATGCTGTCCGTGCGGGAGCCAGGTCTTGGCCGCGACAACAGACTCTGTATGTGCGCACGCGCGACGCCCTCCCGCGAGCTCTGGTTGGCACTCGCGCTCGTGCTCGTGCTCCCACTAGCCTCTTCCGTGATCTCGCTGATTCGCTCCACTCGGAGTCCAGGAGAGCCTAGACCCCGATACTCCCCATCACGTGGACCAGGTCCTGGGCTCGACCGCGTCCGTTCGCGGCGACGGGGACTACCTAGCATCTCGAGCGATGCCACAAAAGTCGCATTCATGCGGCGCAACTGGTCATCCACGGCGTCTTCACTCGTGAGAAGTGGGCCTGTCGTGGCAAGTCCTAACCCAAGTGCATTGCTCGAGCTAGAGTCTGGACTATCCCGCGCATAGGGCGCCGCCGCGGGACTGGACGACCGCGATGGGTGCCCGGACGGATCGGATACGTGGTCAGCGAGCAGAGGATCTCGTAGAGGGTCCGGATTCTGCGCGCGATAATGTCGGTTTAGCGGCTTTGGCTGGCTTGCATCGTTGACAAATGCAGACAGATCCTCCTCGTCGGCATTTGCGCCAAAAAATGATGGGCTCTGAATGGTATCAGTCGTGGTCAGGGACGCGATCACATATAATGGAGCGAGGGGCGTTCGCAAAGCTCACCCCGCCTTTGTCGCCCTCTCTCTCTTTCCGCTCTGCACTTCCAGCGCTTACTTCGCTGGCGCCCCCGAGCGAATCCTTGTATCGATGACCGAAGCTACTTGAGTAACGTTTACGACCCTCACCGCCACCGCCTCCCTGGCTACCACTTCCGCCGCCATCGGTGGAATTTACGGAGCGTCGATCACCTAAACTTCCAGGTTGGAAGGGAGGCGAGGGTCGCAACGGAGCAATGGGGGACGATGACAGCCGAGTATAGCTAGAAGGCGACGGTGGAACTCGGGGAGAATTAGGAATAGCAAGTGGCCCGGGCCCGCGGGAGGAGAGCGGCGAAGCTTGTCGTAAAGAGGGTGACGGAGAATGCAGTGAGGGCGAACCAGATGAGAGGGTCGACGCCTTGAACGGATTGAGTGGATTTAGCTGTGGACGACGAATCGGCAGCGGCCCGGGAAGAGATGGAAGATCCTATAATTAACGATAAGGGAGGCGGCAATCACGCGATCACGCGCGAGATGAAGACAAAGACGTACTGAACCCATACTTTCCCTACGGAGTCTCGTATTCGTTGTAGGGAATGCGGGTATCTCCAAACGCGATGAGGCAGAGGAGTGGGCTGAGTCGGTAGCCATTCCCGCCCGACTGACTTGTAGTGGCGGAAGACGTGAGCTGATACTCGAAGACGGGAAGGATGTGGTACGGGGATTTGTCTGAGAAGGCTGAATGGGTGGTCGTGCAGTACGATCCGCTAGCGAAGTAGATGTTGGCGGAGATGCAGGCAAAGAAGTCCTTAACGGCAGACTCCCAGGGGAGCTTGAGAGGGACTCCCGTTGCTGGTTCTTGACAAGCGTCGGTGTGAAATCAGCACCCTCGTCAAGGGAAAAGAAGCGAGACGAAAGAAGAGATTCTAGTTCATCCAATTGGAAGTGTGGATTGGTGAGGTAGCGGACAGATAGCGTGATATTTCCATAAGGGTGAGGGACCGACGGAAACGCGTGTGACTCGGTGACAAGGGGAGGGGCTTGCGCTGCCGGAGACACGTCTGAGCCACGAGGCTGGTATGAGGATGTGCGTGTCGAAGCAGGCAGGCGAGGGGCGCTTACCAAATCCAAGGACACCATCCTGGTCGTGCCCGCTGCGTACACGCAGCTCGATGTTCAAGCTGGCATTCCGGTTGGAAGGCGCGGCACCACGCCGGCGCAATCGTTTGTGCAGCTTCCATGTGGGCAGAACGCGTAAGAGGGTGTAGATGCCTCTGAAAAGTCCGATGCCGTGCTTGTAAACAGTAGAAAGGCCAAGGTCGGCGTCACTGCCGCTCCCTTCCCGCCGGGGCGAGATCTGAATGGACCAGGATTCGAGAAGAATGAATTGAGGGGTGGGTTCTATGCGAAGGCGGGATGAATCTGCGCCCCGACAAACGAGGACTTGATTCGCGGACAAATCTGGGACAGACAAAAGCACTTGAAGCTCAAACGGCAGGAGGCTCGGGGCGGTAGAGAGGGAACGATAAGGCCTTAGGGCCTCTCTGAAAATTTCGGCGTCGGGAGTTTCGAGGTTGAACTAAAGACAGCTATCAGGAATGCGAGGCCACGATAAGAACGACTACGCACCCATTTATCGACCTTGGCCTGAGGGTTCGGTTCCGCAGTGGCTCTAGCAGCGTGAACGACTAATGCGAGTTTAGTGTAGTACCTGTAAGCAATCTGATCCGCCTTGTGAGCTTCATTGGACATGGCAATACGATGTGAGGGCCTGCGGCGCGACTAGGTATATTATGCTAGAGAGAACATTAGGTCGACTTGTACAAAGGCGCAATCAAGGGCGAGTAGGATAAAGGAGGACGATGGGGCGTTTCCGCAAAAGACGAGAGGGAGGGAGTAAGTGATTGAGGGGGAGTGGCCAGTCCAGGGGTCGTCGTTGTGCGGACGCGGCAGGTTCAAGTTGAAAGCGAGTCAAGGCAAGGCAGGGCAAGGCCTCCGCCGCGAACCGCGCCTGAGCGTCTCTGATTGCCTTTTACGGCCATCACTCACAATTACAAAGTATGCCGCTACATTCCGCACCTATGCAACCGATTCATATCAACACAATTTTTCGTATCTACTCATCATTCGAAGTGGCCCTCCCCGAGGTTGTCCAGTGCGGCATCCTCACCATCCAGCCGACGGAAGGAGAACCAAAAAATGACACCACCGATCCATGATAAGACAGCCATGGTACCGTAGTTCCATACGAGTCGTGGGTCCAGGGATAGCGCTACCGCATCACGGTCATATTAGCGAATCAATCTCTATCACAACAACCGATCCGCTCACGGTTAAAGGCTTCGCCAATGGCAGAAGAGATGGCTGAAGTAAACAGGAACATCGCCATGACGAGTGACTTCATATTTCTGGGTGCCTTGGTGAACGCATACTCGAGGCCAGTGATGGACGCAAAAATTTCAGAAAGAGCAATAAGAATGTAGGATCCACTTTGGATCCATACATTAAGAGAAGATGTGATTGGGTTCCCATCAGCGTCTTGGCAGGTGGACACGAATTCCCCACAGGGGTTAGTCTGAAGTATAGCCACAGAGATTAGACAAACCCCCATTGGCATTGTCGCCTAACGCGAAGCACACCTTGTAGATGTAGTGCTGTACAACAGCAGCCCAAACCATGGCAGCCGATCCGGTGAAGAAACCAGCAGTGATCCTCTTGAATCCACGACGAACTTCGTCTACCCATTTGTCATCGAACGTCATCCAGTGTGGCCTCTGGCTATCCGGGATGTTGCTCGGCTTGGCAGACTCCCAGAAGTCATCGGCCTTGAGATTCTTGTAGAGAGCAATGGGGTTTGGAGACCATCTACCTCTAGCTGCATATACCCAAAGCTTGATGGCTTTGGCAAGCACCGAGCCGTGAGGGGGAGAGCGGCGGTACTTGTTACGACCAAGGAAAAGGACGATAGGACAGAGTAGGAAGACAACCGTAGGAAGCGTAAACGCAAGATAATAACCATCATACTGTGCGGCGTCGTTAGGGATTAAAAGAATCAACCCTATGTGAAAGGGAACACAAACCTTCTCAGCATATGTCATAGAGATCTGGCCGACCATTGCACCAACGTTGATGAAGAAATAGAAATACTGGAAATGCAATCCGTCACACTGACGGACGACGGCAAGAGAAAACTCACCATGTAGATACGAGAAGTAGTCAGTGTTGGATTGATTACCACGCGTTCACCAGACTTGGATTGGGAGATGAAAGGGCGCAGGTGTCGCTGTTGTTCCGCGACGAGTGGGGAGACGTTCGACTTGAAACCTCCTGTGCCGAGACCCATAATAATGATAGCAAAGGAAAGCGCAGCGAGCGCCCCCTTAGGATGCGCGATGACCGGTGGAATGGACGAGATAATAAGAATAATGTGGCCGACGAGTGCAATGGCTACGGAGACAGCGATAGTTTTGAATCGCCCCCACTTCTCATCCGCAATATAGGCGCCTAGGAGGGGAGTGACGTAACACCTGTTACGCACAGGAGGATTTTTAGCCCTCTTGCGAGGGAGTTATGGGACGGAAATGATTACCAGAACTGCAACAAGGTCGTGAGACCAGTGGAAGCTGCCTGTCCTTGGCCCAGAGCACCGGCAACACCGTTCTTTCCACTAGCACCGGTCGTAGAGCCCTTCGGAAGGGGCTGCTGGATGAAATTGACCTGAAATATGAACAGTAAATAAACTAGACAAAATGTGGTTGCACCAGAGACTCACGAGGATCACTATACTGCCTTGAGAAATGAAAATGCAATGATAAGCACGCAATGGCTATGACAATGAATGGGACGGGGGTGTGATTCACCGTAATACTGGGTAACGACATAATCAGATATTGAAAAGGAGGATCGCAGACGGAGGACTTACCGAAAAGCGTTCTGCTAATTCAACGAAGGCAATCACTACGCAACTGTGTCAGAGACATGCTACAACCGCGCCCGGAGGGGGAGATGCGGATAAAAGTGCTTACTGTACGCGCTCCAGTCAATCTTGTCAGGGACGTGGCGGAGGGTGTTCATTTCCTCCTCAGTTGGAGGGACAAAACCGGCTCTTTCCAGCTCATCAGGTTGATGAGAGATAGAGCTGACGGAAACACCCTTTTCCGAGGGTGAATCCTTGACAGGCTCGCTAACAGCGGCGTTGGAGTCGTCTGCCTTCTCCATGGATTCTCTGGGCTTGGGAGGACGGGCAGAAAAAAGGGGACCCTGACGGTATGGAGGGCGACGGGCGAGAAGCAGAGCATGACCGAGGAGATTGGGCCATTTTATATGCAGCAGTATTCTTGGGTTCTCCTTCTCAGCGCTCAGCTGAGCTGCCGACCATATGGTGCATGACACAAGGAAGTATTCTTGCCTTAAAAGGAAGTCAAGCTTCGGACTGCCAGACTTTTCTCAGGCCAAGCTCTCGTTCTACCATAGTCGACCTCTGCGATAACTTCCCCGGTGGGAAGACGTCTTATATGCTGGCATAGAGCAGGCATAAAATTTCCGCCCGCTGGTTGGTAACGAAAGCGTCCGTAAATAATAGATTTTCTAAAAACGAGTCTGAATTTGCATTACAGAAGTACAGCAACTTAGATAAAGACGCAGATGAGATTGGAAAGAGTGACGGTGGGAGGGGATTCGAGGCTCGGTGCACGAGGGCTTTTGCGTGTGTTTACAAGTTGAACCGAAACGTGGCACCCGACACTTTCAGAGGGTGCGGCCCCAACACTCGTTTGACACAGCCACTTTCCCCCCAGAAGACAACGTCTGCTCGTCACTTTTTCCAAGTAGCGAAAATACCCTCTACTAGTACTGGGAATCGCCAGAATCCGGATCTGGATCGCGAAGCAGACCCGCAACATAAATCAAGTGCCACTCCCCACTCCCGTCTTTGGAACCGCGTGTCGGACAGTGAGGATGCCCGACTACTCGTAAGCGTAAGCGACACGCTAGATGAGATATCCCGGACCTTCACCACAGTAAATTTCCGACCCGATTGATATACTGTAGTTACAGTTCCAGACACCTCAATTCTCATGCACGCACGACTCGGAGCGCGGATAACGAGGTGGGTATTCCTTATTCCCTGTCTTGCCCCTTCTACAAGATAGTCCCCCTGCGGGCGCGCCTCGAACTCACTCATCAACCCTTAAGAAGACTTCTTCCGTCTCAGCGGAGTAGGCGTGCACATGGTAACATATTTCCGGATCGGACTGCTAGCACAGGTCGAGCACATGGAGGGTGTCTTCGAATGCCGGCTTCGGGGGTACTGGCTCGGGGGTTCCATAACCCCCATGATGCGGCGTTAATATCATGGGGACATGGCCCCACTTTCCCAGCTACGATATCGTGGGCAGAAGAAGTTATTATCCTGAATTCGGTGTCCTCGGCTAGGATGCGCAGGAACAAGTTGATAAGGTCGCGTAGTACGCGACCTTATCAACTTTCTCGGGACGTAGTACGTCCCGAGTCGGGGCTGATATCCTACGTAAGAGCCCTGGTGGTGTGCATTTGAGAGTTTTGAGAGCAGATCTTCTGGAGTTAGCAGCGCGCGAATCAGACGAATCCAAAATATCGCGTCGCAGCAGCATAGCAACATCCACTCAAGAAGACACGTCTCAATATTATCCTTGGTAATAGAGAACCGATTACGAGCAGAGTGACCTCGTAGATGTCCATTCGAGAGGAGCAACAGTGAAAGGGTGCACCGCACGCATAGGTTTGACCTCAACCACTGGCAGGCATACATCAGGAAAACACCACATTTTACTTTTCGTACTTTTTTTTTGTTAAGATTCACGCGTTCAGTGATGGATCGTCGATGGTACGACGGCCGGGGAATCAACAGATCGTATCCTAGAGTACTAGCTGTACATGTTATATACAGACTATGTTGCTATGTGGGGCACAGTGGAGTGTGCGTTCATTAGGACTTTACGGTCTTGGGGACCGTATCTGGTGGAGTACTGTTTGCCCGCGCGATCCGTCGATCCGCGTATCACTTCATTTTTTACTTTTTTGCAAAAACAAAAAGTAGGGTAGTGTCTAGACATGACTGCATGACTGACTGATTGCCCAATCAGCTTACTAAGCTGACCGGTTACTCGGTAAGGGATAGTATCACTACTTTTCTTACTTGCCAAAAGTGAAAAAAGCACGAAAAGGAAAAAAAAGTTAACAGGGCATTTTCCTGATGTACAACCGCCCGGGTTGTGCGGTGCCAATCCGAATGACCATTGTCAGTACCCCACGCCAACTTGCAACTGAATGTCAGAGGCGTACTGTACGTTCTGTAACTTTTCTTCCGTGATGCGTCCGCCAAGGCGAGTAACAACAACAAAAAGGCCACCGTGACCTGCCGCGTTTACTGTCCCAGATTCGATGCTTCTTAGGCTACGTGTGCGTACCAGTGTCCGGAGTGACTTCGATTCATAGTGGCGTGGAGTATGCATGGACCCGCGTGTGCGTATACCAGCGTCGTATATGAGGTTAGCGAGCACGCCAGTGACACGACGAATGCGAACCGAGTTGCCAATTTCAAGTTGTCCTCATCAGGAAAAACCTCCCGCGCTAACTGTCAATAATTTGCTCTAGCGAGGGAGATAATGCCGACATAATTACCTCATTTCAGGGGCATTATGGCTCGCTAGCTGGTATTATCGCGGGAGGTTTTTCCTGATGGCTTGCAAAAACGTTTACCAGGTATCCACCAGTCACAGGGTGTGGACCCATGATGGAAGGATCATCGAACTTGAACATCGATCATGTGAGGAGCTAAGATCCGGTAACAGGGAGCTGCCAGTGTGGTAGGCTACAACGGCCCAGGTACATATCACTACTGCCAGTGATAGAGACCTGTTGTGTGATCCTGAGGATGACGGTTTCCCTTCGTGACCGAGGAGAGCCGGTGCGGAGTTTGTCGCACCCTTCTTCACCGCATGGTTCCATTATAATGGAGTGATAGTAACTTGAATTAAGGCCACTTTACGCCCGACGAACGACGGATGGCCACGAGGTGCATGCCATAAAGACTTCTGTTCGACGTTCATCTACACAAGCGAGTTGCGCCAGTACTTGCCCAATCCAAATCCATCGCTAAATGCCCTCTTGAGCCACACCCCTCTTCACTAAAATTTCCGTGATTTCTACAGCGCGATTAAATGCACCCTTGTCTTCCTTCGTCACCACAGTGCCACCCTCGTATTGGCCACAGCCCTGAGGTGCTGAATTTGTCCACATGAATCCATCCGGGCCCTGCCAAAAGATGCCGATGTTCTTATCGTAGATATCGCTCGAGGGTACGTCCTCGGTGGGTAATTTGCGTAGGATGCCCTCCAGTTCTTTGACGAGACTGGTGGTGTCGTCGGAGATTTGAATACTCTTGGGTTTCAGTTCGACTTGTTGAGCCGCTGGATCCGATGGAAATTGGGAAAGTAAGAGAATGTATGGGGTATCAGTGCCCTCCAACGTTAGATCGTGCACGGCAGAGGGGTTGGGTGGGACGAAGCCGCCGATGATACCTGTGTACGAATCAGATATCATCCTGTGAGACACAAGTGCGACATCATACCGTGTTGAATGCGCAGAGCGAATGGTCCAGGCGACATCAGTGTTCAGATACAGAAGACAAGAGGCTTGTGCCAGTGACGAACAGAGGACGACCCAAGGCAGTCCGTTTTAGGTTGGTCACCACTTCACCATTTCACGCAAACTTGAACATAAAAAATTGGTCTCGCTACACATACAACCCTTATCTCGTACATACATCGCATTCTAGCTACAGCTGATAATTTCGTACAACACCCCCATCACCTGCCATGTATACTAGCTCTCCCGAAACGCGAAGGGCTCGTACAGCCTCAATGTTCCCAAACACCAGCTCGCTAACCTGCCTGTGTGACCCAGCGTGGTCACTTCCCCTCGTAAAGTCCACGACATAGGGCAGTCCGTCTTCTCCACCCACCACAACGCGGCCACCAGGCGCGAACGATACGCACTCCACGGGTGCCCCACTGCGTCTCCACCGTTTTCTGATAGAGCCGCCGCGGACGTCAAATAGCACAGCCGTACCGTCGGCGGCCCCGAGCGCAATCTCCTGCCCATCAGGGGCGGCCGCGATCGCGCGCGCCGACGCTCCAGCCGACCACTTCGACGCGGGCGCACTTGCGCGCGCGTCGACCAATCGTACATCCCCATCTGCGAGCGCCACCCACGCGCCCGCCGGAGCGTCGTTGGTAGCGGCCGGTGCGAGTGCGACGGCGGGCTTGGGCATCGCCCACATCGCCTGCTGCGCGCCGGATCGCGTGTCCCACATGCGAAGCGAACCGTCCATGCTGGCGGCGAGCAGGGAGTCGGTCGAAAGGGGGAGCAGCGCTGTTACCGCGCGCAAGTGCCCCTTCAGAGACAGAAGGGGTGTGAGACTGTGTGGTGTGCTTGATGAGGTGGGCAGGCGAGTGAGGTGGATGGCGAAATCCGAGCCCGCGGAGGCAAGTAATGGATCCGGGGATGTTCCGGGCAAGATCTCTAACGCGTTGATAGCAGATTTATGCAGCTTTGTAGCCACGATGGGTTGCATGGCGTGCGTGGTTGGTATAGGATACGTAGCCGCGACGGATGGAGAAGGCGGGAAATCGTACACGGAGACCGTGCCATCGAGTACGGCGGTTACAAGAAGCCGGTCGGAAATCGCAAAGGACGGGATTTGACGTGGCTATCATAGAAGAGGGGTTTTGTGAGCGCCGTTGCTTGCGAAAAGCTAGTCTCATCCGTGTCGCCATACAACCGTACTTACACGTTTCTCGTCCGAGTGTGATGGGTCTGCGTATACCTCTATCGGAGAGACGAAATCCACAGAATCGATCCCAAGTCCCAAGCAACGGGCGGTGTACCTGAACTAGTTGAGCCAAGATGCGGCCCCCCAGGGTCCAAAAATCAGAGAACGAAAGAACAAACGAACAGACGAGCGAGCGAATGAATTTCCGCCGATATGCTCACCTGCGACGTACGCGCGAGTTCAACGCCGCCCGCTCCGACGAGCTCGACACGATCGCGATCCTTTTCGTGGAGGCTCACGGAGATCTTTCCGTGTACAGAGGGTTCCCCGTCCTTGTAACAGGAGAGCCAGATGTTCTCCGAGGGAACAATGCCAGCGTGGACCTCGGAAAGCACCGTAGTGAAGTCGTCTTGAATAGTTGCCGCAGGTAGTGTCACCGGTGAAGGCATCGCCGGTATGAGGACACCTCAAGTACAAGGAGCCGGAACCGATGATTATGACCCAAACAGGAACGGGCGCGGGGCGCTGGCGCTGGCCCAGGCGCTCGACTACGATCCCAACCACGTACTGAGCCTCGTTACTATAGTTGTGCCTTCTACTCTCGACTCTTTATTCCCAGTGGAGAAATTTCACAACAGTACCCAAGTGAATGCATTGTTCAACGATCGTCGCCTTGCCATACTCCATACAACAAATCCTTACATGATACTGACCGCCAAGGTTCGATGATCAAGCACGGTATGTAATCGCTCTCCGTGGCCTCGTACGCCCAAAGTCGACTTGTTCTTTTAGCTGGGCCTCGTAACGAGAAAATTTGGAAGGGTTTCTTATCAGCCCAAGTTGAGGACAAGGATTCATCAAGCATCGCAGTGCATCATAGCCCAGGACAATCTAGAAAAATTTCAGAGCCCAACCAGTAGTCTTGTCACAGCAGGGGACGTTGCGGCCCCCTAGTATCTTACTCAGCGGGCTTAATGATAAGAACCATCAAAGCAGTGTCACTCGACACGACCGATGGGCTTGGGTAGAGCGAGGGGCCATTACTTTATAACTCGAAGACAGAGCCTCGAGGGTCAGAAATATCCATTTCTCGTGCGGGTTCGGAGTCAGGGATTCCATCGCCTGCACCATCACATATGACCCACGCGGCAAAAACGAAATAGTGCATAAAATATGCATGTATCCAACAAGCATGGGGCGAATTAAACGCATGTGTGTGCGTGAATACGACTATTTATGGCCACCTCGTCAGCGACCCATAACCGAAACTCCACACAAGCGATAGCCTTACCCAACTAACCGACCAACCAGCTCACCATCTACTAGCCAAATAAACGAGCAAACAGGAACTTGAAAAGGTAGTATCCAATCATGAGGGAGACTACGCAGAGCACGATTCGTATCAGTTTCGTAGTGGTCGGGGACATGGCGCGTGTCATGCGGTCAGCCGAGGACACAATGCCGGATGCAACGGAGCTGAACGTATTGGTCTTTACGGTGCGCGGGAGGTCAGAGCTGTGAAGTAAAACACAGGAAAGTAAAACGAACGGTCTCGTCGAGGACTAGATTCTGGCGCTCCGCATCATCGTAGATGTCAGTGGTAACCTACAAGCGCAGCCAACGGTCCACGGTAAGGATGACGCAGCGGGGATAACTCTCGTAACTTACTCCTCGTAGTGTGCGAATCTTGGAGTGAAGTTCGTCAAGTCGTTGGTCGTTTTGAGCCTCATAAGTATCCTCCTGGGACCGTGAGCTCGACATGATGTTTGGTAAATTATAGGTGGATGATAAGTGGCTGGGGTGAGCCGATGAGCCGTGCGCATGTGAGCCTTGGTTTGAGGTTAGGGTTATCGAGGTGTACTACTAGTACTACTGTTGTACTACTACTACTGTAGTAAACCA
>WNFC01002859.1_pt1 | contig 19145 bp, 13 predicted proteins | sample 5400541 | NCBI WGS metagenome assembly WNFC01 (sample SAMN13153342, study PRJNA577476) | soil metagenome | isolation source: 120 cm saprolite under Douglas fir tree site 2 hole 2 replicate 1 | place: USA:California | collected 2015-04-18 | reverse complement strand
CTGGGAACGGGGTGGGGAGCGGGAGGACGAAGTGAGGCGTTCAAAAAGCGGTGTCCTGCCGGACGGGCCCGCTGCGCGCGGGGAGGACGTTCGCACGCCTTTTTATCTTGGCTTCTTATCTCCGCAGCGGGAGATATGCCGGCCTCCCGTTGGTCGGATTTGAGAATTTCAGGTTGCGGTGGCTGTATGCTCGGAGACGATGGCACATACTCCCTATCCACAGACTGATCGTGAGTTGATGCGGTTGATTGAGCGCTCGCCTGGGCATCGCGCGGGGTATAAGCAGCTGATTCGCGAGCTTGGTCTGGGTGGCGGACGCGATCGGCGATTGCTGCTGGAGCAGCTTGCGCGGATTACGGCTCGGGGCGAGCTGGTGAAGACGGAGAGCGAGCAGTGGAGTCTGCCTGCGGCGACTCCCGAGAAGACGAAGCGGGTGAAGCGTGACTTTGAGGCGCCGGTGGAGCATCGGGCTACGCGGGACAGACTGGTGGCGGGGCGGCTGGATCTGCATCGCGATGCTGGATCTGCATCGCGATGGGTATGGGTTTGTGCGTCCGAATGGAAGTGTGGATCGGGGAGATGATCTTTTTATTCCGCCGAATGAGTTGAACGGTGCGATGCAGGGGGATGAGGTTCTTGTTGACGAGGCGCCGCCGGGGAGGGATGGAAGGCGGTCCGGGCGGATCGCTCGAGTGCTGAACCGACGAAATCCTACAGTGGTGGGGATCTTTCATTATGCGAGGGCGCATCGGGGAAGTGCGTGGGATAACGCCTCCTTGATCAATGGGAATTACGTCACGCCGCTGGATGAGCGGATGGCGGGTTCGCCGGGTGGCGGGGCGATTCTGATTCCTGAGGGCGCGGAGATTCCAGCGACGCCGAAAGACACGCCGCATCGCGTGCTTGGTGAAGAGGCGCAGGCGTCGCAGGTGCATTGGTCGGAGGAACTGGATCCGCACAGGCCGCTGGAGGGGCTGGCGGTCGATGTGGAGATTACGGATTTTCCGACAGTAGGAAGGCCGGCGCGAGGGCGTGTGATCGAGGTGCTGGGGCCGCCGGATGCGTTTGGAGTCGATGTCGAGATTATTGTTCGCAAGCATCATCTGCCGCATGTGTTTCCGGCGAATGTACTGGCTGAGGCTACGGCCTCGTCGGAGCAGACTGTGGAGACTCTGGATGCGGCAGAACTGGGTCGGCGGCGAGATTTTCGTGGGTTGAAGATTGTCACGATCGATGGGGAGACGGCGCGGGATTTTGACGATGCTGTGCTGGTGCGGCCGCTCAGGAATGGGAACTGGGAGCTGCAGGTTCATATTGCGGATGTGAGCCATTACGTGAGGCCGGGGACGGCGCTGGATCTCGAGGCGAGGCTGCGAGGGACTTCGGTCTATTTTCCGGATCGGGCGATTCCGATGCTGCCGCCGCAGCTTTCGAGTGGGATGTGCAGCCTGCGGCCGGATGAGGATCGGCTGGTGCTGAGCTGCGTGATGGAGATCGATGGGCGCGGCGAGGTGCTGGGATACGAGGTATGCGAGGGGATCATTCGCAGTGCGAGGCGGATGACGTATACGCAGGTTCAGGGTGCGCTGGATGGAAATCCGGAGACACGGGCGGAGTTTGCCGAGCTGGTGCCGGAGTTTGAACGGATGTATGAGCTTGCTCTGAAGCTGAATGCGAAGCGGCATTGGCGAGGGTCAATTGATTTTGATCTGCCGGAGCCGGTGATTCAGTTTGATCCGGATGGGAATATGGAGGCGATTGTCCGGTCGCAGAGGGGATGGTCGCATCGGCTGATCGAGGAGTTCATGCTTTCGGCGAATGAGTGCGTGGCGACTTGGATCGAGTCGCAAAGGGTGCCGAGCATTTATCGCATACACGAGATTCCCGATCCGAAGCGCATCATCGATTTTGAGGAAACGGCGAGCCAGTTTGGCTATTCGCTGGGATTCAGCAGTCTGCCGGTGAACCGGATTCAGACGAAGGGTGATCGGCGGGATGCGCGTGGGACGAATCGCCAGGTAAAGACGCATGAGGTGGCTGAGTCGATTCCAGTAACTCCGCAGATGTATCAGAGATTGACGGCGAAGATTGCGGGGAAGCCGGAGGAGCGGATTCTTTCGTACCTGATGTTACGGTCGTTGAAGCAGGCGCGATACAGCGAGAAGAACGTTGGGCACTTTGCGCTGGCAAGCCCAAGTTATACGCACTTCACTTCGCCGATACGGCGGTATCCGGATCTGATTGTGCATCGACTGTTGCGGGAGCTGATTCAGAGTGGGGCGAACCCCGAGGGCGCGGCGATTTTGTCGGATGCTCCTCAGCCCTGGCAGGAGAGGCCGGGGACGAAGGGGCGTTCGGAGAAACAGGAAAGGCCGATGCTGGAAGGGCCGATTCCGGAGGCGGAGCTGAATGCAATTGCTGCAGAGTCGAGCCAGTCGGAGCGGCGGGCAGATGATGCAGAGCGGGAGCTGATCGAGTGGAAGAAGATCAAGTTCATGCAGGACCGGGTTGGTGAAGACTTCAACGCCATCATTCTTTCTTGTACGAAGTATGGCTTCTTCGTTGAGCTGGATGATCTGTTTATTGAAGGACTCGTGCCGTTGGCTACGCTGCAGGATGACCGTTATATGTTCCGCGATACCGATCGGCAGATCGTCGGGACACGAAATGGGCGGGTGTTCAAGATGGGCCAGCGGGTGCATGTGTTGTTGGATCGCATCGATCGACAGCAGAGGCGGTTGCAGTTTGCGTTGCTGCCGCCGGTGGCGGAGGAGTTGGCGAGTGCTCCTCGCTCGCTGCGGAGATCGAAGACTGCTGCGACTGCGAGTGGAGAACGGCCGCATTCGAGTCCGAAGCGCTCGGGCAAGAAGGGAAAGACGAAGTCCAAGGCGCGGGAGCGGAACAAAAAGGCTAAGGGCAAGCGGCGCTAGACTGCCGTAAACGCGGCGCCGGCGAATAGACCGGTGAGCAATAGAATAAAGGCCATGATCAGGAGAACCACCCTCACCTGATGCAGTTGGTCCCACCGACATCGATCCTGCAACCAGCAGTCGTAGGGGTGCTCTGGATTCATCTTCGCGATTCGATTGTTGATGGGGACAAGCATCGTTATGGTGAACACCATGGTCGCTGCCCAGAGGACGGCGGCCAACAGGATGAATAGCCCAGGGCCGCTCGATACGGGGCGATGCTCGAAGGCTGCGCCGAGGATGAGCACGAGAGCTAAGCCATACCAAAGGGGCATCGCTTTGCCGAGTACGCCTGCCAGCGGAGCGGCTGTTTGCGCGTGGGCGCTGTGACCCAACTTGCGCAATTGCGGATGGACAAAGGCAGCGACGGCGAACTCGTTACCTGCAAGGAGTCCCGCGACGGCTGCGGTCGCTATATCGTATGCAGCGGTCATAGTGGTATTGGATGCAGCGTAATTCTCCGGCGCGTCGTAAAATGGGAGTTTCAAAAGGAGCTTCCAAGAATGGCACACATGGTTTTCGACACGAGATTCAAGGCTGAGATGGAAGGGCTGGATGAACCGCCGTTCGATTCGGACTTTGGGCAGAAGATTTACAAGAATGTTTCGAAGAAGTCGTGGGGCGAGTGGGTGGAGCGCCAGAAGATGCTGCTGAACGAGTATCGCTTGCAGCCATGGACGCGCGAGGCGCAGGAGTTTCTGGTCGAGCAGATGAACGAGTTTTTCTTTGGTGAAGGTGGATCGTTGCCTAAGGAGTATGTTGCGCCAACCCACTAGGGAATGTGGGGCCCAAAAGCGGTTCGGTCGTGTACACTTAGAACTGCAATATACCCCGCTGTCGCCCGCCCTGGGTGACGCGCAAAGCAATAGTCGGGACGTGGCTCAGCCTGGTAGAGCGCACCCTTGGGGTGGGTGAGGTCGCTAGTTCGAATCTAGTCGTCCCGACCATTTACTTTCAATCATTTGACTCTAGCGCAAAAGGTCGATTGGGTCCAAGCGAAGGTCCACAAAGGTCCATTAGTGGTTTCCTTCAAGGAGTTGAACTTTTCTAAGTAATTCCATCCGGTCACCTTTTGAATTTCCGCACAATACTTAGGATTGTGCGGCTCGAGGTTGGTTGAGTGCGCCAGTCGTTCTGTCTCTTTTTGAAGATATTCGAGAGCGACGCGATCGAACTGTGCACGAACTGGGTAGAGCGTAACGGGATCTGACGTTTTAAAGGGACTAGGCCGCGATGCAAAAGCTTCGTAGATTGTGCTAAAAATGAACGAAGTCAAGACAACTGCGGAAGATCCTCCACCCTAAGGCGGGCCGCTGGGTCTCCAAGGATCAAGAAATTGCGAGCGTCGTCGCGGGCAACCCACAGTTTGCCAAGGGTCCTGAGCAGAAAGTTCGCCCCACGCTGAATAGCAAGATGCCGATCGGCAAGTTTAGTAGACAGTACGGCCCAGCGCATGTTGAATACGTCGGTTGCTTGGCCGATGCGCTCGCCGAGCAATGGGCGGCCGATCACATCGCGGAAGCCTTTGGTCTGCGAGCTTCCCTTATCGTCTTGGAAAGAGTAAGTCCAGGCTCTCTCGATGTGCGCTAGAACTGCGAGTGCTCCACCATTTTCATGAGACAACAGTTTCTGCGGTAGCTTTGAGAAAAAAAGCTTCTGCGCGATCCGTCGAGGTTGGTTATTGAGTTGATCAAAATCGTCAAACTCCGTACAACCTCCTCCGTGGCAGGCGAACAGCTCGTGCATGACGCCATGAACGTTGGCGTTGGGAGGCAAATCAGCCCCTGCGAACCAGTGCTTTTCAGTGATAGCTCCAAAACCCTCCCAATCCTGGCATACGATGGCCCCTTGCGCGGCCGGCTGGCGGAGGTCGTCGGGTGGGAACAGGACTCCGTGACTTCCGCTGAACAGAAGTGATGGAACTCCGCCATCTAAGCCCCGCAATATATTGCCGAGAGTTTCTTTTGTCGCGGCTTCACCTAAATACGTCTGAAGACCGAATTTTTGCTGTTTCCCGATGGGAATCGGCCTGGCACCTTCGCCATCAATCATCGGACGCACAACCTGCTTCGTGAACAGTTGCGTGGCGTTGTCGAAATCGTGCTCCGTAGCGAACAATGCTATCTTGCGCGCGGTAGGAACGGCAGACATTTTCTCATGTTGCAATACACTTTCGGCATATTGCCGGAACTCGTTGGCGGTATCAAACCACAGTCGGCCGACAGCCCAATAGATATCGAGCGAGTATTGAAACGAGAAAGGGATCAAGTCGGGTGGCGCCACAATCAGAGTCTGGTTGAGGCTCCCGCTCACGCTCAAGCATCGCTTGGATCGAGGCATCGGAGAGGTCTTCGAGTGGCCGCCCTGTTTCCGCGGATATTCCGAAGGGAACCAGGATGTCATGCTCAGGCGTAACTGTCATAGACACTCCCTTCACTAGACGGACGCAAACGCGGCTTCCCAGATCGCATGTGCAACCTCCGGCCCCGCGATGTCGCTGTGCGCGCCGCTAGCGCCAACCTTGTGGGCAATGAATTCCGAGCCGTCCAAGTTATAGACCGTTTTCTTTTCGAAATTGTAAGTACCGGAGGAGGGCAGCATTTTCAGATCGACACCAAGTCCGTCCGGCAAGCCTTGAATGCCAAACGTGCCAATCCCGCCAAACTCAGGTAAACCACCGACCACTCCGAAGTCGGGCGAACCGCTGATTCGCGAAGAAAGGGGATAGAACAACCCGACCGCGCTGCACGGTGCAGCAGTTTCAATGCGACACGGCCGGGAATCCGCTGGCGGCGCCGAACAATGTGCAGGCGGCTGGGGTGCCATGCCTGAAGATTCCGTGTCGATGTTGAACCCGACGATGGTCTCGTACCTGAAGGCGTACTTCTTCCCGGCGAATTTACCGGGGACGGAAGCCTCGGGTTACAACTTTATCGAGAACCGACCTCAGGTGGACAACAACAACGCCTATCAGGTGCGGCTTGACTTCCATGTGAGCGACAAGAACTTTGGTTTTGGGCGTATCAGCCAGATGTGGGTGTATGACTCGCAGCCTGTCGCCGGCACGATTTCGTCTCGAACTACCATGCCTATAACTTCGGCGGCGGATTCACGCACCTGTTTACGTCGAACCTGCTGCTGGATCTTCGGGGCGGCGCTATGTTGAAGCCGTATGTGTTCAACCCGAATGTATCGAAGCTGGGATCGACTGGTGCACGAATGCCGGATTCCAGAATGTAAACCAGTACGGGGGCATGTACATCAACCTGTCGAATCCGTACATCAATACTGGGGGCAATAACGGGAACAATGTGGGAAGCTCTGGAGATTCGCAACGGGGCAACCCGGTGGTGAACGCGGGGGCAGCGTGTCGTGGATCCACGGCAGGCACACGATGAAGGTGGGAGTGGACTACATCTATCAGAACCGTTTGCAGAGTAACCTGTTTCAGCAGTTCGTGTTCAGCGATGCGGTGACAAGCAACATCAATCAACAGGACCCGGTGACGAAGCAGGCTACGGGCAACTCGTTGGCGTCCGCCCTGTTGGCTGCGCCGGCAACGTTTACGGGCCAGACGCCGAGCAATGCGGAGGTCTTCTTCAACATGCAGTTGTGGTCCGGCTACGCGCAGGATACGTGGAAGCTGACGTTGAAGCTGACGTTGAACTTCGGGCTGCGGTATGAGTATCTTCCGCGCATCCGCATGCTGGACAAGCGGCTGGCGAACCTGCTGGACATACCGCACCAGATGTATACGATCTCCGCCTCGTCGGTGCCGGCGTGCACAACGACGTTTGTGAATCCGTGCATTCCGGGCGGGATTGGCGCGGTACCGTTCAACAGCAACATCAAGTTCGGCAACAACGAGCCGCTGGCGGGGCCTTCGATCAGCGACAACATCGGGCCGCGGTTTGGTTTTGCGTATGCCTGGGGCGACAAGACGGTGATCAACGGCGGCGTGGGCATTTTCTACGACACAATTACAGCACGCAGCCAGTGGGTGCAAAACAATATCGAGGGGCCGACGTGGCCGTGGACGATTGGGATCTCGAACCAGCAGACCAACATTCTGCAGGGTGGGTTCTGGCCGGGAAGTTCGCAGAATCCGCTCACGCTGATTACAAATCTTGAGGGTAACTTCCCGAATCCCGTAGTGGCGTCGAGTCCGTGGCTGACGATAGGCGGCGGGTATACGTCGCAGCCGAACTACAAGGACCAGCGAGCGGTGGAATGGAACCTGCAGGTGCAGCAGCAACTGACGCCGACTACGCTGTTCTCGCTGGGATATGCGGGTCGAAGAGCACGCGACTGAACTACACCGGATTTGCCAATGCGGCGCAGCATGCGTCGAACTCGGCGACTACGACGCTGGCTCAGGTGGATGCGTTGAAGTATATGCCGTGGATGGCGCCGAACTGGCACTACTCAATCGACACGGGCTATGGAAACTACCATGCACTGCTGGTGGGACTGCAGAAACGGTTCTCTAACTCGCTGAATTCGATTGTGTCCTATACGTGGTCGAAGTCGCTGGACAACAGCAGCGGATGGTTCGAGGCGGAGAATGGCACGGGCGGCGGGTCGGTGGTGCAAAACTATTTCGATCCGCGCAATGCTTACGGCATCTCCTCTTATGACCTGCGGCACTACTTTTCGTGGAGCACGGTTTATTCGCTTCCGTTCGGACCTGGGCAGAAGTGGTTGCATACAGGGATTGCTTCATACCTGCTGGGCGGGTGGAAGGCAAACTACCTATTCCAGATCCGCTCGGGGCAGCCTTTCAACCTGAATGTGGGCGGCGATCCGGCGTATATCTCTGGAAACAACGGGTCGGTGGCGAGCTACGCGCGACCGAATGTGATTGGGAATCCGCTGCAGGGAGGCTGCGGCGCGACTCCGGTTGGGACGCGTGGGCCGAATGGCTTCTGCATGATCAATCCGGCTGCGTTCGCAGTGCCGGTGGCATCGTATGGGAATATGGGGAAGATGCCGTTCCGGGTTCCTTCTTTCAACAACCTGGATTTCTCGCTTGTGAAGGTTACGCCGATATGGGAGAGCGTGAGCCTGGAGTTCCGCGCGGAGTTGTTCAATCTGTACAACGTTGTGATTCCGGGGAACCCAGGAACGACGATTGGGAATGCCTCGGCTGGACTCGCGACCACGCAAGGAAATACTCCGAGAGAGTTGCAGTTTGGTGCAAAGATCGTTTTCTGAAACTGCTAGGAAGCAGCTCTTCCTCTATAGATCATCACTGGCCGCCGAGCTTGCATCTGTACCGTAACCCGCCGCCCGACGAGGTCACACTTCGTCGGCTCCGCCCGATCGGCGAACAAAGCCTTCGCGGTTATGTCCTGCGTATTCCAGGCCGGAGGCAGAGTAGCCACCAACGGACCATCTGCAATGGAGTACATCGCGATTCGGTCCTCACCTAGTGGACAGAATGTTGAGCTGTCCCGTGCCACCTCCGCTCCATCCAGAGTGACGCTGTAGCTTTTCTTCTCCCAATCAATGTCCTCAAGGTTACCGGATCCCTCGAGAGTCGTCGTCGTCCGGTCCTGCACCCTCTCAAATCCCTCGATATTGAGCAGATGCAGACGGAACCACGGCACCATCGCAAGGTAGAACGAGTCGAGCATATTTGGGATAGGTGTATCGCCGTTGAAGATGCTGTGCCGTGCCTCGCCGTAGAACATCATCAGCAGAAGCGGAAGGTCGCCCCGGTTGCCCGCACGACCCCAGACTGCGCTCTTGCGATAGATCAGGGGAAGCATAGGTACAGGCTTGCCGCCAAACGGACAAGGAGTTGGCCCTCCAGCGTACCAGCACATGCTTATCTTCCCGATATACGGGTAGCGCAACCCTTCCGAGGTTACATCCACGCCATGCTTCTTGAACTCCTCCAGTACGCGATAGCGCCCTGCGTACAGGTTGCGAATGCCGCTCGCCGGATGCTTCGGATCCCAGTCATTCCGGATAGCGAAGTACGAGAGCACATCGACGTGGATCGTTCTGGGTAGCTTGTACCGTTCGCAGGTGTACCGCACACGCTCCACCCCAGGCCCTTCCATATATTTCGCCAGCCCTTGAATGTACGACTCCTCGCCGGTCCATTCGCGGCTCTTCCACAAATCGCCGTCCGGCTTTCTCGCGATCATGTTTTCGTTCCAGGCCGGGCTGCTGCGATAGGCGTCATCGTAGTTGTCAGACAAACTCAACGTCGTTTTCAGCGACTTTGTTCGCTCCATCAGCCGCATCATGCCGTCATATCCGCCGATGCGCTCGTCAACCACGTTCACAGCCGGATATCCCGTATCTTTGCCCCGAAACTGCCAACCCCAGAGATGCACAAGTTGTGGCGAGCCATCGGTCAGCGCATGCACATTGCGGATCATCTCTTCACAACGCTCAAAGGTTGCGGAAGGCTTTGGGAACTTAGGCTCATCGGTCCTGATCCCATAGATGAATTTGTCGTCGTAGAAGTGATTCGGGATTCCAGGCATTCGGGCGCGAACCAGCTTCGCTCCATCGATCCAGCTAAGGGGAGCAACTCCAGTTGCCGGCTCCAGGAAGTCCAGCCGGCAAGCAGACTTTTGATCCACGATAAGGTTCGGTGTCGACTTGTTACCGCAGTTCCTCGCCGCTCCGCGGCCAAGGTTCATGTCGTAGCAAGCGCCTCCATCAACTCGAAACACCTTCGTCGTTCCGAGACACGCTCTCCGATTCGGAGCCTCACCTGTGACCGACAACAGCGTCCCATCCATGAACGCTGTCGTCTCCTGCACACAAACCGCCCCAGAGTGACCGGCCATAATCACTGGAAGAATTCCATTGATTTCTCCCCAAAAGGTGTTCAACCCCAGCTTCCCAGCCTTGGCCTCCCGCAACGCCACCATATCGCCGCCAGCATCCCCATGCGCCAGCCAGGCATCGCGTTCGTCTTCATCGACGCACACAAGCGAAGGCATGGCGATCGAGATCAACTCAAACCCATCGTGTTCCCGGACCTCTTCCAACGTCACGCGAATACTGCAGGCCTCGATCGTGTAGCGCAGCGTGAAATCAGCCCCAGGAGCATTGGGCGCATACATCGCAGTAAAGCGGAAGTCGGCGCTGTGCTCTGAGACCCTGCTCTCGGTCGGCCTCGCCATGACTCCGGCGAATCCCCATGGTTTGCGTCGGCACAACCGCACATTCAGTGCTGCGCCGGAACCTTCCCCTTTGAACGGTATACCGGACTTGAGCAAGCGATACTCAAAGAGTAGTCCGTCGGTCCCGTCAAGGCTTACCTCAAGTGACGACGACCGTAGCATCACTGGTCTGGTCGGTGCCTCTCTTTTCCCCCCTTGCTCCGCCACAAGCCGCGGAAGAAAGCTTGCGCCACCTGCCGTTGCAAGTCCAGATGCTCCTAACTTCAGGAAGGTCCGCCGATTGATAGTTTCAATGTCTTCCTGCATTTCCCTATTTGCCCCAAAACAAAAGGTTTTCAGTCTGAATCGATTCGCGTCAGGAAAGAACGTAAAGCTGGCATCGAGGAACTTATACGCGAGCAGAGATATCTTTGCCAAGGCATAATTTCAACAGCAAAAATCCATTTTTATCTCATTTTTGAACGCGCTTGTTGTGACCGATTAAGGGGCTCATTTCCGAGAACATATCTTCCTTATCACCAGTGGGACAGATGCGAGCGGGTGCAGCCACGCCGCCACTTCCGCTCCGAGAGGAGCGTCCGTTAGATCGCTGCGCGAAGGAAACCATCGAATAGCCGTCGGAAGGTCTTGTAAGGAGGACGCAGCACCATCGGCCAGACTGAAACAACATATTCCTTGTTGTTCTGTGCGGTTTTGACTTCTGCATTCTTTCCGAGACGACCGATGAAGATGACTTTGTTGATTATGTGGAATTGGGGTGGTTTTGCCAGCGCGATTTCGCGACGCAGCCACTGGCTGCCGGGTAACCGCCGCCGCAGACGTAACGATAGGTCGGTTTAGCATTGTTCCTCGCTTTCACTTGTGTGCATGGGAGGCGCTGCCTCGATCTGGAGAAGACGATCTGGAGTCGGCACATCTCGAAGATTTGCGATGAGTTTTTCGTAAGCGGCTAGTCCCTGCTCGACCGCTTCCAATTCAGGCTCAGACAGAGGGATATCCTGCCGTAACCTGAGCAGATTTGTCGTGGCCTCCAGCATTTGCGCGCGCGCTGATTCTTTCGGCACGTAAAACGAACATTGCGCACAGGCCATGCGGTGAGGGCATTGATCGAAGAAGTCATACGTGCAGTATCCGTGGCCGAGATCGAAGAACTTCCATGCCTCGTCGGCCGCCAGTCCTTTCCGAACGACATCCTGATCGATCAGCACTTCGATCGCGCGAACGTTCCGCTCGAAGTAGCCTGCCTTTTCATACGATTTGGTCAGTTTCGACGGGTTGATCTTTGCGTAGTACTGGGTCGTGCACGGGTTCTTGTGTCCCAGCCATGCCTGGACCTCGAACAGCGACATCGGTTCGCGCGCGTTGAAGAGCTGCGTGGCGATGGTGCTGCGCGCCCGGTGACTCGTGATGCGGCCACGGACATCCTTGTTTGGAATGCCCGCTTTCGCGCATAGCGAGGGGATCAGCACTTTATTGATGTACTGATATCCCAGTGCTTTGGAGCGGTAGGCAAGAAGATAATCGACCTGCTCGCCCGTCTTCGGGTCGATGAGTTTCATCTGACCAGGTCGCTCTTTCTCCCATGCCTCGACGATTTCACCGACGATCGTATCCACAGGCTTTGAGAACGCCGCGCTTGTCTTATTGACCGGGATCGATAGTAGACAAACACGCTCACCCGGAGCGTTTTCCTGCCAACGTATACACCCAAGTCGCAGTCTACGGATTTCGTCCCAGCGTAGTCCGGCGAAGAGCCAGATCACCGACAACGCCCGCACTAACGATAAAGGATAGTAGTGAGATCGGCCACGATCCGGACTGCCCTGGGCGGACAGGTCCGCTGCCGTGATGTTCAACCCAGCCCAGATCAGCTTGGCCCAAACATCATCCGGTAGCACGCGGGGATCGAAGCCGATGAGCGCTCGCAGCGATCGCGGCACACGGAACGCTAAATGTGGATCAAAAGCACGCGGGATAATCTCCCAGTCCTGCAAGTCACGGAAGGAGGTACGCAGCGTATAGATCACATCGATCTTGCTGTTCGCGCACACGGGCTTGCCAGAGTTAGTAAAACGGCGCGCTATTTTGCTTAGCGACCATTCGCAGCTCTTCAGATCGACGCACATCGCCATGGCCTCCGACGCGACCGTGCGTGTCCATTGCTCTGGGCTCTCGATATGGGGGCGCGTCGCATGGAGCCAGCGGCCTACAGCAAGAAGCCGATAGTACATGCGAAGCCGGCTGCGTGGTGTGAGTGTAGAAGTCTCGTGCCAGTACCTCGCCAACCGAGCCCATTCACGAGGAACATTGGTAATGATTTCTTCAGGTGCGCCGCGGATCATCTTTGGCTGCAATCCGAGCCGGCGAACAGGCTGGTCGATGATTCCCTCCGATGCCAGCAGGCGGGACAGCGCGAACACACATTGCTCCAAGGCAACCGTACCGTTCAGCCCTTGAAGTTGGAGTAGAGCAGTCTCGGTGATGTCTTCTATGCGCGGCGATCGTGTGATCAGCATCAGCTGAGCCAGGGTGCGCGGCACCAGTCGCCGTGTACGGATACAATAACCCAATTCCCGGAGTCCGGCCTTGATCTTTCTATCGGCTGCCGCGAAACGCTTGAATCCAAAGATCCGGCGCGCCAGACACGAAAAGATATGTCGCCGTTTCGGGAAGCTCGCAAGCATATCAAAACCCCTTAGCAGGAAGGCCGTTGCGAGGATGCAATTGCCGTCATAACGGCGGCACTCTACCAGCTCGATCCACTCCGCGTCTGTCCATGCCCATAGCGCGCGGTCCCGACGTCCCATCTCCTCCAGAAGATAGAAGACCAGAGAGCGGCGCTTCGGCCCCTTGAACTCGATGTAGTCGAAGACATCATGCAAGGGACGAGAGAGCCGTTCGACAGCATCGAGCGGCGGTTGTCGCGTCTTGCTCGTCTTGATCCGTAACGGCAGTTCCAGCGTGAGGAAACAGCGTTCTCCAGAGGTCAGGTTGTGCGACCGATCATATCGGGTTGCCTCGACCGGCCAGCTCCACGTATCTGTCATTTTGCTAGCGTTCACTGAAACAGCCTTCCCATCGCTTCCAGCCGCTGCTGGTGCAACTGCGTCATAGTGGCATTGAACTTAGTAGCCAGGTCGCGTGCACTCAGATGCACATAGATCATGGTGGTCTCTATGCTGCGATGCCCGGCGAAGATCGCGATTTCATGGATGTCCCAATCGGCTCTCGCGAGGTCGGTCATGCACAGGTGCCGTAATGTGTGAGGCGTGAAGCCCACAGCTCCGGCGCGTTTTGCGATGACTGAGACGATCTTGGACCACGCCCATATCGAGACGGGTTGTGCACGGTTCCGCGGGGACTCCGACAAGAACAGCCGGCCGCGCTCTCGGCTCAACGTCCGCCGATGTTCAAGATACTGGCCATATAGTTCATCTGTTGTTGCTGAGTAGGGCAGGACACGTGACCGCCGGTTCTTGGTGGTCTCTGCACGGACGCGGATCGTGCGCCGCGACGGATCGATATCTCGCGTTTCAAGAAGGCACAGTTCTTCCCTGCGAAGTCCAGCGTCATAACTCATCGCCAGCATTAGGCGGTTACGGATAGGCTCTTTCGCGGTTTCGCCGAGAACCCGGCACCATTCCTCTTCTGTAGGAATCGTGGGCAGCTTATGTTCTCGCCTTACGAGTGGTCGTGACGAGCGGCCTTCACCTTGACGGTATGGGTTCCTTGTACAGCGCCCCTCTTCCACCAGGAAGTCATAAAACATCCGCAGCGCCGCCAGATGCTGCTGGATCGTTGCATTGGCCATTCGGATGTCTGGCTCGTTTGGCGCAGTGGACGGTTTGACGAGATCGCCCAGATAAGCCCCGACCGTCTCCTGACCGATCTCGTGAGGCTCCTTGCCACAAGTGTTGATGAATCGAAGGTAGCGCTCCAGGTTGCGGCCGTAAGCCTCCAGTGTATTGAGCGCCAGACCGCGGCATGCCTGGAAGCCAAGCCATGCACGTGCGTCGTTCTGAGCTGCAACAAGTGGGACGCGGCCCCATCGAATCTGGCTGATGAGTTGGGTTAGATTTCATCTGTTCGTCTCCCCGGCGTGATTTGCGGATCGAGCGCCTACCGGGGCCGCTCGTCGACAGCCGACCTATCGTTACATCTGCGGCGGGGGTTACCCGGCAGCCAGTGGCTGCGTCGCGAAATCGCGCTGAGCAAAACCACCCCAATTCCACATAACTAATACCATTGTCTTTAGCTCCGTTATTTGGGTTTGTCCGTTGGATGCGGTACATGCTTGCCCGAAGGGTGTGCCGACGCGCCCCCTCCCAAGGCGACTAGAAAGGATTCGGGGAAGTGGCCCGAGCTTGTCTCGGGGGAGGAGTCCGCGCCTGAAAGGCGCGGAGCGAATCTTTGGCAGGAGAGCGTGCGTCCGAAGCGCGGAATGTCGTTAGCGCGGCACTCTGAGCGCAAACAGAAAGGCAAACAGAAATGGAACTGAATGTTCAACATTCATCTCTGTTGTCTTGGATCGCAGAGGTCGCACTATCGCAACGAAATGTTGAGCGCAACAACGACCGGGCTGGAATGAAAGGCCCGAAACCCGCTCCTTTCGAGCGACTATCGGTTCGCCCATAGCCATGGTGCGCGGAATGTGTGCGGCCTTCCTTGCGGGGTTTGGATCGCGGGAAGGGTATTCCACTTCGAAGGCGCTTGCCATTGCATCATCGGGCATCCCGATTTCTTGCGTGTGGCTAGGAAAACACATCGCCACATTCTCACTTGGCAGGCGCCAATCACGCTGGAGCCGTAGTGCTGAGTTTGGACCATCGCTGGTTGCCGTTCGTGCCGCGTTGTCGATCGCGTGCGCCAGCGTGGGTCAACTGCGGGTCCATTACGGGTCCAATACCGTCCTGCTCGTCGCCAAGTTAGATGCTTAGCGCGTCTGCCGTGCCCAGCGCTTTCCCAATCTGTGTGCTGGCTCCTCGATTGCGACGCAGAACAGATAAGACAGAGCGACAGAGACCACCCCATACAGAGTCCCCAGGCCCCACTTCGGTAATCGGCCAAAGAACATATCCAGTAACGCCAGCAGGACAACACCATGCACAAGGTAAAGGCTGTAGGACACTTGGCCGAAGAACCGGGCGACACGGGAGCGCAAGCCTATCCTTATCCGTGGACTCTGGCAAAGGATGATCAATCCTGCCGCACCTATCGCCGTCAGCACGTCGGTTTTGCGCGCTTGCAGGTGGAGAAGGATGTAGTTGAGGTAAGCGGCGAGGGACACGCCCAACGCGCTCCACAGTATCGCTCTTGGCAAATGTTCGACTCTCCGCAAGAGCAGATGCCGACCTCGGGCGAGTGCCACTCCAAGCATGAAGAAGGCGAGGTAATACAGCAGCGTCCCCACGTAGGTACTGCCAAACCCGCGCCTCCACACCCAGACCTCCAGGAGTTTGCAACCGACGAGAGCGGCCACGCTCCACGCGCCACGCCTTCGCTTCACCAGCCACCAGAAGGAAGGAAACAACAAGGAGATGACGATCTCGTAGCTGAGCGACCAGAAAGAAGGGTTCAGGGTCACAGTGGGAGAAAGAGCGAGTTCCCTTAGAACGATCGCCAGAGTGACAGGCTCGTGCCAACTGGAGTAGTACCAGTCCGCTAAGGGCAGAGAGCGACCGAAGAAAAGCACGCAGCACACGCCCGAGAGCGCAACGGCGGCAACGAACGGTAGATAGATTCGCCCGATCCGCCGCAAGGCAAACGCCACATACTGCGTGGGGCTCGTCACTGGGGAGCCTAGTGACAGCACAAAGCCGCTAAGCACGAAAAAGAGAATCACCGCCTCGCGACCGGAGACGAACGGCAGGACGTACCAGGGGACGACGGCGTCGCGAAAGATCCAGATCCAGTGATGCCAGACAACGGAGAGGGAGGCCACGCCTCGTAACGAATCGAGCTCCTGTAACCTTCGCGTGGGCTTGACCGCAAAAGATCGCTCGATTCGCCGAGGATTGCCAGCCCTGCTGCTCAGTGCAGCTCCCGGCGTCGAACCCGAATGTCCAGCGCCCAGTTCGTCCAGCGAGTCCGCACCCATCCGAACCAGCATAGCACCTCGTCGACATCTCCTTAGGGGTTCGTGCGGCTTAGCGTATGAGGCTTGTTTCCCGACCAACATCACTGCAGTCGTGTTGATCCCCGATGGCGTGTCTTATCGCTTCGCGGTTCGCGCCGGAGAGTTACCACACGTGGCTTCCGCCATTCCGGCGAGCGATTTACATATAGGCATGCGCCAAATGCATTCGAATAGCTTGCCCACTTGTGTGCGACCTCTCTGCCGGAAGTAGCCGGGTGACCTAAGTTGAAGTCTGTGAATTGAAGCATAAGATGGCAAAATTGCCATCATATGCTTCAATAAAAGCCGCGGACGGTAAACCACAGCTTTCATTTGATTGAGAAGGTGACTTGAAGTCTGCACGAGTGAAGCGGTCGATTGTTTATTTAGGGAAGCCGACCGCTTTATGCGCCTCGTCGACTGCCCTGTTGAGCGCCACCCATTCGCGAGAAGAACCAGGTGGAAGATGGCCGACGATCCGGTTCGTCGATGGGTACAAACCCTGGGTCTGAAGTGTGACCGCTATATCGCGGACATCCTGGAACAGTCTTTCACGCCGCCGCGTCGTCTCAGCGGAAACCCACTGACGATGCCGTGCCGCGAGAGCATTCCGTGTATCCGGGAAGTATTGATTGACAAACCAACGGGTGATGTCTAAACGTCGACAGATTGCGTTCGCCGACGGCACAGGGGTTTCTTCAAGTGCTGCTAAGAACTTTGATTCTGGCTCGGACCGACGCTTCAGAACATGCCTCTGGTAGCGTGATCGGAGTCGGTCGCATAGATCCGGCGCATGCGCTCGCAGAACTGTTGAAGCTGAATATCCAAGACGACGGGCGAGGTCTGAAAGATACGGCGGGGGATTTTCACGCAACGCGCCTTCCAGAGCCGAACGGATTTCATCGGGCCGCGACTGCTTCGCGTGATCGATCTTTTGCCTGATCGCACGGCACAGTTCTGGGAACTTCTGTTGGATGTACCCGTCATTGGAGTATCCAAGGTTGAGAGCAATTAGGTGAGGCGAGGTGGGAGCGTTCGACTCGATCGACTGCTCCAAAATCTCTTTCAAACGGGCGGTCTCGCAAATCCTAACGGCAATCTCGTGGCAGAGCTTCCGGTCCGCTTGATAGAGTCGTTCGGTGTTTGTATAGCCCAGCTCCCTTGCCACCTGCGACAAGCTGCGTGGCTCTTCTTCGCGAAGGGCCACTAAGAGAGCTTGCTGGATTTCGCTCGCGGGTCTCGACGGCGATACTCCGCGCCCCCCGGCACGTGTAATCGCACTCTTTGCGGCAGAGATATTCGTCGGGGTCCGGCCCAGGTCAGTGAACAGACCTGATACTGGCACATCCAAGGAACGACAGGTTCGTAGCAAGCTTTCAAGCCGGGGAACACTCTTCCCACTCAGCCAATCTTGCAGGATTGCAGGTGGGCACTGAATATGCTCTGACATGGCGAGGATGTTGCCATCCGCGACATGCACGAGATACGCAACCAAATTCAAGCGGAGCGACTCCCGAGCGACCACCGCACCAGATAAGGGAGCATCGCCAGAATATCTCCCACCTGTCTCGTCGACCAAATCTCGCCGCCGATATTCGGAGCGCCAGGGTGTGCCTGATAACAGTCAGCCTCTGGCATACCCAACTAGGCGTTACAGCGTTGGCAGTATCCCGGGCGGGAGAAAACACCAAGTGGACTCAGTGTTCCGGCGCAGTGATGACAAGTGTCATCGAGTGGCCGTGCGTGAATCGCGCAATACGATGCCGCAGCGATCGCCCACAGAAGTGGTTCGTACACGGTCTGCCCGGTCGCTCGCCATTGGTCGAAACAGACGGCGCACCAAGCCCGGCGACGCCGAAACAGATGCTCGGGAAGCACGTTGCGAAATGGAAGCAGAGTGAGGCACTGTAGGTCCCTGCGGCTGGTTGCGGATTCCAGGGCATGCACCCATTGCATCGCTTTGTCCGAAGCTCCATTAACTGCGTAGCCGCAAGCGTGAAAGCCATGTCCTTCGGCCCATTGCGGCTTAAGTGACCGAGCAACGATAGCTCCATATGGATTCTGGGAACGTGAGAGAAACCGGCCTACAAGGTCTCCCACGGAGAGTGAGTGTGCATCAGCCAACCGTGCGACATAGCCACTCAGGCTTTCGACGGCCGCTGTCCCGGCGTGGCCCGTGCGATCCACACGTAGAGAGTAGGCAGCAGGAAGACGTTGATGCCAGCTTTCGTGGCGACATCACTTCTTGATGCGTGATGGCAGTCTCGACGCCGTGAAAAAGTGATGTTGACGTAAACAACCCGGCAGCTTTCTGGGAACGGCAAATTGCCGATTCCGTACTTGTATATCTCTAGCGAAGTAACGGCTGAACGCGTTATCAGCCAGTGCAATAACTTGTCTTATCTGCGTGGGAACCACGTAACTTGGAAGGCGACAGCGGTGTTGTTTTGCAATCCCGGTTTGTACACTGGGGCTTTCCAGCTCTCATATTGAACCAGACCGCGAAGCTCGAAGTCTTCGTGGATGCGCTTTACAGCAGAAAACTGGAAGCTGTTCTGTGTGGTGCCGCCGGGGATAAAGTCTTTCGCTGCTTTCGCGTTGCGATAAGAAAACTGCACGTCTTCTCTAGGAGAGAGATGATAGGTGAGCCAAGCTTGACCGCCTTTGGACTCCCGCCCAACAGGATCTCCGAGGATGAAGCCCTTATTGGTGTAACCCTCTTTTTGTATCTCCTCGGTGTAGAGAAATTGTCCGCCATTGCTGCGGCTGGTTGGCGGATCGGTGCTGGCTGCTTCCACGCGAAAATCAAGAGGTGCAAGACCTGGGAAATGGGACAGATAAATGCCTGGGCGAATGCCGGCGCGTCGCGGCGCACTGGGGGGGCTTACATCGTCGTGGACGAGCGAGTCCGAG
>WNFC01002691.1_pt1 | contig 19147 bp, 15 predicted proteins | sample 5400541 | NCBI WGS metagenome assembly WNFC01 (sample SAMN13153342, study PRJNA577476) | soil metagenome | isolation source: 120 cm saprolite under Douglas fir tree site 2 hole 2 replicate 1 | place: USA:California | collected 2015-04-18 | reverse complement strand
TTCGCAGGTCCGCCTCGCCGGGCAGGGCGCCGCGGGAGTGCGCGGAGGTCCCCCGGGCGATCTCTTCATCGAGACGGAAGTGCTTCCTCATCCGGTCTTCAAACGCGAGGGCGACAATCTTCACGTCGATCTGCCGATCACCGTGCCCGAAGCAATCTTCGGTGGCGACGTCCGCGTTCCCACGTTTGGAGGAGACGTTACCGTGAAAGTCCCTCCCGGCTCGCAGTCAGGACGGAAGCTTCGCGTCAAAGGTCGGGGCGTGCCTGCCCTCAAGGGAAACGATAAGGGAGACCTTTACCTCACGCTGAAGGTGATGGTACCCGAGGGCGCGGATGCCGACGCGAAGGAAGCCGCGGAGAAGATGAAGAAGTCCTACGTCCGAGATGTCCGCGCCGACGTCCGCCTTTGAGACGCGGGCCCGGTTTCGCGGTCTTCTGGACCAACGCTGGTGGAGGTGAAGTGGGAATTCTCGACATTTTCGGCGGCTCCGGACCCGACAAGGCGCGCAAGCTCAAGGCCAAGGTGACGCAGAAGTATGGAGATCCGACTTCGCGTCAGAAGGCCATCTCTCAGCTGGGAGAAATGGAGATTCCCGAGGCCATCGGTTCGCTCCTGGCCCGCTTCACCATCACCGTGGAGCCGCTCACCACCGACGCGGATGAGAAAGAACACGTCTTCGAGCTGATCAGCTCCCGCGGCTCGAGCGCGGTAGAGGCGGTGAAGGAGTTTCTTCGCACCACCAACTCGTCAAGCTCGTGGGCGGTCCGTTTGCTCTCCGCGTTGCTCCCCGAACCCGAGTTGACCGGGATTTGCGTCGAGCTCCTGCACCATCTCGGCGCTACCTACACCCGCAACCCCGAGAAGAAGATCGTCTTGATCCAGGCTCTCGGCGGCAAGGACGACCCCCGAATAGCTCCCGCGCTGCTGCCCTTCCTCGAGGACATGTCGGACGATGTGAAGATAGCGGCGCTCACTGCTCTGGGGCGGCTAAAGCATGAACCGGCGCGAGAGCCGATGCTCAAGCTGCTCACCGCGGAGGACACCGCGCGGCGGGTGCAAACCGCGGCGATCAACGCTCTTCACGAGAGTGGCGTGGGCGTCCAAGGCTATCGGGAGAAGGTGGAATCGTTGATCAGCGAGCCCTACTTCGTCGACAAATCGGGGCTTCTGAAAAAACGGGGATAGAGTCTCGCCCGACCCGTCCTCTACCGGACAGGCGGGCGTGTCGTTCTGGGAACGGCGTCCGGAACACCCTTTTCTCTTTCCGAGGCGTGGACGAGGATAGAGGCATGCCGAACCGGACCAACAGGCGAAGCGAAAGAGGAGCCCTCGCCAAAGTCTTGTCAATCGTTCCCCAGGGTCGACCCACCGTCCGACCCCGGCGTCCGCCGAAGCCGAACGAGGTTCCCACGACAGAGCGCGCAATCGCCGCGATGGCGGCCTGCATCACCGATTCCGCCTTGACTGTCCAAGCCCAACAATCGCAGCTTGCAGTCGTCCAGGATCTCTTCCGGGCCCGAGCTTGCTACCTGGTCAGGGACGCTCCAGGGGGCGCGCTGCTACAAGTTGCGGCGGTGCGCGGGCGCAACGACAAGCGGATCGCCGCGGCCAAGCCCGGGCGCGGAGTGGTCGGCCGGGCCTTCTCGGAAAAGCGCGTCATCCGCGACGGTCCGGTGGTCGCAGCGCCTCTGCTGGCTGCCCACGGGGTGATCGGTTGCCTGGTGGTCGTGTCGGCGACGAGAGCGTTCAGCGACGAGTTGCTGGAGGCGCTCGCGGCGCAGATCTCGGCATTGACGGAGGTGGCCCGCCTGCGGGACGAGGCGATGCGCCGCAACAAGGATCTGCAGACCGCCGTCTCGGGTCTGAAGAGCCTGGAGAAGAATCGCGAATCGCTGCTCGCCAACGTATCGCACGACCTCAAAAACCCGCTCACCACGATCAAGGCGTATCTGAACATGCTCGAGAGGCGGAAGCTCGGGGAGATCACCGACCGCCAGCTCAAGGCCCTGCAGGTATGCGAGCGCAATGCCAACCGCTTGCTGCGCATGATCAACGACCTTCTCCTGGTCTCCCGGCTGAAGCATGGCCGGATGCAGCTGAATGAGCGGCCCTTCGGATTGAAGGATCTCGCCCAGGAGGTGGTTCAGTCGCTTTCCAACAGCGCGGATCAGGCGGGCGTGCGGCTGGTGATTCCGCCCTGCACCGAGGCCTATGTCCGCGGCGACAGGGACCGCATCGCCGAGGCCATTGGCAACGTGGTGGAGAACGCGATCAACCACAGCCCCGCCGGCAAGCCCATCGAAATCAAGGTCTCCTCCAGCTCTTCGGGCCTGGCGGTGGTCACCGTCACCGATCATGGCCAGGGCATCGCGGAGGCAAACCGGGAGCGCATTTTCGATCCGTTCTATCGCGCCAGGACCCTCACCGGGCGGTCGCGAAGCCGCGGCCTCGGCTTGCCGATCGCCGCCCGGATCGTTCAGCAGCACGGCGGGCGAGTGGAACTGATCAGCAAACCGGGTGAAGGCGCCTGCTTTCAGATCCATCTGCCCGTCTTTGCCGCGGCAGCGATGGCGCCGCTGGAGCCGGTGCACGCGCCCGGCGAGGGACGGATCCTTCTCGTGGAGGATGATGCCGATTGCCGGGAGGTCCTCCAGGAGCTGCTCGAAGAAGCGGGCTATCCCGTTCTCGCCACCGCGAGCATGGCGAGCGCGGTAGCCGCCTTGGGGAAGATGCGGCCGGCGATGGTCCTTTTGGATTTGATGTTGAGCGACGGAGATGGTCGGTCCGTCCTGCATTTCATCCGCGAAACGCCGGCCCTGGCGGATGTCCGGGTATTCGTCATTTCCGGCGCCAGCGACGCGGGGGACCTGGCCGGCGGAAAGGGCAAGGACCGGATCGACGGGCTGTTTGAAAAGCCGTTGCGGCTGCAAGATCTCCTGGGCACCGTGGCAGCCGTCGTCCATCCCCCGAACGCGGCGCGATCGTAGCACCGCCGCGGCGCCGGTCCGGCGCGGCGTCGCGATTAGCAGTCCGAAACGAAGACATCCCCGCTATTATTCGTGCCCCAATGGACAGCTCCGTCTACGCGCGCTACCGGATGGCATTTGCCCAGGCACTGGCTCGAGCGCTGAATGCGCCGGTCGGGGACATCGAGCGCGGCATCAAGGCGGCGGAGCCGGCCCACGGAGATCTCGCCTTCGCCACCTTTTCTTTCGCCAAGGCTCAGCGGAAGGCGCCGCCGGCAATCGCATCCTCCCTGGCGGCGGGCCTTCAAGTTGCGGGGATGGACATCGCGGCGGTGGGACCCTACGTCAATGCCCGCTTCACCCCGATGCCTTTTGTGGGCGAGGTCATCGATCAGGTGCGGGCATCCGGGCGGACCTACGGTTCCAATCCAGCAGGACTGGGGAAGACGGTGGTGATCGACTATTCCTCGCCCAACATCGCCAAGCCGATCGCCTTTCATCACATCCGGTCGACCGTGATCGGTCATTCCCTGGCGAATCTGTACCGCAGTCAGGGATACCAGGTGGAAGGGATAAACTATCTGGGCGACTGGGGAAAGCAGTTCGGCCTGGTGGCGGTGGGGTTCGAGGAATACGGAGACCCTTCTCGCAAACGCGAAATGGCTCACCTCGTCGAAGTCTATGTCAAAGCCAACGCTCGCGCGGAGAAGGATCCCGCCTTTGACGAGCGCGCGAGAGAGTTCTTCCGGCGAATGGAAAACGGCGACCCGGCCGCGATCGCCGTCTGGCGCGAGTTCCGGGAAACCTCTCTTCAAGACTTCCGCCCCCTCTATCAGAGGCTCGGCATCAACTTCGAGCATTACGAGGGTGAGAGCCTCTACCAGGGTCGGATGCAGGAGACGATCGACCGCGTGGCCAAAACGGTGGGGGTGAAGGAATCGCAGGGAGCGCTGGTGGTGGACATGCCATACGCCGAAGGAGAGCCTCCGGTCCTTTTGCGCAAGAACGACGGCTCGACGCTCTACGCAACGCGGGATTTGGCCGCCGCAATTGACCGGTACGAGCGCTTTCATTTCGATCGCGCGCTCTACGTCGTCGGCTCCGACCAATCCTTTTACTTCCGCCAACTCTTCTCCGTGCTCGAGCGGATGGGAATGCCGTGGGCGAAATCGTGCGTTCACGTCGGCTTCGGCCGAGTCTCCGGAATGAGCACCCGGCGAGGTCAGGTCGTCCTTCTGGACGACGTGTTGGACGACGCGAAGATCCGCGCGTTGGAAAAGGTGACCGAAAACCAGAAGGCTGGGCGGATCCAGACTCAGGATCCGGAGCGACTCGCCGAACAGGTAGGTCTGGGAGCGATCGTCTTTGGAGACCTGAAGAATCGCAGACTCACCGACTACACCTTCGACTGGGACGATATCCTCAACTTCGAGGGGCACACCGGTCCGTATCTGCAGTATGCCCACGCCCGAGCCGCCAGCGTTCTGCGCAAGGCGGGCGGTGCGCCGGCGGCGGTGGACGCGTCGCGACTGAAAGAGCCGGAGGAGCTGAGCTTGACCCGTTCGGTGGCGCGCTTTCCCATCGCGGTGGCGGAGGCGGTAGAGGCCAACGAGCCCTCCATCGTGGCCCGCTACCTGCTCGAGCTCGCCGCCGACTTCAGCCGCTGGTACACACTCGGAAATCAGGATCGGGAGAAGCGCGTGCTGGTGGATGACCCGGCGATTCGCGACGCCCGGCTGGCGCTCACCGATGCGGTGCAGCTGACCCTGGCTTCAGGCCTTTCATTGTTGGGAATCCCCACCCCGGAGACGATGTGAGCGCAAGGGCTCGCAATGCTCAAGAGGCGAGCGCCTGGATGGGCTCGCCGGCGCGCAGCGAACCGGGGATACTCCGTCGCTGACGCGTCAAACCCCGTCGCGGCGCAATCGCCTTCGGCGAGATGTATGCGCGATGCCAGGCTTCGTACAGCCAAAGCGCATAGATCTCCTCGGTTCGATCGACGCTGCCTCGGCGATGCTCCTCGAGCAGCTGTTTCAGCAGAGCGTGCTCGACGATCCCGCGGACGGCGCTTCCCGCGGCGAGAAGCTCCTCGCGGCAAGCGTCGTGGAGCGGGCCCCGCAACCACTGACCGAGCGGCAAAGGGAACCCCCGCTTCGGCCGGCGAAGGATGGACGAGGGGATCTTGTCGCGCATCGAGGTGCGAAGCAGCCTCTTGCCCACGCCGTGGTGCAGCTTGAATCTCGGCGGGAGCCGCCAAGCGCTCTCGAGCAGAACGTGGTCCAGGAACGGCACGCGCAGCTCGACCGCCCAGGCCATCGTCATCTTGTCCGCCTTGATCAACAAATCGTCGGGCAGCCAGATCTTGGTGTCGTTGTACAGAAGGCGGTGCAGCGTCGGCTCGCCCTGGGTCGCCCGCCAACTGGGAGCGAAGCGTGAAACCAGGTTTTTCAATGCGGAGGGTCCAAAGGCGCGAGAGAGCAGCTCGTCTCCAAAGGCGCGGCCCACGCCGAAGTACCGCTCCTCGATCGGCTGCCGGGCCATTGCCAGATATTTGCGGAGCTTTGGTTCGCTGACCCGATCCATCGCCAGGCCGGCGATCGCCTTGAACGGCCGGCCCCCGAGAGCCTGAGCGCGCTCGATCGCCATCATCTTGCCGTAGATTCCGTAGCCGGCGAGGAGCTCGTCCGCGCCCTCTCCGGAAAGGACGATCACCACCTCTTCCCAGGCGCGCTTGGCCAGGTGCATCAGCGGAATGCAGGCGCCGTCCGAGACCGGCTCATCGAGGTGCCAGGCGAGCTCGGCCAGGCTGTCGCGAAATTGCCCGCTCGACATCGTCACTTCCCGGTGCTCGGTGCCGATGGCTTGGGCCGCCATCCGGGCGAAGGAGACTTCTTCTTGGCTGTCCCCCTCAAAGCCGATCGAGAAGCTCTTCAGGACGGAGGGGTCCGCCTGCTTCATCGCCCAGGCCACCGCGGTAGAGTCAATGCCGCCGGACAAGAAAAGCCCTACCGGCACGTCGCCCATCAAGCGCATCCGCACCGATTCGAGAAGGTTGGCAGTGAACCGCTCGCTCTCCTCGCTTTCGCTTCGCTCGTCGCGCTCTGACGTCTGCGCGGAGACGGGGACATCCCAGAATTGCCAGATCCGCAGCTCGCCATTCTGAAATGAAAGTGCGTGGCCTGGTTGCAGCCTTTCGATCCCATCGAACAGGGTGTAGGGCCCGGGCACGTACCTCAGCGCCAGGTATTCCGGAACTCGAGCCTCGCCAAGCGCGCGCCGAACGTCGGGGAAGGCAAACAGCGCCTTGATCTCCGAGGCGAAGAGCAGATCGCCTCCCGCTCTTGTCCAGTACAACGGTTTGATGCCCAGGCGATCGCGCACCAGCAGGCCCCGGCGCCTTCTCCGATCCCAGATCGCGAAGGCGAACATTCCGCGAAGTCGCGAGGTCAATTCATCGCCCCACTGCTCGTAGCCGTGCACCAGCACTTCGGTGTCCGAGCGCGTAGCGAATCGATGCCCCGCGGCCTCCAGCTCGGAGCGAAGAGCGAGATGATTGTAGATTTCGCCATTGAACGTGACCCAAACGGAACCGTCTTCGTTGCAGAGGGGTTGAGCGCCGCCGGCCAGGTCAACCACCGCCAGTCGGCGATGGCCAAACCCGACGTTTCCCTCGAGGAAGAACCCTTCACCGTCCGGCCCGCGATGGGCGAGCAGATCGGTGGCGGCGCGCAATTGGGCGGAGTCCACCCTGCTCTGCCGATCCGCATTGATTCGCCCCACAATCCCGCACATCGTTCGTTGCCTTCGCTTACCTCGTCAGTGAGGACCCAGCTCCAGTGTTTCGCTGACCGCCCCGCCGCCGGACAGCCCCAGCCGACGCAAGCCCCAGGCGCGCCGATATTCCTCGAGAAGCGCTGGCCCGACGTCAACCGTTCCCGCCAGTGGGCTCGGCTCCCTCAACGCATGGGCGATCTTCTCCGCCAGATCCTCGTAGTCTGTGGCGCGAAAGAGCACCGTCCCTGGCGGACGGACCGAGACGTCGCTGGCCACGCACCGGGTCCCGAGACTCAGCGCTTCCCGGACCGAGAGCGAGTCACCGTCGGCGGTTGTCGGTCGAAGGAAGGCGTCGCACCGCGAGATCAATCCCAGCGTCGAGGAATGATCGAGCTCCCCAAAATCGTGCACCCGCGCCCGCACGCCTTCGGCCAGGGCGTCCGACTCCACCCCTTCGGACCGGTGGCCGGGGCCGAAAATCGCCAGCCCGATGTCCGGGAGATCCCGAGCGAGCCGTCGGAGCGCCCGGAATGCGTCGCGCCGACCGTAGATCGACGAGGGGTGATCGGCCATTGCGAGCAGCGGCCGGCAAGAAGCTCGGACGGTCGCGAAGTTCTTCGGAGGCAAACCGGGCTGCAATTGCGACCCGAGAAAAGCCGGATGGACCGCGATCAGCGGTGCGGGAAGATCCGCCTCGCGCAAGGCTTTACCGACCTCCTCCGAGACGGCGATCACCCGGCTACACTGCGCGAGCAAGGCACGAGCGAACCACCGCCGACCCGGCGATTGTGCCAGATAGCGGGGAACCAACCCGGAATGGAGGGTCACCAGGGCAGGCCGCCTGAACAGGCGCCCGGCGGCGACGGCGGACGCGACGACCCACCAGGACGTGGGATTGTCGCCGCCCACGTGGAGATGAATCTGCCAGCCGCGAGCCGCGAATTGCAGCAATCGCCAGGCATACCGGATGCGGGTCCGCGCGGCGAGCACGCCCGGAGCCGGGACTCTCCCCTCGCCGATGTCCAGGACCTTGCACCGAACGCCCGCATTGAGGAGGAAGCGCTGGAGCTGCTGCACATGAACTGCAATACCACCCGTGGGGGGTGGATAGTCGCCGACCAACAGGACCTTCATCTTGCTTTCTCGCATCGCCGGCCGGCGTTCGACTGTCTGCTTCCTTCCGTTGCGCCCGGCGGGAAAGTAGGGACTGCGATCGTGGCGCGGAAGGCGCCCGCCGCCGTCTGTCGAAAACCAGACCGTGAAAGTGAAAAAGATCCCCACCTGGGCTTGAATACTCCCCGAGACGACCGTGGAGGGTGCGCTGGCCCGAGATCCGAAGTCCGATTCGCCGGCGGTCCGACAAGAGATCGGCCCGGTGGGGCGAAGCCTCGCCTCCCACTTCTTTGAGGGTATCCGGTTCGCCCCGGAGGTCGAGACCGAGCTGGCGCGCCTGAGCCGCGATGGGTTCGTCGTCCACGTGATGCGCACCACCGCATGGGTGAACTATCTGTACCTCGCCTGGGCGCTGGTTCGTCGCGGTTTGCCGCCGATTCGCGCCGTGGTCAACCTTCGCCGCTGGTTTACGAAGCCCTGGCGGCGGGCTGCTCAACGCGGAGACCTCGAAGTCCGGCTCACCTATGCCCGCCGCAAGAGCGGCTCGGCCCTGGTGTTCTTGAGAAGGTCGGTGCTCGGCTCCGCCAGCGGTCGGTCGACGAAGGAAGATCCCTTCCCCGCGATCGTCTCGTTCACCCGCAAAAGCGATCGGCCGGTGTACCTCGTGCCGGAGCTGTTTGTCTGGGAGAAGTCGCGCGAGCGGCTGAAGCCGGCCGTTCTCGACTACATCTTCGGCAGCCCGGAAGCTCCCGGCTTCTTGCACAGCATGGTCGCCTTCCTGCGCAACTACCGCCGATCGCAATTCCGGATCGGCGAGGCGATTGACCTCCGCAAATTCATCGAGGAACGACCGGACGCGCCGGACGCCTTGATCGCGCGAAAAGTCCGCGGAGCGCTCTACCATCACCTGGCGCGCGAGATGCGGGCGGTGTTTGGTCCGCCCCCGAAACCCGCGGACCGCCTGATCGAGGAGGCGCTTCGCGATCGGACCTTGAATCGATCGCTACAGGAGTATGCCGCGGAAACGCATCGCACCATGGCTTCGGTCACCGAAGAGGCGCGAAAAGATCTGGAATCGATCGCGGCGCGCCCGAGCGCAACCGTGGTCGGGCTGGCGGCCGTGGTCCTGAACTGGGTCTTCAACCGGATCTACGACGGGATCGACGTCGACGAGGCTGGCCTGGAACGGGCGATGAAGAGCGCCTCGCGCGCGCCGATCGTCCTTTGCCCCTCTCACAAGAGCCACATCGACTACTTGCTCTTGAGCTACGTCCTCTGGATTCGAGGCTACTCCGTACCGCTGGTCGCCGCGGGATCGAATCTCTCCTTCTTCCCGCTCGGACCGTTCTTCCGCCGGGGCGGGGCATTTTTCCTCCGCCGGTCGTTCAAGGGAAATCGCATTTACGCCGCCGCGTTCCGGGCCTACGTCAAACGCCTGGTCCACGAAGGCGTCCACCAGGAGTTCTTTCCCGAAGGAGGACGCTCCCGGACCGGTAAGCTGTTGACGCCGAAGCTGGGAATGCTGACCTGGGAAGTGGACGCGGTGTTGGAAGGGGCGAGCAACGACCTCCATTTCGTTCCGGTGTCGATCGACTACGAAAAGGTCGTCGAATCCGGCAGTTATTCGGCTGAGCTCGCTGGAGGCGAAAAGAAGCCGGAGAACTTGAAGGCGCTGCTTTCGACGCCGAAGATCCTCCGGGCGAACTACGGCCGCATTCACCTGCGCTTCGACGAGCCGATTGCGCTGGTCGAATTCATCCAGAGTCGGGGCCTTTCGCCAAGCACCATCACCGAGGATCAAAAGAAGGCACTCGTCCGGGCGCTCGGCAATCGGATCATCTACGGCATCAGCCGCGCTTCGACCGTGACGCCCTATGCCCTGGTGAGCGCGGCGCTTCTGGCCCACCGCGGCCGTGGGATCCCCGCCAGCGAGCTGACCGAACGCATCGCGCTGCTCCGCCGGATCGCCGAAGAGGAAGGCTCTCCGATACCGCCTCTTCTCGCGGGGGCGTCCATGAGCCCCGCCGAGATCGGTCCCATTCAAGACGCAATGAGATCATTCGTGAAGGACCAGTGGGTCCGGATCCAGGAGGTGAAGGGGGAGACGATCTACGTCATTGAGGAGGCAAAGCGCACCCACCTCTCCTTCTACAAGAACAGCCTGATGAATCTGGTCGTGCCCAGGAGTCTGGTGGCCTGTGCCATTCTGAGCCGCGCCCCAGCCAGCCGAGACGAAGTGCGCGAGGCGGCGCTGTTCCTCTCGCGGCTGTTCAAGTTCGAGTTCGTCTACCGGGTGGGCGAGACCTTCGAGGCGTTGTTCTCCGCCGCCTTGGACCGGCTGCGACGCGCCGGCCTGGTCGACGAGGTCGACCACCGAATCTCGACCGGAGCGGCGGACAAGCTCGATTCGCTTGGGTTCCTGGCGGATCTTCTGCGCGACTTTATTGAGGGGTATCTGGCTACGGCATTGACGCTCGAAGATCTGGCGCGGGCGGGGCCGATGGAACCGCGGTCATTCATCAAGGCTGCCTTGGAAACCGGCCGCGCCGAATATCTTGCCGGTCGGATCAGCGCTTCGGAAGCACTCTCCAAATCGACGATCGAGAACGCGGTCCTTTTCCTGCTGGATCAGCAGATCCTCGTCGAGGATGCCAGGAGGCTTCGCCTCGGGCCCGCGGCGCCGCTTGAAACGGACGAGCTGCCGACGCGTATCCGCTCGTTTCTCAAACGATGAACCGACTAGCGCAGCAGCTCGCCGGTCCGCTCCCTCAGAAAACTTAGCGTTCGTGCACCGCTGGCTGCGGCGACGATGGTGCCGTCTTCACGGACAAAGACGGTCGACGGAATCTCGCTCACCGCCAAAGGGGCGAGGATCTCGCTCCGCGCCGACGCCACTCGCATGCGGATCCCGAGCTTGTCCGCCGCCTCGCGGACCACGTCCGGGTCGCGCTCGAGCGAGAGCGCGATGAACCTGATCCCTCGCGGCTCGAATTCCCTGCGGACCAGCTCCAGCTCGGGCAACTCCCGAGCGCAGATCGTTCACTTTGGAGCCCAGATTGCGATCACCGTGGGTTTGCCGCGCAGTGCTTGCGCATCCAGCAGCTTACCGTCCAGAAACTTCGCCTCGAACGTGCTCGGAACCGGTCGATTGGGCTTTGCGTAATAGCCACAGCCCACCGCCAACAACGACAGCAACCAGAGCATGCGCCGAACGAGCTTCTTACCGGAGCGCATCACATCACGCTGAAACGGATCCGAACTTCGGTGGGAAGCGCGTTGCCCGCCTGGTCGGTCAGCAGCGTGGTCAGCGAAAGCGTGTAGTCGAATGCGGAGCCGACGCTTTGCTCGAAGGATCCGCTCACCGGCTTGGCGGATACGGTGTACGGCTGGTCGACGTTGTCCGCGGTCTGAGGCAGCTCATCGGCGGGGGGAATCCCCAGCACGATCGGCACCTGGATTCCCGCCTTCGAGATTAGAATCCCCGCCCCCAACGTGCGCGTGTCCATTGCCTCGGAGAAGGTGATCGAGATCGTCGCGACTCGGGTGATCGTCCCGTTCGACGGCGGTGTGGTGGAGATGATGGATGGACTGGCCCGGTCCTTGTAGGCCATGTCGCCGTGGCTCGCCTCGAGGCAACCCCCCAACCCCAAGGACAGCAGCAGAACGCTCGAGCACAATGATTTCATCGACATCCCAGGGTCACCAGCTTGGACTCACTGTGGCACTTCAGGCAAGGGCGGTCGTTCTTCGCCGCGAGCGACTTGCACATGCCGGCAAATCCGTTTGGATGCGGATTGATCTGACGCCGCGCACCAAAGTCGGAATGGCACACCAGACACGACTCCTCGCGGTGGCATGAAATGCACTGGCTGATGTCTCGCGAGGCGGCGATTCCGTGGTGCTGGGGGCCTAAGGTATTCACCCACTGCTCGTAGTCGGGGTGAACTTTCACATTGCGCGCGCGAAGCGATGGATTCGCGTCCAATCCGACCCCCGTCCGTTCGTGACAACCGGCGCAGAAGGACTGGAGCCGGTGGCAGCTCGCGCAGCGCGTCGACTCGGCGCGCGCTTGGATCGGATGAAGGGTGATGAAGTCGTTGGGGTGCACCGCGAGCGGCTTCTGCAGCGAGTCGTGGCACTTCTGACAATCCGATTCGGCGTGGCACTGGCTGCACGTCAGCCGGTCGGTCTTCGCCCGGCTGCCGTGGCTGAATTCGTACCGCGGCCCGTGATCCAGGCCGAAAGGATTCCCCTGCATCGGCCGGAGGATTCCGGAAGCAAAATTAAGCTGCAACCGGCCGGACGGGCCTTCCAGGTGGCAAGTGGTACACGCCGCGGATGCGGATGAACCGTCGTGGCACTCGAGGCAGGTCGCCATTTTGGGCAACTGCATGCGCGTGGCGAGGGTGACCTCCTTCATCTCGCCGTGACAGGTCGTGCAGTCCACCTTCCTGTCCACATGGACCTTGTGGTTGAACTTCACATTCGGGGACGGAAACTCGAAGGGCGGAGGAATCCGTTGAACGCTGGGATCGAATCCCGGATGGCAGTAGTCGCAGGTGGCGGGTGGATCCACCTTCTTCCCTCGCTGAGCCGCCTTGATGTCGTGGCATTGCTCGCATTCAGGATGCTTGGGCAGGTTCCGATCCGATGCCTTGGTGCTCTTTCGCGCCGAGTCGTGACAGGTCGTGCAATCCGCTCCCCCTTCCAGATGCACCGCGTGATTGAAACGGATGGGGATCGTCTGCGCCGGGTAGATCGCGAGGCTTCGTTCCCGGCCCGTCGCCGCAAGCGCCAGGCCGGCTCCGAGCAGCAGTGCGATCGCAAGGCAGGTGACGACCTTCGACTGAGGATTCATCTAGAGCATCGTCCTCAGGTCGAAGAGGAAGAACACCTTGAAGTCGGAGCGGGTGAAATCGTTGATGTTCTCTTCGATCGCCAGGGAGCCTCGCGCGCTGTGGGAAAACAGATAGCTCACCCAGACCTGCGCTCCGTAGAAGGTCCCCTGCAGCGTCGGGTTGAAGCCGTCCGCGACGTTGGCGAGCGAGAAACGCCCGTCGACGGTGTAGCGATCGTCCGCGGAGCTGTATCCCCCGGTCAGGTCAACCCACAATTGCCGGCCGCCGTAACCGTTGCGATAGCTGACGTCCAATGCGGAGCGAAAGCTCCCTTCCCGGTATGCGGCTCCCGCCGAGCCGCCCGCATTGAGCGACGAAGGAAGTGCCGGATCGCTAAGAGCGCTCGCAATTCCTAGCGTGCTGTTGATGTTCGAATGGTATTTGCTCCCCAACCCCTGGACGTAATACCGGAACGGTCCCACCGGAGTGTAGTCCGCGCGCAGCCGAAGCTCATCCCGCGGCGCGGTCGCGAAGTAGTACCAGATTGATTCCGCGGAGAGCACCGGGGTAGTGCGCAGTGCCTCGGCGCTGAGAGCGAATTTTGCCTGATCCCAGCGCACCAGCGCGCGAATCTGCGCCACGCGCGTGATGATCAAATCGTAGTCCATGCCCGCGGTGATGTTCAGACCCCGGCCCCGACCGTAACGAAACTCGGCAGTCGTCCGTTCGAGATCCGATTTTCCGCTCAGCAGTGCCTTTCGATATCCGACCGCCCCGGAGAATCCCTTGATGTTCTCCACCAGGAGCTTGGCGCCGTAGACGGGCTCGATCTCATCGAGCACCGGATTCGCCCCCTGCACGCCGAGCGAGATTCGCCGTTTATCCGATTCGCGCGTGCCGTCCGGCTGATAGACCGACGAGCCAAGAAGCATCCCCCCTTTGACCCACAGGCCTCCATAGGCTTCGGCGCCGATTCCGATCTTGTGCAAATAGCGCAGCCTCAATCCATCGAAGGCCATGTAATCGATGATGTCGACGTAGGTCTGACGCCCGAGTTGGGCTTCGATCGGCCCGCTGCGGAATTTCGCGTAGGCGTACATCAAGTCCGCCTGTTCGGCGCGAACACCGTCGATCTTCGCGGCCTCTCCCCGCGGCAGGCCGAGGTCGGCGAACACCCGCAGGCTCGTCTCAAACCCCAGGTCCTCACCGGTGATCAACTCGAATCCATTAACCCCCAGGTACTGGACGATCCGGCGCCTTGGCAAAAGCGTCGGATGATCCGGATCGCTGTCGCGGTAGGCGCGTATCTGATACGCCTGGGCCTCGGTGCGGGCGTCGACCAGAAAGGCCGAAGCTGGTGCCTTGCTCGGCGAGGTGACTGCCCATATGGCGGCCGCCAAAGTGGCGGTTCGAACCCCGCGGGTACCGGTCACCGGCCGATTTTCCTCCCCGAAAATTCCAGCAATGCGACTGGGCTGCACATTATAGCTGCGGTCAGCGGCTGGCCTAGCGATTCCTTGACCTCATCACCGCGCCGGCGCAAACAGGACTGGGCGTGCGCGAGACGGAAACCATAGCGGTGAACCATCCTCAAGATGTGCTTCCCTCTCCACCCTCACTGGACACCGAGCCACCCGCTCCCGTTGCACGCTCCAGCCCCACCCGCCTGGCGATCTGGACGATGGCGATCACCTTTCTGCTCTTCGTCACCGTGGGCGCCACCACGCAAATCCTGAACACCGCGGCGGGGATTTGGTTTACCGAGCTTTTCGTTTTTCTCGGCGTCGCCTGGGTGCGCGTCAGGCTCAGTGGCCGCGACCCGGCTCGCTATACCGGGCTGACTTCTCCCCATTGGCGTTCCGCCGCGTTCGGATTCGCTTTGGGGGCGGTCAACTTTTTTGCCCTCGTCATTCCGATTCAATCCCTGGCCCAGTCGATCGCGCCGGCGTCGTGGCGAGAGCATTGGGATGTGACGAACCTCTTCAGGAATCAGACCCCGCTTGAGCTCGGGGTGATTGTTCTCGGAGTGGTCGTCGCCGCGCCCTTCTGCGAGGAGTTCGTTTTTCGCGGCGTGCTGCAGCGTGGGCTGATGCCACCGGCCCTGAGCTCTCGCGGAGCCGTCGCCCTTACCGCGATCGTCTTCAGTGCCTTTCACCTCGATCCGGTCGGATTTCCGGCGCGCCTGGAGCTTGGCCTTGTCTTTGGACTGCTCTATCTGCGCACTGGCTCGCTCTGGCCAGGAATGCTGGCTCATGCCGCGAACAATCTGGTTTCCACCGTCCTTTATTTTGGCTTCAACGGTACGCCTCCGGCGGAGGACGCTCCGCCGAGTTGGAGCGCCATCCTGTCGGTGTCGCTGCTCGGGATGATCGCGCTTCTGGGTCTGATCGCCCTGGTCCGTAGGGACCCGTCCATTCTTCCAGGCCACCCACCGATCGGTCCGGAAACTGAAAGCCGGCCGGTTTCTTTGAGGCTTGCGGCTCGCCCGTGGATCATCGCCGCCCTCTCCATGGTCCTGTTCCTCGCACTGGCGGATGGGCGTGGGCTTGTCCTGGGGTGGTACGACCTCTCCTACCATCTGCCTCCACTGGGAAAGAGCGCCAACGAGAGACAGAAAGTGGAACGGGATAGGCTCGACGCGTTGCGAAAGGACGCGCGCGCAGGGAAGGTGCCTCTCGAATGGTATCGGGCCCTCCGCGAGGAGCTTTCCCGCGAGTCTCGAAGATCAGAGGGCGATTCTGGCTGAAAGAAACGAGGAGTGAGGCCGGTTCAAGACCGAGGCCGGTATTTCTTCACTCTGAGCACCGGACCCACCATCGCAAAGCTCGCCGCGCCAGAATCGATTTCACCTTCGACCTCGATCCGGCTACCCTTCGTCCGAAGCTTCTGGTCCCCGCCGACAAGCTCATACGTCCGACCGTCGTCACCCTCCAATACCCAGACACCGCCCTCGAGATCTCGCAGCGAGACGGTCCCAGTCAACTTCATCGGCGGACCTCCTTCTTGAGCAAGGCGCGCGCAATGAAGAGGCAAATCACCGCGTTGGCGACAAGCCACGGCAGCGCGAGAAAGTGGAAGGGTAGAAAGGCGAGACCCGGCGCCCTGGACCACGCCGCATAGAGCAGAAATCCGGCGAACCCCATCGCCAGCCCCGCAACCATTTGGCGAGCTCCCCGAATCGCGATCGCAAACGCGGAGCCAACGAGCGGGATCAGCGCGCTATAGAAAAGCGGACTGGCCAGCCTTCCCCTGCCAAACACGATCCTTTGCCAGTCGGGAATTGGCAGCGAGGCGAAGTCGACCACGGTGGCCGCCAAGCCCCTGGCGCCCCCGAACGCCCAGCGCGCGAAGAACACGCCGACGGTGGCGAGCACCAGCGGGATGAAGAAAGCCGGACTGAAAAGGAGGTTGAGGTAGCCCGGTCGCTGCCGGGATCGCAGGGTCAGCATCACCACGACGAGGAGTGCTGCAGAAACGGCGAATGGCCGCCAATCCGCGGCCGGGGCCTGCCGCCCCACCAGCTGCAGAGATTTCTCGGCGTTCAACAGACCATGGCCGTATTCCTCGGACCATTCCTTTCCGTCCACCACCGATGCGCCGTCGAAGAGGGCTTTCTCCACTTGATCCGGCGTCCGGGCGCCTTTGGCGTAAAGCAACGCCGCGACACCGGAAACATGGGCAGTGGCCATGCTCGTGCCCTGGAACGACTCGTAGACCGATCGCGCCGGATTCTGCCGATCGATGGTGTTCTGGAGGATGCCTCCCTCCGGACCGGCGCGCTTGTCTCCGCCCGGGGCCGCGATGTCCAGTTGCCTCCCGAAGGACGAATAGGGCGCTCGTCTTCCATTGGGACCCACCGCGCCAACCGCAACCGCTCCGGGGTAGGCCGCGGGGTAGGCAACCTGTCCTTGACCGGTGTTTCCTGCGGCGCTGACGACGGTGACGCCCTTTTTGCGCGCATAGGCCACCGCCTTCTCGATCACCCGCGAATAGCCGCCGCCCCCGAGAGACATGTTGATCACGTTCGCGCCGTGATCGGCGGCGAAGCGGATGGCATCGGCGATATCGGCGGACACGCCCATTCCCGACCGATCGAGGACCTTAATCGGCATCAGCGCGGCTTCGAACGCGATCCCGGCGACGCCCTCGCGGTTGTTGGTGGCCTGGGCGATGGTTCCCGCCACGTGCGTCCCGTGCCCGTGGTCATCGACCGGATGCTCATCGTGGGCGATGAAGTTGTATCCCTTGACGAACCGGACACCTTTCAGGTCCGGCACCTGCCGGAACATCTGGTAGTCCTCATAGGCAATTCCGGTGTCCAGGACCGCCACGATCGCGCCCTTGCCTCGACTCGACTCCCACGCTTGAGGCATGCGGATCTGCTGAAGGTTCCACTGCTTGCTGAAGTCGGGATCGTTGGGGACGAAATCAGTCTTCTCGTAGGTCTTGAGCGGCTCGGCGGCTTCCACCGCGGGGTGAGCGCGGATCTTCGCCAGGACGCCTTCGACGTCCTGCACGCCGACGGCAATGGTGACGCCATCTTCCGGACCTTCGATGGAGTTGAATTCGAGATCGATCCCCCACTCCTTTTCCCAGGCGTCGAATTCGGCCTTGGTCGTGCCATCCTTGAAGTCGACGACGATCGCGCCGGGAACGCGTGCCCCTGGGTCATCTGAAGAAGCGTCTTTGGTGGCGCCCAAATCTGGGCGGGAGCACGCCGCAATCGACAAAGCACCGGCGAAGAGAACCGCTTGAATTCGAAGATCGCTCACGAGCTGTCCTTTTAGCCCCTACGCAACGAACGCGAAACGATTGTCCTACCTATCGCCCAGCTCGGCCAACCAGCGAACCACCGATTTCCCCACCTCTGGCAAGCCGCTGTGGAACTGGGCATCGGCGCCGCGGATGATCTCCATACGACCGCCCGTTTCGCTGATCGCCGCGGCCAACGCCGCCGGCGCGATTGACGAGTCGCGCTCTCCGACGATCGCCAACAGCGGAACGGCGATGAGAGACAGGTCGGGGGATGGAATCGCGACCGGGCTGACGAAGCAAAGCCCGCTGATGCCCGGATGAAGCCTCTGCAGCTCGATAATCGCCGGCGCGGATCCGCCCAAGGAACAGACCGCCACTCTGGCGACCCCGGTATTCTCCTCCAGAACGCGAAGCGCGGCTTCGGCATCCGCCAGCCGCTCCGGATCCCCACCCCGTTTCCCCTGGCTGGCCCCGGTGCCACGAAAGTTGAACCGCAGGGTGGGAAATCCGGCGCGGGCCGATGCCCATGCGATCTCTGCCAGGACCGGGTGATCCATGCTCCCCTGTTCCGGAGGCGGCGGAACGATCAAGAGCGGAGGAAGCGAATCTCCGCGGTGCCAGAGCCCTTCGAGCACCCATTCCTCAATCGGGATGATCGCCGGCCGCTCGAGAAATGGCCTTTCGGTAACCACCGCACGGCACTATCTCAAACCCGGCGAAAAACGAAAAACTTGAGGTAGCGCCCTTCGGGAAAGTGAAGCCGGATCGGATGGTCGGGCGGCTGATAGCGCTCCTCGAGAAGCATCAACTCCACGCCGGAATTGAAGGCCGCCTCGCGAATCGCCCCGGTGAAGGCCTCCGCGCTCACCCGTGCGGAGCAGGAGGCGGTGGCGAGCAGGCCTCCAGATTTCAGCACCGAGAGGGCTTGCCGGTTGAGCGACGCGTAACCTGCGATCGCGCGATCGACCGCGCGCTGCGTCTTGGCAAAGGCCGGCGGGTCGAGGATCACCAGGTCGAATGCGCGGTTTTCCTTTTTCAAGGACGAAAGCAGTTCGAACACGTCGGCGGTGAGGAACTGGTGTCGTTCTGGATCGAGGCCGTTGGCGCTGAAGTTTTCGCGAGCGAGATTCATCGCATCCGCGTCCGAGTCGACCGACAAAACGCTCGGCGCGCCACCGAGGGCGGCGTTCACCGAGAACCCACCCGAGTAGGCGAAGCAATTGAGTGTTTCGCGACCCTTCGCCAGGCGGCGAATGAGCGCTCGATTCTCCCGTTGGTCGAGGAAGAAACCGGTTTTCTGCCCCCGGCGCACGTCGACCCAGAACGATGCTCCTCGCTCGCGGATAAGCACGCGCTCGCGTCCCTCTCCCCAAAGCGTCTGGCCGCCGGCGCCGGCCTCCTCCTGCTCCTCCTCGGCAACCACGTCTCGGCCGATCACACCGCGCAAGTTGGGAATGGTGGACGAGAGCGCCTCGACAATCAGCGGTCGGAAGGGTGTCAACCCGGCAGAATAAAGCTTCACCACCGCAAAGCCCCCGTAGAGGTCGACGACGATTCCCGGCAAGCCGTCTCCTTCGCCGTGAATCAGCCGGAAGCTGTCGGTGTCGTGAAGATCGAGCACCGACTGGCGCAAATCGAGCGCCTCCCGGAAGCGATTCCGGAAAAAAGCGACGTCGATCGTCTCCCGGGGATCGAGCGTCA
>WNFC01006964.1_pt1 | contig 19149 bp, 19 predicted proteins | sample 5400541 | NCBI WGS metagenome assembly WNFC01 (sample SAMN13153342, study PRJNA577476) | soil metagenome | isolation source: 120 cm saprolite under Douglas fir tree site 2 hole 2 replicate 1 | place: USA:California | collected 2015-04-18 | reverse complement strand
GTCGCCAAATCGCCAAACTGGAGTGCACACCGAACCAGCGCCAAACCATCTTCGATCGAATTCGGTTCAAGTTCCGTTGCCTTGCGTCGCCAATCGAGCGCCGTGCGATCCCCGGAACGCTCGGCTGCTTCGGCGACGACGCGCGCGGCGGCCGCGTTCTCTGAGTCCAGCTGAAAAGCATGACGGGCGCTGAGAGTGGCCGCCTTGAGATCACCTCCGCTTAGGTAAGCCGCAGCGCGTCGCGTTAAATGTCGCGCCTCCCAGCCCTGATACAGGTGCCAACCGCCCCACCCGCCGAAGCCGAACAACATCAATCCGGCGAGAAGACCGAGCGAAAGCTTAATGTAGGAGCGCTCGATTTTTTCTAACGTATTCTCCAATTTTGAATCCGATCTAGTAGTTTCGAGGCAATTGGATAACGGCGATGATTAAGTTCAAGAACAGCAAGTCTTCCGCCATCCTTTGATGGACTTGCGAAACGCCTGAATATCCGCCATTAATTACGGGCTTGAACTCATCACGGCCCTCGCACTAATGAACGCCGATCCGATTCGAATCGAACGTCCGACAACGAACTCGAAGGTTTTTGCGCACACGCGTTGGGATGCAGTCCCGATGTTGGCCGGGCTCTTCCACCTCCTCTACTTCTGCGCGCTCTTCCTGCTTTTCCCGCGCACACCGCTCGGGATGATGCTGATTCTCGGCTTCGGCTACGCGCTGATGATCAACGCGAACATCAATGGTGTCGGGCACAACTTCATTCATAACCCTTTCTTCCGTTCGACCCTCCTCAACCGTTTATTCTCACTTGCTCAGTCAATCGCGTGTTGCTTTTCGCAAACATATTATGACGTCGCCCATATGCAGCATCATAAGGGAAACGCCGATCGCCCTGATGAAAATGGCGAGACCGTGGATTGGATTTCCATTTATCGACACGGTCATGATGGCGAAGCGGAAAATCCGTGGAGTTACGTATTCTTAAGCGTCTTTCGCGACAATCCCGCAGCCATCCGCCGGGAACTGCGCAGACGAGACAATCACGATCTCGCCTGGGGAAACATCGAGATCGCGGCCTTTGTAACGGTTCTCGTCGCGATGTCGCTACTGAACTGGCGCTACCTCCTTTTCTTTCTCCCGTTTTTTTATCTCGGCCATTGCTTCAGCTATCTGAATGGTTACTACCGTCACTTCGGCGCTAATCCCGACAAGCCGATTGCGTGGGGTGTGAGCAGTTACGGCAAAATTTATAATTGGCTCTTTTTCTACAATGGTTACCACGCCGAGCATCATTTTCGGCCGAAAGTGCACTGGACAAAAATGGAAGCGTTCCACGAGCAGATCGCCGACTTGCAGAAGGAGGAAGGCGTTCGTGTGATTAGTCACGCGCATATGCTCGGCTTCCTCGATCCGGATTTGCCGGCGCGCGGCAAGCCAGCGACAGCCAGAGCAGCCGAAGCTATTTCCTAGCTATCGTTGCTCGGCAAAGGAAGCACGCAGCTTTTCCTTCTTCGCTTCGCAATCTTCCTGCAGCCGGCGAATCTCGGTCGTGAGCTGCTGCTGCAACGATTCCGCTTCATTAAACTTGCCGGCATTTTGCGCTTTGCGAATTTCGTCCCGCAGGAACAGCTCCTTCTCCGCGATCCGCGCTTTGAACATGGAATCGACGTCCGCAATCTGCTCCTTTTGCTCGCCGGTGAGAGCGACTGTTGGCGCGTTTTTTTCCAAACGCTCCATCGCAAGTTCGTAGGCTGATTTCATTTCCCTTTCGCTTGGTCCTTCTCGTGCTCTTGCTCTTGCTTGTGATCGTCCGCAACAAAAACGGTTGCGCGTTGCGATTGCGAAATCAATCCCTAACTTAGCGCGTGATGTCTTCGAAAATCCGCCTCCTCAGCACAGATTTCGACGGCACTCTGGTTTCGCACGACAGCGATCCGGTCCTGGACGAGCGCTGCATGGAATTCATTCGCGAATTGCAAGCAGATGGCGCGGTTTGGGCCATCAACACCGGGCGCTCGGTCGATCTTCTCGAATCCGGCCTGATTGATTTTTCTTTTCCGATGCGGCCCGATTTCATTCTCACAAGCGAGCGCGATGTCTTTCGCCCTTCGCAAAATGGCGAGGTTTGGGAGCCGTTTGGCGATTGGAATGAGCGTTGCGCGCGCGAGCACACCGCGCTTTTTAATTCAGCGCAATCCGTGCTCGCGGAGGTCGTCGATTTCGTTAATCACGAGACCAAAGCGCGTCTGATTTATCATTCCGAAGGTCTCGAAGGTCTGGTTGCCGCGAGCGACGAAGAGATGGACCGCATCACAAGCTTCATTGAAAAAGCGCGTGCCAGGCAGCCGAAGTTTAATTATCAGCGGAACACCGTCTATCTGCGTTTTTGTCACGCTGATTATCACAAAGGCGCTGCGCTGGGTGAGCTGTCGCGCCTGATCGAAGTTCCACGCGAAAACATCTTCGCGGCGGGCGACCATCATAACGATGTCTCGATGTTAGACGGAACATTCGCAGCCATGCCGGCGTGCCCCGCCAATGCAATTCCCGAAGTGAAAGAAGCGGTCGATAACGCTGGCGGTTATGTCGCACAGCGCGATTACGGCGCTGGCGTTTATGAAGCACTGGTGCATTTCCTAAACGGAAATGCGTTGAACGGTTAAAGCGATGAAGCGTTAAAGCGCCCGTAGCGCTTCCCACTCGTCACCGCTTCAACCCTTAAACGCTTTAACGTTCCGCGGTAGCCAGCGCCAGCGGCGCGTCGGCTGCGATCTTTCCCGAAAATCGATTTGTCATGTAAGTCAACAGCAAGACCCAGAAGGTCAATGCCAGACTGAAAAGCGGAAACTGCAGCGCGAACGGAAGCGAATAGATAATCGCCATGAGCGGAATCCAAACCGCCCAGGTCGCGAGAAGTGTCGGCACGATCTGATCGCGGTAATGGTCCCAGCTCAGCGCCCGTCGCACCGACGCCCAGGAGACACGCGTGTTTTTCCATTCATAGACCAAGACTTCGCCCGGCGCGGCGATGAATGGATTGTAACCAAATTGATCGACGCAAATTTTCGCGATCACCACTGGAACTGTGACAACGTCACCGAACCAGGCCGCATTCGCGCGGTACATCAGGTCGACTAAAATTCCATCGATTCCCCACGTTGGGACGGTGAAGAGCAGATTGCGCAGATTTTGCGCACCTGGCCGTCCTCGCTGGAAAAAACAAATGACGAACAACTCCGGCAGTAACGCACCGGCGGTAATCGCTGCCACGAGAACGAAAACGATTCCGTGCTTCTGTTTGTATTCGGCGAGTTCATCGAGCGCGGCCGCAGTCGCCGGACTTACGTAAAACGCGACGAGCAAAGCGAGCATCAAAGCCTGCAGGACGAAGCCAGGAAGTGCATTCGCGCGCGCCGCTTCCCAACCGAGCGCGAGCGGTGTACGAGGGCTCCGGCGCGCAGGCGAAATCATGCGCGAAAAGCTGACCGGTCTGCGCAGCCGATCAAGCGCAATCTGGTTTTAGGTTCCGCGTGGACGTTGTGGCGCCGGCCACTACATTCTCATGTGGAGAAAGCGGACAAACCTTCCATCAAATCTCTGCTCGTCGATGAACTAGCGATTTATCTCGCGCGACGGAATGAGCCAGCCTATCGGGCACAGCAAATCGCCGATTGGATCTACAAAAAACGGGCGGGTTCTTTCGGAGCGATGACCGATCTGCCGCAGATGCTTCGCGTCCAGCTCGCGCAGAATTTTTCGTTCGATCATTTGGAGACGGTGCGCGTTCTCGGATCGAAGGACAAGACGCAAAAGTTTTTGTTCCGGCTGAACGATGGCAATCTAATCGAGTCCGTGCTTATTCCTGCCTCACCTGCGCTTTACGGTGAGCGTTCCGATCGTCGCACGATCTGTGTTTCTACTCAGGTCGGTTGCGCTTACGGATGCAAATTTTGCGCAAGCGGCTTGGAAGGCTTTTCACGCAATCTGCAAGCGAACGAAATCGTCGAGCAACTCATCGCCGTAGAGGCAGTGAGCGGGGAGGAGATTGATAACATCGTTTTCATGGGCATGGGCGAGCCGCTCGCGAATTTCGCAAACTTGATACGCGCCATCCGAATTATCAATGCGCCGTGGGGTCTCGGGATTGGCGCGCGGCACATCACCGTTTCAACGAGCGGCCTGGCACCGCAGATCCGACAACTTGCCAACGAACCACTGCAAATACGGCTCGCAGTTTCGTTGCATGGCGCAACGGATGCAGTGCGCAACCAAATCATGCCGATAAATCGTAAGTACGCTGTGGCGACTTTGCTTGATGCTTGTGATTATTACACGTCGCGCAAGAAGCAGCGCATTACCTTCGAATACATTCTTATCGCAGGTGTGAATGATTCCGAAGAGCAGGCGCGTGCGCTGAGCAAACATGCGGAGCGACTATCGGCGAAGGTAAATTTGATTCCCTACAACACTGTAGAAGGACTGGAATGGTCGCGACCGTCCCGTGATCGGCAGGAACATTTTCTCTCCATCCTTCGTGATCGCGGTGTGAAGGCGACATTGCGCCGTGAAAAAGGCCACGATATCAATGCCGCCTGTGGCCAGCTGCGTTTGCAAACAAAACGAGAACATGTGTTCTCCCGGTGAAGTTCGGGCGTACAAAAATTTTTGCGTGCGCCTCGAAGCTAGCCTAAAGGGAAAGCATGCCCGGTTACGATCACGAGCCCGATCGAGCGTGGGACGAATACGATTGGGAGCGTTTTCTTCAGCAGCAGGATCATAAGACGGAGAAGTACATGGAGCTGCTCGAGAGGTATCTCGATGATCCGCAGCGCGACCAGATCATTGCGCGCGAAATGGGTTGGACGCAATTGTTGAACGCAAACGATTGGAGCCAGGAAGTGGATGCGCTGCTTTCTGAGGAAACACGGAGTCACGAGACCTACGCACAACAAGACGAAACTGCCGATTCACCAGTTGAAGGTTTTGAGGATCATAGTTTGTATCGTGCCGCCTTCGCGCTCACGGTTTGGATCGACCAACTCTTTGATGATGACAATTCACTCCAGAACGAGCCCTCCGCGGTCAAGCTCGCGACACACGCGGCCTTGGCGAGCGCGAAACTCGCAGCTGCCTTGAGCGATGAAGAAGTGGACGAAATCGGAATGACTATCGCGTACCTGAAGCGCGCCTTAAAAGCGATCACCACGTCCATGGAAGCAGCGGCACAACTGCTGGCCAACCAACTGATCACGCCAGGGCAACATTCGGTGCTCCAGCAGCGTCTTTTCCAAGTGCGCGATGGCATCATCAGCCTGATGGGAGAATACCGGGGCGAATGGCGCCGGCGCTTCGGCAGCTCCTGAGCGGGCTGTTGAATGAACTAGCCGCGAATCCGTCCAATTATGCAAACGGAAGCGACTCCGGCAGAGGCCGATGTGTCGGAGCTGGACTTGGTGAAACAATGCCAGGCCGGCAATGCCGACGCGTTTGATCAGTTGGTCACCCGCTACCGAACGCGAGTTTTCAGTATGATTTATAACATGGTGCATAACGAGCAGGATGCCTGGGATTTGGCCCAGGACAGCTTCGTAAAAGCGTGGAAATCGATCCCGCGCTTCCGCGGCCGTTCCTCGTTTTATACCTGGATTTACCGGATTGTGACGAATGTGACGATTGACTGGCTGCGCAAAAAACAAGTGAAAGGTAGCGGTGCGGAGTTCGACGACTCGATTGCATTGAAAGCCGTCGATCCCGCTTCACGGACGGTGCCGAAAGCGGATGCGCTGCCTTATGAGCGAATGGAACAAAGTGAAATCCGCGCGCGAATTGACGAGTCGATCGCCCAACTTTCGCCGGAACACCGCGCTGTCATCTTGATGAAGGAAGTAGAAGGCCTGCAATATCACGAGATCGCGGAAGCGCTGGGATGTTCCATCGGCACAGTCATGTCGCGCTTGTTTTACGCGCGCAAGAAACTGCAGAATTTGTTGAGAGATGTTTATGAAAACGTTTGAGGAAAAGTGGACGGCTTGGCTTGACGGCGAGCTGAGTGGGAAAGAACTCGTCGAGTTCGAAGCCTCGCTCTCCGATCGCGCCACCGCCGAAGCGGAAAAGCTGGAGGCGCAAAAGCTCGGCGCGCTTTTGAAACATCAACTTGTTTCGCGCACGATGGGCAATGAAGACTTCTTTAACCATCAACTGCGCACCCGGCTCAATGCCGATACACCGGAGCGCGAAATCTCACCGCGACGCCCCGCGTGGTCGATTGGCCGTTTGGCCTGGGCTGGCGCCGTATCGCTCGCCCTTTTTTTCGTGTCCACATTCTTTGTTATGCGGCAGAAGGAGCCAGCTGATCAATCGCAGTACCTGTCGCAAATTTTGAATGCACGGGTTGATCCCGCGCTGAGCCCGAATGCAACCGTCTCGATCTTCCAGGCGAAAGAAGATAAAGTGACGGTGCTTTGGGTAGACGGACTTCAGTCATTGCCTGCCGAGTACGCAGCCAAGTAGAATATTTTCGATGCTCCATCGCCTGCTTGTGATTCTCAGCGTTGCAGTCGCGCTGATTTGCAGCGGCGTGCAATCAGCAATCGGTGCGGAGAATGTATGGAGCGGAATCGTGGTCGCGAACAACGTCGCCAAACCAGAGCCAACCCCGGCGGAGTTGACGCGGATCGAAGATACCCTCAAGGAACTCTTCGGCTACAATCAAACCTTCTCAATCTGCAACTTTTTCAGGAAAAGAAATTATTGCTCGAAACAGAAGCGAAACTAAGCAAGCGTAGTCCGCTCGTGATCAAGGGCCCGCAGATTGGCGATGGGCAGTTGCTGCTCTTACTCGTCGTGCGGTAACTGCCTGTGCCTGGGTAGCGCGAGCGTCTCGTCCGCGAACGAAGTCGTCTTGACTTCGCACCCGCAGGATTTCCAGCTTTTGCGTCGTTGCAATGAAGCGGTCTTGCAAAATGTTTCGCGCATAGCGTTTACTGGCGCATGGCCGCTCTCCGTTTTCTTCTCCTTGTGGCAATCTGGTTTAGCTCTCTCGCAAAATTGATTGCCGAGAAGCCATTCGATTTTGCGAGCACGCCTGGCAAGCTGCCAAAACATGTCATCCCGCAAGAATACGCAATCCGCATCACTCCCGATCTGAAGAAACTGACGTTTCTCGGTTCGGAAACCGTCAAGCTGGACGTGCGCGAGGCGGTGCGTGAACTGGTCCTGAATGCGCTTGTACTCCAGATCACGAGCGCCGCGCTTGATGACAAACCATTGCCAAACTCCGCGCTCAAGGTCGACCCGAAAGAAGAAACTCTGAAGATCAGTCTGCCCGAAGAAATATCACGCGGCGATCACACCCTCGCTTTGAGCTTCACTGGAAAAATTAATCAACAAGGGCAAGGGCTATTCTACGCGCGTTATCAGGAGCACGGGAGCGGCGCGCAAAAACTCATGCTCGGCACACAGTTCGAGGCGACCGATGCGCGGCGGATGTTCCCTTGCTGGGATGAGCCGAGTTTTCGCGCACGTTTTCAGCTTACCGCGGTCGTTCCGGAAAATTTCCTCGCGGTTTCGAACATGCTGGTGGAGCGAGAGAGCAAAGTTGATGGCGGCAAAGAAGTTCGCTTCGCCATGACGCCATCGATGGCCAGCTATCTGAACGTATTTGTCGCGGGCGAACTTGATCTCATCGAAGGCAAAAGCGGCGATACGCAAATCCGCGTGATCGCGACGAGAAACAAAGCGGAAATGGGCCGCTACGCGCTGCAAGCGACCGCGCAAATTTTGCAGTACTACAATGATTACTTTGGTGTTGCGTATCCGCTGCCGAAGCTCGACCAGATTGCGACGCCAGGCGGATTTGGAGGTGCGATGGAAAACTGGGGCGGCATCACGTACTACGAATCGGTTCTTCTCTTCGATCCGAAAACATCTTCCGATGCGACACGGCAACGAATCTACGAAGTGGTCGCGCACGAGATGGCACATCAATGGTTCGGCGATCTCGTAACGATGGCGTGGTGGGACAATCTTTGGCTCAACGAAGGGTTCGCCTCCTGGATGGGAAGCAAGTGCACCGCGCATTTCAATCCGCAGTGGGAAGTCTGGCTGCAAAAAGACATGCCACGCGATCCGACACGGAGGGTAGGTATCCCAAAGGAAACCGCGATGGAAGGCGATGCGCTTTCCACGACGCATCCAATCCAGCAAAAAATCTCGAACGAAGCCGAAGCGAACAGCGCGTTCGACGATATCACTTACAAAAAAGGCCAATCCTTTATTCGCATGCTAGAAAGCTTCCTCGGCGAAGACGTTTTCCGCGAAGGCATCCGCCAATACATTGCGCAACACAAATATTCGAATTCCACGACCGCCGATCTTTGGTCGGCCTTGTCGAATTCGTCGGGAAAACCGGTCGCGGAAATTGCTGCAGGTTGGACTGAGCAGCCGGGTTTTCCGGTGGTCACGGTTGCGCGCAAAGATGGCGGCAAAGTCGCGCTCAAGCAGGAACGCTTCACGATTCATTACCCAAATGCTCCCGCGCTCCAATGGAAAATTCCGCTGACCTATTCGATAGTCGGAAAACCTGCGGCCAGTCTCCTCATGACGGACACAACCGCGGAACTTTCCGACGTGCCGATGGAGCGCGCGGTGAAGTTGAATGTCGAAGGAGCGGGAAATTACCGTGTTCAATACGACGAAGCTTCCTGGCAACTTTTGCTCGGCGAGCTTGCAAAGCTGAGCGTGCCGGATCGAGTCAATCTGCTGAGCGATTCGTGGGCCTTTGTGCAGGCAAATCGTGCCCCACTTTTCACCTATTTTGAATTAATCAAAAAATTACCGGCGACCGCAGAGCTGGCGGAGCGCCAGCAAATCATCAATGCGTTCGATTACATCAACCGACTTGTCATTGGCAGCGAACAACGCGCCTCGTTTCAAAATTATGCGCGCTCGATTTTGCGCCCGAGTTTCGATCAGCTCGGCTGGGAACCGCGAAGCAATGAGCCGCCCCGGTCTGCCACACTGCGCGTTGACTTGATCAATGTGCTTGGAGATTTCAACGATCAGGAGATCATCACCGGTTGCCGGCAGCGATTTCAAAAATTTCTCGCTGATCCCGCGTCGCTCGCGCCGGATTTGCGTCCGGCCGTCTTCAATGTTGTGAGCCATCATGCTGATGAAGCAACGTGGATGAAATTGCACGAGCTCGGGAGGAAAACGACGAGCATGGAAGAGAAACAAAATTATTACGATGCTTTGACGCGCGCGACGGATCCGAAGCTCGCGAAACGCGCTTTGCAAATCGCGCTAACCGGGGAGTTACCCACTAGTCGCGCGCTTTACATGGTATCAAGTGTCGCGCGCTACAGCGAACATCCCGACATCGCGTGGCAATTCGCCAAGGCGCACATGAAAGAACTTCTCGCCAAAGCTGACGCGCTTGGCGTGAACCGGTATGCGCCGAGTCTATTCCTCTTTTTCTCCGATCCCATCCGAATCGAGGAGTTGCGCGCCTACGCAAAAGGCAATCTCCCGCCGGGGAACGCAAAGGCTGTGGCTCAAGCCATCGATGAGATCGAATTCCGTTCCGAGTTCAAGCAGCAACTCCTGCCGCAATTGGCGGCGTGGATAAAAAAGAAGGACTCGATTTCCGCCGCTCCTTCGCCAGCCGCTTCAACCGACAGCGCGCCGGATCGCTGAAGCTTTTCGCATCAGCGCGGCGGTACGAATTCGTTTGCAACGGGAGCAGCCTCAGCCTGCCTGACCAGCGCTCGAGCGTGCTGCCAGCCGCTACCGGCGCGGCTGAGGAGGAAAAACGCGAGGACCGCCATCCAGATCGATTGCCACCAAAGCGCGACGAGTGCGAGCAGCGCGCCGCCGATCAAGCCAACGACGCTCGCAACTTGTAAACTGCGAATGCGTCCGAAAGGAAACCAAAGAAGCGCGCGAAAGATTTGTCCGCCATCAAGTGGATAAATCGGAAGCAAATTAAAAATCAAGAGCCCATAATTGATGTAGCGGATTTCTGTTACAAGCCGATACGCGTCCGAGACCTGGTAAGGAGAAACCTCGCGAGAAACGAGCCAAACCAGCAATTGCAGAATCGGTATGAGCGCGACATTCACGAGCGGCCCGGCGGCAATGCTCCACAACATCGCGCCCGGACGTGGCGGCGGGTTGACGAAGGCGATGCCACCGAGCGGCCAGAGAATAATTCGATCCGCTATACCGCCGGTCGAGCGACACGCCAGCGCGTGGCCAAACTCGTGACTCAGAACGATCGCAAAAAGCGCGACGTATTCATAAACCGCCCAGATCGGGTCCGCGTAATGACGCGAGAGCGAGGTGACAAAGTAAGCGGCGACGATAAACCAGGTGAAGTGCAGGTAAACCGTGATGCCCGCGAAGCGAAAGAGCCGAATCGCCCCGCTCACAATTTGACATCGCCGGGAGTGCTGTCCGGCGAAAGCAACAATCGCATCGGAAGCATGTGCGATTCAAAGAAACCGTGGCGTCGAAAGAAATTCTGCGAACGGATTTCCGGCCGATCAGTGAGCAAGGTAATACGGAGAAAATTTTTCTGCCTGGCGAAGTTGATCGCGTATTCGAGCAACATCGAACCGTAGCCCTGGTCACGATAAGCGTCATGCACAACCAGATCTTCCAGCAAAATCACGAACCCGCCCTCCGCCGTGCTGATCGTGAAGAGCAGATTAATCATACCGACAATGACGCGGTCGCGGCGAAGAACGAAAACGCGGCCGCGATTGGGTTGTTCAAAGATCAAGCGAAGGCCGCGCAGCTGTTTTGCTTTATCCGGGCGAAAATCTTTCTCCTGGCTAAAGAGTTCGCCAAGCAGACTGGAAAGGTCGTCCAAATCTTCCGCGACCGCTGGCTCGATCACGACATCGCTCATTGTCCATTGGATATCACACAAAGGAGACGGTGTGGCAAACGACAGATCAGATCGCCTCGGGCGATGATTGACAAGGTGAGGCGCTGTCCTACTTTAGCCGCTCTTAAATCGTTCGCGACAGCGGAATGTTCCTCATGAAACGCACGTACCAACCATCGAAAAGAACGCGAAAGCGCCAGCATGGTTTTCGTGCGCGGATGAAAACAAAAGGCGGGCGCGCGACACTGGCGCGACGACGCCAGCGAGGTCGCAAGCGTCTTCTGCCCAAAGGTGTCGAGATCCATTACGCTCGGCACACGCAGGCCTAATTTTTTGCTGGCGTAACTCGCGTACGTTCCGCAACTTTCGGGAGCATTTCGCACCGTTAGCTCAATTGGCAGAGCAGCTGACTCTTAATCAGCGGGTTGCAGGTTCGATTCCTGCACGGTGCATTGCTCCCGCGCCTTTCAGCCTAACGAGTCTTAAATGTGGAGAATTTTAATCGAGGTATTTTTGGGCGATCGGCATCCGCCGGCCAAGTCCAAAGGCGCGACTGGTTACCTTAAGACCCGGAGCGGCTTGCTCGCGTTTGTATTCATTCAGATCGACGCGGCGCTGTACCCAGCGCACGGTTTTTTCATTAAATCCATGCGCAATGATTTCGCGCGCACTTAGATTTTCCTCAACGTAAAGCCGAAGGATTTCATCGAGAATGTCGTAGGGCGGTAATGTATCCTGGTCGGTCTGACCGGGCCGCAACTCGGCGCTAGGCGGTTTATCAATCGTCGAGCCGGGGATGATTTCGCGCTCACGATTGATCCAGCGCGCGAGCTGATAAACCAGCGTTTTCGGCACGTCGCTGATCACCGCCAGCCCGCCCGCCATGTCGCCGTAAATCGTGCAATAGCCAACAGCGAGTTCACTTTTGTTCCCGGTGGTCAGCAGCAGATGGCCGAACTTGTTCGAGAGCGACATCAGGATCATGCCGCGCAGCCGCGATTGCATATTTTCTTCGGTGGTATCTTCCGGAAGACCGGCAAAAATTTCCTTAAATTGCGCCTTAAGCGCACCGAACGCATTCGCGATTGGGATCTCAAGATGCTCGATCCCGAGATTACGCGCGAGGGCGAGTGCGTCCTCGATGCTGCCGCGCGATGAGTATGGGCTCGGCATTAAAACCCCGAGGACATTCTTTGCTCCGAGCGCTTCGACCGCGATCACGGCCACGACCGCGGAATCAATCCCGCCGCTCAATCCGAGCACCGCAGACTTGAAGCCGCATTTCGCCAGGTAATCGCGCAAGCCTAACGAAAGAGCGTCAAACAGATCGGCCGGCGCTTCCCGCTCGCGAAAATTTACGGGCAAAGAGGATTCGGTGTCGATGACTGCTTCGGCTTCCGCAAACGCGCAAAGCTGCGCGATCACCTGTCCGGAGGAATTAACGGCGATCGAGTTCCCATCGAAAATCAGCTGATCGTTGCCGCCAACGGCGTTGCAGTAACAAATGGTGCGCCGATGTGTTTGCGCGAGGGACGCGACCATTTCGTGCCGGATCGCGGGCTTATGCATGCTAAAGGGCGAAGCGCTGAGATTGACAATCAGCTCCGCGCCCTGCTCCACTAATCCGCGCACTGGTTCAACATCGTAGAGCGGTCGCGGCAAATAATGTTCGGTCCAAATATCTTCGCAGATCGTGACACCGATTTTTCTTTCGCGAAAAGTCAACGGGGTGACCGCGCGCGCCGGCTCGAAATAGCGATCTTCATCAAAGACATCGTAAGTTGGCAAAAGCGATTTGTGCGTTTTGCGGATCGGCTGGCCGCGCTCGAGAAAAGCGGCGGCATTGTGAAAGGGCTTGCCGCGTCCTTCATTACGGTCGACGAAACCGACGAGCAGGGCAGCGTCACCGATCCGCGCGTGGAGATGTTGGAGCGCTTCAAAATTTTGCGGAACAAACTGCGATTTAAAGACGAGATCTTGCGGTGGATAACCTGTGATCGCGAGTTCCGGGGTCAGAACGAGATCGGCGCCCGCGGCCGAAAGGTTTTGGTAGGCGCGGGCAATCTTTTCAAAATTGCCGCGCAAATCGCCGACTGTGGAATTGATTTGAGCGAAACCGACCTTCATTTGCGCTACGCAGCGTAAGCGTAACGGAGAGCCGGGCAATTTCTTTCAGCCTGTGCCTTAAGGACGCGACGTCAAGACGGCGTCGCGATCCTTTTTGTAGTTGCCGTTCAAAGCATCATCGGCGCCTACCACAAAAACCTTTCCCCACTGAATGAGGCAGGCGGCAAAGAAAGCCGCGATCAGACAGATGATCAGCTTCTGATAAAACGTGGCATGCACTCTTCATCTGAGAGCACAAGAGGTGCCATGACTTTACCAGAACCCCCACTGCGCGGTCCGCATGATCCAAAGCCCAAGAAGAAAATTGGTGACCCCATGGGCGATCACGCAAGAAGTCAGACTCTTCGTGCGATAAGCGACCGCATTGTAGATCATGCCAGTCAGAATCGCCGGAATCCAGTCAGGCGCGGAATGCGCCAAGCCGAAGACGAGACTTACGACTGCGAAGGAAAGCCATGAAAACGTCCCGAAGGGCACGCTGTCGAAGCGCTCGTCAATCAAATAACGAAGGAGAAAACTGCGCCAGAAAATTTCTTCAACGAGCGGCACCACAATAACGAGGCGCAAAAAGCGGAGAGAGACAGTGAGCCAGTAGATAGCCGCCTGAGGGGCGAAAAGGTCGGGATCGAACCCTTCCATTCGCGGTGCGAATCCAAGGAACGCCTGCGGTGAAATCCAAAGCAAAAACACGAAAAGACCGATCGCGAGCGTGAAAAGGGCCCGGCGAAATTTTCCAAATTTATAAGCACCACGGAACCAGATGACCAACCCGGCACACAAAAGCGTCTGCGCCGGATAAATCCAATATTCCGGAGCGGAAAGCCAGAATCGCCCATCGATTTTTTTTAATGCGCTATTGAGCGCGAGCAGAGCAAGAAACAAAACCATCGGCAGCACGTGAGCCGCCAATTTGTGATTCGCGGGCACGCGACTTGCACGATTCATCTTCTTGTGAGAGCCGAAGAAGCTTTTTTCCTTATGCCGGAGGACGACGGCACGCAGGAAACCAGTGCGGAAAAACTTTGCCAAATGCTCGAGTGGCAACTCGCGTACGAGCGAGCCGGCTGGCGACGCGCCAAATTTCGGCGAAGAACAATCCGCGCAGCCAGTTTCCTTTTTCTGTTACTCCTCGTCATCGGGACGCTGGTCGGGTCTTTTCTGATCTTTTCGCGGGCCGGAGACCAGCATTCGAACCGCCCACGATCAAATTCGTTTGCAGACAGATAGCTCGGCAGCGCAGAGAACACCAAAGCTTGTGCGATTGTGGCATCGGATTTGCGGCAATCCGAGCGTGGTCGCACCGCGCGAAACTGGAGTCAGGGCCCGTTTCGAAACCTTTTATTTGAACCACCCGCACCTAGCTTTATACCCATTGGCGCCAAACGAACCAGTTTACTTTGCGAGGACAATCGCGCGACTTCATGCTAGGAGGAGCGCCTAAAGTAATGTCGCAGAGTCAGCCAGTGCACCTCGAGGAGCGCGATTTGTTCGATCGAGCAAGCGACGCCATCATTCTCTCGGATTCAAACGGAACAATCACTTACTGGAATAAAGGAGCGCAGCGCGTTTACGGTTGGAGCGAGACAGAAGCGGTTGGACAAAATGTTGACGCGCTTCTGCACACTGTTTTTTACGACGGAGCGGCTGCTCTGGAAGAAGCGCTGCGCAAAGCAGCACACTGGAAAGGCGAATTGCGCCAGGTTCGCCGGGACGGCACGGAAATCAATATCGAAAGTCGTTGCTCTTTAACTGGCGAAGATCCTGCATCGCTGCGTCTCCAGATCAATTCAGACATCAGTGTGCGCAAACAAGCGGAGGAGACACTGCGCGAATGCGAAGCGCGCTACCGCCGCTTTGTTGAGCAAGATTTGACGGGCAACCTGATCATGCGACCCGACGGACAAATCCTTACTTGCAATCCCGCCTTCGCGCGCATCTTTGGTTTCGATTCGGTCGAAGAAGCCCGCGCCACAAACTTCCTCTCGCTCTTGCGCAGCCGCAAAGAAGGCACGGAGTTGTTCGATTTCGTGCAGCAGGGCGAAACGATTGAAACACATGAGCTTGAACTGCGCCAGCGCGATGGCGATCCGGTCTATGTCGTCGCCCGCTTCATCGGAACGTTCGATGAGCGCCGCGAGCTGACAGAACTGCAGGGCTATCTTTTCAACGACACGAAACGCAAACGCCTTGAACAGCAGTTAATACAGGCGCAAAAAATGGAGGGGCTCGGCACCCTGGCCGGAGGCATTGCCCACGATTTCAACAATATTCTGGCTATCATTCTCGGCTATGCCACGCGACTGGAAAAATGGCGCGACGATCCGAGCCAAATCCCCCGCGCGCTGAAGGTGATCAAGGACGCGGTCGAGCGCGGCGCCGCGCTTGTGCAACAACTGCTCACCTCCGCGCGCCAAACCGAGGCGCGCTTTTCCTCAGTCGATCTCAACGATCTGGTTCGCGAGCTGGAAAAAATGTTGCAGGCGACGTTTCCGAAAATGGTCGCCTTCGACTTGCGTTTGGAGCCGACTCTCCCCACCATCACCGCAGACCGCAGCCAGATTTATCAGGTGTTGCTCAATCTTTGCGTCAATGCTCGCGATGCGATGGCGAATGGCGGAACTATCACAATGGAAACTTCGATGATTCCTGGTTCTGCACTCGCCGAGTTTTTTACCGGAGCGGAGGCAGAGCAGTACGTATGCGTGAGTGTGCGCGATACCGGCACAGGTATCAGCCGCCAGGTTAAGCCGCACATTTTCGAGCCCTTCTTTACGACCAAGGAACGTGGCAAAGGAACCGGCCTCGGTTTGTCGGTTGTCTACGGCGTCGTTAACAGTCATCGCGGTTTTGTTCAGGTTGACACCGAGGTCGGGAGCGGAACGACTTTCAATATTTATTTGCCGCTGCAGCATGCGATTGAAAAGATTTCCGGAAACGGCGCGGACCAGACAGGCAGCAAAACGTCCACGGCGCAGACGATTCTGCTCGTCGAAGACGAAGAAATGCTGCGCGAGCTCGGCGTCACGATATTGCAAGGTGAAGGGTATCGTGTGCTCGCGGCCAAGGATGGAATGGAAGCCGTCGAAATGTTTGAGGCCAATTGCGATAACATCGGTCTGGTGGTGTGCGATCTCGGTCTCCCCCGGCTCGGCGGACGCGATGCTTTCATGAAAATGAAGAAGCAAAAGCCGAGCGTCCGCGCGATTGTCGCAAGCGGCTACCTCGAGCCGAATGTGCGCTCGGAGATGTTAAAAGCCGGGGTTATTGACACGATTCAGAAGCCGTATGATTTCCGCGAAATGCTCGTCAAGATTCGCTCGATCATCGGAGAAGTACAGGCAGAAGACGATCAGCCGCGGCTCTTCTAGGTGGAGCGCGTCTCGACCACGTTGCCATATCATCGCTTCTCACAGGCGCAGCTGCTCGCGCAATCACCGCCATCGGCGACGATCACTTCCACGCGAATTTCTTGCAGCGCGAGTTGATCGTGAATTGCGCCGAGAAGGGCGATCGCTTTGTCGTCCGGTATTTGCGCGCAACGGAGTTCGATCCGCGCCGGTTTGCCTGCGAGCTCCGGATGCGCCTCGCTCATCTCGCCGTCGAGCAGGAACGAAACGTAAGCATTGAATTTTTCCTGCAACTCGTGCAGTCGAAGATCTGAGCCTTCCCAAGGCCGCGGCTCGTTCATGACCAAAAGCACTTCACCGCTTTTTTGATCAAACGCGAATAAGTCGATGACGGCGGCTTGCTCGATACCGCCATCGACTCGCGTTTCCTCGGCTGCATCCATAAAGCAGCGCAACCATCTTGCTTGCCTTTGCGGATCGCAAGCTGGAAGCTTGCGATACCTCAACGCTGCATGGGAAAAAAACGACTGACGCTGCTCGGCAGAAGTGAAGCGCGTCTTCCAGCTTCACCATCCGAAGCGCGGCTTGAGACTTTTCCAAATCCAGCGCAACGAAATTACCGCATTCGTTTTGAGACGGCGGATTTCACTTCGCTCTGTCCGGTAACCGGCCAGATGGATTTCGCAACGATCACGATCGAGTACGTGCCCAACGCGCTCTGCGTCGAAAGTAAATCGCTTAAATTTTATCTCGCTTCTTTCCGCAACGAACGAGCGTTCAACGAAGCGATCACGAACCGAATCCTCGACGATTTTGTCGCGGCGTGCGCGCCGCGCGATGCAATTGTTACCGCGGAGTTTTCGGCGCGTGGCGGAATTGCGCTCACTGTCCACGCCACTTATCCAGACGAAAAAAAGCGCTCGAGCCGCGACGGCGGATGAAGCGAGCGATCGTGCTCGTCAGCGGTGGAATCGATTCGGCAACGACGCTCGCGATTTGCATTCGCGAAGATTTCGAAGCGTATGCACTCTCGTTCGATTATGGTCAGCGGCATCGCAACGAGGTCGACGCTGCTCAATCGGTCGCTCGCGCGCTCGGCGCCCACGAACACCGCATCGCGCAAATTGATCTGCGCATTTTTGGCGGCTCCGCTTTGACCGATGAGATCGCCGTCCCGAAAGGACGCTCCGCCGGTGAAATGTCGCGCGGAATTCCAGCGACATACGTGCCGGCGCGCAACGCCGTCTTTCTTGCCTATGCTCTCGCCTGGGCGGAAGTGCTGCACGCACGCGACATTTTCATCGGCGTGAACGCGATTGACTACAGTGGCTATCCCGATTGCCGGCCGCAATTCATCGCTGCTTTTGAGAAGCTCGCGAGCGTGGCAACGAAAGCCGGAAGCGAAGGGGCACACTTTCACATTCACGCGCCGCTTATTTCAATGTCAAAGGCGGAGATCATTCGAAAAGGAAATGAACTCGGCGTCGATTTTTCCCACACGCACAGCTGTTATGACCCGACATCTGAGGGGCTCGCTTGCGGCGAATGCGATGCCTGCCAACTGCGCCTGCAAGGTTTTCGCAAAGCCGGTTTGTCAGATCCGATCGCTTACGCGAAGAAATGAGACGCTTCCTTCACGTTTTTCGCCTCACGAAGAGTGAGCAGCGCATAATCGTCCTGGTTCTCCTCGTTTTAACGGCTGGCGCTGTGATGCGAGAATATCGCCAGGTGCCCCAATCTGAAGTTCCCTCGGCAAGCACCGCGCCTTCTCCTCGCACCTCACTCGACCCTCTCCAAGAAGACGAACACTAATCAGCGTGTTCGCGTCCACTCAATCCCGGAATCTGTCCATACCCGACAAAATTTGGACTCAGCTTCGCGTCATTGCTCGCCGGTGGTTTGGATAATTTGAAATCGAAAATGCTAACGCCGAACCGCTGTTTGCCCTCGAAAGTGCGTCCATCGCTCGCGCCGACCATGATGCGTTTGTTCGTTCCTTTTTCGCGTCCGACATAAATCATGCTATGCGTCACGGGCGGATCGCGCCTGATGTCGTAGGTGCCGCTCCAAAAAAGCAGATCGCCAGGCTGGAGCGCATCGAGCTCGAATGAATCCGAGTTGCGACTCAGCACCGCGCGAAAATTTCCGGCTTTGCGCAACCAGACATATTGCTCACTGGCATCGCGAGGCACCTCGGTGATCCCATTTTGCCGCAAGACGTAATAAACAAAACCGGAGCAATCCATGCCGCCGTCTGCGGGATCGGCCGACCCGTAGGTATAATCGAGATTTTGCTTTGTCAGCGCGAGCGCCGACTCGATGATCTTGCGTACGGACAGCGGGTAATCATCATAGCCTGATAGCTCGTTAGGGGAAATCGTCGCGTTTGCCGCAGCTTCCTTCGCCAGCGATGTCGCGGCGGGCGAAGGAGTCGGGGTCTCACTTGGAGTCGGAGTAGCAGTCGGACTCGACGTAGTAGTCTCTTTCGGTGACGGTGGCGCGTTCGGAGCCGGCGAAATTTTTTTTCGCTTCGACTTCCCGAGCGGAGTCTCGCTTGGCGAAGGAGTTGGTGACACTTTTTTCTGTTTGGGTGATGAAGTCGGCGACGGACTCGGCGTGGAGTGTTTCCGATGTTTTCGCGCAGGCGTGGGCGTAGGCGTCGCCTGAAAGAATTTTTTGATTTTTTCGCCTAACGACTCTTCGGTGCAGTTCGCGGTTCTTGTTCCACAAAATGCGATCGCGGCCAAAAGAAAAACGTGAAGGGCCGCCTTCAATTCGAGAAAT
>WNFC01003396.1_pt1 | contig 19150 bp, 21 predicted proteins | sample 5400541 | NCBI WGS metagenome assembly WNFC01 (sample SAMN13153342, study PRJNA577476) | soil metagenome | isolation source: 120 cm saprolite under Douglas fir tree site 2 hole 2 replicate 1 | place: USA:California | collected 2015-04-18 | reverse complement strand
AGCATCTGTTGGAGAGCGCTGACTTCCATCAGGATTCCTCTTGGCTTCGTTTCACTTCGGAAATTTTTCCTCCGAAGCGCTGCAGCATGGACCGCACCATCGGATCGCGCTCGAACTGCGCACGCAACTCTTGCGTGCCTGACGCACCGCGCGCCGCCGACGCGGCTGCTGCTGCAACTGCTTCCAGTTTAGCACAGACGCGCACCGCCCGGCCCAGCACCTTGCTCGAAATGGCACGGATCTTTTCCAGCGACTCGCGCCCTTCGATCAAGTCCGCGAACGGCCGCTTCTCCGGCGAAAAATAAATTCGCAGCTCCGCGCCTTCGAGCTCCCACCGGCTGCTTTGTTCCACCAGCTCGCCCAGAAATTTCTGTTGCGCCTGAATCGCCGTCTTAATCTCCGCAACATGCTCTTGCGAAATTCCAAACGCCTGCGCCGCCGCACTATTTCCTTTCGCAGGAATGTTCGATTCCTCTGCCTCCACTGCCTGCTTGACCTCTGCCGGGGCAGCCACGCTTGCTGGTGGCGCAGATGCTTGTGCGGCGAACGGGGAAGAGAATTGCGATTTCGTTTCCGTTTTCGGCTGCGCGGGAGTCGCCACCACAAAACTTGGCGCTGCACTTTTTGTTGATGGCGTGGACACTCCCGCCGGCGCCGCGCTCCGCGCCACTCCTGTGTTCGCCCCGCTGCCCGGCGCGCTGCTCTTCAATTCCGCGAGCAACTCCTCGAGCGGCGCCAAACGCGATGCGTTAATCAGACGCAACAATCCCATTTCCAGGTGTACGCGCGGATCGGGCTTTCGCCGCAGATCATCATCCGTTTGCAGCAGAATCTGAAAAAATCGCGTGAGGTCCTCTTCGCTGAACAGCGCCGCTGCCTTCGCCAGCGCCGGGCGCTGATCCGGCGTCGCCGCAATTAAATCCGAATCCGCCCCACACGTTCGCGCGATCAGCAGATTGCGCATGTGCCGGATCGCTTCCCGGCAGAAGTGTTGCAGGTTGCGTCCTTCCTTCTGGAACGTGTGCACCAGCCCCAGCGCGCGGTCCGCCGATCCTTCCGCGATGGCTTGTATCAGCTCCTCCAGCGCATCCTCCGGCACCACACCCAGCAATTCGCGCACCTCTTTGTCCGAGATCGTATCGCCGCAGTAGGCCCGCGCCTGCTCCAGCAGCGACAGAGCATCGCGCAAACTGCCTTCCGCCATTCGCGCAATCACCGCCATCGCGCCCGCCTCGATCTTCAAGTCTTCCTTATTCGCAATCTCTTCCAGGCGTCCCGCAATCTCCGCAAACGTCAGCGCGCGAAAATGAAAGTGTTGCGACCTCGACCGTATCGTATCCACCAGGTCTTCCGGCTGCGTCGTGGCCATCACAAAGATCACGCGGTCCGGCGGTTCTTCGAGCGTCTTCAACAATGCGTTTGACGCTTCGCCCGTGAGCATGTGCGCTTCGTCGAGGATCACAACTTTGCTCCTCGAAGCCGCCGGCGCGTACCTCACCATCTCGCGCAGCTCGCGGATCTGGTCGATGCCCCGGTTCGACGCCGCGTCGATCTCTATCACGTCCAGCGAAGTCCCCGCGGCAATCTCTTTGCAGGAGTCGCATTCCCCGCAAGGCGTCGCCGTCGGCCCCTTCACACAGTTCAGCGCTTTCGCCAGGATCCTCGCCGCGGTCGTTTTTCCCACGCCCCGCGCTCCCGAAAAAATGTACGCGTGCGCCACGCGGTCATTCTTGATCGCGTTTTTAAGCGTCTCGGTTACGTGTTGTTGACCGACGAGATCGTCAAACGTTTGCGGGCGCCACTTGCGGGCTATGACCTGGTAGCTCATGGGGAAGTTCTCAGTTGTCAGCTCTCAGTGCTCAGTGCAGAAAAAACCTTGCGCATATCTCCGCATTCCTCTCACTGAAAACTGAGAACTGATAGAGGAACTTCGGGTGATCTGCGGCACCCGAGGTGATCCCGGTACCGTTGCTCCCTTCCGGGCCTGGCGGGGTTCGCGGGACCTCGTTGCACAGAGCCCGAAGTTCCACGCTCCGGCACTCGCGTCCATTTCCCGCGAGTGCAGAGAAAAGTCTAGCATACTCAATTGCTGAAGAAATGCGGAGCAAGCTCTTCTTCCGGAATGTATCGCAGGGCTTGTCTGTAGATTCCGGACACCGTGCCGCGATCCAACTCACGATGATTCGGAATGGTAAGAGTTTGCCTCGCACCGTCCGGAAGCACTCTCCTCAACTTCATATGGCTTCCTCGCTGTGACGCAACCTCGAATCCAAAAGAGGCGAGAATCTTCACGACCTCCGCGCCGGACAAAACCTTAGGCTTCGGCATGCGCCTGCGGTTCGGGTTCCAGTTCGTAACTCGCCAGGATCGACGCGTCCGGTGCGAGGCCAAAATCGGCAGGATTCTCGCCTTCCAGCTGAAGTGCAATCGCTTCCTTCACGTTCTTCATCAACTCGTCCAGCGTCGCCGCTTGGGTAACCACCGGCAGATCGAAGCATTCTGCGACGAAATATTTTTCCCCGCGAAAAATGCGGACTTGTATGATTCGCTTCATATTTGCATCATAGCCAAGTTTTTTGTCGGTGGGCAATATGCTTCTTCTAAACTTGGCCTTTTACTCTTGATTCCGCCAGTTACGATTTTGGCTTCGCCGCTGCTGCCGGAGCATCTGGCGGCTGCACCTCGGACGGATTCACCCAGTTCACCTTGAACGGGCCAGCTCCGTGCACCTGCACGATGGTCTCGCCCTTGCTCATCGCAAAATGCCGCATCTCTTTAGGCATCGCTACAAAATTCCCGACGTTCATGGTTGTCAGTTTTGTTTCGTCGAAAGTCTCGCCCATGCCTGCTAGGAAGGTTCCCTTCAACACCGTCACGTTTTCATCCGTCGGATGCCAATGCGCCGGAATCTTGGCTCCGTCAACGCACCGGAGGCGCACCACGAATGGCGTTCCTTCGGCGCTTGGGTCGCCGGCCACCGTCGCAAGATCGCATCCCTTTATGATCGGCGTCCACTTCAAATCGCCGAAGTGCATAATCTTGGGCGGCGCGGGGCTGTCTTTTTTCTCTTGGCTGTAAACTGCCGCCGCAAGCACGGCCGCACCTACCAACGCGACACACACTCTTCCCACTCGAATCTTTTTCATGCAACTCTCCTCCGCAATAAAGTTTGGGGCCCTGAACTGGCCAAAAGATACTCCTCCCATGCTCCATCGGCAACACGAGTCAGTCTCAAGGTCGCGGATCATGCACTCTCCTCGCCGGGACCGCCTTGTTTCACTGGAAACACGCTGAAAAAGTCACGCACCACAAGCCGGAAATCCGGTAACCTAGCTGCGGATGGAGTTCCTCCCCATCCTCCCCGCGTCCCGGCCTGGCCGGGATTCCGGGTCCGCGGCGCCAGCGGTACGCACTGAGGCATCGCCCCAGTGTCGCCTCACGATACGAGGTCAGCCCGCACTCCACGTGCGCGCAGGAGGAATCCATGAAAATCGCTTTGTCGTTTCTATTGGCGGCAGCTCTCATCTGTACCGCCGCGCCCTCGACCTACGCTGAGCCGCGTCAGGTCCTGCAGGGCACGCAGGTTCATCTCACGCTCTTGAGCGGAATCACCAGCGCCGTGGCAAGAGATGGTGACCCGTTCGTTGCGGTTGTCGCCGAGCCCGTCTACCTCGGCAGCCAGTTGCTGCTGCCCGCCGGTACCCGTGTGAACGGCATCATCGGCACTGTGGAGAAAGCCCGCCATTTTTCCATGTTTCGCGGCCAGGCTTACATGAATCTCACGTTCCGCTCCATCGAAGTCGATAGCCGGCTCATCCCCGTGCAGATGAGCATCATTACCATCGAGCAGCCCCACGGGCAGGCCGACGGCAAGCGCCGCAAGGACGTGAAAATTGAAGAAGGCCAGGTCGTTCAGGAAAAGCATGACGTCAAGGGCGACATCGTCGGCGCGGCCATCGGCACCGGCGGCGGTACTCTCGTCGGCGCGGTCTTCAGCCACGTCGCTCGCGGCTTCGGTCTCGGCCTTGCCGGCAGCGCTGCTTACATAGTCGCGCGCAAGGGCAAGGACCTCGATCTTCCCGCGCAAACGGGCATGCTCGTTCGAATGGACAACACCATCACCGTGCCGGTCACGAGCGCCAGCAACGCCTCGCTCACCAGCGGCAGCCGCTGAGACTCGCTAAAAATAGGACGCGCCGCGAAGGGACATTCCAACGTGTCCCCGCGCGGCGCATCATTTCTCTGCGAACTCCGTGTCCGGCGTTACCCCGACCGGGTCGGGGCGAGCTCTGTGTTACATTCTTTTCTTCTTATTTCTTCGGAAAGTTCGGATCCGCCTTCACTTCGTTGATCTGCTTGGTGTGCCGTTCGCTGTGCGCCGCGATGAGCAGAACAAACTCGTACCCATCCAGCTTTCCCATCGGGCTGTCCGCTACGTGATCGCGCAGACCCGTCGCGGTTTTCAGAAAATCTTCGGTCGTCGCGCGGCTCTCCATAAAATGCTTGATCGAGCCTTCTGGCGACCCGAAACGATTTGTCGGCACAAGCGGTTCCGGCGCCTGCACTTTGTTGGTGCGGTCGGGAACCATCGCTAGCACCCCGTCGTCGGTTTTCTTCACGTCGCGCCCAGCGTCCCCGGCCGGCGCCATCATGACCTTTTCCTTCACCAATCCGCGGATAAAGTCCTCCGCCGCCGCAATGTGCTCAATCACCTGCGCCACCGACCAGCGGTCCGCCGCCGGCTTGAAGTTCCACTGCGCTTCCGACAACCCTTTCGTCGCCTCTAGAACATTCTTCTTCGTCGTTTCCAGATACTGCAGCGCTTTGTCCTTCTCCGCCTGCGTCACCTCTTGTGCCGACGCAGTCGCGGCTCCCGCCATCAAAAGCAACGCGCCCAACACACCTGCCAGGGACTTGGCTTTCATTTTTTTTCTCTCCTTGATATAAGCGACCGCGGAGCGGTCGGTTTTCTGACCTTCGATTGGCGAAACGGTGATTCGCAGCATACCACATCCATCTGCCTTTCCTGCGCGGCGGCTGGGCCATTCAAGCCGTCAACTCGACCTGCGCGGATCGGCGCGGCCACTCCGATCCACGCAGAGGGCGCAACGGGGAGCATCAGAGGGAGATTTTCTGCGCGAAGTAAAGCCCGAGCGTAAACAACAACAGGGCCACCCCGCCCCCGACGCGCTCACCAACAGTTATGCCGGGTTACCCTGCGCTCCGGAGGCTGACAACTTGCTAGTGGCCTTGTGCAGGCCTATTCCCGTCCGTGCGAACCAACTGTACGATCAGTGTCGCCAGCACTACGACCGCCGCAGTGCTCGCAATCCAAAGGACTTCATGTTGGACGGCCTTATGGAAACCTTCATCCGTCCCAAACAGCTGCACCAATATCCATTCCAAGTGTTCGTGAAGCCAATCGACATACTGCGGTGTTGACTTGAACTTGCTTAAGGCGTCGTGAAAACCGTACCCACCGAGAAGGCCGGTCGTTCCAGCCTGAAGTTTTTCGCCCAGTGTTGCGAGGACGATGGACGCCAGGATGCTCCCATCAATTCCTCCGGCCAAGAGGCCGCATGTAACCTGGTATCCGGTCCGGAATCCCAGACCCACAAGTAGAACATTGACGAATACCCAAGCCATTCCCACGAGCGGGACCCAAATGCCTACAGGCAGGGATGTGAAGGGCTTCCCGAATAACGACACGGGGCCCGTTGCGATTGACATGGCCACCTCCGCTGGTTCTTTGACCTTGCAGGATAGTGACGCTCCTGAGACAAACGTTTCATTCGGAAAGCCGCCGCTCTCCCTCGCCTTCCGTCCTTACGCCTCCCACAGTGTCATGCATCGCCCGGTTGCCGCGTGCGGAACAGACGGGTCGCCAATCGCTGATCACCTGTGTAGAGCTTGTCTAGAAGAGGAATGAGCGCCGCGTTCCGTGTGGGGGCGGGTTACGCGGCGCTCCAGGGGTTTCTGGCTGGTTGCTAGTGGTTCAGCTGTGGAACTACTGTTGGTAGGAACCGTTTGGCGAATCGTGCTCGCATCACTGCGCTGCTCGTCCTCCGCCTGAATCTCCTCGAATTCTGTATTTCCTTCGATCAGCCGGGACGAGAAGCTGAGAAGTCTCACGTCCTGGTCGGCCGCTCGTGTGCAGGCCTAGAAGATCTCTCGATCTTTTTTCCTACTGCCGGAGTTGTTAAATGCAGGGCGAGTGCCAAAGAACGATCGGCGCAAATTGCTCATTTTCAAAGGCTTGAAAATTGCCGGGAGTTCACATCCTGCTTCAGGGCGGGAAACTGGTTCGGGTTGGAACACCGCCGCGTTTAAAAACGAATCGGCCCCTGCAGCACACCAGGTATTTTCACCGTTTGCTCCTCGGCACACCCAGACTGCCGCAAGATCTGAGTGGCATGGAGTTTATGCTTTTAGCACCGCGAAGCGCAGACCATGCGTATCCATTCGCGGCTTTGACGATTCCATGATTTACCAACACCGCGAATATCGCCAAATCTCGGGAACGGAGTCTCTCCGCATATCTCAGCCCGGGGCGCCTCCGGATTTTTCTTTCCTTGTCTCAACGCCGTCGCGTTTCAGGTAGCGGTACAGGCTTGTGCGCCCGATTCCCAGAAATTGCGCGGCCCTCAGCCGGTTGCCCTGGCACATCTCCAGCACCCGCTGGATATGCAACTTGCGCACCTCTTCGAGCGACAGCGGTTTCCAATCGTCGCCTTCCCGGGAACGCATCTCCCGGTGTTGCAGTTGCTCCGGCAAATCCGCCAGATCGATAAAATCTCCCGTCGCCGTTATGCACGCGCTGGAGATGACATTCTCCAGCTCGCGCACATTTCCCGGCCACGCGTGCCGCAGCAAAATGGTCTGCGCCCGCCGCGTCAGGCCGAAAATGTTTTTTCCGTAGGCGCTGTTGTATTTCTTCAGGAAAAACTGCACCAGCAGCGGAATATCTTCCAGCCGCTCCGTCAGCGAAGGAACGCGGATCTGGATCGAACTCAACCGGTAAAAAAGATCTTCGCGAAAATGTCCCGCCAGCACCTCCGCCCGCAAATCCCGGTTGGTCGCGGCGATCAGCCGCACGTTGATCTGCCGCACTTCGGGCGAGCCCACTCGCTGGATCTCGCGATTCTGGATCACCCGCAGAAGCTTTGCCTGCATCGGCAGCGATGTTTCTCCCACTTCGTCCAGGAACACCGTTCCGCCGTTCGCGTACTCGAACAACCCCGGCCGCGTATCCGTGGCTCCCGTAAACGCGCCGCGCACGTGTCCAAAAAGCTGGCTCTCCAGCAGCGTGTCCACCATCGCCGAACAGTTGCAAACCGCCATCTTCTGCTGGCTCACCGGGCTTAGCTTGTGAATGGCCCGAGCGACCAGCTCTTTTCCCGTTCCCGTCGGTCCCACCAGCAGAACGTTGGTGTAGTGGCGCGCCACCTTCCGCGCAAAATCAAATACTTCCAGCATCGCGGGGCCCTTTCCCACGATGCCGTGAAATTCCAGGTCCTTCAGTAGTTGCTCTTCGAGCGCCCTCACCCGCCGCCTCTGGTCGTAGAGCGCCGCGACGTCGTCGAGCGATCTCTTCAACCGCGCGCGGTCGATGGGTTTTGGCAAAAAATCCGACGCTCCCCGGCGGATCGCTTCCAGCGCCGAATCCAGCGTGTAGTCTCCCGTCATCAGAATGACGTGCACCCCGGGATCGCTCCTTGTCGCGCGATCCAGGAACTCGTATCCATCCATCCCCGGCATATGCACGTCCACCAGCACCAGCCGGCACTGGCCACTCTTCACCAGTTTCAGTGCCTCTTCCGGATCCGACGTGGGGATGGCCTCATATCCCATGTCCGCAATCACCGCCGACAACATTTCCAGCTGCGCCGGATCGTCATCCAGCACGCACGGTGTCAACGAAGATTTCGGAGCGACGATTTCAACCGTCTTTGACGAAGCCAATCCCACAATGCCCTATCTCATGGCAACCCGTGTGCCACTTCCTTATCCTCCTTCAACCTGCCGGTTCTTAGAATTTCCCAAGGATCGCTTCGCATTCACAACTCCATGGAAACTATTGCGGTTATGGCTCTTTGGAACACAAAAATCGGTTCCGGCGCCGGCATTACTTCCAAAGGGAAGCAGTTCCAGATTCGAATTGTTTTTCGAATCGCAGCTTTTGCTCCGCTTTGGTCCAAAAATGGTTCCCGGCTTCCCACTCCGGCACAGCGCTAACGCAAGCCGGCAAAAAGAGGACACTCTCTCCTCCGGGCTCCCACGCCCCTTTCGAGCGTTTGCCTCCCACGTCTTGCCCTGATCTTTCGAACTATTCCGATTTATCTTTCGAACCGCCGTTCGGTTGGATCTGGTTGAGCCGGAACTGTTGTTGTCCTTGGGGGGTGACACCAATGTGCTGAGCGCGGTAGGCCACGGGAAGGGAACGATCCGGCGAGGTGGATTGTAGAAGACGCAGGAAGATTCTCGATCCAGGGCAGAGCAAACGTGTGAGCGTGAGGGACTTGCCGGTCTCCTCATTCCACTCAAGCTCGCACTTTTCCACGAAGAAGGTGTGGGCACTATCCCAACCGGATGCTTCGACCGGGTAGATATCCGTAATGGGACGTGGCGCAATCAAGACCATCGGCAACCTCTGCGGAAGAGTACTGCAGATGTTTTGCCAGGTGAGTTTGCGCAAAGTAGTTGAAAGGAGAGTGCTTACCGGAGAATGAAGATTCTGATACTGTGCGCGGACGGGACAACCCCGCGCTGGATGTTTACAACTGGGGCAGCATACCCCCCGCCCCGAATTCCCAGTTAGCCCGCTTCAGAAGTGGCTCTGGAGCAGGAAATAGGTGGCGATGGCCTTGATCGGGGCATAGATATACCGGAAAGCAAGAATGCCCAACAGCAGGCCCACCATGGCATAACTGTTCCCTCGCAGCCAGTCCAAATAGCGCTGCGAGCGTGACTCGCCCATGAAGAGCATGATGGCCGTGCTCCCGTCAAGAGGGGGAACCGGCAGCAGATTGAACGTGCCGAGAAGCAGGTTGAGCGAGAAGAAAGCGCCAAGGACACTGCTCGCAAAGTCCGGGGTGCCCGTGCGCGGGTCATCGTGCAGCCAGCCCTGGGACCAGCCCAGCCGCAGCGCGACCGCCGCGATCAGCATCAGCGTGTAGTTCGTTGCCGGCCCGGCCAGGGCCATCCACGCGGCCCGGCGGGGATGCCGCCGTTCCCACGCAGGATCGTAAGGCGCGCTGGCCCAGCCGATGAGCGACCCGTTAATGATCAGGGAGAGTATGGGAATCACCACCATGCCCCAGGGTTCTCGTTGGATGTGCGGAACCGGATTGAGCGACACCTGTCCGCCCGCAAACGCGGTGTCGTCCCCGCCGATCTTGGCGGCCAGCGCGTGCGCCGCTTCGTGGCAAGTGGTGGAGAAAAGAAACGCGACATACCAGATAAATCCCAGCGCGAGCAGTTCCGGTGAGAAATCAGCCATGAAGTAACTCTTTGTTTCCTCCGCGCCAGTAGCGTAGATGGCTCGGCCCCGCTTTGCAAGCGACGCGCGCGATGGTTTTATCCTTCGAGGTTTTCCCCGCTCTCCTCGTAGTGCAGGCCTTCAGGCCTGAGTTTTCGCTATCCCGATAGTGGCGGGAGGGGGGCCGGACGCCGCGGCTCGGCAAGAAAAGGAAACCCATAGATGAGGACGTGCCGCCGAAGGGAATGGACTTTGGAAGGAACCATAGAGTAAACTCGCGCTCACTCTCCCGCAGGTGGTAACCAATGCAAAACTATCACTACTCGTATCTCGTCGGGGTGCTCATCTTTGGTGCGGCCTGGGTGGTCTGCTCCGCTCTTGGAAAGAAGTACCGGGCGGAGATTCGCTGGGGCACGCTCATCTCCGCGCCCATGGCGCTTACCAGTCTTCTGTTTGTTCCTCAGTATTGGACGCCCCCGTCGCTATTTGACCTCGACTTGAAAATCAGAGTTGGAATCGAGGATGTGCTTTGGGCAGCGGTGGTGGGAGGCATTGCTTCCGTCATAGCTGAAATCCTGCTGACAGAGAGACTTGCCAAGATGCGGGGTCTGCCGCGCAAACGGCACTTCGCACCTTTCGTTGTTGTCGTCGTGGTTTTTATCGCGCTGGAGTTTTGGCACCCGGGCAAGACCATCTACAACACGATCGTTGCCTTCGCGTTCGGCGCCCTGCTGATTGCGTATCTCCGGTCCGACCTGGTCCCCTCGATGCTTGTCGGCGCACTGAGTTTCACCGTTTTGTATTTTGCGTTGTTTTTGATTTTTCTCGCCTTCTACCCCGACTTCATCCACCGCTATTACAACATCCCGAATCTTCTTGGAATCTATATTCATGGGGTACCCATCGAGGAACTCCTCTTCGCCGGAACCGGAGGGGCAATCTGGAGCATTGCCTACGAATATGTGCAAGGCTACCGCCTCGAGCCGGCGACTCCTTAATCACCCGCGCGAACTCAAGATACTAGAGTCTGGTGCGCCACGCGTCCGTCTTACGCGGGGGTTGTGCCCTGACGCGGTTTCAGCCCCTATGCGCCAGAAATGCCGCATTCTTACGTATTTTCCGGTGCCCATTCAAACAGCTATCCCGCTATCCCTCGACAATTACGTCACCGCCATCGCCGCCGCGCAGACCTAGAGGCTCTCGCCGGCAAATGCTACGGCGTTGTTTGCGTCGGGACGGCCTTGGGGCCGGACGGCGTGAATTGGAAGCGAATGAGCCATTCGCTGGGGACGCTGTGACCGCCCACTTCGGGCGAAGTGAATTGCCAGCGGCGCGCGGCATTCAGAGCGAGGTCGGCGAAATACTTGCTGGGGCCGGGAGAATCGAGCGCAGCCTCGGAGACGTTGCCCGTGGGATCGACGTGAACCCGGACGCTGACGCGAACGACTCCCTGAATGGTGGCGAGGGCTTTTTCGGAGACGTCGGGCAAAACCTGCTCGAGGACCTCACCGCGCGTGGGGGATGACGCGGAAGCGCTCGGCGCGTTTGCGGAGGGGAACGTACCCGTGCGCACAGAAGCAGGAGTTGGCGCGGCCACCGGCGAACTCTGCGGCTGTGCCGTAGGATTTTTCTCGGCGGCAGTTTTCAGCGAGTTTTGCGTCGCGGATGGTGCGGACGGCTTTGAAGCCGGCGGGATTTCACGCCGCGCAGGTTGCTCGATCGGTTTTGGCTGCCCTGTGGACTGAGCGGCTGCCGTTGCAGCGGACGACGAAGAGTCGGAACGATGGCCCAGGATTTTTGGTAGAGCAAAGATCGCTACAACAACCAGAAGCGCAGCGGCAACAGGAACTACATAGTTGGGGAGAACGAGAGTTTGCTTCGGAGGGTTCGCGGCTTGCGGCCGTGGCGGTTGCGCTTGCGCCCTTGGTGGAGGTGCGTCGAACTTGGGGACTTGCAGTTTTGCCGCAGGGACCGCCGGAACCGAAGAGAGCGGAACAGCCAACGGCGAAACGGATTGCGCGGCAGCAGCAGCGACGGCGACGGGATTGAGACGCGCGGCGATTTCGGGAATGGTCCAGCGGCGCCGGGGATCGCGGCGGAGTGCGTGCCGCGCAATGTCGAGAAAAGGCTGGGGAAGTGTATCGGGGACGCTCGGGTCGGCTTGACTTTCAAGTTGCAAGGCCGGTGCATTCTGCGTGAGTGTTTCGACCAGGGTCATGCCGAGAGACCAGACGTCAGTGGCAGCGGAGAGCGGAGAGGTCGCGGTTTCGGGAGCGTTGTGAGCATCGAACTTGCCAGATAATTTGCGGGATTCACCGATGGGGAAGAGAGTGTCGCTGGAAAGCTTGAGTTGATCGGCGGTGGCGAGAATGTTGGAAGGCTTGATTCGCGAATGAACGAGCCCTTTGCCGTGGAGATAAACGAGAACATCGAGCACGGGTTCAAGCATTTCGCGAGCTTCGGAAGCCGTGAGAGGGCGCTGGGGAAGAATCTGGGAGAGGTCTTCTTCGGCATACTCCATCGCGACGTACAGACGATCCCTGTTTTCGAGGCGGCAGCGGCCGATGTCGAGGATGCGCAGCAGATTGGGATGAACGAGCTGCATAATGCGACGCCAGAGAGAGAGTTGGAGATCGGCGGTCGGACCAGCGGGAATCAATTTAATGGCGGCTTTTTGAGATTGCGGATCAGCGAGCTGCGTGAGGAAAACGGCGGAGTCGTCCGTACCCCCCAAGTAAAGTCGCAGACGGAATCGATTGTCGATGACTTGACCTTCGCACTGTTTCCAGAAATCGCTCATATTGCACCTCCGAATGCGAATTCCTCCGCGCCGGCCGGTGGGGGACACTCCCGCCACCGTGGCGCGCGACCGCCGAAAGTACTTCGCGGCGTCTAGGGCAGGGCTGGAACGTCTCGACGTGCGATTCGCAGGCGCCTGGGGCCGGGCGCTCGTCGCCTACATTCTGGCATGAAACAGGCTGGAAGGGGAGCGTGGTTTCTGTGGGTTATGGAGAGGCTAGCGGCGTCCGTGCGGAAGGCGCTTTGCGGAAGCGGCCTGGATCAAGGCTGCGCAGGCGGAGATGCAGGCGCGGCGGAAATCGCGCGAAATTTTCTTATGGATGTCCACGGAATGAAGGAGCGTAGCGGTGCCATGCAGGAGGGCGACGAGCGCCAGAGCCACGGGAATGTGTTGATCGGGCTTACCACCAAGCTGAGTGGCCAGACTCCGCTTCAAGAATTCGAACGACGGCATGTGTTCTTTGCGTGAGAAGGCGATGGCCCAATCTTCAGAAATAAGGCGGAAGTCGTTGGGATGGGCCGCAAAGAAGTCGAGGACGCGGCGGCAAACCTGCGCGGGAGTGCGCGAGGGCTTGATGGCCGAAAAGAGATTCAGGCGGGCGCGGCGGCGCAGGAGGGAGAGAAGATCGTTCTTGTTGGAGAAGCGCTCATAGAGGGTAGGGGTAGTGGTGCCCGAGGCGAGGGCGACGGCGCGCATGGTGAGGGCATGCTCGCCGCGTTCGCTCCACATGCGGTATGCTGCATCGAGGATGCGGCCTTCCAGACGGTCATCAGCCTTGCGAGGCATGCAGCAGCGCTCCCGATCTTCGTTGCGCGAGATTATATCCTTTACAGCGTTAAAGATACAATGTATAAAGAATAGGCCCTGAACGACCCTCCTGGGGATCCCCAAAATTACATAAAGACGGGAGTGCGAGACAGCAAGATATGTTTCGATTTCAATATAGCGTGACGACCAAGGCCAGCCGGAAGCTCGCCTGGGAGGTTTTTTCGAATACGCGGCGATGGAATGAATTCGCAAACATCTATGGCGAAGTGATCTGGCGCGAAGGAAGGCCGTGGGAAGCGGGAAGCCGACTGGAGATCGAAGTACTGGAGCCGGTGAGGACCGTTGTGAGTCACGTCATCACGAATTGCCAGCCCGCGCACAAAGTAGGGTGGATCGACCACTCGCTCGGGGTGGTACTGGCGCAGTGGGTCAGCTTTGAAGCGCACGCGGGAAAAGGTACGCGGGTGCATACCTGGGGGGATATTGTCCATTCCGGCGTGGATATCGCGGGGCGAACCGCGGAGCAGGTCATCACCAGCTTCACGGAGACGTGGTACGAAAATTTTCGATCCGTGTGCGACCGGCTTGCGGAAGCAAGCGACGATTGAGCGGAAAGGCCATTTCGAAGTTCTTCTTACCGATTTGAATCCACGAAAACTTCTGCAGGAAAAGCAGCGATTAGCCTCGTCTGAGGTCTGCGGGCTTGCAGGCTAAAGGCCTCCATCCATCGGGTCGATTCTCGAATGAAAGCGCATTTTCCGGCGAATGGCAGCGCGAGGAATTCGACAAAGGGACGAGCGCGCGTTTTCGATGTCAGATTAGTCTGACCCTGACGACGATTTCTGGCGGGTCGCGGCGGGGAGGAGGAGGCGCTTGGGGCCACTGACGAAGGGATTGCCGCGCTCGTAAAAGCGAAGGAGTTGATCGGCGGCGCGAGTAATGCCGATGCGCACGGTTTTTTCGATTGGGCCGATGGGATGGCTGATTTCGCCCAGCCAGAGCGAGCCGGGGGCGCAGAGGTCGAGGCCGTCGTGGCGACGGTTGATTTGAAAGGCGGCAGCGAGGCGTCCGGGGCCGCGAGTTAGATCGAGAAGTCGAGTGGTCTTGCGGTGACGCTGCATGAGTTCGATGCCGTCAAGGGGTTCGAGGGCGCGAATGAGGATTGCCGCAGCGATTCCAGCAGGCTCGCTCACGACATTGAGCATGAAGTGCGCGCCATAGTTGAAAAAAATGTAGGCGTGGCCGGGTGCGAGATACATCGAGCGGATGCGCGGAGTAGGGCCGCGAAAATGATGTCCGGCGGGATCGCCGGGCGGATAGGCTTCCGTTTCCACGATGCGGCCGCTGAGGCGGCCCGCAGGGAGATCGTGGACGACGACTCTTCCGATGAGGAAGCGAGCGAGCTCGACGGTGTCAGGTGGAAGTTCGGACCGGCGGAGGCGCCGAAGAGTGAATTTCTCCGGAGGGGATTTCAGAGCGTCGCGAGTAGAGGACATGGGATGCCGAGTCAGCGGGAAAGCAGCTTCCGCAGGTCGTCAGAAGTAACGAGATCCTGATACTCAGGGTGCTTGCGAATGAAATTAGAGACGTAGGAGCAGAGCGGGACAACCTGGAGATGACTAACGCGGGCGAAATCGAGCGCAAAGCGGGCAAGCTTCGCAGCCAGGCCCTGGCGTTCGAGTGGCTGAGGCACTTCGGTGTGGGCAAGAACGATGCGGCCGGGAAAGCGGCGATACGTCATCAAGGCGCGAAGGCCGCCAATGCTGGCTTCGAAACGATGAGCTTCTTCGTTGTGGGTGACGGTTACGCCGTTGAGATTCACGTCCACTGATCACCCTGCCGCATTGCTGGTTTTTTCATTCCGGAAATAACGGAGCGCGCCGGAAGGGCACTGGTCGACCTGCTTGATGATGCGATCGGTTTTTGAGCCGTCCATCTTGATCCACGGGCGAGCATTGACGTTGAAGACTTCGCCGAGGCCCTGCACGCACTTGGCGGAATGAAGGCAGACGCCGGGTTTCCAAATGACGGTGATTTCGCCGTTCGTGTAGGTCTTTTCGGATTCGCTCATGAGGACCTCCGGGTAACCATGAAAGTTTATCAGGGAATTCGGAAAACTACGGAGTTGAAGAGTCGGGAGGCTCGTTGTTGAAGAGGCGGGCGAGCTCAGCGTGATCGATGACTACGGCGGGGTCGCGCTGGATGGCGTCGAAATATTTTTTCTGAAAAGCGTCGCCGGATTCCGTGGGCACGAACATTTTCCGGGCGAGAGAGATGGCGCCGCTGGTGTATTCCGGGGTGATGGGTTCCTTGGCAGCCAGAGTTTCATCGATGCGGACGACGAATTCGGAGATGTTGTGCAGCCAGGCGAACTGCGCATGGTCGATGACCAGGCGGAAGAGCTCGCCGGTGTTGACGTGTCCATGCTCGCGCTCATAGTCGCGGCGTTCCATGTTGAGAAGAGTTTTGTGGAGGCGCAGAAGAGCGAGTCGCAGGGAGAGAAGTTTCTCGCGGGCGGGGGAATCGCTGTTCGCGGGATATAAATTTGAGGTCGGAGAATCCATTTTCGAATGACACCCCTATTCTCCGATAGTCAGCAGTTAATTTCAAAATGAATGCGCGAAGAAAAATCTTTCACCACAGAGTTCACAGAGGGCACAGTGCGCGCGGAGAAGAATGGAAAAAGGAGAAAATGGAAAAGAGAAAAGTGAAGCAGGAAGGCTTACATCTCGAAACCTAAAACTGAAAGCTGTTCAATCGGGATAGCGAACTTCGTCCCTTTGGATATTTCCCTGCTTGGTCGGAACCGCTTGCATGGCACCCGCGATTGGAGGATAGTAGGTAATATCACTACTTTGGAGGCAGCATGGAGAAGAACGTATCGGCAGCGGACGCGAACCGCAAATTTTCCGAACTCCTGCGAGGAGTGCGCAATGGCCGGAGCTACATCGTCACATCACATGGGGAGCCCGTGGCGAAATTGGTGCCGGCCACGCAGAATGACCGCATCGCGGCAGGGGCGCGGGCTGCTCTCCTGGCACGCCTGAAGTCGCAGCCTGCCGTCGAAGGCGCCAAGGCGCGTCGGCGATGGACTCGCGATGAGCTTTACGAGGACGACAAGTGAGGGTAGCGCTTGACACCAATATCCTGGCGTACGCGGAAGGCGTCAACGGGGCGGAAAGAAAAGCAAACGCGCTGGATTTGATGCAGCGGCTGCCCGCCGGGTCTGCAGTGCTCCCCGTGCAAACGCTTGGCGAGCTGTTCCAGCTTCTGGTGCGAAAGGTGAACCGCACACCCGCGCGAGCCCGCGCCGCTATCCTCGGTTGGCGCGATGCGTTCCCTCTGATTGAGACTTCCGAAAACGTGATCGTAGGTGCTGCCGAACTTGCTGCCACGCACCGTTTCAGTATCTGGGATGGCATCGTCCTCGCCTCCGCCGCCGAGGGCGGATGCCGCCTGCTCCTCTCGGAAGATCTGCAAGAAGGCTTCACTTGGAACGGCGTCACTGTAACCGATCCTTTCGGCGTGTCCTCTCACCCCCTGCTCACCGACCTTCTGCAATGAGCTTAGCAGCGCGACGCCCCGTCCGCTGGAATTACGGGTTGGCCTCGGCTGCGAAGCTATCTTTGAGACAGCACAAGGACTGCTCTTTCCAACATCGGAATCGGTCGCGGCCTGAACTAACGGTGAAAATCCGGTATGAGCGGAGATGGAGACGGTCAATTGTGATAGCGCTGCTCGCCGACGGGAAGGGGGACGGGAAGCCGGTTGCCCAGAGGCGGGAGCGGGCAGGTCGAGTAAGGAGTGTAGGCACAAGGAGGATTTTCAAGGCGATTGAAATCGAGCTCGAGCTCGCCGGGTTTATCGAGGCCGCGCGTGGGGAAGCCGGTATAGAGAAAACGGCAAGCACCGTAAGTGGTCGAGGTACTGGTCGTATCGCGGAGAATGAAGAAAAGTTTAGCGACCGCGGGATCTTCGAGGACGGGCTCAAGCCGAAATGTTTTTCCCGCGAGAGTGAATTCCGCGGCGCCGGGAACGGGCTGATCGTAGCTGGTGCCGACGAGGGTAGCCAGTGTAATGGTTTTGTGCGGGGAATAGGGAGTCCATCTGGCGGTCACACGATAAGCGGAGTCGGGCGGGTACCACTTAAGCTCGCGAAAACCGACGATGGCGGGAGAATGAGAGTCCTTGATGCGAAGAGCGAAGCGCGCCTCGCGGCGGATCACGTACAAGTTGAGAGTGCCAATGGTGAGATGAGGCGAAACTTTGTCATTGTTCGCTTCGGCTCGCAGGGTTTGCGATTTTGCGGAAGCCCCAGCAACGAGGAAGTCAGAAGGAAATCCTCCCGCGGGAGGATTCAGCGTGACGGTTTCGCCTGCGAGGTGAAGGATGGCGAGATGCGCGGGTCCACCGGCAAGATGGATTTTGTTGCCGGCAGCCGAGCCGACGGAATTGTCGCCGGGCTGGAGCCATTCCAGGCCGACGAGAGAAAGCCAGCCGTCCGGTTTGTAAAGGTCGGCCTTGTGTTCTGCGCGCCAGGCAGCGGTGTCTTTTTGCCAGGAAGTCTCTTGCGAGATTGCAGGGGCGGGTAGCAGCGCGAACGCAAGAGCGAGGAAAGCCAGGCAGGCCGAACGGTCTCTGAAGCGCATGAGAAAGTATAACGTGGAAGAGAAAGTGCCGAAATGAAGATGAGAAAGAAAGAGCATGCCCGCCCATGCGGCAGATCATTTGGAGGCGAGGTTCGCGAAACTGCGGGCCGATCGCTGAGCAGCAGAAATTTTCATGCTTGGCATCGCTAATTCCAATCCAGCATGCGGCAAGCCGTGAAAGATGTGCTGCTTAGCTGAATCGATTTTCTACTGGATTGATGTCAGTATTTTTTTTACAGGAAATGTAACCAGGAAGCTCTTTTCCTCATCACATGGAGGAAGTCAAATCATGCTTCCGCTGCGGAAAGGAAGGTTCTTCATTCGCTTCCGCGAGGCGAGCACAAAAGGAAAAGAGACTCTTATGAGAAAAACGAAATTCACCGCAGGTCTGCTGGCATTTTCTCTGTTGCTCGCAGCCAGCGCCATCGCCGGCAACGCCAACAAGGGTACGCTGCAGGTCGACGAGACCGTTACTGTCGGTGGCAAGCAGCTCCGCGCGGGTAAGTATCGAGTGGAATGGACTGAAAGCGGATCGAATACGGAAGTCAGCATTTCCGACGGCAAGGAGACGATAGTCAAGGTGCCGGCGCAGGTTCTTCCGCTAAAGAGAGCCGAGGCCACCAACGGCTATGGAACCACCGCCGATCAGGCTGGTAACAAGGCGCTGACGGAAATTTTCTTCGGTGGCAAGAAGTATGAACTGTCCATCGGCGAAGCATCCGCGGCAACGGCCACATCTTCAGATCAGACGCGAGGGAGCAACTAACTTCGGCGTTTTTCTTCGCTGAGTTCGTGGTTGCAATAAGGAGGGACCGCGGAGCGGTCCCTTTTTTTCGTCTATGTGCAGCAAGGTCACAGAAACTCTGGAGCATAGCCACCTGGCAAGAAGAGAGAGTCGAGACATTGAACAATGTTATGTGATCTAACAAAACTTGCTGCTGTGAGTGTATGATCTGGAGTGTTTGAGTCGGCGGACGGTTGGCCTCTTCTTGAAATTGATTGAGTTTATTTCCCCAACCGATTGCAACTCCCAACAACAGTTCTGGTTTTTAGAAGCGGAGGAAGCTTCATGATTGTCGGTGTGCCACGAGAGAGCTTTCCCGGGGAGCGGCGGGTAGCGCTGGTGCCCGCAGCCATACCGAACCTAACCAAGGCAGGCCTGGAAGTGGTGGTGGAGGCGGGGGCTGGAACCGGGGCGGGCTATCCTGACGCGGATTACGCCGCGAAGGGCGCGAAGATCGTCTCCGATCGCGCCGAAGTGTTTCGGGCCGCCGACATTGTGGTGCAAGTTCTCTGTTATGGATCCAACGACAAAACCGGCAAAGCCGACGTTCCCCTTTTCCGCAACGGCCAGGTACTTATTGGATTCTTGAGGCCGCTGGGCTCCATCGAAACCATTCAGGAAATCGCCGCCAAGGGAGTGACCTCATTTTCTGTGGAATTGATGCCGCGAAC
>WNFC01002688.1_pt1 | contig 19150 bp, 15 predicted proteins | sample 5400541 | NCBI WGS metagenome assembly WNFC01 (sample SAMN13153342, study PRJNA577476) | soil metagenome | isolation source: 120 cm saprolite under Douglas fir tree site 2 hole 2 replicate 1 | place: USA:California | collected 2015-04-18 | reverse complement strand
CATCCGCCCGGTGAACTCGTCGATGATGACGATCTTGTCGTCCTTGGCGATGTAGTCGGTGTCGAGCGCGAACAGCTTGTGCGCGCGCAGCGCCTGGTTGACGTGGTGGACGAGCGAGATGTTGTGGATGTCGTAGAGGGTGCCGGCGGTCATCAACCCGCTGTCGCGGAGCAGCGTCTCGATCTTCTCGACCCCGGCTTCGGTCAGGGTGACCGTGCGCTGCTTCTCGTCCTTCTCGTAATCGTCGGGCTCGAGCGCCGGGATCAGCTTGTTGACCTGGATATAGAGATCGGAATTGTCCTCGGTCGGCCCGGAAATGATGAGCGGCGTGCGCGCCTCGTCGATCAGGATCGAATCAACTTCGTCGACGATCGCGTAATGGAACGGCCGATGGACCATCTCCTCGAGCCGAAACTTCATGTTGTCGCGAAGATAATCGAAGCCCAGCTCGTTGTTGGTGCCGTAGGTGACGTCGCACAGATAGGCCTGCTGGCGCTCCGCGTCAGTGAGGTCGTGGACGATGCAGCCAACGCTCAGGCCGAGAAAGCGATAGATCTGGCCCATCCATTCGGCGTCGCGATGCGCCAGGTAATCGTTGACGGTGACGACATGGACGCCGTTGCCGGTCAGCGCATTCAGATAGACCGGCAGGGTCGAGACCAGGGTCTTGCCTTCGCCGGTCTTCATCTCGGCGATCATGCCGCGATGCAGCACAACGCCGCCCATCAGCTGCACGTCGAAATGGCGCTGTCCCAGGGTGCGCTTTGCCGCCTCGCGCACCGTGGCGAACGCCTCGACCAGCAGATCGTCGAGTTCTGCGCCTTCCGCGAGCCGTTCCTTGAATTCGGCGGTGCGGGCGCGCAGCGCGTCGTCCGACAGCTGTTCCAGCTCCGGCTCGATTTCGTTGATCTGTGCGACGAGCGGCCCCAGGCTTTTGATGTAGCGATCGTTGGCCGAGCCGAACAGACGCCGCGCTAAGGCGCCTAACATGGGAACCTCGGGACGGGGAGGGGATGGCGAGAAAATGCGAGCACAGCGACCCCTGACAGATAGGCGGCCGACGCCGGGGTGTCAATTAACGCGGTGGTTCGGCAGCAGGCCACGATCGCTGGTCCTCGTCTCGGAAGCATATTTCCGCGGCTAACATTTTCGGTTATACCTTCATTCCATGACCGCTGATGTTCGCAGAGGCCGGAACCGACGCCGACGCTGCCCTCCGGGCGGTGCTGGTGCATTCGCGCGTTCAACGGACCGACGACGACAATAGGGCATAGCCTCCGGTCGGTCTCCCGAACCGCAGCTTCTTCCACCGCCGCCGATAGAATCGGCGGTTTTTTTGTGTCTCGTTTCGACGGACAACGCCACCCATGACCGACAACCAAATCATTGCCCACAGCCCTTTCAGTGGGTGGCAGGTGCCGGATAGCTTCAAATCAGTCCGCTACTACGTGACGCGTGCATCGGATTTCCCGGCGCTGGTGGCGATCCGGCAATGGTGCTGGGCGATGGACCCTGCCCCGTCCGTGACTGCAATTGTCGTGTCGGGCTTGGCGCGTGCCGAATATCTGATCGAAATCGAGGCGGTCGCGATCGCGCAATAGCGGTGTATATTTAATTAGCTCAAGGAGATTCGACCTGATGGCCGCACTTTCCCCGCTTGCTCCCGAGCGCTTTCCTGAGCTGCCGCCGATCGCCGGCGTGCGCCTCGCCGCCTATGCCGCCGGGATCCGCTATGCCGGCCGCAACGACATGATGCTCGCCGAATTGGCGCCGGGCAGCACGGTCGCCGGCGTCCTCACCCAATCGACGATGCCGGGACAGCCGGTGATCTGGTGCCGTGAATGCCTCCCCCATGGCACGGTGCGCGCGATTGTCGTCAACTCCGGCAACGCCAACGTCTTCACTGGCCGCGCCGGACGGCAGGTCATCGAGAGCACGGCGGCGACAGCCGCCCGGTTGCTCGGCTGCGAGCCCCGAGAGGTGTTCATCTCCTCGACCGGCGTCATCGGCGAGCCGCCACCTGCTGACAGGATCAGCGCCGCCCTGCCGAAAATCATTCCCCTTCTCGATGCCGGGGCGTGGGAACCGGCCGCGCGGGCGATCATGACCACCGACACCTTTCCCAAGGGCGCGACCGCGACCGCGACGATCGCCGGCATGCGGGTCCGCATCAACGGCTTCTGCAAGGGTTCCGGGATGATCGCGCCTGACATGGCGACGATGCTCGCCTATGTCTTCACGGATGCTACGCTGCCGGCAAGCGTGCTCCAGCCGCTGCTCGTCGAGGCCAACGAGCGCTCGTTCAACTGCGTCACCGTCGACGGCGACACCTCGACCAGCGACACCCTGCTGCTGTGCGCGACGCAGCAGGCGCGCCACACGTCGATCACCAGCCCCGGCGACCCGCGGCTCGACGATTTCCGTCGCGCCCTCGCCGGCCTGACGATCGATCTCGCAACCCAGCTCGCGCGCGACGGCGAAGGGGCCGAGAAATTTGTCACCATCGAGGTGACCGGTGCCGACAGCGACCGGGCGGCGCGGCGCATCGGCTTGTCGATCGGCAACTCGCCGCTGGTGAAGACCGCGCTCGCCGCGGGCGACGCCAATTGGGGCCGCGTCGTCATGGCGGTCGGCAAGGCTGGCGAGAAGGCCGACCGCGATCGCCTGTCGATCGCGGTCGGCGGCATCCAGATCGCCGCGCAGGGCGGGCCGGTGCCGGGCTATGACGAAGGGCCGGTCAGCGAGCACATGAAAGGCCGCGAAATCCGCATTGCCGTCGACATCGGTATCGGCAGCGGCCGGGCGACGGTGTGGACCTGCGACCTGACGCACGGCTATGTGGACATCAATGGCAGCTACCGTAGCTAGCCGGCACCCAAACCCGCAAGCGGGGGAGGGTAGGGTGGGGGTGGCCCGGCCGATCGTTCTCGTCGCGGCGGTCGCGTTGATCGACACCGATGGCCGGGTGCTGATTGCCGAGCGCCCGGAAGGCAAGCACCTTGCCGGGTTGTGGGAGTTTCCCGGCGGCAAGGTGCAGCCCGGCGAGACGCCCGAGGTGGCGCTGATCCGCGAACTCGCCGAGGAGCTCGGCATCGATGTCGAGGCGAGCTGCCTCGCGCCGTTCACCTTCGCCTCCTACGCCTATCCCGATTTCCATCTGCTGATGCCGCTTTATGTCTGCCGCAAATGGTCGGGGATCGTGGCGGCGCGCGAGGGCCAGCGCCTCGCCTGGACGCGCCCGGCGCGGCTCGGCGATTATCCGATGCCGCCCGCCGACAAGCCGCTCGTCGCAATGCTGCGCGACCTGTTGTAGGGAGGTCCGGCCATGCAAGTCGCGCCAATCGTCACCGCCGACAGCATCACGCAGATCGCCGAGGAGGCTACGGGCGCGGTCGTCGTCAACGCCTCGCATGGCGGGGTCTATGCCGCCTATCTCGCGGCCAAGCTCGCCGCCGCCGCGGCGATCTTCAACGATGCCGGGGTCGGGCGCGAGCGCGCCGGGATCGGCGGTCTCGACTACCTGCAGGAGCTCGGCATTCCCGCCGCGACGGTCAGCCACACGACAGCGCGGATCGGCGACGGCGCCGACATGCTGGCGCGCGGGGTCATCAGCCATGCCAATCCGCTGGCCACAGCCCTGGGCGTTCGCCCGGGAATGCCCTGTCGGGATGCCGCGGCGGCCTTGGCGCAGGCCAAGCCGGCGCGGCCCGCGCCGGCGCCGGCCATCGAAGGCGCGTTTCTGATCGTCAGCGACCCGCCGCAGGTCTGGGCGCTCGACTCGGCCTCGCTGGTCGCGCCCGAGCATCACGACGCGATCGTCATCACCGGCTCGCATGGCGGGCTTTTGGGCGGCCGGCCGGAAACCGCGCTCAAATACGATGTGCGCGCCGCCTTCTACAACGACGCCGGGATCGGCATCGACGAGGCCGGGGTGTCGCGTCTGCCCGCGCTCGATGAGCGCGGCATCGCCGCCGCGACCGTGGCGGCGGCAAGCGCCCGCATCGGCGACGCGCGATCGAGCTACGAAGACGGCGTGCTGTCCCGGGTCAACCGGAGCGCCGCTGCGCTCGGCCTCACCCCGGGAATGTCCGCGCGCGAGGCCGTCGCAATGCTGCGCCGCGCGTTTCTGCGACCGCCGCCTTGACAGCGTTGCACTCTTGATTGGTCATTCCGGGGCGGCGCGCAGCGGCGAGCCCGGAACCCATAAACACAGGCCTCTGGAAAATGGGTTCCGGTCTCGGCCCCTCGGGCCGCCCCGGAATGACAGGAAATGGAGACTCCCCATGGCTATGACATCAGCCGATGCCGCCCGGCAGAACCGCCCGCACGGCAAGATGACCGGCGGGCGGGCGCTCGCCGAGATGCTGCGCCTCAGTGGCGCCGGGCCGATGTTCGGGATGGGCGGGTTTCAGCTGTTGCCGTTCTACGACGCGCTCGGCCAGCTCGGCATGCAGCATTTTCTGATCAATGACGAGCGCTGCGGCGCCTTCGCCGCCGACGCCTATGCGCGGGTCACCAACCGTCCGGGGATCTGCGACGGCACCCTTGGCCCCGGCGCCACCAACCTCGTCACCGGCCTCATCGAAGCATTGAATGGCGGGATCCCGGTCGTGGCGATCGCCGGCGACACCAACCGGTCCCATTCCTGGAAGAACATGACGCAGGAATGCCGCCAGGTCGAGATCCTGCGGCCGGCCGTCAAGGAGCTGATCCGGGTCGAAGAAACCTGCCGCATCCCGGAGCTGACCCGCCGCGCCTTTGCGGTCGCGACCTCGGGCCGGCCCGGGCCGGCGCTGCTCGACGTGCCCGAGGATGTGTGTCACGGCACATACGATTTCACCGTCGATGATTTCGCGATCGATCCGGCGACGTTGGCGGCGCCGGCGCGGCGCATCCGTCCCGATCGCGCCAACATCGAGCGCGCCGCGCGGCTGATTGCTGCGGCCAAGCGGCCGCTCTTACTGGTCGGCGGCGGGATCCACATCTCGCAGGGGTACGCCGCGCTCGCCGCGTTCGCCGAGGCGCAATCGATCCCGGTTGCGCATACGATGAGCGGCAAGGGCGGGATCGCCTGCACGCATGCGCTGTCGGTCGGCCTCTTCGGCCGCTATGCGCGCATCGCCAACGAGCTGATCGAGGCGTCCGACTGCCTGATCGTCGTCGGCTGCAAGCTCGGCGAGATCGCGACCAAGCGCTACGCGCTGCCGCCGAGGCACATCCCGATCATCCATCTCGAAATCGTCGCCGAGGAGATCGGGCGCTGCCATCCGGCGGAAGTGGCGCTCTGGGGCGACGCGCGCGCCGGTCTCGAAGACCTCGCCGAAGCGCTGGCGGGCGATGCGAAACGCGCCCGCGCGGAGCGTGCCGGCTACGTCGGCGAGATTCCCGCGCGCATGAAGGCTTGGGCGGAGGAGGCGGCACCGCGTCTCAGTTCGCGCGACCGCCCGATCCACATGGCGCGGCTCTGCACTGAACTCAACCGGGCGCTGCCGGGCGACTCGATCCTCGTCGCCGACGGCGGGTTCGCCGGACATTGGACCGGCCTCCTCTATGACACCAAGGCTGCGGGCCGGCATTTCATCCCCGACCGTGGCTTCGCCTCGATCGGCTATGGGCTCCCTGGCGGGATCGGCGCGGCGATGGCGGCGCCGGGGGTTCCGGTTGTCGCGATTAGCGGCGACGGCGGCTTCAACATGATGCTGGGCGAGCTCGAAACCGCGCGCCGCGCCAAGCTCGGGCTGACCATCGTCGTCGTCAACAACGCCGCGTCAGGCTATGTAAAGGCGCTGCAGCACGCGATGATGGGCGGGCGCTACCAGTCATCCGATCTCTCCGAAATGGATTACGCTGCGATCGCCCGTGCAATGGGCTGCAGCGGCATCCGGGTCGAGGATCCCGACGCGCTTGGGCAAGCGCTCGCGGCAGGGCTCGCCGAACGCGACCGCCCGACGGTCGTCGATGTCGTCGTGACCCGCGACCCCGGCCAGATGCTGCCCGCGGTCGACAACCGCACGGTCGAGATCAAACAAGGCGACCGCGTGGCGTGAGGCGGAAAAACCCCGTCATTCCGAGGCGCGGCCGAAGGCTGCGAGCCCGGAACCTATATTCCAGAGGCCTGTGTCTATGGATTCCGGGCTCGCCGCTGCGCGGCGCCCCGGAATGACGAGGTATGTTGTGGTTTTTCTCCAAAGCCCTTGAGGCGCGTCAGTCCCCCCGGCGGGCCAGCAGATCGATCTCGACGAGGGCGCCGCGCGCCAAGCCGGTGACGCCGACGCAGGTCCGCGCCGGCAACCGGTCCGGCGCGAAGTAGGATTGGTAGACCGCGTTCATCGGCGCGTAGTCGCGCTCGAAATGGGTCAGGTAGACCCGCGCGAACACGACGCGGTCGAGCGAACTGCCCGCCCCGGCCAGTACAAGCTTCAGGTTTTCGATGACGCGGCGCGTCTGCGCCTCGATCCCCTCGGGCAATGGCGCACTGTCGTCCCCGGGGTCGGTCGGCATCTGGCCGGTAGCGAAAACCCAGCCATCGACCGCGACGGCGTGGCTGGTCGGCGCCACCGGCGTCGGTGCGCCGGGGATCATCAGAAATTCGATCATGGCGGGCGCTCACCTTGGATCCAGATGGCCTGGCTTTTGCACATTCTCGGCCAACAATCCATCTGGAACCGTAGGTACCCAGCCATGACTTCCCACGCGGAAAACGCGCTGCTGACTCGTGTCGGACCCGGTACCCCGATGGGCGCGCTGATGCGCCAGTACTGGCTGCCGGCGTGCCTCTCATCGGAACTGGTGGCCGATAGCGACCCGCTGCGCCTGATGCTGCTGGGCGAGCGCTTGATCGCCTTCCGCGACAGCTTGGGGCGGATCGGCGTTCTCGATCACCGCTGTCCGCACCGCTGCGCCTCGCTGTTTTTTGGCCGCAACGAAGAGGGCGGCCTCAGATGCATCTATCACGGCTGGAAATTCGACACGGAAGGCAATTGCCTCGACATGCCGAATTTGCCGGCGGACCAGGACTTCAAGTCCAAGGTCAAGGCAAAAGCCTATTCGGTAGCCGAGCGCGGCGGGCTGGTTTTCGTCTATATGGGCGACCGGGAGGTGGCGCCGCCATTGCCGGCGCTGGAGGCGATCCTCTGCCCGCCGGGCGAGACCAGCCTTTCGGCCCGGCAGCGCGAATGCAACTGGCTGCAGGCCCTGGAAGGCGACATCGACACCTCGCATTTCAGCTTTCTGCATACCGGCAAGATCGATGTCGCCGATATCGATCCCGATCACATGGAGCGGTTCCAGCTGACCGACCGGGCACCGCGCTACCATGTCCAGGCGACGGAGTGGGGCACGATGTACGCGGCCTACCGGCCGGCCCAGCCGGGCCATGTCTATTATCGCTTTGCCCATTTCGCGATGCCGTTCTGGACGCTCTTCCCGAACGGCCCGCTGAGCGACAACGTCCTCGCCCAAGCCTGGGTCCCGATGGACGACACCCACACGATGTCGTTCCAGTTCAACTGGACCCGCAAGACCCCGGTGCTGGGTTTCACCAAGACCGGCGAGCGGCTCCCGTTTCTCGACCGGGTCACCCCGGCCTTGCCGAATACAGCCGACTGGTTCGGCCGCTGGCGGCCGGCCGCCAACCAGACCAACGATTACCTGATCGATCGCGAGGCACAGCGCACGATCAGCTTCACCGGCATCAACGGGGTCTTCCCGCAGGATTCGGCGGTGACCGAGAGCATGGGCGACATCTCCGATCGGACGCTCGAGACCCTGGCGCCGAGCGACCGGATGATCGTCATGACGCGGCGGCGGCTGCTTGAAGCGGCCCGGGCGCTGCAAGACAACGGCACCATCCCGCCGCTCGTCGACGATCCGGACCTCGGCGCCAGCGCACGCTCGGGCGATCTGATCGCGCCCGAGGGCCAACCCTGGCTGGAGGCTTACGATCAGGCGCTCAGCCAGGCGCTGCACCCCGGAATGCTACGCGCCGCGGAGTAAGCCGGCACCGGCGGCCCGTCATTGCGAGGAGCGCAGCGACGAAGCAATCCCGAGCAGAGAGGGCACAGCGTCACGAGATTGCTTCGCTTCGCTCGCAATGACACCGGTTTTGGGCACGGCACGCTGCTAGATCCACCGTTGCAGCCTCCGCTTGGCACGGATCGTGCTGCGCGAATCGCATCTTCTCGTCGGACCTCGATGCGGAGGGTGGTCGAGATGCAGTGGATCGCGGTCAGAGAGCTTGCTGCCGAAGGGTTCGCGCCATGATCGGCAGCGTCGAGATCGCCGGCGGCGGGATCGCCGGGCTGACCACCGGCCTCGCCTTCGCGCGGAAGGGCTGGCGGGTCCGGGTGCACGAGCAGGACAACGACCTGCGCATCCTCGGCGCCGGGATCTATATCTGGGAAAACGGCCTGCGGGTACTCGACGCGCTCGGGGTGCTCGACCCGGTGATCGCCGGAACGATACCCGCCTCGCGGCATGAAAAGCGCAACCATCATGGCGGCGTATTCTCGCAGAGCTGCCTCGCCAGTGATTTTCGGCTGTATGTGCCGCTGCGCGAAACCCTGCTGACGGCGCTTTACGATGCGTTGCTCGACGCCGGCGGCGAGGTTGCGTTCAGCTCGCGTGCGGTCGGCGCCGCACCTTGCGGTCGTCTTGAGTTCGCCGACGGCTGCTCGGTCGCGGCCGATCTCGTCATCGGGGCGGACGGGATCAATTCGCCGATCCGCGACAGCCTCGATCTATTGCGCTGGCGCCGCCCGGTCGGCCAGTTCGGCTATCGCGCGATGATCCGGCGCGAGGCGGGCGACTGGTCGAACGAGAGCCCGGAAGCGCATTGCGAAAACTGGAACGGATCGCGGCGCCTGCTCTACGCCCCGTGCACGCCGGATTACGCCTATGTGCAACTGACCTCGCTCAAGGGCGACGACCTCGGCAACGCGGTGCCGATCGATCGCGCTTTCTGGCGCGAGCTGTTCCCCGGGCTATGTTGGGTCATCGACCGCATTCCCGACGACGGAAGCGGCGACTGGTTCGAGCTGGTGCGCCTGAAGGATTGGTCGAAGGGCCGCGTCGCGCTGGTTGGCGACGCGGCTAGCGGCCAGCCGCCGTTTCTCGGACAGGGAGGCGGCTGCGCGATGATGTCGGGATTTTCGCTTGCCGAGGCGATCGACCGCGAGGGCGACGTCAATGCCGGGATCGCCACCTGGAAGCGCAGCGAGCGGCGGGTGATCGAATGGGTGCAGCAGGTGGCCTATTGGTACGGACAGCTCGCGCGCTTGCCGCCAGGCGCCAGGAGTGCCGCATTCAAGGCCATCGAATTGTGTGAGCCCCTCAAACGGGTGACGCTGTTTGCCGGCGCCCGCCATGACCCGACAGCCGAAGATTACTGGCGCTTCGACCCCGACCCGAGCTTCCCGTTCGTGTTCCCGCTGGTGCATTGAGCGGCAAATGCCGGATTAAGCGGCGGCATCCTCGTGGGCGACCATGCGCAGAAAGCGGCGGGTGCGCTCCTGGGCCGGCTGGTCGAGCACCTGCTTGGGCGCGCCCTCTTCGACGATGATTCCGTCGTCGATAAAGACGATGCGGTCGGCGACATCGCGGGCGAAGCGGACCTCGTGGGTGACGATGATCATCGTCATGCCTGCCTCCGCCAATCCGCGGATGACGCCGAGGACCTCGCCAACCAATTCCGGATCGAGCGCCGATGTCGGTTCGTAGAACAGCATCACGCGCGGCGAAATCGCGAGCGCCCGCGCGATCGCCACGCGCTGCTGCTGGCCGCCGGAAAGCCGGTGCGGCAGGTGGCCGACATGACCGGCGAGGCCGACCCCGGCGAGGAGGCGCAGCGCGATCGCTCGCGCCTCTTTCGGGTCGCGGCGATAGACGCGGATCGGCGCCTCGACCAGGTTTTCGAGCGCCGTCAGGTGCTCGAACAGGTTGAATTGCTGGAACACCATGCCGATCCGGGCCTCGGCCCGCGCCTGCGCCAGTTTGCGCACCGGGCGGAAGCCGCCGGGCACCCGCTCGTATCCGACATGCTTGCCGTCGATCGTGATCTCGCCCCAATCGACCGGCTCGAGGTGGTTGACAAGGCGCAACAGCGTGCTCTTGCCGGACCCGCTCGGCCCCATGATGACAACAACCTCGCCGCGGTTGACCGTCAGATCAATGCTCTTCAGGACCTCGCGCTCGCCGTAGGATTTCTGCACGTTGCGACAGACGATCATCGGCCGCGAATCGTCGCCGCCAACGATCTCGCGGCAGATCTCGCCGATCAGCGCGGGCAGCCGCTGGGGTTGCGCCGGCCGCAGGGGCAATTTAGACGCCGCCTCGGGCGCCGGCGGCACGGGGCGACGCCACCCCAGCCGGGTAAACCATCCAGCGGTGCCGGGGCCGCGCTCGCGGAGAAAATCGAAACGCCGCTCGGCGGCGATCTGGCCGAGCGCCACAAAGCTGGTCATCGCCAGGTAGATCACCGCCGCCGCCGCGAAGACCGTAAAGAAGCGGAAATTCTGCCCGACGATCTGCTCGGCGCGGAAGGTCAGCTCGTTGACGAAGATCACCGAGGCGATCGAGGTGCCCTTGATCATGCTGATCGCCTGATTGCCGATCCCCGGCAGGATCGCCCGCATCGCCTGGGGCAGAATGATGCGGCGCAGCGTCATCAAAGGCGGCATGCCGAGCGCGGCGGCCGCGATGCCCTGGCTGCGGCTGACCGACAAGACGCCGCCGCGAATGATCTCGGCGCCGAACGCCGCCTCGTTCAGCGAAAATCCGATGACCGCGGTGGTGAATGTGTCGAGCTTGATCCCGATTGCGGGCAGGACGTCATAGATGAACACCAGCTGCAGCAAGAGCGGCGTGCCGCGCACGAACCAGATGTAGCACCAGGCCGGACCGCGCAATGCCGCGTGGCGCGACAGCCGCATCAGCGCAAGCCCGAGCCCCAGCGCCAGGCCGAACGCCATCGCCAGCACCGATATTTCGAGCGCCAGCAGCGCCCCGCGCAGCAGGAACGGCGACACCACATAGGAGAGGAAATCTGTCGGCATGGCGTTGGTCGAGGGGTCGGCGCGTCTCGACCGCGGTTATTTGGTCCACATCTCGACGGGGCGTTGCAACTCTGGATCTACGTTATATTTGATCATCAGCTCTTTCATTGAGCCGGCGGCCTGGATGATCTGGAGCGAATCGAACACTGCTTGACGCAGCTCGGGCATGCTCTTGCTGATCCCCGGACCGACCTTGTAATTGGTCAGGATCATGTAGCCCCGCTCGAGTTCTTTCGGGAGCTGCGCGATCGTGAAGTTGAGGCTGCCGGCATCGCCCATTAAGAGATCGGCGCGGTCGTTCTGTATCATGCGGATGCCGCTCGGCCGGTCGGCATAGGTCACGAGTTCCACGGCCGGCTTGCCCGCACCCACGCATTTGTCGCTGACGCCGCGGAACATTGCCTCCTCGACGGTGCCGAGGCCAGCGGCGGCGCGCACGCCGCACGCGTCGTCGACCGAATGGATGTTCTTCGGGTTGCCCTTCTTCACCATGCCGCCGGTCGCCGCCAGCAGATAGGTCACGAAATCGACCTGCTCGGCCCGAACGGGGGTGTAGTAGAGGTTGCTCCACATCACATCGGCCTGCCCGGCAATGACCGCGGGCAGCAGCCCCGACCAGCCGCCGGTCTTGAACTCGAACGGTACGCCAATACAGGCAAAGGTCTCCCGTACCAGATCGGCGTCGAGCCCGATCAGCTTGTCGAATTCCTCCGGGTCGCGAAACGTGAAGGGCGCGCCCTCGCCGCTCTGGGCCACCCGGATCGTCTTGCCGACCAGGGTGGGGTATTTGGCGGCGAGCGCCTCCGGCTCGCACTTGCCTTCGGCGGCAAACACCTGCCCGGCCGCCAGCACGGCGAGAGCCAGCGCACCCGCAAAAATCGAAACGCGCATTCCAGCCCTCCTGTAAGCGTAAGACCTCCGTAGCAAGGGACGTGCCGCGATCAGGGAGTGGCGTTGGACCAGATGGGACGACCGGGTATGCTGAGCGCCGCCGAACGAGGAAAGTCGAGGTCACAGGATGTCCGTCAGCGAGACGATCGCCGCTCGACCGACGCCGCCGATGCCATCGCAGCGGCTGGTCGACGGCCCCTCTGCTTGGGTCGGCGCCGATATGAAGAGGCGCGCGGCGGAGTGGAGTTATCGCCTGTCGCCGGCGGAAATCGCCGAGATCGAGGGGGCGTTACGCGCGGTGCAGGAGCGCGGGCTCGACATCGCCGACATCCGCCGCGAGGATTTTCCGCTGCCGACGCTCGGGCCGGTGCTCGACCGGCTACGCAGCGAGGTGCTCGACGAGCGCGGCTTTGTGCTGCTCCGCGGCATGCCGGTCGAGGATCGGCCGATCGCCGAGAGCGCGACGGCTTATTGGGGTGTCGGCACCTATTTCGGCAGCGCCCGCTCGCAAAACGCCAAGGGGCACCTGCTCGGCCATGTTTACGATCTCGGCATCGGCCTCAGCGAAACCGATCCCAATTTGCGCAGCTATGCGACCGCGGAGCGCCAGCGGTTCCACATCGATCGCTGCGACATCGTCGCGCTGTTGTGTCTGCGGCGCGCCAAAGCCGGCGGGCTCTCGACAATCGTCAGCTCGATGAGCGTGCACAATGCGATGGCGGCGCGGCGGCCGGACCTGCTGGCGCGCCTCTTCCAGCCCTTTCCCGTCGATCGCCGCGGCGAAGTGCCGGAAGGCAAGGGGCCCTTCTACGAAGCGCCGGTGTTCAACGAGCATGCCGGCTACCTCTCGGTGCTGTATTCCCGGCTCAATATCAATTCGGCGCAACGCTTTCCGGAGGCGCGGCGGCTAGCGCCCGAGGATATCGAGGCGCTCGAGATGTTTGGCGATCTCGCGAACGACCCGGAATTGCGGCTCGACATGAATTTCATGCCGGGCGACATCCAGTTTCTGCACAACCACACGATTCTCCACGCCCGCTCGGCCTACGAGGATTGGCCCGAGACCGAGCGCAAGCGGCATCTGCTGCGGCTGTGGCTTGCGCCGCCGGGCGCCCGCCCGCTGCCGCCGGTTTTCAGCGAGTGCTATGGCAGCCTTACGGTCGGCGACCGCGGCGGCATCATCTGCAAGGGAACCCGCCTGCACGCACCGCTCGTGCCGGGCTGACGGCGGCACAAGGTTTGCGTCGGGAGATTGAAACAAGCTGAGCCGGCCTCGCTTTGGCGGAGAGAGCCCTTGATGCATCTGGCGTGGTTCATCGGCAGGGGCTCTTCGGTCCATGGCTGGAACCAGCCCTGGTCGAGCCTTGTCGGTTCGGACTGGATGAACCCCGACATCTACCTCGACCTTGTGCGGGCGCTCGACCGGGCCTGCTTCGACTACGTCGTCATCGAGGACGGGTCGTTCGTCCCGGACGCGTTTCACGGATCCTCCGAATGGTATCTGCGCAACGCGTCGACAGTGCCAAAGGCTGACCCGATGCCGCTGGTGCCGCTGCTCGCCCAGGCGAGCCGCCGGCTCGGCATCGTGGCGACGATGACGACCGCCTTCTACCCGCCCTATCTCGCCGCCCGCCTCGGCGCGACGCTGGACCACCTGACGCATGGCCGTGTCGGGCTGAACCTGGTTACCGCGCACAACGACCGGACGGCCCAGAATTTCGGCCTCGGACGCCACCATGAACATGATCTGCGCTATGAGATGGCGGACGAATGGATGGACGTGGTCGACCGCCTCTGGGAGTCGTGGGAGCCCGGCGCGATCGTCGCCGACCGCGACGCCGGAATTTTCGCCGATTACACCAAGGTCCGCCCGATCGACTTCGAGGGCCGGTATTACCGATGCCGCGGGCCGCTGAACATGCCGCCCGGACCCCAGGGCCGACCGGTGATCTGTCAGGCGGGCGGATCGTCGGCGGGCCGGAATTTCGCGGCCAAGCATGCCGACACGATCATCGCGCGGGTGCGCGGAGCCGCCGCCGCCAAGGCCTATCGCGCCGACATTTCCGCCCGCATGGCCGAATACCGCCGCGAGCCCGGCGCCTGCAAGGTGCTGTTCTCGACCTCGATCGTCCTCGGCGAGACGCTGCGCGAGGCACAGGAGAAGAAGGAGCGCCTCAACACTGGGCTGGCGGCCAATCTCGACGCAAGGCTCGCCGCGCTCTCATTTCTCAGCGGGCAGGATTTCTCCAAATTCGACCTCGATGAACCGATGCCTCCGGTCAAGACCAACGCGTCGCGATCGCTGACCGAGCTCTATACCAGCGGCACCGGCAAGGAGACGTTGCGGCAGATGCTGATGGACCCGAGCAGTGGCGGCATCGATTTCGCCGGCACCCCTGACGGTGTCGCGGCCGAGATGGGAGAGGTGATCGAGGAGATCGGCGGCGACGGCTTCCTGATCACCGAGAATTTGACGCGGCGCACCATCAGCGAGATCGCCGACGGGCTGGCCCCGGCGCTGAAGCGCCGCAAATTGGTGCGATCGTCCTACAGTCACGAACACTTTCGCGACAATCTGCTCGCCTTCTAGTGGATCGCATCCGACCCGAGAGCTCCGTGCGCTCATATCCTCGTCATTCCGGGGCGGCGCGAAGCGCCGAGCCCGGAACCCATAAACACGGTAGATGGGCAGCGTTGCTCGGCCGCCAGTGCGTTCTGCAATCCGTCTGTGTCTATGGGTTCCCGGCTCCGGCTTCGCCGGCCCCGGAATGACAGCGTTGGCGCTGAAACAGAAAATAGAAAGCTGCGCGGAGTTGGAGGAAGGGCAACGATGGCCGTTGAACAACAGGCGCCGCGGCAACAGAACCACCACTACATCCCGGCGACGGCAAAGACCGTGCATTGGGGCTATTACAGCCGGTCGCTGACCCCGCTGATCGAGGTCAATTCCGGCGACTTTGTCACGATCGAGACGTTGACCCACCACGCCTACGACGATCATGCCCGGATGATCCTGGGCGATCCGGGCGCGGAAAGCGTCTTTCACTGGACCCGGGACGAGAAGAACGTCGACCGGCGCGGCGCCGGGCCGATCGACGCCTCGATCCACCGCCGCGGCGCCGGCGAGGGGTTCGGCGTTCACATCTGCACCGGTCCGGTATCGCTGCGCGGCGCTGCGCCGGGCGATGTCATCGAGGTGCGAATTCTCGACGTGACGCCGCGCCAATGCTGCAACCCCGCCTATAAAGGCATGACCTTCGGGAGCAATGCGGCCGCCTGGTGGGGCTTCCACTACCAGGATTTGCTGACTGAGCCGAAGCCGCGCGAGGTGATCACGATCTATGAGATCGATGCTGGCGGAGACCGCAACTGGGCGAAGGCCGTCTACAATTTCCGCTGGGTCCCGCAGACCGATCCGTTCGGCGTCAGGCACGACATTATCGACTATCCGGGGGTTCCGGTCGATCACCGCCTCGTCACGGAAAACCATGGCATCCTCAAGGATGTCCGGATCCCGGTCCGGCCGCATTTTGGGGTGATCGCGCTGGCGCCCAGCGAAGCGGCGATCGTCGATTCGACGCCGCCCGGCTATTTCGGCGGCAACATCGACGATTGGCGGATCGGCAAGGGCGCCACGATGTACTATCCGGTAGCCGTTCCCGGGGGGCTCCTTTCGGTCGGCGATCCGCATGCCTCGCAGGGCGACTCGGAACTTTGCGGCACGGCGATCGAATGCTCGCTGACCGGCACCTTCCAACTGATCCTGCACAAACGGGAGGCACTCGACGGAACAATCCTCGCGGATTTGCAATACCCGCTCTTGGAGCGGCCGGACGAATGGGTCGTCCACGGCTTCAGCTATGCCAACTACCTCGCCGAGCTCGGTGACGGGGCCCAGAGCGAGATCTACGCGAAATCCTCGCTCGATCGCGCCATGCACGATGCTTTCCGCAAGGTGCGGCACTTCCTGATGACGGCCAAGGGCCTCTCCGAGGACGAGGCGATCTCGCTGATGTCGGTCGCGGTCGATTTCGGCGTGACCCAAGTTGTCGACGGCAATTGGGGCATCCACGCCGTCCTGAAGAAAGCGATCTTCGGCGGGGCTCGGGAATAAGCGCATCGTTCGGACCGCGGGCGTCCCGCCCGCATGCGGCCGGGACGCCCGCGGTCCCGTTGTTCAAACCCGCGAGCTGGGGCGGTAGAACGGCCGATGCTGCTCGGGGTCGAAATATCCGGCGTAGAACGCCCTGACATGCGGCAGCAGCGCCTTTGACAAGCGGCGGCGCTCCACCTCGTCATCGGCGAGCGCGCGCTGAAGGTCCTCGTGCAATGCGAGGAGCGCCGCGTCGCGGTCGACCCGGGTGAACTTCCCGTCGCTGTAGATGATCTCGCCGTCGCAGATGACGGTGCGCACGCCGCTCGTCTTGGCGCGCTGCACGACGGCATCGAGCAGCGGCGTTTCCGCATCGAGGTAGGGATAGCTGATCTGCCGCCAGTCGATCAGCACCATGTCGGCCTTGCGACCGACCTCCAGTGTGCCGATGGAATCGCCAAAGGCGGTCGTCTTGGCGCCGCCCGAGGTCGCCATGCGGAACACCTGCGCCGGTGTCGGCACGTCATCCGCCATCCCGGGCACGCGATGGGCCCGCAGCACCATGCGCATTTCCTGAAGCATGTCGCGATCGTCGTTGATGCCGGCCTCGTCCATGCCGATCGCCGTGTTGACGCCGCTCGCCTCCAGCACATTGAGCGCCGCCACCCCTGAGCGCAGGCGAAAGTTCGACGAGCAGTTGTGGCAAACGCAGGTGCCGGTCTCGGCCACTCGATGAATGTCGGCTTCATTGAGCCAGACGCCGTGGCCGAGCGTCATTTGCGGCCCCAGGAGGCCGAAGCGGTCGATGTATTCGACCGCGCTGGCGCCGCCGCGCCGCCGCGCATATTCCTTCTGATAGGCCGTCTCCAAGAGGTGCATGTGCAGCGGCACGGCGTATTTGCGCGCAGTGTCGGAGAGCCGCCCGAGCGCATCGTCGGAGCACCAGTGCAAATTGGCCGGGGCGAGCTGGATCTTGACCCGGCTCTCCTTGTGGTGCCGGCCGTGCAACCCCTCGAACAGCGCGATGCAATCGTCGAGCGAGAGCTGGAAGCGGTCGTACCAGCGCTGCATCGGCCCGCGCAATTCGGGCGGCAGGCTGGCGACGAAATCCTCGTCGCGCTGATAGACCAGCCGGTTCTGGTCGCGCACCGCAAAGGAATAGGAGACCCGCATCCCGATGTCTTGATAGGCGCGGATCGCCTCGTCGGCGCCCTTGTCGACCGCGGCGAGGTTGCCGGGGACCCAGCCCTGAAGGTGCTGAACCGTGGTGACCCCGGACGCGATCATCTCGAACGCCGAATAGAGCGTGTCGAGATAGAGGTTGAGGTTGCGCGCCACCATACGGGTGACGAACCACAGCTCCAGCGGCATGTCCGGCGAGCCGAGCTGCACCGGCGTCAGGCCGACATGATGGTGGCCATTGACGAAACCCGGCAGCAGGATCTCGTTGCCGCTGCCGATAACCGGCACGGTCGGGTGCTTGCGGCTGAGCTCCTCGTAGGTGCCGATCGCGGCGATAACGCCGTCTTCCTGCAACACCGCCCCGTCCGCCACCTCGTTCCAGCGGTGACGGTCGATCGCCTGGGTGATCATCGCGCGGCTGCGGATCAGCGATGCGGGCATCGGGCCTCCTTCGCGGCGCGATTATCGCCGGGCGGCAACCGCACGCTCGGGCCGCGCGATCGCGGCGTCATACTCCGCCACCAACTCGCGGAGCCGCGGGATCAGTTCTTCGCCATACTGAACGGCGTCCGGCCGCGGATCATAGCCGCGGATCAGGAGGCGAGGGGCGCCGAGTTTGTAGTATTCGAGCATTGCCTTGGCGACAGTCTCGGGCGTGCCGACCAGGGCCGTCGAGTTCCCCTGAGCGCCGGTCGCGGCGGCGAGCGGCGTCCAGAGGCAGGTGTCATGTACTTCGGCTTCAGCGGCGGCCTTGAGGAGCCGGTTGGAGCCGACATTCTGGCGCTTGGGTGGCGGAGCGCCGCCGCGGTTGACCAGCACGCGGTCAAGGATGGCCCTGGCCCGGTCCCAGGCTTCGCCCTCGGTCGCCGCGAGGATCGGGCGGGTGGACAGGCTGAAGGTCGGGTTGCGGCCGGAGAGCGCCGCCTCCCGTCGCACGCGATCCATGAAGAGGGCGGTGTCCCTTAACGGCTCGCCCCACAGCATGAAGACATCGACATGCGGGGCCAGCGCCCGGATCGCCGCGTCGGAGCCGCCGCCGCCATAGATCGGGATATGCGGAAGCTGCCGGCAGCGGATTTCCGAATAGGTCGCCCGGGTCCGGTAGAACTCGCCCGCGTGGTCGAACGGCGCCGGCTCGGTCCAGGTCCGGCGCAACAGGGAGATGTATTCCGCCGAGCGGCGATAGCGGGTCTCATGGTCGGTCCAGTCGCCGTCTTTGGCCTGATCGGCGTCGCTGCCGCCCGCGATCATGTGCACCCCCAGGCGGCCATTGCTGAGCTGGTCGAGGGTCGCCAGCTTGCGGGCGGCGACCGGCGGCGCCACGAACCCCGGCCGATGCGCCAGGAGGAAACTCAGCCGCTCGGTGACCGAGGCGGCGTGGGCCCCGACGAGAAATCCGTCAGGCGCATCCGAGAAATAGCCGATCAGCACGCGATCGAACCCGGCCCGCTCGTGAATGCGCGCGGTCTCGGCAATCACGCCCGCATCAAACGGAGGTCCCGAGGGTGGGATCAGCTCCGAGGAGACCCGCGGAGCGATCCAGCCGATCATCTCGATAGGCATGGGCCGGTCGCCAGTGCCTCAGACGACGCCGTCCTGACGCAAGCCGGCGACCGCTTCGGCGTCGAGCCCGAGCCAGTCGGCCAGCACCTCGGCGGTGTGCTCGCCGAGCAACGGCGCCGATTTGACCTCGGTCGGGACGCCGTCGAAGCGCACCGGCCAGGTCGGCATCGTCATCTTGCGCTCGCCGTGGGTCATCGTCTGCAGGATGCCGCGCGTCCGGAAGCTCGGCTCGTTGACCAGATCCATCGAGTCGAGGACGGCACCGGCCGGGACGCCGACCCCGCTCAGCTGCGCCATCGCCTCGTGCTTGGTGCGCTGCATGGTCCAGCCGGTGATCATCTCGTCGACTTCCGCCTCGCATTTCAGGCGG
>WNFC01011607.1_pt1 | contig 19152 bp, 14 predicted proteins | sample 5400541 | NCBI WGS metagenome assembly WNFC01 (sample SAMN13153342, study PRJNA577476) | soil metagenome | isolation source: 120 cm saprolite under Douglas fir tree site 2 hole 2 replicate 1 | place: USA:California | collected 2015-04-18 | reverse complement strand
CAGAGCTTGACAAAATCTGCCGACTGTGAAGTGTTCGCCAATGCCTTCACCTTGGCCCAAAGTTCCAGGAATTCACTTGTATTAAAATGAGATCACATCATGTGCAGCACATGCCACTTGCATAGCAACATTTGGCTGTCAGGGTAAATGAGCCTAAGCACATTCATTTGTATGCAGTCATGATCGGTCATGATCACTGCCAGCTAGACCGCTGGACTCACATCTCTGACCCAACTGACAAAAAAGGCAATGGTGTCAGTCATTCCGTTGGACACTAGCATCTAGGCTACTGGAATGCCTATCCAGAACATAAGTCTCACGTTGTGCCGCATTAAGATTGTGAGGTAAGCGCACTGTGCCCCCACTAGTTCCTCGCAATGATTGTAAACAGAAGGAAATCTGGATATTGAGTAATGTTATAGGTTATGTCACCGCTAAGACTTTCTATGGTACTAAGACTGCTAAGGCAGCATTGCCCCTTAGGCATAGACTGATTTGTCAAGGGAAACTGCCACTAAGTGTGTGTAGTGGACCCTTGAATAGCACGAATGGAAGAGAAGAGGGGATAGTCAAATACTATTGTCAAGATAGACAAGAGACTTGACTTGGTGTCCTAGAGACACTCAAGGAGTTCTTAAGTACAAAGAGATCCTAATCCTACTAGTAGTGGTATTAGGAATAAGGCAAATGTGAGGCAGCAATAAGTAACATGTGTGTAAGGTGAGTTAACACTAACATGCTGGTACCATGAGGTGAACAGTCTTTATATATGAGGGAAACACAAACTGGGGTAGCAACGATGAGAACACGAGTAGCGGCAGATGATCTTTATGGAACAGAAGGGGGGACGTGATAACGAACATGACGGAGAGGTGAGGCATGATGGGCCAGTTCCCACACTTACTCCAGTACACCAGCAAGAGTCTAGCTCTCTAGCTCCAGATGCTGGTGGCGATAAGCCTAGCTAAGGCTTCGGTTCTCTAGTCCTCCTTGGTAGGGGTTTGATGGGGCAGTTAGGGTACTTGTCTGCAGTCGGGCTTTCCTTAGGCCTGGGAGGTATAGGGATAGGGGATGTTTGTCTCTGTGACAGTGACGACCATGCTCCTCCAATGATGGTGGGGCATTTAGTAGGTGAGTGATAAGGGCCTTGACAATATGTGCATTCTTCCATAATCTGGTCAGGGTCACATGGCCTTGTCTCCCTTCATATAGTGATGAATCCTACACTAGACATGGATCTGGTGACAGGTCACATCAATGCTGATGAACCCATTCCCAAGGTGCCAGTACATGTCTACTTGGAAAGTGGTTTGAATACACATAATGAAGTCCTCCCCTTGCAGCTTTGAGCCAGAGGGAGAAAGATCCAGCTTATCCTTATAAAATGTGTTTATATTTTTCACTTTGAGTCAATTCACCCAAAGTTTTGTTGAGATTGCATCTTCTATATGCAATCTTATGTTCTCCTTCTTGACCACGCATGCCATCCGATAGATGTCTTGAAGCAAGATGAATTGGTCACAGCTGCCATCAGGAGCTGAATCCTAGATGTCGCGTGCCTGCAACCATATTAGATCTGCCGCCAAAATTAAAGTTCAGATTACACACTATTTCCCTTGGATCAATTTTCTGTAATAACTTATATTTTATTTTCTCCCTCACAACCCATGACATCTAGGTGTAAGTGATGTTTGCTAAGCCAATCTCATGGTTGTGCTCACTTGCATAGCATCCCAGAATAGTGGATGTATGTGGATAATATTTGATTACGATGCAGCATCAGCATCCCATCTTCTTACTATTGATCTTGCATTGCTAGTCTAGAATCTTCTTTTGATATTTGCTCTGCCCTCCAGACAGTTGGCAGGAACATACATAAATGTGCTTCAATGCCCAAAGCTTCCCACTGTGCACAGTGCTTGATGCGATAAGCTCAATAGAGTAAGTGAGCTCCTCCTCCCAGTGCCATGCTTCAAACTTGGCAGGCCTAGCCCATTCCATCAGGTATCCACCTCATACCCAATCATAATAGAAACTCCCCTTCTTTGTCAAATTGGTGGGGGTCTTGGCTGCTTCAGGTACAGGAGGGGTGCTTGGCCTGGACAGTATTCCAGATGCCCTTCCTGGGGCAGGTGGCACAACAGTTAAGGGGAAACGCAAACGTGAACGTGGCGCCATCATTCTCAAGGACAGGGATAATAATATTGGGAAACACAGTTGGGCAATGCTCTGATGCCCTCCTTAGATGTGTGCAACCACAAACACGTCAAACACATGATTCCTCATGACACAACACACAACACAACATACAATATGTGGGCCACAAACACACAGGCCACATCTACAACATCCCACAAATTTATTTAATTACTTTTTGTTTATTTACATGATTTTAGTATATGATGTTTTGAAAGACCAACCAATGATGACTAAGTTTCTGCTCACTAACTTTCAAAAACTCCTGCCACCACTGCATGGAAGGGGGCCAACTCCCCCATCTTATGCAACACCTCAAGGACTGGAACTCCTTCATCTCACAACTCCCTCAACTCACAAGATGCTGTCGAAACACTAATTGCGTCCGCCATATTGATGATGGAGCATCTCCCTAGTGAAGGGGGAGTGTCACCGCCGGTGCCAGTACTGCCCTGGGTACAGTAGTCGAACAAGTTGGCCAGAGAGATGTACATAAAATGCACACTACAGCAGCTAAACCTTCAGTATCCTAGTGACTCCAACAACTCCTAATTGTGCATGCACCAGGTCTCTAAGACCAATGGTTATTGTCCTTTCTCGTCTCGGACTGCCTTAACTTATTGTTACTGCTAATGACTCTGGCCCCTTATTGTTAGGACCACAGTGTCTAGTAGTACTATTGTTACACTTCTGACTCAGCCAGCCTATTGTTCCTGCCCTCTGACTCATACACTCTATTGTCTTGTAGTTGATACTGCCCTTGCCTACCTAGTAGTACCTAGTAGGTACTGGGGTTGCCTTGTAGACCCCAGCTTGATCCTCTTGTCCATTCTCATACAAGGTTATATTGCCTTGTCTCAAATACTATGAGTTTTATACTCATCCTCTATAGGTCTTTGTGACCTCTCCTGAGTCTAGCTCACTATAGGACCCCTTGGTCCTATAACATTCACCTTAGTGGCAACCATCTATTGCCTTACCTTCTTTATTGGCATAATGCTCCTAAGGCTGATTGCCTTAGCAATTCTACTACATCCACTGCAAGTCCTACAGTTTGGACTCTACATCTCATGAGCCATCACCCTAGTTAGGGTTGCCATCTAGCAGCAGTGACAGATGATCTTGATAGACTTTGCAATATGGCCCTTTGCATGCCTCATATGGCCGCTCACATTCACGGATCCAGTGTCCTGCTTGTGAGCAAAGCCAACATATGTTGTATGCTTGCTAGATGGCATAATAGTCACTAGATGCACAGCCTCATTGCCCATCACCCACCTGCTCTCTGCCTGTCTCCACCCCATGGATTGTGATGGTCTGCGCAGTTGGGAGTGTTCTGAAGTAGTGATGTCTGGGTGGTCTCCACCTATGCTTTATAGCCTCTAGTTAGATAACTGTTTGACCAGCTCAGTCACTGAAGCTCTTTTGGAACTTATGCACAGCTTCTGTCACCACCTAAGCACATGGCTAAACTGCCTTACTGGTCTCATGAATGGTATTGCTAGTATTGCCGAGAAGTGGCTCATCATATGTACATTTCAGTTATTGGTTCTCTTATATCTTGTTTGCCCCCACTCTGTACTCCTTGCTTTGGGTCAGAGGATGAGGAGCCATATGTTCCCATTATTCCATATTACCATTTCTTATGTTGTCCTTGATGGACTGCCTTCTTATTGTCTCAGTGCATAGATGTCCCGCCTTATTGTTAGCTACAGCACAGCCCCCCTTATTATCTCACATCACCTTATTGTCTTGCTATCCCCATTGGTACAGACCTATTGTCTATATTGTTCATGTGCTCTACCTACCCTTAATCTAGGTGTAGTATAAGTAGTGCACTGTATCGTCTTTAGTTTGCTAAGTAGAGTCTCTTGTGCAATCTAGTGCATTATACTCTTGCTCCTTAGGGCCTATCATGTGCTTCACCTTAGGTGAATACCTCTAGGAGTTTCCCCCTTCATCTCCTGCTTCACATCTAAGTGATTCTACCTATGCATTAGATAGCTCATAGAGTCATCTATTCAGGTTGCCGTCTTAGCGGTAACATTAGACTCTACTTCTTTTCATCACAGCAGACTCTAGTGAGAGCGAAAGCCAAAACACTTGGCTCAAGATCAACCATCTCACATACATCCCCTTATACATCACTAACGATAACATCTGCCTTGTAGAGGCAAATGACAGACAGAACAAGAGGTGCTATGACGTACTAGTCTACGTACCAGATGGAAAGTGCAAACCCTACACAGTGGTGTGGCATAACAATCAGTGGCATGAGTGCTATAGTGAGGCAAGAACCTACCGACTATACCTAGGGCCATTCAGGGATGAAGTACATGCATCAGACGTCCACGAGACCAAACAACCTGACAAACCAACCAAAGAAGACTCTGTCTCTGAAGACAACAGAGAACAAGACAACACTATCCACTACGCATCAGCAACTATTGAGATTAGTGGCCCAGGAAGTGCACACAGAGAAGACAGAGAATCTTAGGCACCCCTCATCACTCCCACCACCACAAACCTAAGCTATTGCAGCACTATTCCTCCTCAGAAACAACTGCAGAATATAATGGGATCAGCCACTGTTGCTATCACAACTACCACCACCACCCCAGCTATCACCGCAGCTACAACTAGTGGGACAGGATCTGGAGGAACAGGAAGTGGAACTGCACCTAGTGGAGGTGCCACCAATCTAGATGCTCAGGACATTAGAGATGCCTTTGATGCAGCCTTATGCTGAACAGGGCCTGGGACTCTATCTGGAGGAGGATCTGGAGGCCCCGGTGGTCCCGGAGGACCCAGAGAAGGAGGAGGACCGCCTCCGCCAGTACTGATTGCACACCTGGTTCCAATCCCAGCAAACCCCAATGTGCACATTATGGGCTCACCACCCAGAATCTTTGATGGAGACAGGCAACAAGCAGACACATTCATAAACAAACTACTAACCTATATATATGTCAACATCGGAGTCCCAGGATTCAAATCCCCAATGAGGAAAATAGCAATGGCACTCACCTACATCAAAGGTAACAAAGTAGACCGATAGGTCAAAAGAATAGCTGAGTGGTGGGATATGCTCAACCTAGCTGTTCACAATGTCCATTATACTTAGACCCTGTTCCTGGGAGCCTTCTGAGAACAATTCATGGATCACACCAAACAGCAGTGAGCAGGAATCAAAATTGAAACATTGAAACTACACTTCCCTACCATCAATGAATATGTATCAGAATTTGAAGACCTAGCAATGCTGGCGGGCTACACAGTAGGAAGTGCAGAAACTATCAACCTCTTCCTAAAAGGCCTCACTACCTCAGCTAACATATTCAAAAAAGTGATGGACCACCTGACCCCAAACAACTACTATAACTGGAAGAATAAAGCTATAAGCATTGTAAAATTCAGACAACTGGTAAACATGCTCAAACAAAACACAACTCCAGGAAGATTTAGACCAAACCCAGCATTTAGACAAACCTACAGACCCCCAGCCCCAAGTGGACCACCACCACAAATCCCACAATATAACTCCACCAACGCCCCCAGGTGGATGAACAACATCCCGGTACCAATGGACCTTTCTAGGAGCCGAGCCCCTTTCAATCACAGGGGAGGACCACCCCAAGGAAGAGGACAATGGTGAGGGGCCTGGGGAAACATAGCTCAAACAGACAACCCCCTGCCTCACACTAAGGGACCGTGCTTTAAATACAGAAAACAGGGCCACTTTACAAGGGAATGCCACTCATGTGCTCAAATCAACCAATCTTACTAGATCGATGACCAGAACGACATGACTAGACTCTAAGAGCCAATAAACCCATCAAACTTGCTAAGCAATGCACTCACTGCCTTCAACTCCCTACCCAATGAATAGAAGGATGAACTTATTCAAAAGTACGAAGAAGGATCATAGGATTTTCCCAATGTCTAATTAGATTGGCACTACTTAGACAATACTGAGACCAGGATGTATTTCTCTCTGCTAGAAAATCCATGATGCTGCATATCTTTATGCATTCAAGGTCAAAAAGAGCCGACACCCTCACCCTCCTAGACTCGGGGGCGACAGAAAACTTCATGAGTCTGGAATATGCTAAATATCTCCAACTACCAATCAAAACACTAGTGGAACCACAAAGACTGTTTAATATGGACAGAATCCAAAACCAAGCAGGAGACCTCAAATACTATACTAACCTACACATGCGAACAGGTACCACCCAGAAAATGCTAAGATACTTCTTATCAGATTTAGGAGAAAACAAAGTAATCCTCAGTTACCCCTGGTTTGCAGCTACCCAACCAAAAATCAATTGGAGCAAAGGATGGATTGCCTATGATCAACTCCCCATTATACTCAGGGCACCAGACGCAGCGAAAGCACAATTCCTACCCTAACAAGTACAACCGAGACTACACACCCTGATAGGGAGGACCATAATCCCCCTTACGCCTGCACCCATGTCCATAAAAACCTATGTCCCTCCCTAGTACCAATGGCATGCAAGGGTATTCGACAACCAAGAATCAAAGAAATTCCCACCAAAGCGATCTTAGGACCATGCAATCGAATTAAAACCAGGAGCACCTGCAACCCTCATTAGCCAAAATGTCTGCCTCTCTTAGACAGAACTAGGCGAACTCCAAAAGTTTATAAAAGAACATGTGGAATGAGGGATGATATGCCCCTCAAAGAGCCCATATGCCATGGTGTTCTTCTTCATCAAAAAGAAGAATGGTAAATTATGACCTGTACAGGACTACCGACCAGTAAATGAATGGACCATCAAGAATCAATACCCACTCCCCTTGATTCCCCAGTTAATTAATCAACTAAGAGGATGCACTCTCTTTACCAAATTTGACATCAAATGGGGATACAACAACATACAAATCAAAGATGGAGATCAATGGAAGGCAGCATTTACCATGAACAAAGGACTTTTCGAACCAACAGTCATGTTCTTTGGATTAACCAACTCCCTAGCAATGTTTCAAACCATAATGAATACCATATTCTGTGATCTCATAGCAAACAGGAGCATGACAGTATACATGGACAACATGGCTATTCACACTGCATGCCAGCTAGAAGAAACCAAAGGGCAACATATCGAACGACACCAAAACATCATAAACCAAGTTCTCACAAAGCTCAATAAACACAACCTCTATCTTAACCTAGAAAAATGTGATTTCAAACTACCTCACATTGACTTCTTAGGTGTACATGTCATAGATGGGACAGTCCAAATGGAATAAGGAAAAGTCAACAAGGTATAAGAGTGGAAGCCCCCCTGCAATGTTACAGAGGTTTGAAGGTTCTTAGGATTCACAGGCTACTACCAGTACTTCATACAAGGATACTCGCAGATCACATGACCACTCCTTGACCTTACAAAGAAAGCCACACCCTGGCACTAGGACAAGAAACAACAAATAGCCTTTGAAGAGCTGAGAAACAAAATGTGCAAAAAACCAGTACTACAACAACCAGACTTCAACAAGTCATTCTACCTCCAAACAGACATGTCTGTGTATAGTGTGGGAGCCATACTCTCACAAGAGGGAGGATCCACAAATTCCAAACCCAAATGCCACCCAGTCACCTACTACTCTGCCACCTTCACCCCAACCAAACAAAGATATGACATCTATGAACGAGAATTCTTAGCTGTAATAAAAGCACTGGAGAATTGGAGACTGTACTTGATCTAGACCAAAACCCCCTTCATTATCAAGACAGACCACAAAAACCTCATGTTCTGAAAGTCCCCAAAGAAACTGAACAGGAGGACAGCACACTGGCATGAATGTCTACAAGACTACAACTTCAGAATTGTCCACATTGCAGGAAAAACAAACACACCAGCTGATGTGCTGTCCTGACCTCCAGGAGAAGATGTATTAGAAGACTCACGAGAAACAGCACTATTACCCTCCAAACTGTTCATCAATGTGTTTGAAGCAGGCTCTGATGGATCCCTCAAACACCAAATAGTCCTAACACAATGAGCAATAAGCAAGATGATGAATGAGTGGGCTAAATGCTTACCCATCTAACAAGACAACCAAGTAGATAGGCCTGTCTGGCAACACAAGGTCTTGGGACAACTCCTCATTCCACCAAACAACAAAATCAGACAAGAGGTTATGCAAGTCTGGCATGATCATTGAGAAGGAGGACATCTGGGGTGAGACAAAACAACCCAGAAGGTCCAGCGTGAATACTTATGGCCAAAGGCACACCAATGGATCAACCAATATGTCAAGAGGTGTGCAATGTGCCAATAAAACAAGAATCTCATGCATTGACCATGTGTACCCCTTTACAAACTCACAGTACCAGAAAACACACCCCCATTCACACAGATCACAATAGACCTTATTATGGGGCTCCCAAAAAGTCGGGGTTATGCAATAACTCATATTAGATCAAGACCCTAGATTCACGTCACACTTCAGCAAAGCCCTAGTGAAGAAATTAGGAATCACCTGGAACCTCTCGACAGTGTATTACCCCCAAACTGATAGCTTGACAGAATGAAAGAATCAATGGGTGGAGCAATACCTCTACCTTATCATGGCCAACCAAGAAGACTAGGCAACAGCACTACCAATTGCCACCCTAGTCCACAATAATGCGAAAAATGGGACGATGGGCTTTGCCCCAAATGAACTTCTAATTGGAAGAGAACCACCTGCCATCCCGTCCCAAGGAGAAGGAGCCCAGAACCCCCTAGCAGAACAAAGGGTAGAGCAATTAAGGCAATGGCAAATACTTGCCACTCGAGCCCTGAATAACATAGCACAAAAGGTGAGGCCTACGGAAGCCAGGTGGAGGCCTGGTCAGAAGGTTTGGTTAGAAGTGAAGAATCTAGCCCTGCCATACAGAACAATAAAACTAGCCCCACAATGCCATGGACCATTCAAAATCTTAAAGGTACTATCACTGGTTATATACAAACTGGAGCTTCCATTCCAATAGACAATACACCCCATGTTTCATGTGTCCCTGCTAACCCTGTATGTCGAAACAATAGAACACAGCAAAAACTTCTCAAGACCACCACCTGACCTTATCAATAATAACGAACAATATGAAGTTGAGGCCATCCATAATCATCGACGTCACAGAAAATATAAAAGCTCTACAGATGGGAGAGATACCACAGCAGCCAACCTGGATCACCAACACCCCCACTTCAAGCCAAAGCTCTAGAGACCTGCTATTCCCCACCTTAACCTCACTACCCTCCTCCACTCATACCCATATACGACACACAAGTTTACTATCTTCCAACAAGGCCAACAGAAGCATTTTACCTACAAGCACCAAACCCAACACTCCTATTTCTGCAAAGAAAGCACCTGCCCTAGTCACCACTGAACAATGTCCATCGACCCCTCCAACAAATCAACTGCCTCATCTCATTGCTTGTCCACCTCTAGTGAGGATGACAACCTCCCTGGCCTTATTGCAGTCTAAGAACACCTCCCCACTTTCACCAAAGCTGCTGCTGCCACTCCACCCTACACCATCATCAATACCAAAGATGCACCCCTATCCTTTCACCTCACAGTTGCCAACCAAGAGGCCAACATGGAATACCCCCCGATCTCCCCACAAACAGCAGAAGTGCTACTCTGCATGCACCCCGACATCAATGACACCATCCATGCCATCACCTTCGGACTTATCACCACCATACACTGACGCACCCTGGCTGCTAGCCAGGAAACTGAAGAAGGACAAGTGCAAGAAGCATAGCTGTGGACCCAACTCATAGTGCAAAACCTGAACGTCACCTCATACAACTTGGAAATTGGTCGACTCCAAGGACGACTGGGGATCATGGACATCCCAGTCGGCTTTGAGCCCAACATGGGCAACATGTCCAACACTGTACCCCTCAGCATGGGAGAGCAAGTCATCCCACAGTTTATTTAGAGGTTGGGATTAGGAGAAGTTGAGATGGTGGCAGGACAGGAGAGGAATAAGCCAGTCTATGTGGCTCAACTTCATCTCGAACCCAATTACAGCCAAGCTGTCACTGACCCCATCCTAGTCTGGTTCAGTGACCTCCTCACTAGCCCGGGTGACAAATTTAACACCCTCGCATGTGCCACGTATGAATTGCCCAACTGGGCCACCCATGCCAAAATTATGCGCTACCACTGCATCAACAAAGACTGTCACAAAATTGAGGAGCAAATCAGCCTACTCAAGGGACACCTATCTATCAACAATGAAGCCCTTGATGCCTGCTGCTACCAAATCAAGGCTAGTAATGTTCCCGACAAGCTACAGAACTTACAAGGGCAGTCAGATTTCCTCATCCGCCAGATGGAGCAGCTTGGGCATCACACAAGGGGGTGCCCCCAAGCCACTGGGCCGAGAGTCCCAGTCTAACAAGAGGGTAATGTCACTGCCTAAGCATGTGGCTAAACTGCCTTACTGGTCTTATGAATGGTATCACTAGTATTGCTGAGAAGTGGCTTATCACATGTACATTTCAGTTATTAGTTCTCTTATGTCTCGTTTGCCCCCACTCTGTACTCCTTGCTTTAGGTTAGAGGATGAGGAGCCATATGTTCCTGTTATTCCATATTACTGTTTCCCACATTGTCCTTAATAGACTGCCTTCTTATTGTCTCGGTGCATAGATGTCCTAGCTTATTGTTAGCTATGGCACAGCCCCCCTTATTGTCTCATGTCACCTTATTGTCTTGCTATCCCCATTGGTACAGACCTATTGTCCGTATTGTTCATGCACTCTACCTACCCTTAACCTAGGTGTAGTATAAGTAGTGCACTATATCATCTCTAGTTTGCTAAGTAGAGTCTCTTGTGCAATCTAGTGCATTATACTCTTGCTCCTTAGAGCCTATCATATGCTTCATCTTAGGCGAATACCTCTAGAAGTTTCCCCCTTCATCTCCTGCTTCACGTCTAAGCAATTCTACCTGTGCATTAGGTAGCTTATAGAGTCATCTATTCGGGTTGTCATCTTGGTGATAACAGCTTCTGATAATTCTTGAACATTTTATGCAAGCTCGGTGTAAATAGGGATCTGCACCACCAAGGTGTGCAACTGTGTCACACTTTCACCCACATCTAATCTCAATCTCTGATTTCTCTGATTTCATTTTTTTATCTTATCACTGATTGATGGCAACATATTTTATCACTGATTGATGGCTTACCATTTTTCTTACTTTTAGCTCCACAAAAGTTCCCACCATTAGTGACTAGAGACATTCTAAAAGACTGACTAGGGTCCTCTTGTATTTCTATAAAATACTTATGTCAGAAGGAACCAAGCCTTAAGCTTGGCTTGATCAGTAAATCATAGCTTATTCTCTCATTTCTGACTTAGTGTAGATTCCAATATTATCCCTCTAGGAATTCCCCAATCCACATTACTTCTGCTACAAGATATCTCTCTAGGAGTTACTATCTATCCTAAGGATATAGTAGAACCAGTACTATCTCTCAAATATCTCTCAATTTTGACTCTAATACAAACCCTCCTCAATTCTCAAGTCAAACAGGATTACCTAAGGCTATATTTCCCTTTTCAGAAACATCTGGGCCAGAGTTCCTGACTTAAAGATCAATATCACTGAAAGGCATGCTATGGCCTTAACACAAGCCAAGCTTCCCTGTGCATCTTATAGTTTGAAAAGAAAACCTGGAGAAACCACAGTACTCCACTGAGAGTATAGTGGTAGAGTTTCTAGATATAGAGGAACCCATTAAAGTAGTGCCCCATGTAAGAGCAAATCTTCTGTTCATGTTCACAGGGGGAGTAGCAGTCTGGGTAGAGTCTGAGAGACCTAAAGCAAGTGCATACCACCTTCAGCATCCTTACAATGACAGAAGTTTCCCCACGGTTGAATTTATTAATGGTGATTGGTACTACTTAGACTAGGACAAAGGAAAGTACTACACTAGTCCCCAATCTTAGATTACTACTCTGATTAGCCTTGGGCTTGGAACAGGTAAAGCCCCTTCTATTAATGCCACCCTTCTTCTAAGAGAACCTGTTAACACTCCAAGTATCAGTGAGCAAACCAAAGAGAGTCACAACACACCTGAAGATAAAGACAAACCTATACTCACCTAAGATCAAGAAGAAGAGGGTGGAGAGTTAGCTGTGAGTTTCAATCAAAGAGTTACCATCTCTAGTATCAATAATAAGGACATATTTGCCTTTGGATTCAATGTGTCCGCCCTCCCAACAATGGCCACAACCACAATACAACAAACAACAATAGGGACAACCATGCTGGGTAGAAGCACAGAAATGCACCAAATGTTCACAAGCTTGAGAATGGGAGGCTGGCCGAATGGAGAAAGAGGTGATGGCCTTGAGGCTGGAGGCAGCAGCCCTCCATCTAGAAATCCAGGCTAGCCAAATCCACAAGGAGGCGATCTAGGTGATCCGCCCGGGGGACTGCCAGGCAGAGGTAGAGGTGGCAGAGCAAATCAAGGGCCAACACATCCCATAGGGTCAATGCCACCACCTATAAATGGGGGATTGAAAGGGACTGCCCTAGCTATATTTGATGGCAATAGAAAACATACCAAACAATTCACACAGAAATTCACCCTATATAGGATAATTAACTAGGATTCCCCTACAATGTGCAATGCATATACAAGGACTGCACTAGCTCTATTGTTCATGAGAGGATCCACAATCAATGATTGGGTTCTATAACAAACGGAAAAGTTATATTTGAAGTGTAATAGGGACTTAGTGAATGGGGTGGCCCTAACTCACTGAACAGACAATAAAAGATTATGGGTGGAATTTGGTCTTGACTTCTAATGCACCTTCACTGACATGGCCTCCAAACAATGGGCATATGAGGAGTTGGCCAATTGCTCTATGGGTAGTAAGATAATCAACAAATATGTGGCACAATTCAAGCACTTGTTGCAGAAGGCCGGATGGGATTGCACCTTGCAAGGATCCCTTTTCCAGTTCAAAAAAGGGCTGGATAGAAAAATCCACTTGAGAATTCTTTAGAAAGAGCCAATGCCAGCGGAGACTCTAGATGCCTAGGAAGAAGGGAAGTTGAAAGACAGGCATTCATTGATGCCAGTCTAGGTTCTAGAGAGTTTCGCAGACCATAGAACAACAAGAAGGATCAAAAATGAGATAGACAGGGATGGTGAATGTTATGCTTCGATTTCACCCCCATTTCTTTTTTCTGTTCACTTTGATCACAGTTTCTTTATTTCTTATTTGATCACTCTACTTATCTTATCTCTGATTGATGGTGATCTATCTATCTTATCTTATCACTGATTGATGGTGATCTATTCTCTTGATCTGATCACTGATTGATGGTTACTATATATATAGCCTTACTGATTGATGGCGATCTATCTTTCTTCTTATTTTGCTCCACAAAAGTTCCCACCATTAGTGGCAGCAGACATTCTCAAATACTGGCTAAGGTATGTCAGAAAATCTATAAAAGCCTGTATCTAAATAAGAGCCAAGTCTTAAGCTTGGCTTGATCATTAAATCACAGCCCTATTACTTTTCTGCATTATAATCTGGAAGTCTCACCATCTATATTAAACCTCCTATAACAAATCTCTCTAGGAGTTACCATTTATAGTGAAGATATTGTAGGACCAATATCTTCACTTAAACAACTATCTATTTTAGCTGTGTTGCAAGGACTTCTCAATTCTCGAGCCAAACAGGCTTACCTAAGGCTCACCTTCCCTTTTTGGAAGCACCTGGGCCAGAGTGCCTAACACAACAACTCTCTCATTTTGAAAGGCATGCTGTAGCCTTGACAAGCATGGTTTATATGCAAAAGCAAAATTGTCCTTCTTGAGGACTTTGTAGAGTTTAAGGAGGTGTTGGCAGTGGAGATGTCAGATGTGGAGGTGCTTGAGCCTCAAACACTCATGGAGGCAAAATGCAGGCCAGACTGGCTGCTGTAGGAGAAAGCCATCGAAGAAAAACTGGCCACTTTGAAGAAAGCTGGCACTTGGAGAATGGAGGAAGCCTCTTCTGAGGCAAATGTTATTGGCTTGAAATGGGTCTTTAAGGCGAAAAAGGACGCTGCAGGGAACATTGCCTGCTACAAGGCCCAACTAGTAGCCCAAGGGTTCAGTCAGATTGGTGGTGTCAATTACAATAACACATACACACCTATAGCTAAGATGGCCTCCTTCCGAGCAATAATCGCCATGGCTAACAAGTTAGGACTTGTGCTCTATCAGGTTGACATTAAGGGAGCCTATTTGAATGGGGTACTGAATGACAATGAAGTCTTGTATATGGCACACCCACCTGGTTACAAACCTAGTGACATGGCCAAATGCATGCTCTGCTTACTTAAGGCAATTTATGGCCTCAAGCAGGCCACATGTCACTGGTACCAGAAGCTTCATTCAATTTTCTTCTCCCTAGGCTTTAATCAATCTGCTGTGGACCAAGCCATGTTCTATAAACTTATTCCCTAAGACAAGCACCTCATAGTCATCGCTGTGCACGTCAATGACTGCACCATCGCCACCAGCACGATGTGCCTCATTGAGGACCTCAAGGCAGGACTGAGCCACCACATCAAGGTTACTAACCTCAGCAAATTACACTAGATGCTTGGCATCCAAGTGCAGTGCAATTGAGAGGCCCACACCATCCACCTTTCCCAGCTCTCATACATTAACTCTATCCTCCATTGCTACAACTTCCTTGACACCAAGCCCCTCTCAATGCCAATGGACACTTAGGTCTGGCTCACATCCAAGCAGGCCCCCTCAACCACTGCCGAGTTTGTGGCAATGCACGACATCCTATACTGTGAGGCTATTGGCATGCTAAACTGGGCCGTGCTTGCCACATGCCTAGACATCATGTTTACTGTCACCACAGTCACACGCTTTGGCACAAACCTTAGGCCTGCATACTGGGAGGCCATCAAGCAGATTTTCCACTACCTAGCTAGCACCCAGGACCTTTGGCTCTTCTATGGGGAGACCAGGCACATCCTCGAGGGCTATGCAGATGTGGACAGCTCGATGGCCAAGGACCAGCAAGCCATAACAGGCTACACTTTCCTTATCAATGGTGGTGCCATTTCCTAGTCATTGAAGCAATAGGAGATTGTCTTGCTCTCCACCATGGAGAGCGAGTACATCACCACAACACATGGCATGAAAGAGGGACTCTGGCTCAAGAGTCTCCTCTCCAAGGTCTTTGGCCCTTTCACCCACCCAATCACACTCTTTTCAGACGACCAGGCCATGATTGCACTCACACACGACCACCAGTACCATGCACGTACCAAGCACATTGACGTGCAGTACCACTGGATCAGATGGGGTGGTAGAGGAGGGTGCCTTGCACCTTGTCTATTGCCCTATGGACAACATGGTCACCGACACGCTCATAAAGGCACTCCCCTCACCTAAGGTAAAGCATTTCACCACATGCCTTGGCCTGCATGTGAAGTGAGAGGGAGTGTTGAGTGCAGCACATTTGTGCACACACTTGTGTTTGCATGTGTGCCCTGTCCTGTTTTGTTCCTGCTGGTTACTGTAGTCTTTTACCTTTTAGCTCCATATTCTGACAGGCCTTACTACACCTTTGTGTTCCTTAGTTTAGTGCCTGTGTTGAACTCTTCGTTAGCCACTTTTCTGTCCTACTTAAGTACTGTACATTTGTTTAGCATACACCTTAGTTTTGTGCCTATAGCATAGGAACTGAGGTAAGCCCACATTTCTTACTTTATACATTGCAACCCTTACTGAACTGCACTCAGAGTTATTGTGTCTTTGCATAGGTAAATACAATATCAGTTTCGTGCCTGTAGTGTAGAAACTGAGAGTTATTGTATCTTTGTATAGACACTGCCCATGCTGTTCAACTCTCAACCAACTTAGCATAGTTTTTCCATAGCAGCTGAGTAGTTGACACTACACAAGGATATTTAAGAGATAAGATAGTAGCTGTGATTACAGAACCAAGCTAAGCTTGGTTTTCCTACAGTAACTACAGGCTATTTTTATATACTAGATTTTAAGGACTCCTGACAGTCCTATTTGAAATGCTACAAATAAGATACCTAACTTTTGTAAAAGATGTGCAGCCATCAATCATTGATGGCTAAACTTCTGAGTTAACCTATTTATTATATCTGTAGGCAAACTAAGCCAAAAGAAGATAGATCAGAAGGTAAGTTAAAGAACAGGTGAAAAATGTGTTTTAGTAGTCAGAGGCCTGACACATATGCTCAACTTTTATAGTCAACATAGTGACCTTATACATCAGGAAAAGTTGAAAATACTTTTTTGTACTTTTTTAACTTTTTTAACTTTTTTACAAAACAGTAAAAAAAAGTAAGGTTTTTTGCCTTTTTTTTTATAACTTTTTATAACTTTTTTGTAAAAAAAGTAAAAAAAAGTAAGAAAAAGTATTTTCAACTTTTCCTGATGTACCTGTCTCAACATTGTGTTATGTCATGTCATGTTGTGTTGTGTTGTGTTGTGTTATCTATATTCTCTCATGATCTAGTATCAGCACTGCTATACCATTGGACAATGGCCCTCCTTAGTGTACACTACTGTAGTGGCTGACAAGTTACCTGAAATATCAGTCTTTTCTGACAAATTATTGCATGAATTATCAGTCTTTTATCACAAATTATCATACCAATTATTGCTCAATTATCAAGGATCATCAGTGATAATTGGTGATAATTGGTGATAAATTATCGGGGGTAAGCTAGCGAGTGATAATATAAATTATCAAAGTACCATTTTTGTGATGGTTCCACACAAACCATGTCGAACTGGGAGTCTGGGTGACGCTGCTTAATAGCTAGATGGTTTAAAGAGCGAGAGTGGAAAAAGAGTGTAAGGGAAGGGGAAAAGGAGGTGCATAGAACGACAACGATGCGAGAAGTACAAACAAAAATGGATAATAAAGTTGCGCAAACGTCCAGAGTTTTCTCTACTATACCATGCCTCTCCATCCCCGGTGCAGTACAAAGTATCGAGATAGCGCGAGGAGCACGACGGCAACCATCACCATGGACCCTGAAGATAGAAAATACAACGGATCCGCGCGGTCAGCACCAAATATCAACCACGAACGGGACACAAAAACAAATTGAAAAAGGAGGGGGGGAGGGGAGGAAACATACCTGCATAGTTTCCAACGGCATCGTACCCGCCCGTGGCGCTCACGATGGCCCCAGATATGGGCGGGCCCGCGAGCGCACCGAGCGAGAGGATGGTGAGGAACATGCCTATGCGGCGCCCGACGTCCCTCGAGTCGCCGAGCGCAATGAGGGGCGCGCTCATGAGGCCCGTGAACGCGCCGGACGCCGCGCCGTAGAAGAGAGCGAGCGGGATGAGCTTGCCGGGGCCGTGCGCGTGTGGCCAGAGGAAGGTCATTAGGCCTGCGAAGAAGACCGCGGGCGCCATGACGTTGAGTGGGCCTGGTGCCGGTGCCGTGGGGATGAATTGGTGAGACGAAATGAAACAAGAAGGGGAGGGGAGGACGCACCGACGCGGTCGGCGAGGATGCCGCCGGATAGGCGGCCGATGGCTGAGCCGGCGTTGGCGATAGCGACGAGGTAGGAAGAAAGGTAGAGCGGGATGTCCTGAGAGGGCCCGCTTGCGTCGATGAAGGTCAGCACTGTCCGGTGGGTGTGGGTCAAAATCCGAAAGAGGGAGGAGTGTTATTCCGGGAACTGACCTGTATAGAGACCGAGGAAGGCCACGAAGCCGGATGAGCAGTATATCGAGTAGGCTGGCGACTTGAACTGCTGTAAATTGAATAGGCCACCTGAGACGACGACCGGGGGCAGTCTGCGTCTCATCGTCTGCATCCGATATTAATTGCCATTGGCGGGCACATATGCGAGGAGGATTGCATACCAAATTCATAATTATTAGCGCGAACATCAAAATGAACGCGATGATTCTCATCGTCCATTTGAACCTGTGCATCAATTCAGTCAACCGGGTTGACAAATGGCAATTCATGCTTACCCTACGATATCCGTCAAATTACGGAATACCACCGGGAACAATGTGCCACCAATGGACGACGTAAAGGCAACGACTCCCAAAGCCGTACCTCGCCTCTTTTTGAACCAGTGGGCGATGATGCTCATCACGGGTCCAAATACGATACCACATGACACCTACGAACCACACCAGTTAGTCATGGGCGGCTAGCGAAGGCGAGACTCCACGGCACTGACGCCAACACCAACACCCTGACAGAGAAGAAAGTGCCAGTACTTGTGACACTCGGCAATCAGGAATGTGCAGATGACAAGATTTATCGATGCTATTATCAGAGGGATATGGAGATGGCCGATGTCGAACATGCGACCGGTGACGAGCGATGGGAAGAACACCAAGGCGTACTGGCACAACGAATTGAGTTTGCCTGGGCGCTAGAGCATTCGATAAGGAGCACGCACTTGGGTAGATCCTATCCAAGCACTAGAAGATAACCGGAGTTTGGGTCCGAAAAATACAGAAGAATTCCGATATGACGTACATCGAAGAAGGCGAGGTGCCTTCTAATAAAACATTCTGATAGTAATCTTGAAATACCTGGAATATGAAGCAATTTGACATCAGCGTTCGCAAGTCATGTGAAAATGAAAATAGAGGGTCCGCATACACCGAAGGCATTCACATAGCCAAAGCTGCATACAGCACCGTCAGTTTCTCGGAAGAACGATCAGAGGCTATAGTATAGAGAGTTACTCACGTTGCAAATGTCGCACATGAGCCCTGAAAAATAGTCCATCACTGCATGCAGATAGGTAGCTAAGGACGCACCCCCAGTACGACTAACCACGCCCGCATCCCACCATCAGGAAAGTCGTCCTGGGCATGTAAATTGTACGCCTTCTCCGTTGAAGAAATGGAGCCCGAAC
>WNFC01017125.1_pt1 | contig 19154 bp, 14 predicted proteins | sample 5400541 | NCBI WGS metagenome assembly WNFC01 (sample SAMN13153342, study PRJNA577476) | soil metagenome | isolation source: 120 cm saprolite under Douglas fir tree site 2 hole 2 replicate 1 | place: USA:California | collected 2015-04-18 | reverse complement strand
CCGGCTCACGCTGGGCCGCCTCGTGCTCACCCCTGAGCCAGTGGTAGCAGAGCAGCGGCGTCACGGTGCGCGAAACGAGGAAGGAGGCGAAGAGCGAGAAGGAGATCGTAAACGTCAGCGGGATGAAGAGCAGCCGCGACTGGCCCTCGAGGAAGACCGTGGGCAGGAAGACCACGATGGTCGTGATGGTGGAGACGAAGATCGGCATGGCGACTTCGCGGGCCGCGTCCAGCACCGCCGTGCGCCGCGCCGTGCCGGGAATGGTCAGGTGGCGGTTGATGTTCTCCAGCTCCACGATGGAGTCGTCCACGAGGCGGCCGACGGCGAGCGCGAGGCCGCCCAGCGTGAAGATGTTGAGCGTCTGGCCGAGGAAGTACATCGCGACCAGGGTGAGCATGAGCGACAGGGGGATCGCGATGCCGATGATCACCGTCGAGACGAACGAGCGCAGGAAGACCAGGATGACCAGGAACGCCAGCAAGGACCCGAAGGCCGCCTCGTGCCAGAGGTTCTCGATCGACTGCCGGATGTACGTGGACTGGTCGAGGCTCATGCTGACGCTCACGCCGGGGGGAATGCCGAGGAGCTTCGGCATGGCCGCCTTCACCGCGTCCACGATGTCGACGGTGTTGCCGCCTGGCTGCTTGTTCACGCGAAGGTAGACCGCCCGCTGGCCATTCACGCGCACGATGGAGACCTGCGTCTCCGCCGAGTCTGCGACGCTCCCGACGTCGCGGAGACGTATCGGCGTCGTGCCCGTCCGGCGGACGACGATGTCCTCCATGGGCGCCACCACCGAGAACTGGTTGTTGGTGAAGACGTTGTAGTCGAAGGTGCCGAGCTTGACGTCTCCCGACGGCAGGAGGAAGTTTGCGTCGTTGACGGCCTTGGTCACCTCGTTGACCGAGAGGCCCTTGGAGAACAGGCGGTCGCGATCGAGGTTGACGGTGATCTGGCGGATCTTGCCTCCGTCCACGTTGGCGGAGGCGACCCCGGCGAGCCGTTCGATCTGGGGCTCGATGGTGTTGTAGGCGAGATCGTAGAGCGCGCGCTCGTCGAGCCCGCCCCCGGACACGGTCAGGATGCAGACGGGGATATTCGAGAGGTCGAACTTCAGGATAAAGGGCTGCTGGATTCCAATCGGAAGGGAGCTCATGATCGCCTGGATGCGCTGGACCACCTCGGTGAGCCCGGCGTCGATGTCCGCGCCCCAGGCGAACTGCACGGTGACCGCGGAGAAGCCCTGGCGCGAGCGCGACTCGACGTAGCGGACGTTCGCGACGGCCGAGACCGCCTTCTCGATGGGGTAGGTGACGCTTCGCTCGATGTCCTGGGCGCTGGCGCCCTTGTAGATGGTGCCGACCTGCAGCGACGGGTAGTTCAGGTTGGGAAAGAGATCGATCGGCATGCGGCCCAGCGAGGTCGCTCCCAGCAGGACGATCGCGAGGGAGGCCATCAGAATGGCGATGCCATTCCGCATCGCCGCGAGGGTCAGCCACATGGGCTACTGGCCGCCGCCCGCCGGGACGGTGCGGACCTTCTGCCCTGGCCGCACGAGGTCCTTGCCCTGCAGGATGACCTGATCGCGCTCGTTCACTCCCTTGGTCACCTCGATGACCGAGGCGTCGGCGGCGCCCAACTGTATCTGCACGGACTCGACGGCGCCGTTCCTGACGACCATCACGAACGGCGGTCCCTCGCCGACCCTCAGCGACTCCAGCGGCACCGTGAGGACGCCCTTGCGCGTCTCCACGACGGCGTCGACGCGCGCGAACATGCCGGGCTTGAGCCGGCCGTCTGGGTTCGGGATCGCTACCTCGATGCCCATCGTGCGTGAGCGGGGATCGAGGTTGTGGACGACTCGAGCGATGGACCCCGCGAACGCCTCGCCCTTGTAGGGATCGGCCGCCACGCGGACGGGAGCGCCCACCGCCACGCGGGCAATGTCGCGCTCGGGTACCTCGATCTGAACTTTCACGCGGGCGATGTCCTGGATCAGCATGATGCCGACGGAGGTGTTGGTGGTGCCCGAGGACTGCGCGCTGACCGCCGCACCCTGGTCCAGGTTGCGCTGGGCAACATAACCGGCGAAAGGCGCGAGGAGCCGGGTGTTGCTGAGATTGCTCGCGGCCAGGGAGAGCGCGGCGCGGAAGGTCTCGACCTGCGCCTGCGCCAGGCGGACCTGACTCTCCTGCGTCGTGATCTGCACCTCGGCCAGCCGGAGCTGCGCCTCGGCGGCGTCCGTTCCCGCGCGCGACGAGTCCGCGTTGGTCCGGGCGTTGTCCCAGTCGGCGGCCGCCACCATGCCCTTGTCGAACAACGTCTTCATCCGGTCCGCCTGGCGCGCGTCGTTGGCGGCCACCGCGCGGGCCTTGGCCAGATTCGCGCGCTGGTTCTCGAGATTGGCCTTCTGTCCGTCGAGCGTGGAGCGGGCGACCTCGAGACCGGCCTGGGACGAGACGAGCGCGGCCCGCGCCTGCTCGGCGGAGGCCTTGAGCTCCTGGTCGTCGATCTCCACCAGGAGCTGACCTTCCTTGACGAAGTCGCCGCGGTCGACGTGAAGCTTGCGGATGTAGCCCGACACCTTCGAGAAGATCGCGGCCTGTTGGACGGGCAGGATGTCGGCGGTGAACGAGAGCTTGACCTCGATGTCGCGGCGCTGGGGCGAGACGATGCCAACCAAGGCGTCGGGTCGAGCGCGCGTGGCGCCGCGGGCCTGCTGGGCCCGGCTCCAGAAGAGCGCGAAACCGCCCACGGTGAGGAGGAGGACGGCGACGACCACCCCGACGCGGTGGCGTCTCAGAAAGTGCATCTGCGCTCGGAAGCCCGAAGGGACAAGGTCATTACTGTGGCTGCCCTATTCTATGGATGGGAGGCAAAGAGTCAAGCTTGCGATTCTCCTTGTGTTAAGCTGACTTCATGGCGGTCACGGCGAGACCTTCCAAGTCGGGCAGATGGTCGGAGCCGGCCTTGCGTGTCCTGAGGGAGCGCTATCTCGCCCGCCGCAACGGCGAGGTGACCGAGACGCCGGAGGAGATGTGCTGGCGGGTGGCCCTGACCGTCGCCCGGGCGGAGGAGCGTTTCGGCCGGAGCGCGGCCGGCGTTGGCGAGGTCGCCGCGGCCTTCTACGACATGATGGTCGAAGGACAGTTCCTGCCCAACTCGCCCACGCTCATGAACGCCGGCAAGGACAACCAGCTCCAGTACTCCGCCTGCTACGTTCTCCCGGTCGGCGACTCGATGGGGGAGATCTTCGACTCGGTCAAGTCCGCCGCGATCATCCATCAGTCGGGAGGCGGGACGGGGTTCGCCTTCTCGCGTCTCAGGCCCAAGAACGACACCGTCCGCTCCACGGGCGGCCGGGCGTCGGGCCCGGTCTCCTTCCTGCGCGTCTTCAACGCGGCCACCGAGGCGGTGAAGCAAGGCGGCACGAGGCGCGGCGCCAACATGGGCGTGCTGCGCGTGGACCATCCGGACATCCTCGAGTTCATCGAGTGCAAGCTGGACGGCGGCATCACGAACTTCAACATCTCGGTGGCGATCACCGACGCGTTCATGGCCGCGCTCGAGGCGGGCCTGGACTACGACCTCGTCAACCCGCGCACCGGTCTGTCCGTGGGCCGGCTGTCCGCGCGCGAGGTGTTCGACCGCATCGTGCACGCCGCGTGGCGAACGGGTGACCCGGGCCTCGTCTTCATCGACCGCATCAACGCGAGCCCCGCCAACCCCACCCCGGAAGCTGGCTTGATCGAAGCCACTAACCCATGCGGCGAGCAGCCCCTCTTGCCCAACGAGGCGTGCAATCTGGGCTCGCTCAACGTCTCCCGGTTCGCGCACCTGCGGGACGGACGCTGGACGGTCGACTGGGACGAGATGGAGCGGGTCGTGCGCCTGGCCGTGCGCTTCCTCGACGACGTCATCGAGGTCAACCCGTATCCGCTTCCCGAAATCGACCTCACCGTCAAGGCCAACCGGCGCATCGGCCTCGGCATCATGGGTTGGGCCGATCTCCTCTTCGCGCTCGAGATTCCCTATGACAGCCAGGAGGCGCTCGATCTGGCGGAGCGGCTCATGGCCTTCGTCGCGGACAAGAGCCACGACCAGTCGGCTCGTCTTGCAGAGGAGCGTGGGCCCTTCCCGAACTTCTCCCGCTCCATCTACCGCGCCGGCCGGCCGCTCAGGAACTCGACGGTGACGACCATCGCGCCGACCGGGACGATCTCCATGATCGCCGGCTGCTCGTCGGGCATCGAGCCGGTCTTCGCGCTGGCCTTCGAGCATCGGGTCAAGGGGATCGACGGCGAGCGGGTGCTGCCCTTCGTGTGCCAGAGCTTCGAGCGGCTGGGGCGGGAGCGCGGCTTCCACTCCGACGCGCTCATGAGTGAGGTCGCGCGCCGCGGCTCCCTCCACGGCATTCCCGGCGTGCCCGAGGAGGCCCGCGCGGTGTTCAAGACTGCCCACGAGATCCACTGGAGCTGGCACGTGCGCCACCAGGTCGCCTTCCAGAAGCACACGGACAACGGCGTGTCGAAGACCATCAACCTGCCGGCCGAGGCGGCCACGACCGACGTCGCGGAGGCGTATCTCCTCGCGTGGCGGGAAGGCTGTCTCGGCATCACAGTCTTCCGCGACGGCTGCAAGGGCGGACAGGTGCTGAACATCGGGGTCGCCGCGGAGGAGGACGACGGCGCGCTCGACGAGCGCGTGGTCAAGCCACGGCCCCACAGCCTCTCCGGCGCGACCTACCGGATGGAAACCCCCATTGGCACGGCCTTCATCACGGTGAACGAGACGCCGGGCGGTGATCCGTTCGAGGTGTTCGTTCAGGTCGGCAAGGCGGGCTCCGACACGATGGCCGTGGCCGAGGCGCTCGGGCGGCTGATCTCGCTGGTGCTCAGGCTGCCCTCGCCGCTTTCCGCTCGGCGGCGGCTCGAAGAGGTCATCAACCAGCTCTCGCTGATCGGGGGAGGCCAGCCCACCGGATTCGGAGCCGCCAAGATCTTGTCGCTGCCGGACGCTCTGGCGAGAACTCTGGGCGAGCGCGGCCGCGCCGGCGGCGCGGCGCCGGGTCGGTGACCTCTGCAAGGAGTGCGGGCAGGCGACCCTGGTGTACGAAGAAGGCTGCAAGAAATGCCTGTCTTGCGGCTTCAACGAATGCTAGCATCTCGCGACTCAGCCCGGCTCGAGGAATCGAGGACGCATGTTCAGCGGGGGTGACTATCACGAGGTCGCGAGGTGGCTCGAGAACTTCGCGACGTCCCACGCCAAGCGGGAGGATCTCCGCGCGGAATGTGTCCTCGACACGGAGGGCCCTCGTGAAGGGCGGAGCTACGGACTGCGCGTGAGGGTCGGAGAGCGCCTCTCTTCCGAGATCGAGCTCAGTTTCGATGAGGTGGCGTCCCGTCGCGGCAGCCTGGCCTGGTGCCAGGCCCTGGCGGACCGCGTGCGCGGCCTCGTCCGCGAGACGGTGGGACCCGGTTCGCTGAGACCCGCCTAGCGGTGCCATCCGGGCGCCGCTTCCCGCGCTGGGTCGCTCCGGGCGACTGGAACGCGTTCTTCGGCCTGGCGCTCGACAATACGACCCAGCTCGTCATCCTGTCGAGCCTGCTCATCGGCGTCTTCAAGTTTCCCGCCGACCTCGTTCTTGGACGCATGGTTCCCGGTACCGCGGCGGGCGTGCTGGTCGGCGACCTCGTCTACACGGCCCTCGCCATCCGCCTCATGCGGCGCACCGGGCGCGACGACGTGACGGCCATGCCATTCGGGATCGACACCCCGTCTCTCTTCGGCATCGTCTTCGGCGTGCTGGGACCGGTCATGGTCCTGACCGGCGATCCCGTGCTCGCCTGGAAGGTCGGCATGGGCGTGACCGTGGCCATGGGGGCGCTCAAGCTCGTCCTCGCTTTCGCGGGCGACTGGGTGCGCAGGCTCGTGCCGCGCGCGGCCCTGCTCGGCTCGATCGCTGGAGTCGCCATCCTGCTGGTCGCCTTCCTGCCCGCGCTCAAAGTGTTCGCCGATCCGCTCGTCGGGCTGATCTCGTTGACCATCGTTCTGGTCACGCTGGTCGGACGTGTCAGACTGCCCGCGGGCATGCCCGGGGCCTTCGCGGCGGTCGTGGCGGGGGCGGCGGTGTTTTGGCTGCGGGCCGCGTGGGGGGCCGGAACCACCCCGCTCGCCGCATCCCCCGCCGCGCTCACCCTGGCCATTCCGTGGCCGACGCTGTCCTGGATACCGGCGTTCGGCGCCGTGTTGCCGTACCTGCCGCTCGCCGTGCCCTTTGCCATCGCCACCGTCATCGGCGGCATCGACAACACCGAGTCAGCCGTCGTGGCGGGTGACGAGTATCATGCGCGGGACATTCTTCTCACGGAGGCCGTGGCGACGGCGGTGGCAGGACTCTGCGGCGGCGTGATCCAGAACACGCCGTATATCGGTCATCCCGCCTACAAGGCGATGGGGGCCCGGGCGGGCTACACGCTGGCGACGGCGCTGGTGATCGGCGTGGGCGGAGCGGTGGGCGTGGTGTCGGTCCTCGTGAGCGTGCTGCCGGAGGCCGCCGTCGCTCCCATTCTGGTCTTCATCGGTCTCGAGATCACGGCGCAGGCATTCATCGCCTCGCCGGCCCGCCATGCCGCCGCCGTCGCCGTGTCCTTCATCCCCGCCATCGCGGCCCTGGTCCTCATCGAGGTGAACGGCTTCCTTGCGGGGGTGGGCCGGCACGTATCCGATCTGACGAGCGAGGGACGGGCGGCCTTCCAGAGCCTCCTCGTGCTCGGCAATGGGTTCGTCGTGACGGCACTGCTGTGGGGATGGGTGCTCGCGTCGATCATCGATGGCCGGCTGGGGCGGGCGGCGTCGGTATTCGTCGCCTGCGGCGTCGCCACGCTCTTCGGGCTGATCCATTCGCCCCTGGCGAACGGAGCGTTGTTCTGGCCATGGTCGGCAGGGAGAGGCGGGCCGTTGGCGCTGGCGTCGGCCTACGGCGCCGGCGCCGGAATCCTGCTGCTGCTGGGGCGCCTGCGCGCGGGCGGAGCTAGCGGCGGAGCAAAGCCAGCATCTCGTCGTTGCTCTTGAACTTGAACTCTTCGACGCGCGCGAGGGCGGCGCGGGAGCGCTCCTCCGCTTCGATCCGCTGGACGTCCTCGTAGGTCACCGCGGTGGCGCCGGCCTTTTCGAGCGCGTCCGTGACTGCGGCCAGCACTCGCTCCGCTTCGGCCGACGTCCGCTTGGGCCGAGTCTCGAGCCAGGCGACCACGTACTTGATTCCCGTCTCGGCATCGAGCTTTGCGCGCCCGACGACGCCGTCGCTCGCCCGCCGGGCCCATCCCACGACGAAGGTGCCCGCGAGCGGCTGTCCTGTCTCAGGATCCCAGACCTGGTACGCCGCGGCAGGGTCGCGCTCGGGCCCAGGGGCGGTGACGTAGAGGCCTTCCCGGTACGGCAGGCCGAATCGCTCGTCCACCCTGTCACCGACCGCGAAGACCACCGTGTCACAGGGGATGCGCGTGATTTCGCCCGTGCCGACGGCGTTGATGCGCTCGCCCTTGCGCTCCAGCCGGGTCTCTTCGACCTCGAGCGCGACGACACGCCCGTTCTCGGCCACCACGCGCTTGGGCGAGGCAAGGAAGCGGAAGCGGAGGCGCGCTCGCGTCGGCTCGACCGGTTCGAGCTTGACCGCCAGGGCCTTCACGAGCTCGTCGGGGTTTTGGCCGGCGGATTCGAGACGCGGGCGGATCCGCTCGATCTCCTGCCGATAGAGCTCCCGGTCAAAGGCGTCTTCGACGTCCTCGAACTCCTTGTCCTCGTACGCCTTCTCGAAGGGGCCGCGCCGCGCGATCGCGACGATCTCATCGCAGTCACAGTAGTGGGCGCAATAGTTCACCACGTCGACCATCACGTTGCCCACGCCGACGATGGCGACCCGGCGCCCCATGGGGAAGTCGTGCTCGGCGAAGGGAGGCAGCCGGTTGTAATGGTAGACGAGGTCCTTGGCGTGATAGACACCGGGGAGCCGCTCGCCCTCGACACCGAGATACTTGGTGCCCTGGGCACCGTGGGCGAAGACCAGCGCGTCGAAGCCCATCCGCTGCAGCTGGGAGACGGAGAGCGGCCCGTCCGGCCCGACGGGCACGTGGCCCAGGTACGTGAGGCGGGGATCGCTCAGGATCTTGTGGAACTGACGTCTGAGCCCGCTCTTCATCTTGTACTTGTCGAGGAAGATCCCGTACTCGGCGAGCCCACCTGGCTTGATGTCGCGGTTGAGGAGGAGGACGCGGCAGCCGGCAGCGGCGAGAGCCCGGGCGGCGAAGAGGCCGGCCGGGCCGGCGCCCACGACTGCCACTACGTGAACGAGATCGTGATCGTCGGCCATAGGGGCGGAACATAGCATACGGTCCGGCAGGTTGTGAATGAGTCATTCGGCTTGACCGTCCTAGTAGCGTGGTGATAGATCACTATGCGACCCGGGGGTCGAGGAGGCTTCGAAATGATCCACGTAATGAGGGGGGCGACGGGGCTGGCGCTCGCGCTGAGCGTGATGGCGGCGCTCGGGGTGCCGGCATTGGCGCTCGCCCAGGGAAAATGGGTCGCGCCGGCAGCGGAGAGGGACAAGAAGAATCCCCTGCCGGCCGATGCGAGCACGATCGCGCAGGGCAAGAAGGTGGCGGAGGTCAACTGCGTGTCCTGCCACGGCGCCCGGGGCAAGGGCGACGGGGCGGCCGCGGTGGCGCTCAATCCGAAACCGGCAGACTGGACGTCAGCGGTCGTCCAGAGCGAGTCCGACGGGGAAATCTTCTGGAAGATCAGCACCGGTCGGGGCGCCATGCCCTCCTGGAATTTCCTGCCGGAGAACGACCGCTGGGCGCTCGTTCGATACATCCGCTCGCTCGGAGGTAAATAGCACTCTCGGCGGCGCTGGGAAGTTTGTCCCGCACGTCGCGCCGCATCGGCAGTAGAATCTGGCCGGGTTTGCCCATGAGCGACGAGCAGCTATTTCCCGATTCGGACGCGAAGGTTTTGCCGCACATCTTGAGCGAGGTCCGCCAGAGCCTCCACGCGCTGGCTGATCGCCTTCATCGACTGGAGGCGATCGTCGGCCCGTCGCCCTCCCCGCCGCCCATCCCGCCCGCCGAGGGCTCACACGTCGAGCAGACCGAGAAGCGTGATCCACTCTCGGTCGGGCAGGAGATTCTCGCTATCCCGTCCTCCGGGCTCGAGCCCGCCCAGGTGTTCTCCCTCGCCATGGATCGGGTCGCGCGATTGCTGTCTGCCGATCGGGCGATGCTCTTCGTGTGGGAGCCCGAGGGCTCTCGACTCGTGGCCCGCGCCGGGCGGGGATTCCGGCGCGACGATCTCGAGACCATCTCGATCAAGGCGGGGGACGGCATTGTCGGCCAGGCTTTCCACGATGAGCGGATTCTTCGCTCCTTGAGCGGAGCGGTCAGCGTCGCCGATGACCCGTTCCTCGCGCTCTTCCCCGTGCGAGACGCCGTGGCTGTGCCGATCCGTACGGCCGGGCAGGCAGCCGGGGTTCTCTACGCGGGGCGCCGCGCGCCGCGCCCGGTCTTCTCCGAGCAGGAAGTGGTGCTTCTGCTCGTCGTCGCCGACCGCGTCGGCACGGCCCTGGCTCACCGGCAGTTCGTCGAGACCACGGGCGGCCACATCGGCCGGCTCCGCGAGCTCGAAGTGTTCCTCGGCCACGTGCTCGTCGGCCAGGAGAAGGAGGACATGCTCTCCCGGGCTTGTGAGGTCGCGTGCCGGCTCGCGGGCGTGCGCGTGGCCGCGCTGGCCGTGCCGGCCGGGTCGGAAGGCCTGACGCTTGCCGCGTCCGCGGGGCTGCTGGCCGGCGCGATTGCCACCTGGCGTGCCGACATCGGCCACGGGCTGACCGGCGAGATGTTCGCCACTCATCGCCCCGTGCTGTGCCGGGACATCCAGAGCCGGGATGGGTGCGAGGACGACACCCTCCGCGAGGCCGGCATGCGCGCTTGTCTCGTGGTACCCGTCCGGCTGAGGCACGAGATCGTGGGCGCTCTCTACCTCGCAGATCCCGGGGCCCGCGAGTTCAGGCCGGACGAAGTGGCCGCGGTGCAGGTGCTGGCCTCGCTGCTCGCGCTGGGGATGGAGAACAATCGGCTCTACGGCGAGGTGAGAACCGCCCTCGAGGGGATGGCGTCGGCGCAGGACCACCTCGTTCAGACGGAAAGGGCCCGCGCCGTCGGCGCCATGGCCGGGGGCATCGCCAACGAGTTCAACAACCTCCTCGCCATCGTGTTGGGCAAGACCCAGCTCATGCTCCCTCGCGCTCCCGAGGGGCCCATGCGCGAAGGGCTGGCCGCGGTCGAAGAGGCGGCGTGGCGGGCGGCGGACGTCGTGCGCAGGCTCCAGGGTTTCGCGGCGACGAGCATGGAGACCGGCGCGGGTCCTGTGGATTTGGTCTCGGTGGTGCGGGACGCGCTCGCGTTGACGCGCGCGCTCTGGAAGGACGAAGCAGAAGCCCGCGGGACCCCGATCGAGGTGGTGACCGTTCTCGACAAGGTTCCCCACGTGGACGGCCAGGCGCCCGCCCTCCGCGAGGCTGTGATGAACCTCATCCTGAACGCCCTGGACGCCATGCCCCGCGGCGGACGGCTGGGACTGACCACGCGGCGGGCGGATGGCGGCGCGGAGCTCGACGTCTCGGATTCTGGAGAGGGAATGCCCGAAGACGTGCGGCGGCGGATCTTCGACCCCTTCTTCACCACGCGCGCTCCGCAGCGGACCGGGCTCGGGCTGTCCGTGGTCCACGGGGTCGTGAACCGCCACCACGGCAGCGTGCGGGTGCGGAGCGAGCCCGGTGGGGGCACCACGGTCACGCTCTGGCTTCCGGCGGGGCACGCCCGGGAGGTGGAATCCCGTCCGGCCGCGGCGGCAGCGGTGAACGAGCCGAGCCACCCTGAGCCCAGCGACCTCGTCCGCTCCGTCGGCGTCTCTCCCGGCGACGGCGGCGCGGACCACGCGGCCGGAAGCGCGGCCGTTTCCATCCTCGTGATCGAGGATTGGTGGACGCCCTCGCCGAAGCCGGCCACAACATCGAGTCGGCGACCGATGGGCTCACGGGCCTGGCGCGTTTCCAGGGCGGACATTTCGACGTGGTGCTGACCGATCTCTCGCTGCCCGAGTGCTCGGGGCTGGACGTGGCCCGCTCGGTCAAGCGCATGCACCCGGAAACGCCGGTGGTACTCATCACCGGGTGGGGCCATCTCCTCAACCCCGAGCGTCTGCGCGAGAGTGGGATAGACCTCATGCTGGTCAAGCCGTTCCGCCTCGAGCGCCTCCTGTCCGTCCTCGGCGACGCCCTCCGGCTGCGCCCCTCCGCTTAGCCCGCTGCGACGTGAGGCGGCTGGCCGCCATCGATCTCGGCACCAACACGGTCCGCCTGCTCGTGGTAGAGGCCCCCGGGCCCGAATGGCGCGCGCTCCACGAGGAGCAGAGCGTGACGCGGCTGGGGCAGGGGCAGGCGGCGACCGGCCTCCTGCAGCAGGCGGCGATGAAGCGGACCGCGGATGTCGTCGCCGCCTTCGTCCGCCGGGCGGAAGGCCTGGGCGTCGGCGACGTCCGCATTGTCGCGACCAGCGCCGTCCGCGAGGCCGGAAACGGCCCCGAGTTTCTGGCGATGGTCGCCGCGTCGAGTGACCGGCAGGTGCGCGTGATCTCGGGGGAGGAAGAGGCGAGGCTGACTCTCCTCGGAGTGGCCGAAGGGCTGCCCGATCTGAGGGGCCATTTCCTTCTCTCTCTTCGATATCGGGGGCGGCAGCACCGAGCTCGTGCTCGCCCGCGCGGGGCGCCCCGCCGCGACCGTGAGCCTGAGACTCGGCGTGGTCGAGCTTGCCGAGCGCTTCATGGGCGCGGGCTCCGTGGATGCCGCGCGCTACCACGCGATGGCCTCCGAGGTGGCGACGCGCCTCGCCGCCGGCCTCACGGATCCTGTCCTCCGGCACGGCGCGTCCACGCTCGTGGGCAGCGCGGGCACGGTGACGACGTTGGCGGCCCTCGATCTCGGCCTCCAAGCCTATGACCCGCACCGAGTGCACGGCCACCACCTCACGCGCGCCGCCGTCGAGGGGCTGCGCGGACGGCTGGCGGCCCTCACCCTGGCTGAGCGCTCTGCCCTGCCGTGCCTCGAGCCCGGCCGCGCGGATCTGATCGTCCCGGGCTCGGCGATCTGCCTCGCCGTCCTGGACAGGCTCGGGTTCGATGGCCTCGTGGTCAGCGACCGGGGTCTCCGGGAGGGCATCCTGTGTGAGATACTAGCGACGGACTGAGACAGGACATGGCGAATCGATCGGGGCAGTTTAGGGTCAGGAATCCGGCGAACGCGCCCGCGAACTGGGGTCCCCGCTCCGCCAAGTGGGCGTGGCTCGAGATGGTGTTGCCGCTCTTCGCCACGACCCTTCTCGTCGTCTTCCACAAGCCCGAGTACATTCCCCGCATCTTCGTCGAAAGCGCGACGTCGCCGGTGTCGTGGGTCGCCTGGGCGCTCCTGGGCGCCATGGGTGGGGTGACGGCATTCTCGGGCCTCCTCGTGGTTTTTTTTCTGCTCTACTCGCCGATCTACCTGGTCGGCAAGGCGCCCATGATCATGGGCAAGGGAGCCTGGACCGACCGTCGCGAGGTCCGCTTCTACGGACTGTGCCTCGTCGTGCTCTGCGTGCTTCTGGGCCTCGTCGTGTGGGACTGGCGCTGGTTCGTGTCCGCCTTCCTGCTCGTGACGGGCTTCGCGCCGATGTTCTGGCGGGCGCTGGTCTGACCGGCCGGAGTTGACAGGCCGCGGCGCGCTGACTATTCTTGGCAGAACGGACATGGATGACATAGCGGTCCTGGTGCTCAACTACACGTACGAGCCGTTGCATTTCACCAATGCCAGGCGTGCGGTGACCCTCCTGCTCGCAGGCAAGGCCGAGAGCGTCGAGTCGTCGCCACGCGTGATCCGATCGCCCTCGCGGGTCTTCCCGCTGCCGTCGGTGATCCGGCTCGCCTCCTACATCCGCAAGCCCTTCCTCGAGCGGGTCGCGTTCAACAAGAAGAACATCCTCCGCCGCGACGGTTATACCTGCCAGTACTGCAGCCGCCGCGGCGAGAAGCTGACGGTGGACCACGTCATGCCGCGCTCGCGGGGCGGGCAGACCACGTGGACCAACGTTGTCGCCGCCTGCCTTCGCTGCAACCTCTTCAAGGGAAACCGGACGGTGGAGGAGGCACGCCTGCGGCTCATCCGCGAGCCGGTGCACCCGCAGTTCCTGTTCTCGGTGCACCTCATGCGCCATCCCCACGCCACGAGCTTCCTCGACTCGTGGCGGAAGTATCTCGTCGCGGTTCCGTCGTCCCCCTGACCGCGTTGTTCCGGCTGTCTTCGGAGTTCGAGCCCGCGGGGGATCAGCCGCGCGCGATCGAGCGACTGAGCGAGCTGCTCGCCGACGGACGCCCGCACAGCGTCCTTCTCGGCATCACGGGCAGCGGCAAGACCTTCACCCTCGCCAACGTCATCGCGCGGCTGGGCCGGCCCGCACTCGTCATCTCTCCCAACAAGACACTCGCGGCGCAGCTCTACGGCGAGTTCAAGTCGTTCTTTCCCGCCGGGGCCGTGGAGTACTTCGTCTCCTACTACGACTACTACCAGCCGGAAGCCTACATCCCGCAGTCCGACACCTACATCGAGAAGGACGCCCTCGTCAACGACGAGATCGACCGTATGCGGCACTCCGCGACCACCTCGCTCTTCGAGCGGCGGGACGTGGTGGTGGTGGCGTCGGTCTCGTGCATCTACGGCATCGGCGCCCCCGAGACCTATCAGGGCATGCACGTCCCGCTCGAGGCCGGCCAGACGATCGAGCGCGACGCCCTCATCCGCAGCCTGGTCGCCATCCAGTACGAGCGCAACGACGTCGATTTCCGACGCGGGACGTTCCGCGTCCGAGGCGACGTGGTGGAGATCTTTCCCGCCGCCGCCGAGGCGGAGGCTCTTCGGGTGGAGCTGTGGGGCGACACGGTGGAGAAGCTGTCCATTCTCGACCCGCTGCGTGGAGTCACGACGGGCTCGATATCCGCCGCGCGGATCTACCCGGCGAGCCACTACGTCACGCCCGCCGACCAGCTCGAGCGCGCGGTGGCGGGCATCATGGAAGAGCTGGGCGAGCGGCTGCGCTTCCTCAAGGGGCGCAACCGGCTGCTGGAGGCCCAGCGACTCGAGCAGCGGACGCTCTTCGACATGGAGATGCTGCGCGAGATCGGCTACTGCCACGGCATCGAGAACTACTCGCGTCACCTGTCGGGGCGCAAGCCGGGGCAGAATCCCCCGACCCTCATGGACTATCTTCCCAAGGATGCCGTGGTGATCATCGACGAATCACACGTGACGGTGCCCCAGATACGCGGCATGTACCCGGGCGACCGCTCCCGCAAGGAGGCCCTCGTCGAGTATGGCTTCCGGCTCCCCTCGGCATTCGACAACCGGCCGCTCAACTTCGACGAATTTGCCGCCATGGTGCCGCAGACGCTCTACGTGTCGGCGACGCCGGGACCGTACGAGCTCGAACGGGCGGGCGGGCGCCGGCGTGGGCCCGGCACGCCGTGGGAGGGCGGGTCGGTGGCCGAGCAGATCATCCGCCCCACCGGGCTCATGGACCCCAGGATCACCGTGCGCCCGGCGGGCGTCCAGGTCGACGATCTCATGGCGGAGGTGCGCGCCCGCGCGGAGAGCGGCGAGCGGGTGCTCATCACGACGCTGACGAAGCGCATGGCCGAGGACCTGACGGAGTACTACCAGCAGAACGGCCTTCGGGTGCGCTACCTGCACTCGGACATCGACACCCTGGACCGCGTGGCCGTGATCCGCGAGCTCAGAATGGGCAAGTACGACGCCCTCATCGGCATCAATCTCCTCCGCGAGGGACTCGATCTGCCCGAGGTCTCGCTCGTGGCCATACTCGATGCCGACAAGGAGGGCTATCTGCGCTCGGCGACATCGCTGATCCAGACGGCGGGCAGGGCGGCCCGACACGTCAACGGCGAGGTGATCATGTACGCGGACACCGTGACGGGCTCGATGCGGGAGGCGATCGCCGAGACCGAGAGGCGCCGGGTGGTGCAGGAGGCGTACAATCGGGAACACGGCATCACGCCGGAGTCCGTCAAGCGCGGAATGAAAGATCTCCTCGACAGCGTCCCCGAGCGGGACTACTACACGGTCGAGGTGCCCAAGGAGACCCTACCGGCGTGGGAGAGCCCAGAGGCTCTCAAGCGTCATATCGCCGAACTGGAGGGAGCCATGAAGGAGGCGGCGCGGCGGCTGGACTTCGAGCGCGCCGCGGAGCTGCGTGACCGCATCAAGGCGCTCCGGAAGGTCGAGCTGGGCGTGCGCTGAGCGCACCACCGCCATGCTGGTCAAGTGGACCCTGGTCTTCTTCGTGGCCCTGTCGCTGGGTTTCGTGGTGCTGTCGAAGGTCATCTCGTTCTTGAACCCCCCGCGACCGGGACGCCCGCGCGCACCCGTGCTGCGCCGGATCGACCGCATGCTGCGGTGGAGCGTATTCATTCCCGCGGCGGTCGGGCTCATCGTCCTCGTGGTGACGCTGTGGCTGGCCGCGTAGCGGCGGTCGATCTCGCGGCCAAGCTCGCCCAGCTGCCCGACCGGCCGGGCGTCTACCTGTACAAGGACGGCAAAGGGCAGATCGTCTACGTGGGCAAGGCGGCCTCGCTCCGGAGCCGCGTGCGCTCGTACTTTCAAGAGTCGCGGGTGTCCGATGCGAAGACGGACGCGCTCGTCGGGCAGATCCGCGACCTCGAGTTCATCGTCACCGGCAACGAGCTCGAAGCGCTCATCCTGGAGTCCAATCTCGTCAAGCGGCACCGCCCGCGCTACAACATCATTCTCCGGGACGACAAGCACTATCCCTTCCTGAAGCTGACCACCAACGAGGAGTACCCGCGCCTCGTCGTCGCGCGGCGGGTGCAGCGGGACGGCGCGGCCTACTTCGGGCCCTTCTATCCGGCGACCGCGATGCGGGAGACGCTGCGGCTCGTGCGCCAGCTCTTCCCGCTCCGGACCTGCCGGATCAAGATAGACGGCAAGAAGGCGCGCCCGTGCCTGCAGTACTACATCCACCGGTGCAACGCGCCGTGCACGGGACTCGAGACGCGCGAGGGCTACGACCGCACCGTGCGTGACGTGGAGCGCTTCCTCGAGGGGAAGAACGACGGCCTCGCCCAGGAGCTGACCGCGCAGATGGAGGCGGCGGCGACCGAGGAGAAGTTCGAGCAGGCGGCGCGGCTGCGCGACCGGGTCCAGGCGCTCAACACGGTCCGCGAGCGGCAGAAGATCATCTCGACCGAGGACAGTGACCAGGACATCATCGGCGTGGTCCGCCAGGGCCACGACGCCTGCGTGCAGCTCTTCTTCGTGCGGCGCGGCCGGCTGCTCGGCCGGGAGTCGTTCTTCTTCGACCGCCTCGGCGGGGCGAGCGACGGTGAGGTGCTCTCCGCCTTCCTGAGGCAGTTCTACGCCCGCGAGGTGGTGCCCCCGCCGGAGATCCTCGTCTCCGAAGAGGTGCCGGAGGCGAGCCTGACCGCGGAGTGGCTGGCCGGCCGCCGCGCGGGCGGAGTGGAGATCCTGGCGCCCCAGCGGGGGAAGAAGCGCGAGCTCGTGGCCATGGCGGAGGAGAATGCCGCGCTGGCCCTGCAGAGCCATCTCCTCTCGCGCGGCAACCGCACTCAGGCGGTGCTCGATGAGCTCCAGCGCGCGCTCGGCCTGCCCGAGGCGCCCCACCGCATCGAGGCCTTCGACATCTCGACGTTCCAGGGCGGCGAGACCGTCGCCTCCATGGTGGTCTGGCAGGACGGCGAGATGAAGAAGGACGACTATAAGCGCTACCGCATCCGGACGGTCGTCGGCACCGATGACTTCGCCGCCATGCACGAGGTGGTCAGCCGGCGCTACGGGCGCGTCCTCGAGCAGGACGGCGCGCTCCCCGATCTGATCCTGCTCGACGGCGGCCGGGGCCAGCTAGGCGCGGGCTTGAAAGCGCTGGAGGCTCTGGGCCTCGATTACGTGCCGATGGTCTCGCTCGCCAAGCGGGCCGAGGAAGTCTACACGCCGGACCGACTCGAGCCGCTCGTCCTGGATCTGACATCGCCCGCGCTCCAGGCGCTCCAGAAGGTGCGGGACGAGGCCCACCGGTTTGCCATCACGTACCACAAAAAACTGCGCACGCGGCGGACCATCAGCTCGGTGCTGGACCAGATTCCGGGCGTCGGTCCCACGCTCCGGACGAGCCTGCTCAAGACGCTGGGCTCGGCCCGGGCGGTGCGCGCGGCCTCGGTCGGCCAGCTGGCCGCAGTGCCCAAAGTCTCCCCGAGGCTTGCTCAGCGCATCCACGACTTTTTCCACCCGGTCGCGCAAGCGGAGGAACCGTCCCCAGCCGATCCGGGTTAGACTGTACGACGGTATACGCGAGCTGAACGTCATTTTTCGAAAGGGGGTGAATTCATGAAGAAGATCATGATGGCTCTGGTCCTGGTGCTGGCGACGGCCGGTGCGGCGTTCGCGAATCAGTGCCCGCTGCTGGTCAAGCAGATCGAGGATGCGACCGCCGGGAAGACCGACGACGCGTCCAAGAAGGCGGCGGCCATGGCCGCCGAGGCCAAGGCGCTCCACGCGGCCGGCAAGCATGCCGAGTCGGTGGCGAAGGCCAAGGAAGCCGCGGCGGCGATCAAGCTTGATCTGAAGATGAAGCAGTAGGTTCTCGACCCCCCGGGGGTTCCACGCGCGCCCCCGGGGGTCCTTTCTTGCGTCCTCTCTCCTAAGTGTGGGAAAATCAGCGGGAATATGGCGAGCGACGACCGCGCAGAGCGCTATCCTTTCCGGGAGATCGAGCCGAAGTGGCAGCGGATCTGGGAAGACAGCGGCCAGTTCCGCGTCACTGAGGATCCCTCGAGACCGAAGTACTATTGCCTCGAGATGTTTCCGTACCCGTCCGGTCGCATCCACATGGGTCACGTCCGCGTGTACACGATCGGCGACCTGCTGGCCCGCTTCAAGTGGATGCGCGGTTACAACGTGCTCCATCCCATGGGATGGGACGCCTTCGGGCTGCCGGCCGAGAACGCGGCCATCGACAACGGGGTGCACCCCGCGGTGTGGACGTACGAGAACATCGCCAACATGAAGACACAGCTCCAGCGCCTCGGCATGTCCTACGACTGGGACCGCGAGCTCGCCACGTGTGACCCGTCCTACTACCGCTGGGAGCAGCTCGTCTTCATCCGGATGTTCGAGCGGGGCCTGGCCTACAAGCAGCGCTCCAAGGTCAACTGGTGTCCCTCGTGCCAGACCGTCCTCGCCAACGAGCAGGTCGAAAACGGCCTCTGCTGGCGCTGCGACTCCGTCGTGGAGATCAAGGAAATCGAGGGATGGTTCTTCAAGATCACCGACTACGCCGAGGAGCTCCTGGCCTGGAGCGACCGGCTGCCCGGCTGGCCCGAGCGCGTGATGACCATGCAGAAGAACTGGATCGGAAAGAGCGAGGGCGCCGAGTTCGACCTGCTGGTCGCCGGGCGCCCGGGTCTGTCGGTGACGATCTTCACCACTCGGCCCGACACCTCCTTCGGCATGACGTACGCGGTCCTGGCCCCGGAGCATCCGCTGGTGGACGAGCTGGTGACGGACGAGCAGGAGCGCGCCCGGGTGGCGGCGTTCCGCCAGGAGGTGGCGCGCGAATCCGAGATCGAGCGGCTGGCCGCCGACCGCCCGAAGCGCGGTATCAGGCTCGCCGCGCGCGCCGTCAATCCCTTCACGGGGAAGGAGATCCCGCTCTTCCTCGCCGATTACGTCCTCACGGGCTACGGCACGGGCGCCATCATGGCCGTCCCGGGCGAGGACCAGCGCGACTGGGACTTCGCCAAGCAGCACGGCCTGGACATCATCGCCACCGTCAAGAGGCCCGAAGGGTGGCAGGAGACGCAGGCGTATCTGGGCGACGGGGTCAAGATCAATTCCGGTTTCCTCGACGGGCTCACGGTGGAGGAGGCGAAGCGCAAGGCCATTGACTGGCTCGTCTCCAAGGGCATCGGCCGGTCGAAGATCAACTACCGCCTGCGCGATTGGGGGATCAGCCGGCAGC
>WNFC01002685.1_pt1 | contig 19157 bp, 20 predicted proteins | sample 5400541 | NCBI WGS metagenome assembly WNFC01 (sample SAMN13153342, study PRJNA577476) | soil metagenome | isolation source: 120 cm saprolite under Douglas fir tree site 2 hole 2 replicate 1 | place: USA:California | collected 2015-04-18 | reverse complement strand
CACGGCGGACTGTCATCCAAGAAGGACGTGCTCGCCTACCGCAAGATGGTCTCGACGGCGATCTCCAAGATCGAGCCGATGGTGAAATCGGGCAGGACCCTGCAGCAAGTTATCGACGCGAAACCCCTGCGCGAGTTCGACGAGGAGTGGGGCAAGTTCAGGAAGCCCGAAGCCTTCGTGGAGATCGTCTACAACGGGCTTCGCAAAAAATAGGGAACGGCAGCCGTCGGGGCGTCAGGCCGCGCCGGCGAAGTCGTCGCCTTCATCGAGCTCGGAAAAACGCACCGGCAGCACTTCCCGGGTCGCGAGCTTGCCGCCATCGGATTTCTCCACCAATATCAACTGTTGCTTATCGGGAATCCCGGTCGGGATCACCATTTTGCCGCCGGGCTTGAGCTGTGCGAGTAGCGGCGGCGGAATCAAGTCGGGCGCGGCGGTGACCACGATCTTGTCGAAAGGGGCGTGTTGGGTCCAGCCGTAGTAGCCGTTACCCACGCCGACCTCGATGTTGTTGTAACCGAGACGCTGCAACCTGCGCCGGGTATCCAGAGCGAGCTCCTCGATGAGCTCGATGCTGTAGACCTGATTCACCAGCTCCGAGAGGATCGCGGCCTGATAGCCAACGCCGGCACCGACCTCTAGCGTCACGTCGCCCGGCTGCAGCTCGAGCAGATCGGTCATGAGCGCGACGATGAAGGGCTGCGAGATCGTCTTGCCGTAGCCGACCGGCAGCGGCGAGTTGAGATAGGCATAGGCTTGCAGCTCCAAAGGCACGAATTCGTGGCGAGGGATCTTACCCATGACCTCGATCACCCGGGGGGCGAACGCGGCCTTGCCGAGCTGAGCCGTAAGGAATACCGCATCGGCCACGATCTCGGCGATCATCTGCTGGCGCATCAGATCATGCTGTCGGTTCTCCATCGCACGATGCTCCATTGCCTGCACGCGAGCTCGGCCGGGTTGGCCTCGCTTCGATCTTTGGACCGATTCGACGGATTGAGGTTGCCTAGTCAGTGTAAGGAGGGCTTCTTGAGAAGATCTTGACGATCGGCCGAGGACACGCGAACGCGGGATACAGAGCCTTCCCGCACCAGAGTCATCGGCACTTCGACCCCCGCGGAGCCGGTGCTCCAGATTTTCCGGAACAAGTCGGCGAGCCCACTGACCCGTCCGCTCGCGACCTCGATCACAATGTCGCCCACCTGTACACCGGCGCGTTCTGCAGGCCCGCCGCCTGCGAGGCCCGAAACCACGACATGCCCCTTGACTTCCGTCGCATAAAGGCCGAGCCAAGGCCGGGCGGGCCGCCGCGCTCGGCCGAGCTTCACCAGGTCCTCGAGGATCGGCTCGAGCAAGTCGATCGGTACGATCATGTTGCCCTGCACGGTGCGGCCGCCCAATTCTTCCTGAACCATCAGCGAGCCTATGCCGAGCAGCCGCCCTCCTCCGCTGATCAGCGCTGCGCCGCTCCAATGGGGATGCGCCGGGGTGGTGAAGAGGGCTTCATCCAGTACGTACTCCCAGTAGCCGGCGAACTCCCGCCTGGCGATGAGCTTGGCCTTGAGCGCATGCTTGCGGCCGCCGTGACCGGCCACGACGACATCGTCGCCGACGCGGCAAGAAGCTGCAGTGCCCCGTGAAAGCGCCGGCGCGGCCAGCGTGCCCAGCGGCTGCACCAATCCGAAGCCGGTCGCCTGATCATAGGCAAGCGGATGACCCGCGACCGCCGCACCCTTGTTCGTGTTCAACCAGATGGTCGTCGCTTCGGTGATCAGATAGCCGATGGTCAGCACGAGTCCATCGTCGCGAATGACCACACCGTTGCCGATCCGTTCGGTACCGAGGATTCCGGCGGTAAAGGCGTCCTCCGGAACCTCGGAGCGCAACAGCACCATCGAGTCGAGCGCCGCCTCCAGGTCGAAGCGCAACTCCTCGGCATTGGGCTGCATCTCGGGCGGAAACGCCCAGTTGCTCAGGTCCGCCATGGGATTTCCCGCGAAATCTCGCCCCTTCATTCTATGGCAGAGCCCGGCTTCGTGTCAGCTCCCGGGCGATAATTTTCCCGGTACACTCCCTTCGTCAAGGATGGCCATGAATATTCCAATCAGCATCGCGATGGCTTCCAATCCGAGGACCTGGCCGATTTTCGACGGCAGGGTCAAACCGGACGGGATCACGCTTATTCCGAGCGCTGTACATCCGTCGGAGCTCTTCTGGCGACAGCTGCGCTTTGCCGATTTCGATGTATCCGAGATGTCGTTTTCCTCTCTGATCATGGCTAGATCGAGGGGCGATGACCGCTGGGTCGGTCTGCCGATTTTTACCACCAGAAAATTTTTCCATGCCGAGATCCTGGTGAGAAAGGATTCCGGGATCGATCAGCCCGGCGACCTGAAGGGGCGGCGTGTCGGTGTTCCTGAATACCAGCAGACCGCCGCGCTGTGGACGCGGGGCGTACTCGAACATGAGTTCGGTGTTGCACCGAAGGACATGCAGTTCTGGATGGAGCGCACTCCATCGCACAGCCACCGCGGCGCGATCGGCTTCTCACCGCCGCCCGGGGTGACGATCAACCAGATTCCGCCGGAGAAAAACATCGGATCGATGATGCTCTCGGGAGAACTCGATGCGACGATCCACTACATCGTGAATTCCAACCTCGTCGACCGGAGCACCGCCGACCTGTGGAACCACCCGGCCGTCAAGCCCCTCTTCCCCGATCCAGTGGCCGAAGGCATCCGCTATTACCGAAAGACCGGCATTTTTCCCATCAACCATGGAATGGTCATCCGGAAGGAGATCGTCGAGAAACACCCCTGGGTCGTTCTGAATCTGTACAAAGCGTTCGAGCGCGCGAACGAAATCGCGAACCGCGAACGCCTGGAGCACGCCGAGTATCACCGCGCTGCGGGACTGCTTTCGGGCGAAGCGAAAGACGCGCTGGGCGTGCAGATCGTGCAGCACGGCATCAAAGCCAATCGCAAGGTGCTCGAAACCGCCGCGAGCTACTCGCACGAGCAGGGGCTGACTTCGCGGCCGGTGGCTCTCGAGGAGGTTTTTGCCGCGAGCGCGATGGAGCAGTGAAAGCGGGCCGGCCGCTCACTGCGCTGCGGCCCCTTTCCCGAGCAGCGCCTCACGGAAACGATGCTTGAGATGGGCGCCGTCCCGCGGCGGGAGCGCGAGCGGCAGGCTGTCGCGCTTGACCTTCACTTGAAAGAAGAGTGGACCTCTGCCCCGATAGATGCTCGAGCGCACGGCCGCGATCTCGGTATTTCTGCGGATGATGCGGGAATCGGCAAACCCGCACGCGCCGGCGACTGCCGCCAGATCGGTTCCGTAAGCGGTATGCGTTTTCTGCATGCCGGTTTCACCGTAGCGCTCGTTATCGAGCACCACGACGGCGAGGTTGCGCGGGCGCTGTGCACCGATGGTGGCGAGACTCCCCAACCCCATCAGCATCTCGCCATCCCCGGTGACGACGAGCACTCGGCGCTCGGGCTGCGCGAGCGCAAGGCCCAGACCGATCATGCACGCCGACCCCATCGCACCCCACAGCGGAAAGGTGAGCGGATGATCGCCCGCGGCCGTGCAGTCCCACGCGGCCGATCCGAGTCCGGCGACGACCAGCAGCGCGCCGCGCCGCTCCAGCAGCGAAGCCACGACCTCGCGGCGATTGAGCGCCTTCACCGTTTTTCCTCGAAGGATTTCACGCCAATCAGCTGCTGCGAGATAAGGAGCGCCACTGCGCTTTGTTCTTCGAAAGCGACCTTCGCCGCGGTATTTGCAACTGCGCTCGCCTCTTCGGCGCGCCCCAGGCGCAGCGTGCGCACGCCACCCAGGCGCAGCGCTTCCGGCACAGCCTGACCCATGGGAACCTGCCAGGGATTGCGCTCGCCCGCCTCGCCGCGCATGGTGACCAGCATCAGAAGAGGAAAGCCGCAGGTCGCGGCGAGGGTGAGCGCATTGACGCAATTGCCTACCCCGCTCGACTGCATGAGAAGCGCGGCGCGCTCCCCGCCAAGCCAGGCGCCCGCCGCAAGGCCGATGCCCTCCTCCTCGGTCGTCAGCGGCACGGTCGTCATGTTCCTGTCTGCATGGCAGAGCTCGATCAGGCGCTTGTGGCCCGCATCGGGCACGTAAGAGACCTGCCGCACGCGCTGCGATTTGAGCGCGTTGTGAATCGCCGCCGGCCAGTCGATGACCTCGACAGGACGCGTTTTCGATGTTCTCTCCCGCACGTTCCCTCCGATCAGGCAAGCGACGCCGCGGCTCGAAAATTTCGTGCTTTCCTGAAATCGGCGAGTTCGTCCCGAAACGCCCGCAAGGGGGAGGACGCTTCGCCCCGGCGCCACACAAAAGACGTAGTCACCTTGCGTTGATTCGCCGCGAGCGGGTAAATCGAAACGTTCCTGGCTCCGCGGATCGTTTCCAACACCGATCGTGGTGCGAGCGCGATGCCGGTGCCGGAGGCGACACAAGCAACTATGGCGTGGTAGGAACTCAGCTCAAGGACTTTGCTCGGTGCGATTCCGCCCCCTGCGAGCCAGGCCTGAAGGCGGCGCCGGTACGCGCACCCGGAGGGAAAAGCGATCACGGTATCCGTACGCACGTCCTGTGCTCGCCGGATCTTCGCGTGCGAGCGCGGCGCGACTACGACCAATTCCTCCAGGAAAGCCGGCATGGCTTCAAGCGCGGCAGCCGAGTCGCATTCGGCGACAAAAGCTGCTTCCAGCTTGCGGCCGAGCACCGCCTCCACCAGCGAGTCGGTCGTGCCCGTCGCGAGCTCCACCCGCACTGCCGGGTATCTTTCGTGGTAACGGGACAGGAGCGGCGGCAAGCGGCTCGCCGCGGTGCTCTCCAGCGTGCCGATGCGCAGCACCCCGCGCGGCGCATCGCCGAGCACGGCGCTTCGCGCCTGCTCGGAGATTTTCAGAAGCTGATCGACATAGCCGAGAAACAGCTCCCCCGCAGGGGAAAGAAACAGGCGGCGTTTTTCTCTCACGAACAGCGGCGTTCCGAGCGAAGCCTCCAATTGCTGAATCCGCGTGCTCACATTGGACTGGACGCGATGCAGTTTGCGTGCAGCCGGGCTGATTCCGCCCTCGTCGACGACGGCCTTGAACACCTGCAGGGCGGCAAAATCCATGCTTCTCCAATCGAGAACGAATCGTTCACTATTATTCATTTGCCGGGATGGTTGAGTCAACTTAACTTAGCTGGTTTGACGACGAGTTGTCCGGAGGCGCCCGTGCCATCGAAAAACGAGTTGATGCGGCGTTTGAAAATGATCCATCCGGTCATCCAGGCGCCGCTCGCGGGCGGCGGGGACACGCCGGAGCTGATCGCTGCGGTCGGCGAGGTCGGCGGCTTGGGTTTCATCGGCGCAGCCTACCTGACGCCGCAACAGATCCTCGAGGCGGCACGGGCGGTGCGCACGCTCACCGCCCGGCCTTTCGGGATCAGCCTCTTCGCGCCGCAACCCCTGCCGGATCCGCCGAAAGATCCGCGCGCTGCTCTGGAATGCGTCGCGCCCTTCTACGCGGAGCTCGGGCTGCCCCCTCCGCAGCCGCCCGCCGTGGCGGCCGACTCGTTCGGTGAGCAGCTTGCTGCGGCACTTGAAGGGGGCGCATCGGTCTTCAGCTTCACCTTCGGCATCCTGCCCGCAAGCGCGATCCAAACCGTCAAGGCTCGCGGCATGTTTCTGATCGGCACTGCGACGACCGTCGATGAGGCGGTCACATTGGAAGGGGTCGGCGTCGACGCCGTGGTCACGCAGGGCGCCGAAGCAGGCGGCCATCGGGGGAGTTTCGCCGCCGAATTCGAGACGGCCATGGTCGGAACGATTTCGCTCGTACCCCAGGTGGTCGACGCCGTGCGCATCCCCGTGATCGCCTCGGGCGGCATCATGGACGGTCGTGGCATCGCTGCGGCGCTCACCTTGGGTGCGCAGGCCGTGCAGATGGGAACGGCTTTTCTCACCTGCGACGAGGCGGGAATCCCCGACGCGTACAAGCAGGCAATCCTCAAAGCCGGTGAGCACGAAACGCGCATTACGCGGGCGTTTTCCGGGCGTCCGGCGCGGGGCATCGTCAACCGCTTCATGACCGAAGTCGAGCATAACGCCGGCCCCGACGCCGTCCTTCCGTTCCCGTTCCAGAACGCGCTGACGCGGCCGCTGCGCAGCGCGGCAGCCAGACAGGGACGCGCGGAATTCCTTTCGCTGTGGGCGGGTCAGGGTGTGCGGTTGGCGCGGCGTCAGCCGGCCGCGCAGTTCGTCGCACGACTCACCCGGGAGACCGACGCAGCCATTCGCGGGTTGGCAATGCCGGATTGAAGCCCGCCGGAGGGACGCCACCGCACGCTGCGGCTTAGGTATGATTACGGGCTTCCCGCGTAACGCCCATCGCCTGCAAGGAGGAACCGGCATGAAACTCTACTATCACCCCGTATCCACGACCAGCCGCCCCGTGTGGCTGTTCATCGCCGAGAACGACATCAAGTGCGAATTGCGCGTGGTCGACCTGATGAAGGGCGAGCACTACCAGCCGGAGTTTGTGGCGATCAACCCGAACCGCATGGTGCCCGTTCTGGAGGACGGCGATTTCCGCCTGACCGAGAGCTCGGCGATTCTCAAGTACCTCGCGGAGAAAACCGGCTCTTCGGCCTATCCGAAGGAGCTGCACTCACGGGCGAAGGTGAACGAGATGATGGACTGGATCAATACGCAGGTCTGCCGCGAGTTCGCCTATGGGCTGGTCTACCCGCAGATCTTCCCCACGCACAAGCGGCGCAGCGACGAGGCGCATGCGGGCACGATCGCATGGGGCAAGGAAAAAGCTCAAACGTGGCTGAAGGTTCTCGATGAAAACCTGCTCGGGCCGAAGAAGAAATACCTGTGCGGCGAGCAGATCACCATCGCGGACTACTTCGGCGGTCCGTTCGTCGCTCTCGGCGAGATCCTGCGTTGCAACTACTCGGCGTATCCGAACGTCAACCGCTGGCTGGGGCGAATGAAAGCGCTGAAGAACTGGGGCAAGGTGCACGAGGTCTTCTACGGATTCGCCGCTTCGCTCAAGGACAAAGCCTTCGAGGCCGTTTGAGACGTACCGGCCGCGTGGCCCACGGGAGGCCCGCACCCGCTACCAGCGCTGGCGGTGCCGGTACCACGGTTGATTCTTGGGTTTCTTCTTGTCCGGCTTGGCTTCCTGCGCTTCCGCGCCTCCTTGATCGGGGGCCGGATCCACGGGAGACGGCGAAGACGCGTGCTTCCGGGCACCCTCCTTCGAAGCGGAAGGCTTCCTCGGAGCCGACCCGGAGGGTTTCTCGGGAGCCCGATGCAACATCTTTTTCAGGTTGCTAAGGATCGATTTGGAAAACTTCTCGGCCATGACTGATTCAATAAAAGGTTGAGCGGCGCCATTCTATTACATCGGTTCGAGGCGCGGTCTTGACGACTCCTTCACGGAGCGCTCACTCACTGTTATGGCTACCTACGCGATCGGCGATGTTCAGGGCAGCTTCGAAGAGCTGCAGGCGCTGCTTCGCGCATTCGGGTTCGATCGTGCGAAGGATCGCTTGTGGTTCGTGGGCGACCTCGTCAACCGCGGCCCGGCCTCCCTTGTCACATTGCGCTTCGTGCGTGATCTGGGCGATCGCGCGGTGACCGTGCTCGGCAACCACGATCTGCACCTGCTGGCGCTGGCTCAGGGCTCCGTCAAGGGTCGTGAAGACGACACGCTTGGGGACGTGCTCGCCGCGCCCGACCGCGACGGGTTGCTCGGCTGGTTGCGGCACCGGCCGCTGGTGCACGTCGCCGCAAACTACGCGCTGGTCCACGCGGGGCTCCTGCCGCAATGGGACGTCGCCACAGCGAAAGCACTTGCCGGAGAAGTCGAGGCGGAACTGCGTGGACCCCGGCACAAGGAATTTCTCGCGCAACTTTACGGTTCGCGCCCGGATCGCTGGAACGACGACCTGCGCGGAATCGACCGGCTGCGCGTCATCGTCAACGCAATGACCCGCCTGCGCTTTTGCACTCCCGAAGGTGTAATGGAGTTCCACACCAAAGGCGAAACGGCCGAAGCTCCCCCCGGCTACCTTCCGTGGTTCGAGGTGCCCGGCAGGAAAAGCGCCGATTGCACCTTGGTATGTGGTCACTGGTCGGCGCTCGGCTTGCGCATTGCGCCCAACCTCCTCGCCCTCGATTCGGGTTGCGTCTGGGGCGGAAAACTTAGCGCGGTTCGTCTGGAGGATCGGCGTTTGTACCAGGTACCGTGCGCGGCCTATGGCGCGCACGTGACGTCCCCTGCGGGCCCGGCACGCCCAGGGCGCGAGCGATAGCGGTCTCCGCCTTTTCTGCAAGCGAGCGCCGCGTCTGTGCGTGTACGGAAATCGGTGCGAGAAGATTGAACTCCGCGACCATGTGACGCGTCGAGACGATGGTCCAGACAGATTCGAAGAGCGAGGTATCGCCGACATAGCCGGCGGCGTCGGTGTGCCGGCCAGCGGCATCGAGATAGCGCAGCGCCACCGGCTGCAACGTGGCGGCGGCGTCCAGTGCCGGCTGGAACAGCGCCGAGTGAAAGCGCTCGAGGCTTCGCCCGAAAGTTGTGACTCCCTCGGGACAGACCGCAACCAGTGTGCCGCGCCCGAGCTCAGCAGCAATTAGCTGGCGTGCGCGTCGCGCCTCGGAGCGCTTGCCACGTTCGATGTACAGGGTGCCGACCAGCGTGCACAACCAACCTACGACTGGCCAGCTTCGGACTTCCGATTTTGCGATGAAAGTCGCAGGGAATCTCGCATCGATGACGAAGACGTCGAGCCAGGAGATGTGATTGAGCACCAGCATGCAGCAACCGGGGAGTTCTTTCGGTGCGTTCTTTTCGCGCACGGACACGGAGAGGATGGAGAGGAGCGTTCTCGACCAGCGGCGCTTTTGCGCTTGCCTTTGTGCTTCGGTAAGTTTCGGGTAGCGTAGCCACGCGATCGCGAGGCCGCGCACTAAATGGAGCGCGAGCCTTGCCAATCGGAACAGGCGCAGCGGAACCGGAGTGCGGTTGGCCGCCATCGGTCGGGTGATCCTCCATGGAAACCAGGTGGCATTCTACTGGCTGGCGGAAGCAGGACCGGCGGCGGTCCTCAAATGTCGGACCCGAAATTTCGGCGGAACAGGTTCTTGATTTCATCGAGGCTCATGGAATGATTCTGGCCACCACGGGATGCGATCTTGATTGCACCCATCAAGGCAGCGAGCCTGCCAGTCTTCGGCCAGTCGAAGCCCGCGGCAAGACCATAAAGAAGACCGGCTCGATACGCGTCGCCGCAACCGGTGGGATCCACCACCTCGACTGCCCTGACGCAAGGAATCTCGATCCGTTCGCCGTTCGCGTAGATGATAGACCCCTCTGCACCCCGGGTGAGAACGAGTGCCTTGAGTTCTTGCGCCATGTCTTCGAGCTTGCGGCCGGTCCGCTCCTCGAGCATCCGGCCTTCATAGTCGTTGACGGCGACGTAGCTGGCCTGGTCCACGAAAGCGAGCAGCTCCTCACCGGAAAACATAGGCAGTCCCTGGCCGGGGTCGAACATGAACGGAATGCCGAGCCCGGCGAGTTCGCGCGCGTGCTGCAGCATGCCCTCGCGTCCATCGGGCGCGATGATCGCGAGGCCCACATCCAGCTCGCCCGTAACGTTGTTCAGATGCGAGTGATTCATCGCCCCGGGGTGAAAAGCAGTGATCTGATTGTCGTCGAGATCGGTTGTAATGAATGCCTGTGCGGTGAGGGTATTGGGCACTTGGCGCACGAAATCCAGCTTGATGCCGAGCCGTTCGAGCCGCTCAAAATACAGCAGGGAGTCGTCTCCTACCGTAGCCATGACCAGCGGGTCAGAGCCCAGGAGCTTCAGGTTATAAGCGATGTTGCCTGCGCAACCTCCGAACTCGCGCCGCAGCTCGGGAACGAGGAACGCCACGTTCAATATGTGGATCTGTTCTGGAAGGATGTGCTCCCGGAAACGGCCGCGAAATACCATGATGTTGTCGTACGCGATCGAGCCGCAGATCAGAGTACGCATGGGATTTCCTACGAGTAAAACAAGTAGAGCCGATAGCCGACAGGCCTGAGCGCCGCAGCTTCGATGTAGACCCGAATCTGCAGCTCGCTCCCGGCAGCGAAGCCGGGCTCCGATCGCGTGCTCTGGGGCACGTAGTCCTTGGGTGTCAGGACGCGTCGGGCGACGGTCTCGCCCTGGGTACTGGTGAGGCTTAGTTCCAAAGCGGGGAACGCTTGGATGAAGCTGGCGCGGTTCCGAAGGGTTGCCGTCAGTACCATCACACTGGGGTGGGCGCCGTCTGCCTGCAGGTCGGAAGACTCAATACTGAGCAACTCCGCGCGGCGAGGTAGCGGCACGTCGCATCCGAACTGGGCGCAAATGCGCTGAACGAGGGGCTTTGCTTCGGGAAGGAGCACTGCGATCTCGCCCCGGTATTGATAGCCGCCTTGCGCCGCGAGAGCGAGCAGCAGAAACACGCTCGCGACCCACCACAGCCGGCTTGGACGCGGCCGCGACTGCGGTCCGAAGTCAAATGACACATCCCTCTCGGTGTCGAGCAGGACTGCCATGCTGGCTGAGATCGGAGGACCTTCCGCGTCCTCCCGGGCGGGGCGGCTAGCCGGGTCCGGGCTCAACGCGGCAAGCGCATCGAACAGAGCCCCGCAACGCCCACAGCGGACTTGGCCCGCACGCGCACGAAGCTGTGGCTCGGTCACCCGAAACGCGGTGGCACAAGCCGAGCAACGGGTGACCATGCTCACAGCTTTACCCCCGAGAGGCACACCCAGCCCTCCGTCTCTGCGGGTGGCACGAACGCGATCCAGGGTGAGTAACAGCTCTCGACATCCCTTACCTGGTCCGGCAGAATTCCCGAGAGCGCAATCTGTCCGCCGTGCCTGCATCGTGATGCGAGTATCGGAGCGAGCAGCTTCAGCGGATTGGCGAGGATATTGGCGATCACGAGATCTGCGGTGAACGTAAGCGGCGCGCAATCTTCGAGAAATTCGCCGGCAACGTCGTTGCGCCGGGCATTGGCCCGGGCCGTCGCTACGGCGTCGGGATCGATGTCCACGCCGACGGCGCGGCGCGCGCCGAGCTTTAGTGCAGCGATCGCCAATATACCGGAACCGCAGCCGTAGTCGAGAACCGTTTCCCCGCCGGCGATGCTGCGCTCGAGCCACTGTAGGCACAGGCGCGTGGTCGGGTGGCTGCCGGTACCGAACGCAAGCCCAGGATCGAGTACAAGGTTGATCGCATCGGGCTCGGGCGGCGAGCGCCAAGTCGGCACGATCCACAAAGTCGCCGAAACCCGGATCGGCCCAAACTGTTCCCTCGATCTCGCGACCCAATCCTCGTCGGGAACGCTGCGTAGCTCGTGAACCGGCACCGCGATACCGGCTAGATTGCACGCGCGCAGGAGCAATTGCTCGGGCTCGGCTTGAACTTCGCATAACGCGGTGAGTTTCACCCGAGGCCAGGAGACGGACTCGCCCGATCCATCAAAGTGTGGCACTTGCGCTGCAGTCTCCGCTCGGGCGTTCTCGCAGCTTACCGACAGCGCACCCGCATCGAGCAGCGCATCGGAGAGGGAGTCAACCTCCTCCCCCTTCACTTCCAGGACGAGCGCGGTAAACGTCACACGTTCGATCCTCTACCTTGCGGTATCGCGCTTCTTTTGCTGGGCGAGTTTCTGCTCGAGGTAATGGATGTTCACCCCTCCTTTGATGACGCGGTTGTCGAGCAGGAGTTCCTGATGCAGCGCGATGTTGGTCTGGATGCCCTCGATTGCCATTTCAGAGAGTGCGATGCGCATGCGCCGGATCGCCTGATCGCGGTTCTCGCCATAGGCGATGACCTTGCCGATCAACGAGTCGTAGTTGGGCGGCACGGTGTAGCCTTGGTAAATATGGGTATCGACGCGGATGCCGGGTCCCCCCGGGGGGTGATAGGACGTAATGCGACCGGGCGATGGCGTGAAGCGGAACGGGTCCTCGGCATTGATGCGGCACTCTATCGCGTGGCCGCGAAGCTCGATGTCCTTCTGCCGCACAGATAGCCTCTCGCCCGCGGCGACGCGGATCTGCTCCTGGACGATGTCGACGCCGGTGACCATTTCGGTCACCGGATGCTCGACCTGGATGCGCGTGTTCATTTCGATGAAGTAGAACTCGCCCTCCTCGTAGAGATACTCGAAAGTGCCGGCTCCGCGGTAGCCGATCTTGCGGCATGCCTCGATGCAGCGCTCGCCGATACGAGCGCGCTGCTTGGACGTAAGTTCGGGTGCCGGGGCCTCCTCCATGATCTTCTGGTGCCGTCGCTGCATGGAGCAATCCCGCTCGCCGAGATGGATCACGTTCTTGTGCTCGTCGGCGAGCACCTGCACCTCGATGTGCCGCGGATTCTCGAGATACTTCTCCAGATAGACCGTGGCGTTGCCGAAAGCCGCCCCGGCCTCCGCCCGCGTGACGCTTATCGCACTCTTGAGCGCGGCTTCCGTGTGCACGACTCGCATGCCACGCCCGCCGCCCCCACCCGCTGCCTTTACGATGACCGGGTAACCGATTTTTCTCGCGATCTTGAGCGCCTCCTCCGGGGCATCGGGCAGCGGACCGTCCGAGCCGGGTACGCACAGCACTCCGGCCTTCTCCATGACTTGCTTAGCGTTCACTTTGTCGCCCATCAGCCGGATGGTCTCCGCTTGAGGGCCGATGAAAATGAAGCCGCTCTTGTCCACGCGTTCGGCAAAGTCCGGATTTTCGGCGAGAAATCCGTAGCCAGGATGAATTGCCTCGGCGTCGGTCACCTCCGCAGCGCTGATGATGGCTGGTATATTGAGATAGCTCGCACTGGATGCCGCCGGTCCGATGCACACCGATTCGTCGGCGAGCTTCACGTACTTGGCCTCGCTGTCGGCTTCGGAATGCACTACCACGGTCTTGATGCCCATGTCACGGCACGCGCGCTGAATGCGCAGGGCGATTTCTCCGCGATTGGCAATCAGAATTTTCTCGAACATGATTTGATAGGCGGTCTTTCAACCTCTGATGTGGGGAATAGCAGGCACGCCCCGGTATTTCCCTTTTTGATACCGGCTAGGCTAGCCGATCATCATCAGAGATTCGCCGTACTCGACCGGCTGGCCGTTCTCGACCATGATCGCCTTGATCACACCGTCTTTGTCGGCCTCGATTTCGTTCATCAGCTTCATCGCCTCGATGATGCAGATGGCCTGTCCCGCCTTGACCGTATCTCCAACCTCGACGAAGGGCTTTGCGCCGGGGGAACCCGACCGGTAGAAAGTGCCAACCATCGGCGACTTGACGATATGCCCTTCGAGTGATGTCGGCGCCTCCCCTTGTGTGGAGGCAGGGGCCGAGGCAGCCAACGCGGTCACTGCTTCAGCTGCGGGCGGGCTCGCCGCCGGGGCGGACGGGGAAAGGACGACGACCTCTTTTCCGCTTGAACCGCCTTTCACGATCTTGACCTTCTCCTCGCCCTCCGTGACCTCCAGTTCGGCAATTCCCGACTCTTCAACGAGGTCGATGAGCTTTTTCAGTTTTCGCAAATCCATACGGGCCTCCTTCCGGTCCGGGCACGCACGCCCGTTCCCGCGTGGTTTCGGAGTTCTCGCAAGCGACCCCGAACCAAGCTCTCAGTTTGAGTGCAAGGCGAACTGCAGCGCGAACTCGTACGCCCGGCTGCCTAGTCCGCAGATCGTACCCACGGCGAGGTCGGAAAAGTACGAATGGCGCCGGAACGGCTCTCTGGAGTAGATGTTCGACAGATGTACCTCGAGAAACGGAATCGCGACCGCTGCCAAAGCGTCGCGTAACGCCACGCTTGTGTGAGTCAGCCCCCCGGGATTGACGATGATCCAGGAAATTCGCTGCTTCTTGGCTCGATGCACGCGTTCTATCAAAGCTCCCTCATGGTTGCTTTGAAAAGTCTCCAGGGCAGCCCCCTCGCGTTTGGCGATGCGAGCGAGCCTCTCGTTGATCCTGGCAAGGGATTCCTTTCCGTAGATGCTGGGCTCACGAGCACCCAGCATGTCCAGATTGGGGCCGTGAATGATCAGGATTCTTCTTGGCGTCCGCGAGCTTAGGCCCAATGCGCGTTTTGGCTTGGACATAGGTGAAGTTTGGGGCCGATGTCCGAAATTGTCCAGCGTTCGCCGCAGTTCGAATACAAATGAGAGGCCCTTTGCGACGCGAAAACCGATGCATCATAACTCAAGATCGACGAGCAGCGAAGACGGGCCAGCAGCGTCAAACTAGCCCTGCAGCTTAATCCAGTACGATAGAGGTAGTTATCGCCGAATAGGGCGACGTTATCCGTATTTCAGCGCTGTTCGCGACACGTCTTCGGCTCGACGAGACCCGTAAATTCGCTCGTAGGCGCGTATTCTCCCGGTTCTTCCGACGGCAAGATCCATTGGAAAGCAAACCGGCTTTCAGCTACACCCCTGGGAGAGAAGTTGCGTGACGGCTTGAATCCCAGCGCGCTCGATCGGTCGCCCGGCCAGCGTTGTCTTCAGCGTGCCGCGTTCTTCCTTCAGGCCATAGATCGCCAGATTGACTGGTACGCCCTGCCAGTCGAGCTTTAGAACAGATACGGCGCGCGCTTGGTCGCCCGCGTAATGGCGCTGATCGGAAATATCGTACTCAATATTGCGGCTCAGGAGGAAAAGCTCCACCGCCTTACCGTCATCGGTGAACAGCTGCAAGTCGATCTCGCTGTATCGCCCAGCCGTGCCCTTTAGCACCGCACCGGCCAGGTAGGGGCGGAACCGCTCAAGCAGGCGCATTGCCTCGAGCGCTCGCTCGCGCAAGTAGTGGATGCGTTCGCGCTGTTCCTCCCCTTGGTAAAGGGACTGGTACGCTCGCAGCTCCACCTCGATTTCCTCGTTCTTCGGAAGCCACTGGGTGTCCTCCGCACCCAGCTGGCGAGCGGCTTTGCGTTTGGCGAGGGCAAAATCATCGAGCCCATCCTCGGCCATCATTCGCGCGGCGGCCGCAGCGATACGCGCGCGCATCTGCTGCTTGAACTTGCTTTCTTTCGGCATTGAGAAAGGCAGGCGGGAGTCGGGCCATGATACCGCAGCCGGAAAACGCGGCGAAGTAGGCTAGAATCATTCCCTTTTTTGGCTGGGGGCCCTTCAGTGCGCCCTGGCGTGCCTGCCCGTCCCGTGCACATCCATATACTCGGCGTTTGCGGTACTTTCATGGGTGGCATTGCCGCGATCGCCAAGACTGCCGGCCACCGGGTCACCGGATGCGACGCCAATGTCTACCCGCCGATGAGCACGCAACTCGAAGCCGAGGGCATCGAATTGACCGTAGGGTATGGTGCTGATCAAGCGGCATTGAATCCGGATGTGTGGGTAGTCGGGAACGTCGTGAGCCGGGGAAACCCGCTGATGGAATCCATACTGGATCGGGGCGACCGCTATGTTTCCGGCCCGCAATGGCTCGCCGAAAATACTCTGTTGGGCAGGCGGGTGCTTGCAGTAGCAGGGACACATGGAAAAACAACGACTTCTTCCATGGTTGCCTGGATTTTGGAGGATGCAGGGCTAACCCCTGGGTTCCTCATTGGCGGCATTCCAATCAACTTCGGTGTATCTGCCAGGGTGGGAACACAGGCCGATTTCGTGATCGAAGCCGACGAATACGATACCGCCTTCTTCGATAAGCGTTCCAAGATGGTGCACTACCGGTCCAGGGTCGCCATTCTGAACAACATAGAGTTCGATCATGCCGACATCTTCCATGATCTTGCAGCGATCGAGACGCAATTTCACCATTTCATCAGAACGATACCCGGATCCGGAAAATTGATAGTCAACGGCGCCGACCCAACGATTGACCGCGTCCTAGCTCGCGGCTGCTGGAGTTCGGTGGAACGGTTTGGCGTGGCTGATGGCTGGAACGCAAGCGCGGTCGGCCCGGGCCGCTTTGAAGTATTCAATCGAGGCACGCTCGCTGGGCTACTGCGCTGGGACCTTCAGGGCGAGCACAACCTCCAGAATGCGCTCGCAGCGATCGCCGCAGCGCAGGCGGCCGGCGTCGAGCCGGCGCGGGCCATCAAATCCCTCGCCGGCTTCAAGAGCGTCCGGCGCCGCATGGAGCTACGGGGTACGGTAGCGGGTGTCGCGGTTTGGGATGACTTCGCCCATCACCCGACGGCCATCGCGACGACGATTTCAGGCCTGCGAAACCGGGTGGGAAGCGCGCGCATCTTGGCCGTCCTCGAGCCACGATCCAGCACCATGAAGGCCGGCCTGATGAAGGACCGCCTGCCCGCCAGTCTCGAGCAGGCGGACAGGATTTTTTGCTTTAGTGCGAACCTCGGCTGGGATGTCGCAGCTGCGCTTGCGCCGCTCGGCGATCGCGCGCGCATCGAGAGTGACCTGGAGCGGTTTGTCGGGGCGATCGTTGCCGAGGCGCACTCCGGCGATCAGGTTCTTGTCATGTCGAACGGGGGATTCGGGGGTATCCATGAGCGCTTGCTCGCTTCGCTCTCAATACGGGCGGCCCCGGCGACCGGGGCATGATCGTCTACCTCCACGGATTCAACGGTTCGCCGCAGTCGGCCAAAGCACAGTATTTGAAGCGATACCTCGATGAGCGGGGCAAGGGAGCGGAGTTCGTCTGCCCGCAGCTGCCTCACCGACCGGATCTCGCATTGGCGGTCGTTGAGGCCGAAATGGCGCAACGGCCCAAGGAGAAAATCACGCTAGTCGGGAGTTCCCTCGGCGGATTCTATGCGACCTGGCTTGCTGAGAAGCACGACGTGCGCGCGGTGCTGATCAATCCGGCGATCGACCCGCACGTCGGCTTGCGCGCCTATCTCGGCCCGCAACAGGCCTTTCACGGGGGCGAGCGCTATGAGCTGACCGAAGAGCACCTGCGCAAATGGAAGGAACTCTTCGTGATCAAAGTGCGCCCGGAGCGCTACCTGCTGCTCGTTGAAACCGGAGACGAAGTGCTCGACTACCGAGCAGCGGTGAGAAAATACAGAGGCGCGAAGCAGGTCGTCGTGCAAGGAGGAGACCATAGCCTTGCGAGCTTTCCCGTACAAATGCCCCTGCTACTGGAATTCGCCAGAATGAATTGACTACTGTTTCAACTTCAGCACCTTCCAGACCGCCTTTCCGTCTTCGAGCGCGTAGCGCGCTACGGCCTTTTCATCGAATCCAAACCCGAGACCCGGCGTTTTCGGCAGTATCAACATGCCATCTCTTATCTCGAGCTGGGTGTCAATGAGGCGCCGAAAATTGAGCACCTGGTCATCGGGGAAGAACTCGACGTAGCGCGCGTTGGGTGTTGCCGCCACAAGCTGCGCATGCAGGTCATGAAACCAGTGTGGGCAGACGGTGACGCCGTAGCTCGACGCGGTAGCAGCAATTTTTCTCCACTCGGTAACCCCGCCGCATACCAGAGCGTCCGTCTGCAGGATCTGCGCTGCGCCCTTATCGAGGATTTCCTTGAAATGCCAGCGCCCGGTGCCTATCTCGCCCGTGGCAACTGTGACGCGCGTGAGTTTCGCCAGGCGCGCGTGGTTGTCGATGTCATCGGGGAAAAACGGCTCCTCGATCCAATAAGGGTCGTAGAGTTCGAAGCGCTCCATATACCGCATCGCAGTAGGCAAATCGTGCCACGCGTTGTTCGCATCCAGCATGAGCTCGATGTCGGGTCCAATCGCGTCGCGCGCGGCCTTGACGCGCGCTTCCTCCTCCTTGGGAGAGAGCCGTCCCACCTTCATCTTCACGGCGCGAAAACCGGCCTTTGCGTAGCCCGCCATTTCCTCGCCGAGCTTTTTCGGCGTCTTGCCAGGGAGGTAGTATCCGCCGCTTGCGTACGCCGGCACTGCCTCGTCCACTGCAGCGCCGAGATACTTGTAAAGCGGAAGTTTCGATGCGCGCGAATTCAGATCCCAAAGCGCGCAGTCCAGGATCGAGATCGCGCGCATGACGCTGCCGGCGCGTCCGTGCAGCAATGTTTCCTCGAACATGCGCTGCCAAAGGCCTTCGACGAGCAAGCTTTCGCGGCCAAGCAGGCCAGGGGCTAGCAACTGCTCCACGGCTTGCGCGACGAGCGTTCCCCCGGAAGAGCCCGCGTAGCAGAATCCGATACCCTCGAGGCCCTCCGCGCTCACTTTGACGAGCCCGTAATCGCGCGCCGATACCGTGCGCGTGGCGAAGCTCGTTACATTGTCTAGCGGGACCCGGACGGTTACTACGGCAATCGATTCGATCTTTGCCATTGGCGAGCGATTTGGCGTCTTCGTCGGCGTGAGCGAGAGCAAGGCTGCGCTATAATTATCGCACTCATCGGGCCGGCGCAACGCGGCTCTTTCTCCTTTGACTCCATCTGGTGAACGTTCTCTACGAAGACAGCGGTGCGTTTAAGGTCGCCACGGTGCTCGCCGACAGCGACAACGCCCTTCAGGTCGAAGCACCGCATGGAAAGCGAGCCAAGATCAAGTTGAAGGACGTGCTAATACGGTTTCCGGAGCCCAGCGCAGCGGATCTGCTCGCACAAGCCGAGGCGCTGGCCGGCGGAATCGACGCGGATTTTCTGTGGCAATGCTGTGGCACGGAGGAATTCGGGTTCGCCGACCTCGCGCACGAATATTGTGGCCGCGCGCCTTCAGCCATCGAGGCAGCCGGCATTCTGGTGAAGCTGCACTCAGCGCCGATGTACTTCTATCGTAAGGGCAGGGGGCGGTATCGGGCTGCGCCGCCCGAGACCCTGCGCGCCGCGCTTGCCGGCATCGAGAGGAAGAAGCAGCAGCAACTGCAGATTTCAGCGTGGGCCGACCAGCTCGCGCGCGGCGAATTTCCGCAAGAATTCCTGCCTCTCCGGGAGCAGCTCCTGTACAAGCCCGATCGCAACCGCGCGGAGACCAAGGCGCTCGAGGAGGCTTGCGCAAAGACCGGCTTGTCGCCGGCGAAGCTTTTGGAGCACTGCGGCGCGCTGCCCTCAAGCTACGATTACCACCTCAATCGATTTCTCTACGAATATTTTCCAAAGGGAACTGATTTTCCTCCGAAGTTCGAGATAGCCGAGCCTCGGGCTTTGCCAGTCGCCGAAGTGGAAGCATTC
>WNFC01002683.1_pt1 | contig 19162 bp, 9 predicted proteins | sample 5400541 | NCBI WGS metagenome assembly WNFC01 (sample SAMN13153342, study PRJNA577476) | soil metagenome | isolation source: 120 cm saprolite under Douglas fir tree site 2 hole 2 replicate 1 | place: USA:California | collected 2015-04-18 | reverse complement strand
CTGGGCGGATTGGGTCTTATCTTGGGACTGCTCACTCGGGTTGCAGCCTTTGGACCTTTTTGCAACATGATCGTGGCCGTCACCATGATTCATCATAATTTTGGTTTCTTTATGAACTGGACTGGAACGCAGAAGGGAGAAGGTTATGAGTACCACCTCCTCTTGCTGGCGGCTTCGGCTTTTCTGATGATTCGCGGCGCAGGAGCAGCTTCCATAGATCGCCTGTTGTCTTCGCCTGCGAACAAGGAAGTTAAAGTCCAGCCGCGGCCCGAGGAATGGTCCCAAGCTGCCTGACTAGGAAGCAGATTAGGAAAACATGGTGAAAAACGGCGATCGCATTACGGCCCCCCGGCTCTGGCTGGTGATTTTTAAGAGTCATCGAGCGCTATGCCTCCTGGCTGAGCAGAGCATCGCCAACACGGGGCTGTGCCTCACGGATTTCGCCGCGCTCGAAGCCCTCTTGCACAAGGGCCCGCTCACGATCACGGAGATCCAGGACAAGGTGCGCCTGGCCAGCGGCTCGATGACCGCGGCAGTTGATCGGCTCGAGAAACTTGGGCTGGTTGTGCGCAAGTCGAGCCCAAGTGATCGACGGGCGCGGGTCGTGGAGCTCACGGCAAAAGGTAAAAGGTTGGCGGTGTCGTCCTTTGACCGGCACGCAAAGGACCTTGAGGCGCTCATGTCAGCCCTGTCCGAAAAGGAAAAGGAACAAATCTATGGACCGCTTAAGAAGCTTGGGCTGCTAGCGGCGGACAAACTTGAGGAACAACAAGCAAAGTCCAAGAACAGTAAGGAACGGCCTACCAAATGATCACGGAGTTGGACGAGACTTGACCTCGACTTGAGGACCGCACCAGAAGGGAGAGAGCGAGATGCTGAAAGTTGGAATCATCGTCGGTAGTACGCGGCCCGGCCGGAAAGCTGCGGCCGTTGCAAAGTGGGTTCATGACCTCCTAAAAAGCCGCAAGGACGCGGAGTTTGAGATTGTCGATATCGAAGATTACAAACTGCCACTGCTCGATGAACCTGTACCACCTACGATGCATCAGTACAGCAAGCTGCACACGAAGACTTGGAGCGAGAAAATCGCCTCGCTCGACGCCTACATTTTCGTCACCCCCGAATACAACCATGCCACCTCGGCGGCGTTGAAGAACGCGATTGATTTTCTCTTCCGCGAGTGGAACAACAAGGCGGCAGGATTTGTGGGATACGGCGGCGCTGGCGGTGTCCGAGCGGTGGAGAACCTGAGGCTAGTGATGGGCGAAATCAAGATTGCGGACGTGCGATCGCAGGTCGCGCTTTCGATGTGGACGGACTTCGAGAACTTCACAACCTTTAAGCCACACGAACAGCACGCCAAGGCTGTCCACGCGATGGCAGACGAAGTGATTGCATGGGGCGGGGCACTAAAAGGGTTAAGAGAAGCTCACGGAAAGCAATAATTCGCACAATCCGAGGTTCTCACTCGGCGTTCAGGCAGGAAGGAACGAGACGCAAATGATCACAGAATTGGGCAGGAGAGAAATGCAAATTGGCATCGATAGCTTCGCAGCGGCATACGACGACGCCAGCCTTGCTGTCAGTACATCGGAGCGTGTGCGCAACTTGGTCGAACAGATCGAATATGCCGATCAAGTTGGGTTGGACGTGTTTGGAATCGGCGAACACCACCGTCGAGAGTACCTCGATTCCGCGCCTGCGGTCATTCTCGGAGCGGCGGCAGCACGAACCCACCGCATACGTCTCACCAGTGCTGTAACGGTCCTGAGTTCAGCCGACCCGGTCCGGGTGTTTCAGAACTTCGCCACCCTCGATCTTCTTTCGCAAGGCCGGGCGGAGATGGTCGTAGGCCGCGGTTCGTTCGTCGATTCCTTTCCGTTGTTCGGCTTCAACCTAGAGGAGTACGATTCGCTTTTCGCAGAGAAGCTCGATCTGCTCCTGAAAATACGTGAGAATGAGCACGTCCACTGGTCGGGCAAACATCGGGCTCCACTGACAGGCCAGGGTGTCTATCCGAGGCCGGTGCAGAGTCCTTTACCGATATGGCTGGGAGTTGGCGGGACTCCACGGTCGTTCGCTCGCGCCGGCGCGCTTGGCCTTCCTTTAATGGTCGCAATCATCGGCGGTGAAACGCGGCGCTTCCGGCCGCTCATTGATCTCTACCGAGAGACGGGCAAGCGGTTCGGACACCCGCCCGATCGACTGAAAGTCGGCGTGCACGCCCTAGGCTATGTGGCGCCTACGACGCAACAGGCCAGAGATGACTTCTTCCCCGGCTACGCTCGCGCCGTCGCCTCTGTCGCGAAGGAGCGCGGATGGCCGGCCGTCACCCGTGCTGACTTCGATGCGCAGCTAGCTCCGGAGGGCGCGCTGCTCGTCGGCAACGCCGAAGAAGTAGTAGAGAAGATCGTTCGGCATAGTGAAGCGCTGGGCGGTATCTCCCGCCTCACTTTTCAAATGAACGCGGCTTCTTTACCTCATGCGAAGCTCATGCGAGCCATCGGAGCGATAGGTACCCGCGTCGTACCTGCGCTGCGCGAACGACTCGCAGACGAATCCAATCTAAACGAGAGAGCTACGGCATGACTCGATTGTCGCGCTGTAACGTGTCGATTATGTTGGGATCAACGGCGTGCACCCATCAAATCCTTGTGCAACAGAATTAATATGCAGACTTCATCGACAAAGCTCGCATCCGGCTTCGGTACTTGCGGTGGATGATCTTATCTTTTTGCCATACTTATTGTCTTCTGGAACCGCGGACAGAACTGACAACCCCTCCGCTTAAGGTCGCATCACACACCAGCGCTACAAACGAGTTTGAATTGCCGGTTTTAGAAGACCGGCGAGAGAATCTTCTGGAAATGGACCTGTTTTCTCGTGCGCTTGTCGGGAGCGTTTTTCTTCATGTTCGCGGCCGCGGCTTGGGCCCAGGTTGCGGTGCTAAAGCCGGAGTCTGCCTACGAAGGACAAACCGTTGCAGCAATCGATCTCATCGCAAATCCCCATCGTGACGTCGAACCGCTGCGGCCTCTGGTCGAACAGAAATCCGGTCAGCCCTACTCCGAGGAAAAAATAGAAGCCAGTATCACGGCCCTTGAGCACACCGGACAATTTCCCAAAGTTCAGGTGAACGTTGTCCCCGATCTTTCCGGTCTGCGTTTGAACTTCTTGCTGGAGCCAGCCTACTATCTGGGATCAATCGATTTCCCCGGAGTCGGAAAGTTTTTCCCCTACTCGCGCCTGCTCCAGGTAGTCAATCTGCCCGAAGAAGACCCTTACGACAAGGCCCGGGTTGCGGTCGCGGCAGAAGCGTTACAGCAGTTCCTGCGGCACAATGGATACTTCGATTCCACAATCCAAACCGATTCTCAAATTGATGACACCCACCAACTGGTCAGCCTAAGCTTCTCCGTCAAAATGGGGAAGCGTGCGCGTCTCGGCAGCATCGCCTTTCAAGGTCCGGACGCCAGCGAGAACGCCAGCCTGAACCACTCCCTCCACTCGCTCCGTGCGCGTTTTACCGGAGGCCTTCTCAAACCGGGAAAGCCGTACACTCGCGAGCGCATCAAAGCCGCCACGGCATTGATTCACCGCACGCTGTCGCAGCAGCGGCGCCTGACCAGCCATGTTCAGGAGAACCCGCCACAATACCACCCCGAGACAAATCGCGTGGATGTGTCCTTCACCGTCGAGGTGGGCCCGGTAGTTAACGTGCGCACGACCGGCGCCCGCCTCTCTGCCTTGCCATTCATGTCCGGGAGGCAATTAAAAAAGCTTGTGCCGATTTATGCCGAGGGAACCCTCGACCCCGATCTAGTGCAGGAAGGACAACAAAACCTGGTGGACTACTTTCAGAAGAAGGGATATTTCGACGTTCAGGTCAAGACCACACTGCAACGTCAGCCGCAACAAATCCTACTGGTTTACGAAGTCCAAAAAGGCAAGAAGCACAAAGTTGGCCGCATCATTTTCCAAGGGAATCATGAGGTTGCTGAGAAGGACCTGCTTCCTCAGGTATTGGTAAAGCAGTCCCATCTCTGGTCGCACGGCAGCATGAGCCAGAAACTCCTGAAACAGAGTGTGAACAACCTGCAAGCCCTCTATTACGACCGCGGATACGAAAAGGTGAAAGTGGAATCACAAACCTTCGATCACGAACCCCGGGTGGACGTCGCTTTCAATATAGAAGAAAGGCCACAGACCATTGTGCGTAATGCGGAAGTGATTGGAAACGATAACGTCCCCTATGAAGAACTTGCCGTTCCGGTAGGCCTTCAGTTACATTCCGGCGCGCCATTCTCTCCGCGCCGGCTGGCCGAAGATCGCAATCGAATTTCCGCTACCTATCTCAATCGCGGATACCTCGATGTGGAAGTAACAACCAAAGTGAATCGCGATCCAGGCGATCCGCGCAGGGTAGATGTCGTGTTCACAATCGCCGAGCACCAGATGGTACGCGTGGGAAGCGTGATCTATCTGGGAGAAAAACGAACCCGGCAATCGCTGGTACAAAAGACAGCACAAATTCCCAGCGAGGCTCCCATGAGGAGAGGAGATCTGCTGGCCGCGGAAAGCCGCCTCTATGATTTGAACGTTTTCGATTGGTCGAGCATCGGCCCCCGAAGGCCGATCCTCGATCAAACCCAGGAAGACGCGGTGGTCAAAGTGCATGAGTCAAAGCGAAATGAGATCACATATGGATTCGGGTTCGAAGTCTCGCATCGTGGCGGCAATGTTCCTTCGGGAACCGTGGCCGTGCCTGGCGGCCCCCCGGTACAACTCGGCGGCAATAAAATCGCGCCCAGCCAATCTACTTTTGCGAGTCCCCGTGGGTCCATTGCATTCAACCGGCGTAATATGCGCGGATTGGGGGAGACTGCCAGTGGCTCTCTCCTGCTCGCCCGCCTCGATCAGCGAGCGCTCACCACTTATACCCAGCCCCATTTCATCGGTTCGCAGTGGAGTTCGCTCACCAGTTTATCGATAGAGCGCACTACCGAGAATCCGCTCTTTGCGGCAGGCCTGGGAGACCTTTCCTTCCAGGTCGAGCGCCTTATCAGCCGAAAGAATAATACTCGATTGCAAATTCGATATGACTTCAACAAGACTTATTTATCGCATTTGCTGGTGGCGGCGCTGGTCTTGCCGCGAGACCGTAACGTTCATCTTTCGACTTTTTCCGGGACGCTCCTGCGCGACACACGGGACAAGCCTTTAGACGCGCACCGAGGAGCATTGAGCACTCTCACCCTGGGCATAACCCCAGGCCCCCTCGGTTCCAGTGCAAGCTTCGCCAAGCTCACCGCTCAATATGCTTATTACAAACCGCTTCATGCCCTGGTGTTCGCCAACAGCGTTCGGGTGGGGATGGCAAAGTCGTTCGCAGAAAGTTTCGTCCCCACCAGTCAACTTTATTTTTCTGGCGGGGGGAATTCTCTTCGTGGATTCCCCATTGACGAAGCCGGTCCGCAACGTCTTGTTCCCTTCTGCAAGGTGCTTACTGGAAAAACTGGATGCGTGAACGTTACCGTCCCCCTGGGCGGACGTCAGTTATTCATCTTGAACTCTGAAGCTCGATTTCCCCTTGGCATCATGAAGCCTCTTGGCGGGGTGGTCTTTTATGACGGCGGCAACGTCTATGCCGCGATCAACCTGCACAACTTTGTTAACAACTACACCAATACGGTCGGTTTGGGGCTGCGTTATGCAACCCCGATTGGACCAATCCGATTCGATATCGGTCGCAATCTGAATCCAGTTCCCGGAATCAAGCCCACTCAATACTTCATCACGTTGGGCCAGGCTTTTTAGGAGCAGTTATGACATGGAAGATCAAAGCCGCGTGGACAGTCGCCGTTCTCGCAGTCGTAATTACGATTGCGGCGATCGCCGGATATTTCTATCTCCAAAGCAGCGCATTTCGCCAGTTCGCGATGCGGAAGATTATTGCGCAAGCTGATGAGGCCACCGGGGGTCACACCCAGATTGGGGCCTTCGATTTTGCCCCCGGCACTCTGACTGCTCATCTCTACGACGTTGTCGTACGCGGCAAGGAGTCTCCGGACGCGCCGCCGCTGCTTGCGATCCGCAAGCTAACGATTGGACTAAAGGTTCAATCCATCCTCCGCCGGAAACTCAGTCTCGACGAATTGTTGATCGAGCGCCCGACGGTGAATCTCTTGGTGAATTCGCAAGGCAGCAGCAATATGCCTACAGCGCCCGCGAACCAGTCGAACGGCAACCAGACCGTCTTCGACCTCGCGGTCAGGCATGTAGGCCTCATCCAAGGCGAGATCAACTACCAGGATAAAAAGACTCCGCTGGATGCCGATCTTCACGATCTCAAAACCGATATCACTTTCGAGTCATTGGCGCGCCGTTACTCTGGCTCTGTCTCCTACACCAGCGGACACCTGCGCTACGGCCAGTACGCGCCTCTACCCCACACCTTCAACGTGAAATTCAATGCTACACCGCAGGTTTTCTCGCTCGAGTCGGGCGTGCTGAAGGTAGCTTCGTCAACCGTCGCATTACGTGGGCAGTTAGCCAACTACGCTGACCCGGAGGTTTCGGCGGACTATGTCATGCAGATCCATACCCAGGATGTGGCCGAAATGTCGCCCTCAATTAGGACAGCCGGTGACGTATCGCTGACCGGGAAACTTAATTACCACGGCAAGAACAACCAACCCTTCTTACGAAGTCTCACCATAGACGGCCAAGTGGCAGGGGAGACTCTCTCAGCAGTTTCTGCCGGACGTCGTCTCGACGTTAGGAAGCTTCGAGGCAAGTTTCAGTTGGCTAAGGGCCTCTTGCGGGCTAACGGGATTGAAGCCGAGTTGCTCGGCGGCCGAGTTAGCGCAGACGCTGAGGTGCAGAACCTTGACTCGACGCCAAAATCAAATATACGGGCTGCCTTACACAATATCTCACTTCGGACCATCCAGCAGGCGATCCAGCGGCCGGAGCTCGATCGAATGGCCATCTCCGGAACACTCGACGGCACCGCCGGTGTGTCCTGGGTGGGCAGGGTCCGCAACCTGCGCGCCCGCTCCGACCTTACGTTCCGTGCTGCAAAGAACGTAGCTTCTCATTCCACGAAGGACGTTCCAGTCGAGGGCGTCATTCATGCGGCCTATGATCAGCCGGCAAATATATTTACTATCCATCAAACAACGCTAAGAATTCCCTCGGCCCGGCTGACTGCGGAGGGGCAAATCAGCAAGAGCTCCAACCTGCAGCTCCAGGCTGCGGCGACCGATCTGCATCAACTGCTCGCGCTGGTTTCGGCATTGGGTTCCACGTCTGCCGCTACGCCCGTTGTCTCAGGCTCGGCCACAATGAATGCCACGGTGCAAGGGTCCGCGCAGAACCCTCATGTGTCGGGGCAGCTGAACGCCCAAAATCTTGATGTTCAGAGCAGCGAGTGGAAGAGCGCAGAGCTCGCGTTCCAGGCCGACCCGTCCCGACTCGAGGTGTCAAAGGGCAGTCTGCAAAGTGCGCAGCGTGGTCAGGTTTCCTTTAGCGGAACTATTCAACTGCGCGACTGGTCTTATCTTCCTTCCAACACCATTCAGGCAAAGCTCTCGCTGTCCCAGATGCCGGTCACCGATCTGGAGCATCTAGCCAACGTTCAATATCCGGTTAGCGGAGATTTGTCGGCAAATATTTCGGTGAGCGGATCGCAACTCGATCCCAAAGGCTCAGGCTCAGTCAAAATTACTAGCGCGCGGGCCTACGATGAGCCTCTGCAGAATCTTGCCTTGACCTTCCGGGCTGGAAGCGGATCCGTCGTTTCTACCCTGAACGTGGCTGCCAGCGCGGGTTCTGCTACTGCCGATCTCACCTACACCCCTAAAACTAAGGCTTATCAGCTTCGTTTGGATGCTCCGGCAATCGTTCTACAGAAGCTGCATGCAGTCCAGGCAAAGAATCTGGCGATGACTGGAACGCTGACCGTGTCCGCGCAGGGCCAAGGAAATCTCGATGATCCGCAATTGACCGCCAGTATTCAATTGCCAAAACTGGTCGTCCAGCAAAAGTCAATCTCCAGCCTAAAGGCTGAAGTTCATGTGGCCAATAAGCAAGCCGATCTAACTCTGGACTCTGCAGTTGCGCAGGCTGCGGTCCGCGCCCGGAGTCATACCAACCTGACCGGCGACTACGAAACCAATGCATCAATCGATACGGCTGCCCTTCCGCTGGACGTGTTGCTGGCCACGTATGCTCCGACAGTGCCAGAAGGATTCAAAGGTCAGACTGAATTCCACGCCACACTGAAGGGCCCGCTCAAAGACAAGACAAAACTTGAAGGCCACCTTACCATTCCCACACTCAACGCTAGTTACCAATCGCTCCAGATTGGAGCTGCGGGCCCGATTCGCGCCGATTACTCCCATTCGGTCCTTACCCTCCAACCTGCCGAGATTCGCGGCACCGGGACCTGGATACGAATACAAGGCAGCGTACCGCTCGCCGGCAACGCGGCTCCAAATCTGACGGCCCAAGGCTCGATCGATGCGCAAATACTGCGTCTCGCTGTTCCTGACTTGCAAAGTTCCGGAACCGTCACCCTCGACATTCGCGCCGCGGGTTCCGGTTCTGGTTCCCAAGTGCAGGGCGAAGTCCGTCTGCAAAATATCGCGCTGGCAACAACGGCTACCCCACTGGGCATTCACAATTTGAACGGGACTCTCGAAGTGAGAAACGATCAGGTGCAAATTTCTAATCTGAACGCAGAAGCCGGGGGCGGACATATCTCCGCCGGAGGCTCAGTTGCCTATCGCCCCAGCCTGCAATTCAACGTTGCGCTTCAGGGAAAATCGGTTCGTTTGCGATACCCCGATGGCTTGCGAACCATGCTCGACAGTAACCTGGCATGGACCGGGAACATGCAAGCCTCAACCTTGACTGGACGGGTTCTCATTGATGCGCTTTCGTTCACTCCGGATTTTGATCTTGCCACCTTCGGAGATCAATTCAGCAGCAATGCTGCCACACCCGCCCAGCCTGGCTTTGCCGATACCGTGAACTTACAAGTTTCGATACAGTCGAAGGGGAATCTCAGCGCCAACGCTTCGCAAGTCAGTCTGGAAGGAGACGCCGATCTCCGCGTGCTGGGCACGGCCGCTAACCCGGTCATTACCGGCAGAACCGATCTCAACGCTGGAGAATTGTTCTATCGCAATGTTCGTTACCAACTGCAGCGCGGCGTCGTCACTTTCGCGGATCCGAACCTGACCAAGCCGGTGCTGAATGTGTCCGCATCCACAACAATCGAGCAGTACAACCTGACCGTCAATCTTCGCGGACCATTCGACAGCCTGACGGTTTCCTATGCTTCCGATCCTCCTCTTCCGAGTGCCGATATTATTAACCTGATTGCACGTGGCAAGACCAGCTCAGAACTGGCCGCATCCAGTCCCAGTACAGATTCGATGGTTGCCTCTCAGGCTGCCAGCCAAGTCAGTGGCGGTCTACAAAAGCTCGCTGGAATTTCCAGTCTACAAATTGATCCTCTCCTCGGCGGCAACAATCAGAATCCTTCAGCCCGAGTTGCGCTACAGCAACGGGTCACTAAGAATTTCCTCTTCACGTTCTCGACTGACGTTTCCCAGCCCGGGAGTGAAATGGTGCAGGGTGAGTATCAGCTCAACAAGCGCTGGTCGGTCAGCATGGCGCGCGACCAGTTGGGAGGCGTTTCGGTGGACGGACGTTTCCACACTAAGTTCTGAGTTGGTCGCATGACTGTTGCCCGGACTGTGTAGTCAGGCCGCGCGGTCCACCGGGTTCTCCGCCACCGCTTCCACTTTCGGGAGTAACTGGCCCTCACGGCTCTCTTTCGCCAACTCGGCATTGACTTCTGCGCCCACCAGCACTGCGAGAGAGTTCCAGTAAACCCAGGTCATGAAGGCCATGAATCCACCGAGCGTGCCATAGGTATGACTGTAGTTGGCGACGTGACGAAAATATAATCCCAGAAAATATGAAAAACTGGTCGCGCACGCTACCGCAAGAAAGGTACCGGGTAGCGTTGCCAAAAAACGTTGCTTAACGTTGGGCGCGAGAAAATACAATAGCTCTACGGTCAAAACAGTAAACGTAATGGCGATTACCCAGTGGATCACTGGCCAGAGCAATACAAATTCCCGGGAAAGATAGATTCTATTTGCCAGCCATGTGCCGAAGCGCGGACCCACAATCGTCACTGCTAAGGCGGACAACAACAAACCTCCAGTGATCGCCGCCAACCCGATCGCCAGAAGCGACGTCTTCCAGAAAGGACGGCCTTCCTTCACGTCATAGGCAATATCGAGTGCTTCAATGAACGCTCCGAATGCGGTCGATGCCACCCAGATGGTTCCAACCATGCCGAATGACAGCCATGGTGTGCGGTTTGCCGCCAGTAGATCCCGTAACACCGGCTGCAGCATGACCACAGTGTCGGCTGGCAGGATTCGCGACATGAGGTCCACGGTATGTCCGAACAAACCGGGCAATGGTATGGACGCCATTACCGCGGAGAGGAATATTAGTGCCGGGAATACGGAAAGGACCATGTAGTAAGAAAGCGCCGCCGAAACCTGCAGCGCACGATGCTTCTGCAGGTCGCGATACGCCGCCCTGAAGGCTCGTCTCAGTCCTGTTACTGACACGTTCCTTAGATGCGAGTTTTCGTCGAGGCAGCGGCCGTGGGAGGTATGACAACGCAAAGAGCATGAGGGCCAGGGCCAAGCGGTTCGGACCTGCACTAAGGCGTTTCTCAGGCTTTCTCCCCAGTGAGGGGCCCCGGAATTTGAATGCCCAATGAGGATCGGAGCGGATGCAAACTGGAATTGTTACCTTCCACAAGCGCTCGACGAAGCCGGAATCAAACATGTCTTCTATTATGAGTCGCCAGGCACCGCAGATGAGTGCCAGACTTGGCGCCGCGATCCGAACGACTTGCGCCACGATTGTTTGTGAGCGGCGAGAAATGATAGGGTCTGCTTCACGATTTCAAATCTGATCGGCGATTTCGCGAAAACGGAGACTTCTATGCAATGGCGGACTGTCAGGTTTATCTCGGTGATCTTCTTGTGCTCGCAGAATCTTGTCTCTCAGGAAAAGCCGTCGGTCGACGCGGCGTCCTTGGCACTGACTCCGCCGATGGGCTGGAACAGTTGGGACGGTTATGGGACGACGATCAACGAGGCTCAATTCAAAGCCAACGCCCGGTGGATGGCCCAGCACCTGAAGCCGTTCGGGTGGAAGTACGTCACGGTTGACATGGAGTGGTTTGTCGCGAACCCGACTGCCCAGGGCAATTCCAAGACATTTCAGTACAGCCTCGACCAGAACGGCCGCTACATGCCTGCCGTGAGCCGTTTTCCGTCGTCTGCGAACGGCGCCGGTTTCAAGCCGCTAGCGGACTACGTTCATTCCCTCGGCTTGCGATTTGGAATCCATATTCTGCGCGGCATTCCTAAACAGGCGGCGGTCAACAAACTTCCCATCGCCGATTCGTCATACTCGGCAGCGGACGGGGCGGATTCTTCCGATACCTGTCCCTGGAATTTCGATAATTTCGGCACCAACCCGAGCCAACCGGCAGCGCAAGCTTATTACGACTCCATTGCGAAGATGTACGCGGGATGGGGAGTTGACCTAATTAAAGTGGATTGCATCAGCAGCCATCCCTATAAGGGCGATGATATTCGCATGATCCGGCAAGCCCTGGACAAGGCCGGGCGAGCCATCGTACTCAGCCTTTCCCCGGGGCCGGCGCCGGTCGAGAAGCTGGATGAAATGCGGCAGTATGCGCAGATGTGGAGAATTTCCGACGATATTTGGGACATCTGGCACAACGATGCCGATTATCCCAAAGGGCTCGGTGACCAGTTTGCTTACATTGCCAAGTGGGCGGGCAGAGGCGAACCGGGACATTGGCCTGACGCCGACATGCTTCCCTTCGGATATCTGGGGCCGCACGCAGGCTGGGGCAAGCCGCGCATGACCAGGCTGAGTCATGACGAACAACGAATGTTGATGACGCTATGGGTCATCTTTCCGTCTCCGCTTATGGTTGGCGGCGAACTGCCCGCGGCAGATGCGTGGACATTGTCTTTGCTTACCAATCCCGAGGTGATTAAGGTCGATCAGCACTCCAGTGGAAACCATCCGGTCATCAACACGGATAAGACCGCGGTTTGGACGGCGCAGGCGGGGTCGGAGGATGGTCAGTATCTGGCGGTTTTCAATCTCACCGAATCCAAGGCAGTGGTGCGATACGAATGGAAGGAGTTGGGAATGCCCGGAAAAGCGTATAAGCTGCGCGACCTTTGGGAGCGCAAGGGCCTTGGCAAAGTCGGCGAATTGACGGTAACACTACCGCCCCACGGCAGCGTACTTTATGGTGTGTCACTGGTTCGCGAAGCTGCTCCCTAGCCGCGCGACGAGGTTGCACATGGTGGCAGACCTACTGGCTAATCCTTGCGGCAACGGTTTGTGTCGGACGTTCTTGCTACGCCATGCCTGCTTTTTTTTGCGGTTGCAGGGTTTTGTCGCAGGAGAGGCCTTTTAAGCGGCGGTCGCGCCGTATTTTTCGAACGGTGGACGAACGTAGGCCACGGCCTTCTCCTGCAACAACAATTCGGTGGCCTGAACTCTGGGGTTGGCGTGGAACCAATGTTGCACTGCTCCCTGATGAAGGAAGTTGGCCATCGAGAGCAGACTCATTCCCTGGTGGTGTGCCATCCAGCAGCGGATTAGCTCGTAACGTCGCCGCGAACTGTTTGAGGAAGTGAAGTCAGCGGCTTCGAAAAATCCGTATCTTCCCGACCACCCCAGGCGACTCATTCTCCGCAAATTCTTCAATGCGGCGGGACCGTCAACCATTAGCGCAAGGAACGTCGAATAAGGAGAGACCACAAGCGCTTCCATTTCCTCCTTGCGCAGTGCAAGACTGGATAGACCGAAGGCCGAATACTGGTAAATCCCGGCCTCGTCGGTCCTCGAGTAGGCAGACTCGGATATCCCCCATGGAATGCGCCGGCTTGCGGCGAAGTTTCGCTGGGCTCGTACCGCGCCAATTCGCGCGCGTTCCAGCAGCGTATCCGGATAGGTCCGCATCCATACCGACGGCATCAGATACTCAAACATGGTGCCGGACCAGGAAAGCAAGACCGGGCGCCCCTGATCAAGGATCTGGGCGCGGCCAAGCGAAAACCAACTCTCCGGCAGCAAGTCATCTTTAGCGATGGCGACGAACAAAGCGGTGCGCGCCTCCGAGGCAAGCAGATCGTAGCAAGAGGCATGAAGCTGCTCCGCTTCTACATCGAACCCGATCGACAAGAGCCTGCGTTTCCGGTTCAAAAGAAACTCGAAATCCATTTCGTCGGCGAATTTCGCTGCGTCTGCGGCAATTTCGCAAAGGCTTTTGATCAGGCTACGAATATTAAGCTCTGCATCCGGCAACAGGGCTAGCAAGCGTTCCACGGCCTCGCGATCTGCGGGATCCGCTTTCGATGTGAGCAGGCTTGAGAGCTGGGCGAGGAAATCCGGCATTAGCGCCAACGGGATGTTTACAGCGTTCATCAGGGGAGCCAGAGCGAGGTCGTCCCTCAACGCTTCGAATTCTGGGAGTTGCCACGGCATGTACTTGCCAACCAGATCCCTAATTTTCATCAAGCGCTCGCGCGCCTGCGCAGCAAGCCAATCGGCATCTGCGACGCGACGGTTAGGCGCAGAATCGGTACACACTGAATCGGGCAGGTCCAGCAAGCATTGCAGCCAGTTCTGTCCCGAGGTTCTTTTTCGCGACGCAGAAAAGCGGGGTTTCGGCAAAAGAGGTTCTGAGCTGCCGAGCAGGCGAAGGTGGTCGAGAAACCCTTCCGCCAGGTAGGACTGAACAACCGGCTGACGTAGTTGCTCAAGACAGCCCTGCTGCAGGGTCCAGAGCGAAGCCGCCAAGTTGCCGCTGTCCACGGACGATACGAAACGAGGCGGGAGAGGCTCGAGGGTTCGAGTGTCGTACCAGTTAAACAAATGTCCCCGATAACGACTCAGATTGGTGGCGGTTGTCAGGGTACGTTGGCTCAACTCCACAAACTCGGGAACGGTAAGATATCCAAACCGAACCGCCGCTTGACGAGCATTAATAAGGAGGCCGATGTTAGTCGGCGACACTCGTGCCGCGACTGCAGCTGGTTCCTCTTGGAAATTGTCGGGAATCAGCCAATGATGTTCTTCGGTGCTGAATTCGAAGAAATACCGCCAGGTACGAAGCGCAACCCCGCGCAGGAAAATCTCGTCTCGCTCCAAGGTTGGATTAGAGGGTTTGCGAGGGGGTAGATCCAGCCAAAGTGAAAGCGGCTTGCTCGCCGCCCACAGCAGCAGGATAGGAAGCGCCGCCGGCAGTACGCTGGGCCGTACCGACCACAGCAACACACTCATCGCCAGTGCCAGCGCCGGTGTTGCGTAGAGATAGAAATCGAGCGCAGTGCGCCTTTGCCCGCCCGACTCAGCCTGAGCCGCGGTTTCCCATTGCAGCAGACGCTGCCCGGTCACTGTCTTCCGCACTAGAGCGCGGACAATAGCGTCTCCCGAAAGGAACATTTGATGCGCCAGAAAAGTCAGACCCATGAAGGCGTTGATCAAGGCCGTAACTAGAGCGCTGAGGGCGTCACGGGCTGCTGCTGCCTTCCACGCAGTGGCTGCTCGCAAGAGGTCAAACAAGAACCGGAGCAACCCAGGAAGCAGAAGAATGGCAACCGTCGCCAAAGTCCATTTGCGAGGAGAGCCGGGCAGGACGAGCCATCCCAGCACCAGCAGCAGAAATGTTGCCGGTTCGACCAGGCTGCGGCGCAGATTGTCCAGAATCTTCCAACGCGAAATGAGCGAGATGGGATTAGGGACGCGACGTCCGGATTCACCTGGAACCTGTGGACCGAGCCATTCTGCGACTTGCCAGTCGCCCCGCAGCCAGCGGTGTTTGCGACGATTGTAGGCACTGTAATGCGACGGATAGTCCTCGATGATCTCGATATCGCTTACTAGACCTGCACGAGCATAGGCGCCTTCGATCAAATCGTGGCTGAGAAGGGCGTTCAGCGGAAAGCGACGGTCGAGCACCTGCTGCAACACGTCCACATCGTAAATACCTTTGCCTGCGAAACTACCTTCGCCGAACAGGTCCTGATATGTGTCGGAAGCTGCGCGAGTATAAATATCCAGGCCGGTCTGGCCGGAGTAGATTTTTGCAAGACGGGAACGGCCAGCGCTTTGCACGCTGATCCCGACGCGGGGCTGCAGGATACCGTATCCGGCAACAACGACGTTCCGTTCGGGATCAATAATCGCCTGGTTTAGTGGGTGGGACATGGTCCCGATCATGCGATGGGCGGAGCCTCTCGGTAATTCAGTGTCGGCGTCGAGCGTAATGACAAAGCGGACCTTTGCCAGTACCGAAACATCTCCGATTTTGACCGGGAAATTGTCGCTCTGCTGGCGCAACAAGGCATTCAAGTGCAATAATTTTCCGCGTTTGCGCTCCCATCCCATCCAAACCCTTTCTTTAGGGTTATAGACACGGCGGCGATGCAGGAGAAGGAACGCGCCCCGCCCTTCCCCGGCATATTTCTGGTTGAGGCCGTTGATTAGTTCGGAGCACAAATCAACCAAGCGGTCATCCTCGGTCGGCGGAACGGGCGAATCCGGGAGATCACTTACCAGCGCGAAGTGCAAATTGCGATCGCTGTTGCCCAGGAAACGTACCTCCAGATCGTCCACCAACCTGCGCACCTGTTTTTCGCTCAGGAGCAAGGTAGGAACGGCAACCAGGGTGATGCAATCATCCGGAATGCCACTTTCGAAGTCGAGTTTCGGAAGAATCTGCGGTTGCAAGAGTGAGACGGTGAGATAGTTCATCAGTTGCACCGCGCTTTGGGAACACGGTAGCAGCAATGCCAGCATGGCCAGCAGAAGCGGCCCGGGTGAACTTTCACGCGGGGTCACATACAAAGTCAGCAGCGTCATCAATCCGGCGGTCATCGCGGCGATTGCCGGCAGATAGAACTCGTCTGGATGTTCCTTCACCAGAGACTGCAGACGCTGAATAAGCGGCGGATGGAACCCCACGTTTTCGCGAAGAGTATGCACTCCCTCTGCGACAAGGTAGCAGCCAACATGAGCACTGCGATTGGCTCCGCGAGAACCTGCGTGTGCCTCCCTTTGATATTCCCTGGCCAACCCCAATGCCGCCCGGGCGATCTCCGGCTCCGAGAGATCTGAATATTCGGCAATGTTGGAGACTGCTTTGCGATAAAGATCGCGGCTCTCGAAGTCCATCACGGCGTAGTCCCCGGTCGGGTCCTGGCGCAGAATGCGATCAAACGTGATTAAAGGTTCGATCACTTCCTTCCAGGAAGTGTGGGTAACATCGCGAAGGCTGTGAAGGGACACTTCAAGCTGATACAACCTCTGGGTGGGTGCGTTTTTCTTAGGGACGGAAGCGAGGATCGCGATCTGTTCCAATAGGACCAACTTAAGGACCGCTACCAAAGCCCACAACTCCTTCAGGCTAAGGACTTGACGCTCCTGAAAGGCCTCGACGTAAGAACTGAGGGCGGGCTCACTGAATTGATAACCAGTCACAGCCAGCAGATCTTCACCGACGAGCATGATTCGCGGAGCGGGCGCCGCGCTTCCAGTTCGCACATGCGGAAGTCGCCGCAAGGATTGGAGTTCGTCGCCTGTGCTGTGAAACTCCGCAGAGAGGAGAGCGGCATTGTCATACAAGGGCTTGAGCTCTTCGGTCAAAGTCGAGCGGCCACTGGAGACGTGAAGCGAATGCAGCAAGGGCCTGAATTGGTCTGCCATTACGCGCCAGCGATTGGCAAGGTAAGCAGACGAGCGCGTGTCCGGCAGACTCGTAAGCGCCGAACCGAATTCTGACCCGCGGGAACGCAAGGCGTCCGTATCGGACGTTTTGTCGGCGGAAGCCCCGGGTCCGAGTTCAGTACTCTCGTCCACAGCTCCCAAGTGAGAAATCCCTTGCATTTTTCGGTCACTCTCTAGCGATAACTGGCAGCTTGCATTTCAAACATTTCGGCGTAGCGGCCACCCAGACTGGTCAATCGCGCGTGGCTTCCGTCTTCAATCACCCTGCCGTTTTCGAGAACTACAATTCGATCGGCCATGCGCACGGTCGAGAATCGATGCGAAATAAACAGCGCCATTTTTCCGGCGGTGAGATCGGCGAAGCGACGAAAGACTTCGAATTCGCTGCGCGCGTCCAAAGCAGCGGTAGGCTCATCGAGAATCAGGACCTGGGCGTCGCGCAGGTAGGCGCGCGCCAGCGCAATTTTTTGCCACTCCCCTCCAGAAAGGTCGACTCCACCGTCGAAACGGCGCCCTAGCATCTGTTCGTAAGAGCCGGGAAGTCTCGCGATCACCTCGTCGGCCAAGCTCTTTTGCGCCGCTTCCCGAAGCAGGGTGGTATTTTCGATCTCCTCGATACGGCCGACAGCAATGTTCTCGCGGGAGGTCATCTCATAGCGCATAAAATCTTGAAAAATGACGCCGATTTCGCGGTACAGGTCTTCCAGGTCGTACTCGCGAAGATCCACGCCGTCCAGAAGAATCTCGCCTTCGGTCGGGTCGTATAACCGGGTGATGAGCTTCACGATCGTGGTCTTACCTTGTCCGTTCTCCCCAATCAAGGCGACCCGCTCTGCTGGATGAAGATGGAAATTCAGGCGGTTGAGCACCGTACGTTCCGTACCCGGGTAGCGAAAGGAAACGTCGCGGAATTCGAAACCTTGCTGGATCGGCCGCGGAGCGCGCAGCGCATTCGGCTTCGAGCGAATTGTGGGCTTCATCCTGAAGAAGGCCAGCAAATCAGTGAGGAACAAAGCTTGGTCAGCGATCCCAGAGAGGGTCGAGAAAACCTGCTGGATGTTGCTGCTGGCTTGCAGAATAGCTTGCGATAGAAAATAGAAAGTGCCAATAGTTAATGCGCCGCTTACCGTGCGCCAGATCACATAAGCATAGGCGCCGTAATATCCGCCGGTGCTGATCAGCGACAAGAGCAATCCGATGCGCAGCCGCTTGCGCGCCAATGAAACATCCTGCCCATAAATAATGTCCGACAGCTTGGCAAAGCGCTGGGTGAAAAAGTCACTGAGGTTGAAGAGTTTGAGCTCCTTTGCAGCCTCTTTGGTAGCCCCGGCCTGGCGAAGGTAATCGAGTTGCCGCTTAATCGGGGTCTGCAGAAAATTCTTAGCGTAGCCAAGAAAAGCGAAGTGGGTTTCCCCCAGAAACGCCGGCAACACGGCCGCAATGAGAAGCAGCATCAGCCAGGGCGAATACATCATCACTGCCACCGACCACCCCGCGGCGGTGATTAACTGCAGTTCCAGCCGTCCTATGGATTGAATCATGACCAGCCGGTCCGTCGCCTGCACTCGTGCGCGTTCCAGCCGATCGTAAAAAATCGGATCCTCATAGGCGGTGAGGTCCAACTCAGAGGCGTGCTTCATCACTTGAATGCTGACGTGCCGAGTGTATTTGTTGGCGAGCAGGGAATCGGAGTAGTCGATCATTCGCGCCACCATACTGCTGAGCGCCGCGAGGCCAAACTCAGCGAGTACCAACCACCAAAGCCGCGAAGGAAGCGGACCGTGCGCCTGCAGGAGGTGGACCAGAATGTCAATGATCAGCTTTGGGATGTAAGCCAGCGCAATCGGCAGCAAAGCGGCAATGATTCGAGCGACGATGCCAAAGGTGACTACTGCCGGTCCCGACTGCCAGACGATTTTCAGGATTGGAGGTACGTTCCGAAGCGCTGTCACACGTTCTCGCCATCCGCCCTCGAAGCTATTGTGTGTGGCTACACTTGGACTTGATCCTGACATGAAGGTTGGTTTGAAAGTCAGACCGTCTGATTGTTTCGATAATTAAACGCGATACTTGAGAGTGAAAGAATACCGGACAGGTTGCTTACAGCAAAGGGTTTTGTGGGCCGGACCTGGCGTGTGGCGGAGCGGTTGCCCAAGCCTGTCGCAGTACGGGGATTGCGGTGGCCGCGGGATTTGGTCCCGAGTTGACATGCAAGTGTCCACCGAGACAACAGAAATCAGTTTCGGGAATGAAAAAAGAACAGAAAAACTGGGTAATC